>Ga0213835_100363_pt1 | contig 46630 bp, 44 predicted proteins | sample SWPATP01_FD_160576 | JGI IMG/M metagenome (GOLD analysis project Ga0213835, IMG submission 160576) | Coastal seawater microbial communities from Marineland, Florida, United States - SWPA TP0 #1 | ecosystem: Environmental > Aquatic > Marine > Coastal | place: USA: Florida | collected 2016-08-05
TAGCCGCCGCGCAGTCCGCCCAGCACGCGTACCAGGGAGTTCATCAGCCGCTCGGCGATGCCGGAGCGGTCGAGCATGATGCCCATGAAGATGAACAGCGGCAGGGCCACCATCAGCTCGTTGGCGACGATACCGTAGATGCGCCGGTCGAGTACGCCGATGGTGCCGCCCCAGGAGAACCAGAGGTCGGCGGCCATGTACTCCACCAGCACGTGGCCGACCACGGCGAAGGCGAAGCCCACGCCGGCCAGCGACCAGGCCACCGGGAAGCCCAGCAGCAGCAGGCTCATGAAGCTGGCGAACATCGCCAGCACGAGAAATTGTTCCAGTCCCATAGTCGATCTCTTCTGGTGAACGTGGCGTCTTTCAGCTCGGCGCGGCGGCTATTGCCGCGGAGTCGTCTTGTGAATGCGCCGGGGGAAGCCGAACAGCAGCGTGCTGCATCGCAGAACGCGCGAGAACAGCGCCACCGCCACCAGCGTCAGGCCGATGGGAATCAGGGTCTTGATGATGAAGCGATAGGGCAGGCCGCTGGGGGCCTGGGAGCGTTCGCCACGCAGGTAGGAGCGGTAACCGTACTGGTACAGCTGCTCCACCATCAGATAGAGGATCGGCAGGGCCAGCAGCACGATGGCCAGCAGTTCGATCCAGGCCTGGGTGCGCAGCGAAAACTTCTCGCGGATCACGTCGACGCGCACGTGATCGTCGCTGACCACGGCATAGGCCAGGGTCAGAATCATGGTGGCGCCGAACAGATGCCAGGAGAGCTCCTCCACGGCGATGGAGCCGCGGCCGAGAATGAATCGATTGACCACATTGGTCAGCACCACCGCCAGGGTGACCAGCCACAGCCAGGAGATGGCCCGGCCGAACAGCAGGATGGTCATGTCGAGACGATAGCTCAGGCGGTTGGTGGGCAGCTCAGGCGGCGCGGAGTGCCCCTCCGGCGCCGGGGTCGCCGAGTCATGCATGCTCATGGGTAACTCCGAGACAAGGAGATGGAAGCCAGCCGCCGCCAGTAGGCGACGGCCGGTACTGCGTGAGGACGGGAGACGTCACGCGGGCCGAATCGGTAGGCGACAGGCGCATTCCCATTCGGGCCGGGCGTTCTTAGTCCTCGAGATTTTCCGGCGCGTAGTAGGAGCGTGGCAGGTGGCCCTTGACGTGCCAATTGCCATGCACCTTCATGAATTCGCGCTGGCTCTCGAGCACGCGACCGAACATTTCGTCCTCGGCGGCGATCTCGGCCTGCACTTCGTTGGTGACGCGGCGCAATTCGCCGAGAATCTCGTCGGAGAGCACCTGGGCGTTGACGCCCTCTTCCTCGAAGTCACGCAGCGCCTTGGGATTCTCCATCTCGCTCTCGGAGTAGCCGAAGAGGGTGGCGGCCCGGCAGCCCATGTCGATCATGGCGCGGGTCTGGGGCTCCAGCGCTTCCCAGCTGTCCTTGTTGATCAGCAGGTGGGCAGTGGTGAAGGTCTGGTGCCAGCCCGGCAGCACGTAGTTCTGCACGATCTCCTGCATGCCCAGGATGCGGTCCACCGCCGGGGCGGAGAACTCCATGGCATCGATGGTGCCGCGCTCCATGGCCTGGTAGAGCTCGCCGCCGGGGATCATGGTCACGGAGGCGCCCAGGCGCTCCATCACGCGTCCGCCGATACCGGCAAAACGAATGCGCAGGCCGTCGATCTGATCGAGGTCTTCCAGCGGCTCGGCGAACCAGCCCGCGGCTTCCGGGCCGATCATGCTGCACAGCAGTGGCTGGACGTTGTAGTCCTCGTAGATCTCCTCGAGCAGCTCGGCGCCGCCGCCAAAGTAGTGCCAGGCCAGGTAGGCGGGCGGCTCCATGCCGAACGGTGCGCCGGCGAACAGCGGCAGCGCGGGAATGCTGCCCTGATCGTAGCCGACCCAGGTGAAACCGGCGTCGTAGCGACCCTCGGAAACGGCATCGAGAATCTCGAACGGCGGAATCAGCTCACCCGGCTCGTAGTAGCGCAGGTTGATGTTGCCGCCGGATGCTTGATCCAGGGATTCGCTGAGGAAACGCACCGGCGTGCTCAGACCGACCAAGTGGGACGGAAAGGCGATGGGCACCTGCCAACGCACCCGCTCCTGAGCCTCGGCGGTCGTGGTGCCGGCGGCACCGACCATCAAGGTGGCGGCGGTTACTCCAAGGGTGAGCGGGCGAAGGCGAGTGGCGAGAGACGGAATGAACGACATGAAGGCTCCTTGTGCTTTGTTGTCGTCGCAGCGCCTATGGTTGGCGCTGTCGTTGCAGCCATGTGACTCGATGTGCCGCGGCTGGCCGCGACGTCGCGTCAACACATGACGCGTGACTAGTCATTGCAGGCTTCATGCCACTTCGGAGAAGTCTTTTTATTTCAGCTGGTTATGTGTTCGTCGGGGTGGGGCAAATAGTGGGAGTGTCCGAAATTACGGACATGATTAGACCTTGGTGGAAAGCGATCTTGTCCGGGAATGCGGTCATATGTCCGATTTATCGGACAGTCGGGCGAGCTTGTCGTACAGCACCGAGCGTGGAATGCCCAGCATGCGGGCAGCCCGGGACTTGTTGCCGCCGCAGGCGGCCAAGGCGTTGTGCAGGGCATCTCGCTCGGCGGCGAGCACCACTTCGGCAAGCGGGCGTACCGCGGAGGTGGGCGGCGGCAACGGGTTTGTCATGCTGGCGTGGGGTAGGGCGGTACGCAGTTCCGGCACGTCGATCACGCTGCAGGCCTCGTTCAGCGCCAGGGTCTGCTCGAGCACGTTGCGTAGCTCGCGGATATTGCCGGGCCAGGAGTGACGTTGCAGCAGGGCCACCGCCTCCGAGGTGATCTCGGCGCGTGGCTCACCGCTTTCCGCCGCGATCCGTCCGAGCAGGGTCTCGCACAGGATACCCAGGTCGGCGAGGCGCTCGCGTAGCGGCGGTACCTGGATGCGCAGCACGTTGAGACGATAGTAGAGGTCGGAGCGGAAGCTGCCGTCCTCGACCATGGCTTCCAGGTCGCGGCTGGTGGCGGCCATCACGCGTACGTCGACACGCTTGATCTCGTTGGAGCCCAGCGGTTCCACCTCGCCCTCCTGCAGCGCGCGCAGCAGCTTGGCTTGCAGCGGCAGCGGCATGTCGCCGACCTCGTCGAGGAACAGGGTGCCGCCGTCGGCGAGCTGGAACTTGCCCTGGCGGGTGCGCTTGTCGGCGCCGGTGTAGGCACCCGGCGCGACGCCGAAGAACTCGGCCTCGAGCAGGTTCTCCGGCACCGCGGCGACGTTGACGGCGACGAAGGGGCTGGCCCCCCGTGGCGAGTCGCCGTGGATGGCCTGGGCCAGCACCTCCTTGCCGGTGCCGGTCTCGCCCAGCAGCAGCACCGGCGTGGCCCGGGCGGCGGCCAGGCGGGCGCGGCGCTTGACCTCGAGCACCGCGGGACTGGCACCGACGAAATCGGCCAGCGCGTAGCGCGAACCGCGTTGGGCCAGGGCGCGCCGGGCCACCGCCAGGTCGTGCTGCAGGCGGCGGTACTTGCCGATCAGCGGCGTCAGCGGCTCCAGGTCGTCGAACACGATGAAGGCCACCGCGCCGTTGACCCGGCCGCTGGCCGGGTCGTGCAGCGGCAACCGGGTGACAACCAGCTGTCGCGCCTGGTACTCCATGATGTCGAGCAGGATGGGGCGCCCGCTGCGCACCACTTCGGGCATGCGGGTGCGGGGAATCACCTCGGCGACCGGGCGGCCGATGACGCGGGCCGGGTCGTCGATGCCCAGCAGCCGGCAGTAGCAGGCGTTGATCCAGATGAGGCGGCTCGCCTCGTCGACCAGGATCGCCCCGGCGCTGTTGCGCTCGAGCAGCGGAAACAGCGGGCGAATCGCCTCGAGGGTCAAGCCGTGGCTCTGGCTGACCATGCTGCTGTCGTCTCGAGGCATTGGCGTCATCTCCGGGCCGCTGAAAAGTCACCACGCGGCGGTTTCGGGCCGCTGAAAAGTCACCGCGCGGCGGTTTCGGGCCGCTGGATCACAGCGCGGCGATCTTGTCGCGCTGTTCGAGCAGTACGGCGCGAGCCGCCTGGTACTCCTTGAGCTTGCCGCGCTCCTTCTCGACCACCGCTTCCGGCGCCTTGGCCACGAAGCTCTCGTTGCCGAGCTTGTTCTCGATGCCGCCGATCAGCTTGTCCTGCTTGTCGATCTCCTTGGCCAGGCGGGCGAGCTCGGCGTCCTTGTCGATCAGGTCGGCCATGGGCACCAGCACCTCCATGTCGCCGACCAGTTGCGTGGCCGACAGCGGCGCCTGGCTCGGGTCGTCGAGCCAGGTGGCGCTTTCCAGCTTGGCCAGCTTGGCGAGGAACAGGCGGTTGGCCTCGAGGCGCTCGCGGTCGGTGGCAGAGCCCTTGGTCAGCAGCACCTCCAGCGGCTTGCCCGGGGCGATGTTCATCTCGGCACGCACGTTGCGCACTGCCACGATCACGCCCTTGAGCCACTCGATGTCGCGGGTCGCCTGCTCGTCGATCTTCTCCTGCTCGGCCACGGGCCACGGCTGTGCCATGATCGATTCTCTGCCGTCGCCCGCAGCCTTGCCCGCCAGGGGAGCCACGCGCTGCCAGATCTCCTCGGAGATGAACGGCATCATCGGGTGGGCCAGGCGCAGGATCGCCTCCAGCACCCGCACCAGGGTGCGGCGGGTGCCGCGCTTGGCCTCGATGCTGGCGTTATCGTCCCACAGCACCGGCTTGGAGAGCTCCAGGTACCAGTCGCAGTACTCGTTCCAGACGAACTCGTAGAGTGCCTGGGAGGCGTGGTCGAAGCGGAACTCCTCCATCGCCTTGGTTACCTGGGCCTCGGTCTGCTGCAGACGCGAGACGATCCAGCGGTCGGCCAGCGACAGCTCGACGCTCTCGCCCTGACCTTCGAGAGAGACCCCGCAGTCCTGGCCCTCGGCGTTCATCAGCACGTAGCGCGAGGCGTTCCACAGCTTGTTGCAGAAGTTGCGGTAGCCGTCGAGGCGGCCCATGTCGAACTTGATGTCGCGCCCGGTGGTGGCCTGGGAGAGGAAGGTGAAGCGCAGCGCATCGGTGCCGTGGGGCTCGATGCCCTCGGGGAACTCGTCGCGGGTGGCCTTGGCGATGGCCTTGGCCTTCTGCGGCTGCATCATGTTGCCGGTGCGCTTCTCGAGCAGCTCGTCCAGGGTGATGCCGTCGATCAGGTCGATGGGGTCGAGCACGTTGCCCTTCGACTTGGACATCTTCTGGCCCTGGCCGTCGCGCACCAGGCCGTGCACGTAGACGGTCTTGAACGGCACCTCGCCGGTGAACTTGAGGGTCAGCATGATCATCCGCGCGACCCAGAAGAAGATGATGTCGAAGCCGGTGACCAGCACGCTGGAGGGGTGGAAGGTCGTGAGCTCCGGGGTCTGCTCCGGCCAGCCCAGGGTGCCGAAGGTCCACAGCCCCGAGCTGAACCAGGTGTCGAGCACGTCTTCGTCCTGGGTCAGGGCGACGTCGGCGCCAAGCCCATGCTTCTCGCGCGCCTCGGCCTCGGTGCGGGCGACATAGACGTTGCCCTCGGCGTCGTACCAGGCGGGAATGCGGTGGCCCCACCACAGCTGACGCGAGATGCACCAGTCCTGCAGGTCGCGCATCCACGAGAAGTACATGTTCTCGTAGTTCTTGGGCACGAACTGGATGTCGCCGTTCTCCACCGCTTCGATGGCGGGCTTGGCCAGGCTCTCCACGGCGACGAACCACTGGTCCGTGAGCAGCGGCTCGATGACGTCGCCGGAGCGGTCGCCAAAGGGCAGGGTGTTGTTGACCGTCTCGATCTGTTCGAGCAGCCCGGCGGCCTCCATGTCGGCGACGATCCGCTTGCGCGCCTCGAAGCGGTCGAGCCCGGCGTAGGCCTGGGGCAGGCTGGGATCGATTTCGGGCAGCGGGCGGCCCTGGATGTCGAAGGCCTCGGCCTGGGGCAGGATCGCCGCGTCCTGGGTGAAGACGTTGATCAGCGGCAGGCCGTGGCGGCGACCCACCTCGTAGTCGTTGAAGTCGTGGGCCGGGGTGATCTTCACGCAGCCGGAGCCCTTCTCCATGTCGGCGTGCTCGTCGGCGACGATGGGGATGCGGCGGCCGACCAAGGGCAGCTCGACGAACTTGCCGATCAGCGAGGCGTAGCGCGGATCTTCGGGGTTGACCGCCACGCCGGTATCGCCGAGCAGGGTCTCGGGGCGGGTGGTGGCGACCACCAGGTAGTCGAGGCCGGCATCGGTCGTCACGCCGTCGGCCAGTGGATAGCGGAAGTGCCAGAACTGGCCCTGCTGCTCGCGGTTCTCGACTTCGAGATCGGAGATGGCGGTGTGCAGGGTGGGGTCCCAGTTGACCAGGCGCTTGCCGCGATAGATCAGGTCCTCTTCATAGAGCCGCACGAAGACTTCCTGCACCGCCTTGTAGAAGCCATCGTCCATGGTGAAGCGCTCGCGCGACCAGTCGACGCTGGCGCCCATGCGGCGCAGCTGGCGGGTGATATGGCCGCCGGATTCGTGCTTCCACTCCCACACCCTGTCGATGAACGCCTCGCGGCCCAGGTCGTGGCGGCTCTTGCCCTCTTCGGCGGCGACCTTGCGCTCGACCAGCATCTGGGTGGCGATGCCGGCGTGGTCGGTGCCCACCTGCCACAGGGTGTTGTTGCCCTGCATGCGGCGCCAGCGGATCAGCGTGTCCATGATGGTGTCCTGGAACGCGTGGCCCATGTGCAGGCTGCCGGTGACGTTGGGCGGCGGGATCATGATCGAGTAGGGTTCGCCCTCGCCCGAGGGGGCGAAGCGGCCGTCGGCCTCCCAGCGCTCGTACCAGCGGGATTCGATCTGCTCGGGTTGGTAGGTCTTGTCCATGGGGCGTTCCGGGTCCAGAAATGATCGCCGCCGGGTCGTGGGGCCGGGCGGCGGGAAGTCATCGAAAGCGTGCGAAAAATGGGCTCGATTATAGCGCGATGGGGGAGTGGGCGTCAGCCAGGTGTGTTAACACTTCAGAGGGGCGCCGGGGGCAGGACGAAGAGGAGGTCTTTTGCCATGGATGGCAAAAGTAGCGCCCAGGGATGGGTTCACAGCGCCTCCTCGCAGCCCTGCCGCCGGATCAGCCCCGGTCCCGGCAGCCTCCCGCAACCTTGAAGCGGGGTTCACCCCTTGAGTTGATGTGCCTTGACGGGATAACCGCGCTGCTTGTAGGTCTGCCAGCACTCGCGCTTGGCGACGAGCACCTGCTGGTGCTGGTTGATGATCTCGGCGACCCGCTCGAAGCGCGAGAACCACTCAGGGATGCCCGGGTCGAGGTTGAGCAGCGCCATGGGCGCTTCGGCGCTTGGCTCGGGCGGCTGCTCCCAGCCGATGGTCACCGCCACGCTCTCGGCCATCTCGCTGCCGAGCAGGGCGTGGGGCAGGTAGGCCTCGGGGCGGAAGGTCCACAGCCGCTCGTCGAGATCGCTGGCCATGGCCTCGTCCTCGGCGTGCAGGTGCAGCCGGTAGCCCTTGCCGGCGATGGTCTCGGCCAGCCGGCAGGCGAAGTCGAGCCGCGCTTCCAGCGTGGTGTCGGGGAGAATGTAGAAGTCGACCTGGGTCATGGAAGGCTCTCTGACCTCGGTGGCAGAGGGGCTTTGCCGGCGACAGGGTTACGAGGAGGCGCTGTGAACCCATCCCTGGGCGCTACTTTTGCCATCCATGGCAAAAGACCTCCTCTTCACCCTGTCCCCGACGCCCCTCGTCTAGGTAGCAGACTCAAATGTCATTAACGAAGCGTGGATTCCCGTCGCGAGCGATGAGAGGCTGGCCGCCGCCGGAGCGGAGCGACCGGAGTTGACTGTTGCTCAATGAGGATCGTGAGCACCGCCGGCGGCCAGGATCTCGAGCGCAGCAGGGAATCCTTGTCAGATCAGCTTGGTCAACCAACCGTGCTTGTCTTCGGCCCGGCCGTACTGCAGATCGAGCAGCTTGCCGCGCAGGCGCTTGGCGATTTCGTTGCCGGCGTCGGGCATCTGCACGGTGCCCTCTTCGGTGACCAGCTGGCCCACCGGGGTGATCACCGCCGCGGTACCGCAGGCGAAGACTTCGGCGATATCGCCGGAGGCCACGCCGTCGCGCCACTCGTCGATGCTGATGGCGCGCTCTTCCGGGGTTAGGCCTTCATCGCGGCCGAGGGTCAGCACCGAGTCGCGGGTCACGCCCTCGAGAATGGTGTCGGTCAGGCGCGGGGTGACCAGGCGGCCGTCCTTGTAGACGAAGAACAGGTTCATGCCGCCCAGCTCCTCGATCCACTTGTTCTCGGCGGCGTCGAGGAAGGCGACCTGGCTGCAGCCGTGCTTCTCGGCTTCCTTCTGGGCGGCCAGCGAGGCGGCGTAGTTGCCGCCGCACTTGGCGAAGCCGGTGCCGCCGGGGGCGGCGCGCTTGTAGTGCGAGGAGAGCCAGATCGACACCGGGGCGATGCCGCCCTTGAAGTAGGCCCCGGCGGGGGAGGCGATCACGTAGTAGTCGACTTCCTTGGCCGGGCGCACGCCGAGGAACTTCTCGCTGGCGATCATGAACGGGCGCAGGTAGAGGCTCGATTCGTCGCCCGCGTTCTTGGGCGTGGGCACCCAGCCCTGGTCGAGCTGCATCAGCGCGCGTAGCGACTCGACGAAGGTTTCGTCGTCGAGCTCCGGCAGCGCCAGGCGGCGTGCGCTGCGACGAAAGCGCTCGGCGTTCTTCTCCGGGCGAAACGACCACACCGAGCCGTCGGCATGGCGGTAGGCCTTGATGCCCTCGAAGATCTCCTGGCCGTAGTGCAGCACGGCGGCCGCCGGGTCGAGGGTCAGCGGGCCGTAGGGACGCACTTCGTGGCCGTGCCAGCCGGCGTCGGCCGTCCAGCGCACGTGGGCCATGTGATCGGTGAAGTGCAGGCCGAAACCGGGGTTGGCAAGGATGTCGGCGCGAATGTTGGCTGCCGTGGGCGTCGCGGTGGGCAGCATGTCGAAAGTGGCGTTGGGCACGGCAAATGGGTCTCCGCTATGCCGGGATTCCGGCGATTTATTGAGCTTTTCGGCGCTCCGGCGTATGCCGCCGGAGCGCCTGATGCGACAGATGTAACGGTTGGCGCCCGGGATGGCAACCTTGGCGCGTCAGCTTCCGTTCTCGACCTGGCGCGCCTCTTCCTCGCGGTCGAGCAGGTATTGGGTCAACAGCCCTACCGGGCGGCCGCTGGCGCCCTTCTGCTTGCCCGAGGTCCAGGCGGTGCCGGCGATGTCCAGGTGCGCCCAGGGGAACTTGTCGGCGAAGCGCGAGAGGAAGCAGGCCGCGGTGATGGTGCCGGCCGGGCGACCGCCGATGTTGGCCATGTCGGCGAAGTTGGAGTCGAGCTGCTCCTTGTACTCGTCCCACAGCGGCAGGTGCCAGGCGCGGTCCCAGGCCGCCTCGCCGGCGTCGAGCAGGTCCAGCGCCAGGTCGTCGTCGTTGGAGAGCAGGCCGGTGGCGTGGTGGCCCAGGGCGATGATCGCCGCGCCGGTGAGGGTGGCGATGTCGACCACGCTGGCAGGCTCGAAGCGCTCGGCGTAGGTCAGCGCGTCGCACAGCACCAGGCGCCCCTCGGCGTCGGTGTTGAGCACTTCCACGGTGAGGCCTTTCAGCGTCTTGATGATGTCGCCGGGCTTGGTGGCGCGACCGTCGGGCATGTTCTCGGCGGCGGCGACGATGAACACCAGGTTGAGCTTGGGGCGGATGCCGAGTACCGCCTTGGCGGTGCCGAACACGCTGGCCGCGCCGCACATGTCGAACTTCATCTCGTCCATGGCCTCGCCGGGCTTGAGCGAGATGCCGCCGGTATCGAAGGTGATGCCTTTGCCGACCAGTACGTGAGGGGCCTCGTCGGCGTTCTCGGCGCCCTGGTACTTCATCACGATCAGCCGTGAGGGCTGCTCGCTGCCGCGGCCCACCGAGAGCAGGCTGTGGGCGCCGAGCTCCTCCAGCGCCGCCTCGTCGAGGATCTCGACCGAGAGGACGCCGCCCGATTCGCGGCCGAGCTGCTCGGCCTGGTCGGCCAGGTAGCTCGGCGTGCAGACGTTGCCCGGCAGGTTGCCCAGGGTGCGGGTATAGGCCACGCCCTGGCCCACGGCATTGCCGATACGGGCGCCTTCGCGGGCTTCGTCGGCGGCCTCGCTGTCGCTGAGCAGCAGGGCGACCTTGTCGAGTCGGGGGCGCGGGGCCTTCTCCGATTTGAACTCGTCGAAGCGGTAGACCGCACGCTGTGCCGCCTCGGCGGTCATGCGTGCCTTCCAGGCAATGCTACGCTCAGGCACGGGGACGTCGGTGAAGGCCACGGCGACGTCTTCCACCGGCAGGCCGGCGACGGCGGTGAAGGCGGCATCCAGCGCCTTGATGAAGGCCCGCTCCTGGCACTTGCCGCGCTCGCCCAGCCCCACCAGCATCAGGCGGTCGGCGCTGAGGCCGGGGGCGAAGGGGAGCAGTTGCACGTTGCCCAGCTTGGCATCGAAGTCGCCGCGCTCGATCAACTGGCCGATCAGCCGCTCGCTGGCGTCGTCGAGCTTGGCGGCGGCAGGCAGCAGATCGCCATCCTTGAAAACCGGGACCACGAGACAGGCCGCTTCGGCCTTGGCGGGATTGGCCGTCTGAACTGGGAATTCCATGGTGACTCCACAAGACAAGCGATGGGGGATTCTGGATAATGCCGGCACGGCTCCGGGGCCTGCCGAATCACCCCAGTGTACTCAAGGCATGGCGCCATTGCATGGAAGACCGCTGCATGATCATTTTTCGATACCTGACCCGCGAGATCCTGCTCACCATGGCCGCCGTTGCCGGCGTGCTGTTGCTGGTCATCATGGGCAGCCGGTTCATCCGCTACTTCACCGATGCGGCGGAGGGCGACATTCCTGCCACCATCCTCGGCAACCTGATGCTGTTCCACCTGCCTGGCTTTCTCGAGCTGATTCTGCCGCTGGCCTTCTTTCTCGGCATTCTGCTGGCCTATGGGCAGCTCTATCTGAACAGTGAGATCACCGTGCTGGTGGCCTGCGGCATAAGCCCCGCCCGGCTGTTCCAGATCAGCCTGGTGCCGGCCACCCTGGTGGCGGTACTGGTCGGGCTGTGCAGCATGTGGCTGACCCCCGCGGGCGCGCTGCACAATGCCGTGATGCTGGAGGAGCAGCGTAGCCGGCTCGACTTCTCCGCCCTGGCGCCGGGGCGTTTCCAGGACTTCGGCGGCGGCCGCACCGCCTACACCGAGTCGTTCAGCGATGATGGCAGTCGCATGCTAGAGGTGTTCATCAGCGAGCGGCAGCGACGTCGCGACGGCACGCCGGAAACCGCCGTGACCCGCGCCGGCAGCGGCTACCAGACCTCCGACCCCGACACCGGCAGCCGCTTCCTGGTGCTGGCCGACGGCGAGCGCTACAGCGTCGACCCGGGGCGCTTCGAGGCCGAGCGGCTGGAGTTCGAGACCTATGCCGTACGCCTCTCGCTCGGCGGTGAGCGGCGCGAACTGGAGTCGGCGGAGTACGCCACCACGGCCGCGCTGCTGCGCGACGACTCGAGCCGTGCGCAGGCCCAGTTGCAGTGGCGCCTGTCATTGCCGCTGATGGTCTTCATCCTGACCCTGATGGCCATGCCGCTCTCGAGGGTCAACCCGCGTCAGGGACGCTTCGCCAAGCTGCTGCCGGCGATTTTCCTGCATGTCTGTTATCTCAGCCTGCTGCTGGCAGCGCTGGACGCCATCGGCCGCGGTACTCTGCCGGCGGCGATCGGCATGTGGCCGATTCACCTCGTGTTCCTGGCGCTCGGCCTGGGCCTGATGATGCACCACCAGCGCAGGGGGATGCGTTGATGCTGACGGATCGTCTCGATCGCTATATCGCCCGCAACGTGCTGGGGGCGATCATCGTCGTCCAGGTGGTGCTGCTGGGCCTCGACCTGGTGATCTCCTACATCAATGACCTGGACGATGTGGAGGGCAACTACGGCGCCTTCCAGGTGCTGCTCTATCTGCTGATGCGGGTGCCATGGCGCTTCTATCAATACGCCCCGGTGGCGGTGCTGATCGGCGCGCTGATCGGCCTGGGCAGCATGGCGTCGAGCAACGAGCTGACGGTGATGCGCGCGGCGGGGCGCTCCCTGGCGCGTATCCTGTGGGGGGTGATGAAGCCCATCATCCTGGTGGTGGTCGTGGTGCTGCTGACCGCCGAGTACGTCAGCCCGCGTACCGAGCAGTTCGCCAGTGCCTGGCGTCTGGAACAGATGCAGGGCGAGGGCGCGGTGCTGGTCCAGCGCGGCGGCTGGCAGCGTGAGGGCGACAGCGTCTACCGCTTCGGCGCCATACGCGCCGACGACACCGTGCTCGACCTGACCCGCTACCGCTTCGAGGGGCGCGAGCTGCGCGAGGCCACGGTAGCCGAGCGTGCGGTATGGCGCGACGGCAGCTGGCAGCTCGAGGAGGCGGGCATCACGCGCTTCTTCGACGACCGCACCGAGGCGGAGCATCACGCCCAGTACCCCTGGCAGACCAACCTGACGCCGGCCCAGCTCAATCGACTGCTGCTGCCGATCAACAGCCAGGCGCCCAGCGAGCTGTGGGCCTACTCCCGCTTCCTGCGGGATCAGGGTCTGCAGGCGACCCAGCCGCTGCTCTATTTCTGGCAGAAGATGCTGATGCCCTTGACCATGGCCTCGCTGGTACTGGTGGCGGCCTCGTTCGTGTTCGGCCCGCTGCGTACCGTGGCGGCCGGTACGCGGGTGTTCTATGGGGTCATCGTCGGGCTGACGTTCAAGTACCTGCAGGACCTGCTGGCACCGGCCTCGACGGTGTTCGGCTTTTCACCGGTATGGGCGGTGCTGACCCCGATTCTGGTCAGTGCCGGGCTGGGGCTTTACCTGCTGCGCCGTACCGGCTGAGGGGCGCTGGCCTCACTGCCTGGGGCGACCGAGCCCACGTATACGTTAGGAAAAGAGACCGCAATGCAACGACGTTTCGATCAGCTCGACGATGTATGGCCGGCCGGGCTCGGTCGGCGCCTGGGCGCCATGCTCTACGACGCCTTTCTGGTGGCGGCGATCTGGATCGCCATCGCCGTGCTGCACGTGGCGTTCGTGCGCTACGTGCTGGGCCTGGGCCCGGAGGATGTCGGGGCAGGGGAGCCCCAGCGCCTGACGCTGCAACTGCTGCTGCTGGCCGGCGCCTTCGTCTTCTTTGCCTTCTCCTGGATGCGCGGCGGCATGACGCTCGGCATGCAGGCCTGGCGCCTGCGTGTGCAGACCCCCGATGGCCGCTCGATCACGCTGATGCAGAGCCTGGTGCGCTATGTAGTGGCCTGGCTCTCCCTGGCCGCCTTCGGCCTGGGCTATCTGTGGGTACTGCTCGACCGCCAGCGCCGCAGCTGGCCGGATATCGTCTCCGGTACGCAGGTGGTGGTGCTGCCTAAGGCGACGCGACGATAATGTGACACCGATCAAAAAATGTCCGATTTGCCCTTGCGATAGTCTATGCGAATCATTTACATTAATCCTTGTAAGCACAGCGAGGTGATGTCGATGTACGTATGTCTCTGCAAGGGCGTATCAGACCGCAAGATCCGCGAGACCGTGGCGGACGGTGCGCGCAGCTGGCGTGAAGTCCAGCAGGAAACGGGCTGCGGCACTCAGTGCGGCAAGTGCGCTTCTGTGGGCAAGGCCATCACCCGCGACGCCGTCACCGCTGAAGTCATGGCTTCTGCCAACGACCTGGCTTACGCCGTATAGCGGCTCTCTTCTTCCCTCGCAGGCGTCCGCCCTGCGAGGGACGCCAATCTTTCTCATTCTTGTTGTCACTGATCCAGCCTGCTGCTCCGGTTGGATTTTTTGCGTGGTTGGCCGGATACTGCCTATCATTAATGGATGAGCGTCACGTAACGACAAGGCAAGGCCCCAAGACCGACCGGAGAAGGGAGAAAGGCAATGAAAGGCGATGCCAAGGTCATCGAGCACCTGAACAAGGCCCTCGGCAACGAGCTGGTGGCCATCAACCAGTACTTCCTGCATGCCAAGATGTACAAGGACTGGGGCCTCAAGGCGCTGGCCAAGTGGGAGTACGACGAATCCATCGACGAAATGAAGCATGCCGACAAGCTGATCGAACGTATCCTGTTCCTCGAGGGCGTGCCCAACCTGCAGGATCTCGGCAAGCTGCACATCGGCGAGAACGTGCGCGAGATGCTCGAGAGCGACCTCAAGATCGAGCATGAAGGTCGTAACGATTACATCGAGGCCATCGCCTACTGCGAGCAGGTCAAGGACTACGTCTCCCGTGACCTGTTCCGCGAGATCCTGGCCGACGAAGAAGAGCACATCGACCATATCGAGACCGAGCTCGGCCTGATCGACAAGGTCGGCATCGAGAACTACCTGCTGAAGCAGATGCAGGAAGCCGGCGACGAGTAACGACGGCTCCGCAAGGCTCCCACGGCACCGACCCTCGTCGGTGCCGTTTTCTATTGGCTCCCATGGGCCATTTCCCCTCCCCTGCGTTTACGCTGCGTTACCTGGCGTGTGCTGTTGCCGTTATCGATGAACTAAGCTGGTGCAAACGGTCCGCTTTGGTGCCAGCGCATGCCTCTGCCTGGTGCCATGATGGAGAGCCATGCCCCGCCATGGCTCGCTGATCCCCAAAGCCGAAGTGGATGTGATGGCTTTGGCAGGCCGATTGCATAGAACAAGCACAACCAGAACGCATCGCGAGGGTGGCATTCATGAGTCGTCAACTTACCGCCGGCCTGTTGGCCGGTGCATTGGGCCTGTCCCTGCTCGGCACCGCCGTGGCCCAGGCGGATGAAACCCGTATTCGCTTCCAGCTCGACTGGCGCTTCGAGGGGCCTTCGGCACCCTTCCTGATGGCGGTGGAGCGCGGCTATTTCGCCGCCGAGGGGCTCAACGTGCAGATCGACTCCGGCAGCGGCTCCGCCGGCGCCATCAACCGGGTCGCCTCGGGGGCCTACGAGATGGGCTTCGGCGATCTCAATGCATTGGTGGAGTTTCTTGCCGAGAACCCAGACGGCCCGGGCATCCAGGGGGTCTACGTGGTCTACGACGGCACGCCGGCCTCGGTGCTGGCGCGCAAGGATCGCGGCATCGAGTCGCCGGCGGACCTGGCCGGCAAGGCGCTCGCCGCCCCGGCCTTCGATACCGGCTACCGGGCCTGGGGCATCTTCGCCGCCGCCAACGACCTCGAAGCCGGCGCCGTCGAATGGCAGAACGTCGACCCCGCGCTGCGCGAGACGCTGCTGGTCCGCGGCGACGTGGATGCCATCACCGGCTTCTACTTCACCAGCCTGCTCAATCTGGAAGGCCGTGGCATGAGCGAGGAGCAGCTCACCATCATGCCGTTCCCGGACTACGGCGTGCCGCTCTACGGCAACGCCATCATTGCCAGTGAAGCGTTCTCCGAGGCCAACCCCGAGGCAGTAGAGGGTTTCCTGCGCGCCTTCAACCGCGCCCTGGCGGAGACCCTGGCCGACCCCGAGGGGGCCATCGAGTACGTGCGTAACCGCGACGCGCTGATCGACGTGGAGATGGAGACGCGTCGGCTCAAGCTTGCCATCGACAGCGTCATCGACACCGAAGAGGCACGCGCCAACGGCGCCGGCGACGTGGACGAGCAGCGCCTGCGCGAGGCCATCCAACTGGTGGCGGACGCCTACGACCTGCCTTCGGTGCCCGAGCCCGAGCGGGTCTTCACCTCGCGCTTCCTGCCGCCGCAGGAGGAGCGCATGATCTTCCCCGAACGCGCGGAGTGACGGCTTTGGCAGACTCCACGCCCTTCGTCGACTTCGACCGGGTCAGCCTGGCCTACGACGACTCCGGCAATGCCATCGAGGACATCTCGCTCTCCATCCGGGAGGGCGAGTTCGTTGCCTTCGTCGGCCCCTCCGGCTGCGGCAAGTCGACCTTCATGAAGCTGTGTACCGGGCTGCATGCGCCCACCGCCGGCAGCGTGCAGGTGGACGGCGCCGCGGTGGGCGGGCCGCTGAAGATCTGCGGTATGGCGTTCCAGAGCGCCAATCTGCTGCCCTGGCGTACCACGCTGGACAACGTGCTGCTGCCGCTGGAGATCGTCAAACCCTATCGCTCGCAGTTTCGCAAGCGACGCGCGGAGTTCGTCGGCTGGGCCCGCGACCTGCTGCGCACGGTGGGGCTCGAGGGCTACGAGGACCAGTACCCCTGGCAGCTCTCCGGTGGCATGCAGCAGCGCGCCTCGATCTGCCGCGCGCTGATCCACCGTCCGCGCCTGCTGATGCTCGACGAGCCCTTCGGCGCGCTGGACGCCTTCACCCGCGAGGAGCTGTGGTGCGTGCTGCGCGATCTGTGGGAGGCCCAGCGCTTCACCGTGGTGCTGGTGACCCACGACCTGCGCGAGGCGGCGTTCCTGGCCGACACCGTCTACGTCATGAGCCGGCGCCCGGGGCGCATCATCGAACGCCGCGAGATCGATCTGCCGCGCCCCCGCGAGCTGGCGGTCACCTACGAGAAGCCCTTCATCGATCTGGTGCAGCAGCTGCGCAACCTGATCGGCGACATCCGCAGTGCCTGAGGAGCGAGCATGAACAACAACGACAAGCTGCGCGAGCGGCTGGCGCCCTGGGTCGCGGTGCTGGCGCTGGTGGCGATCTGGGAGGTCAGCGTGCGCCTGCTGCAGGTGCCGGAGTTCATCTTTCCCAGCGCCTCGGCCACCGCCCAGGCGCTGGTGACCTTTGCCGGGCCCATCGGCATGCACTCCTGGCAGACCCTGTGGACCACCCTGGCGGGGTTCGCTTTGGGCGTGGCGGTGGGGCTGGCGCTGGGCTTCGTCATCGGCTCCTCGCGCTTTCTCTACCACGCCTGCTATCCACTGCTGGTGGGCTTCAATGCCATTCCCAAGGTGGCCTTCGTGCCGATCCTGGTGGTGTGGTTCGGCATCGGCTCGGTGCCGGCGATCCTCACCGCCTTTCTGATCTGCTTCTTTCCCATCGTAGTCAACGTGGCCACGGGGCTCGCCACCCTGGAGCCGGAAATGGAGGACGTGCTGAGGGTACTCGGCGCAAGGCGCATCGACGTGCTGCTCAAGGTGGGGCTGCCGCGCTCGTTGCCCTACTTCTTCGCCTCGCTGAAGATCGCCATCACTCTGGCCTTCGTCGGCACCGTGGTCTCCGAGACGGTGGCGTCGAACCAGGGCATCGGCTACCTGATGATGAGTGCCGGCTCGCAGATGCGCATGGCGCTGGTGTTCGCCGGCCTGATCGTGATCAGCGCCATGGCCATGGTCATGTACGAGCTGTTTGCGTTACTGGAGAAGCGGATGACGGGGTGGGCGCATCGAGGCCAGCGCTAAGGTAAGGTGCCTTCCCTACTGCGCTCGATATCCTGCCCGCCGGCGGTACCGAAGCGTCGGACCGTCGCAATCCTCATTGAGCAGCCAGTCAACTCCGGCTGCTCCGTTCCGGCGACGGTCAGCCTCTCTTCGCTCGTGACGGGAATCCACACTTACCTTGGCTAGAACGCCTTCTCCAGGTCGAAGCGCGGCACCGGTTCGCCGCGCACCTCGACGGTCTCGGTGAACATGGCGAGCGGACGGACCCACAGGCCGTAGTCGCCGTACAGCGCGCGATACACTACCAGGGGCTCTTCGGTTTCGCTGTGATGAGCGACGCCGATCACCTCGTAGCGGTTGCCCTTGTAGTGGCTGTAGATGCCGGGGACGGGGAGGGGGTGGGTCATCGCGCAGGGCTCCAGTTCAGGGTCGTTATCGTTATCGGTCGCCGCTTTCGGCAGCGCGCTTTGCCAGGCGGGCCAGCACCCGTGAGGCGGCCACGAAGCCGAAGCCGCCGGTGACGAAGGTGGCCGCACCCACGCCGGAGGCGCAGTCGAGGCGGGTCGATTCCCCGGCGCCGGGTTTCTGCAGGCAGACCTCGCCGTCGGCGCCGGGGTAGATCAGCTGTTCGTCAGAATAGACGCATTCCACCGAGAAGCGACGCTTGGGGTTGCGTGAGAAGCCGTAATCCCGGCGCAGCCGGGCGCGCACCTTGGCCAGCAGCGGGTCGTGCTCGGTGCGCGCCAGGTCCGCCACCTTGATGCGGGTGGGGTCTTGCTGCCCGCCGGCGGCACCGGCCACGACGATGGGCAGCTTGCGCCGCTTGCACCAGGCGATCAGCGCGGCCTTGGCCATCACGCTGTCGATGGCGTCGACCACGTAGTCGGCATCCTCGGGAATGCGCTGGGCCAGGTTGGTCGGGGTGACGAAGGCGGTGTCGGCAACGACCTGGATGCCCGGCTGGATCGCCCGGCAGCGTTCGGCCAGCACGTCCACCTTGGGTCGGCCGATGTTGCCATCCAGAGCGGGCAGCTGGCGGTTGACGTTGGAGACACAGACGTCGTCGAGATCGATCAGGGTCAGCCGGCCGATTCCCGAGCGCGCCAGCGCCTCTACCGTCCAACTGCCGACGCCGCCCACACCGACCACCACGACGTGGGCCTGGCGGAAGTGGTCGAGCGCACGGGCGCCGTAGAGTCGCCGAATTCCACCGAAGCGGAAATCGTAGTCGTCCTGGGCCGGGGCGGCTTCCTGCGGTGGCAATGGGGCGGTCATGTCGGCGTCTTGAAACTCCGGTTGGTGGCGGTGGTGTCAGGCTAGGGAGAGTGGGGCTTCGGCGCAATCTGCCCGGTCGCTGGGCAGATGACCGGCCCAGCCGAAATGCTGGAACAGCGCCGTCATGGCGGCGTCCAGGCTACAGCTCAAGGTCAGACAGCGCCCCGTAATGGGATGCTCGAAGCTCAGGCCCACGGCGGCCAGCAACAGCCGCGGGCAGCCCAGGCGCTCGGCGAAGAAGCGGTTGTGATTGCCCTTGCCGTGCTTGGCGTCGCCGATGATCGGATAGCCGCGCCGTGACAGGTGGCGGCGAATCTGGTGGCGACGGCCGGTCAGCGGGCGCACCTCCATCAGGGAGTAGCGGCTGCTGGGGTAGCGGTCCACCTGCACCGGCAGTTCGACGCTGTCGAGCCGCTTCACCTCGGTGAGAGCCTCGAGCGCCGGCATTTCGGCCTTGGGCCGGCTGCCATCCTCCTCGCGCAGGGCGTAGTCGAGCCACTCGTGCACGGGGCCGACGCCGCGTACCACCGCCAGATAGCGCTTGGCGGCCCGGCGTTCGGTGAAGGTCTCGCCCAGGCGCGCCGCGGTGGCCGAATCCAGCGCGAACACCATCACGCCCGAGGTGGGGCGGTCGAGGCGATGCACCGGATAGACGCGCTGGCCGAGCTGATCGCGCAGGCGCTGCAGCAGGAACTCACGCTCGCCGCCTGCCAGCTTGGAGCGGTGCACCAGCAGGCCCGCCGGCTTGTGCACCGCAACCAGGTGCTCGTCCCGGTAGAGGAGGCTCAGAGGGTTCGTCATGATGGCCCGATTCGGCAACGAAGGGCCGCCATTGTCGCCTTGGTCAATGTCCTTGTCACCCCGAGCGGCGGCTGGCTGCCTCGCTCACTCGCTGTCCTGACAGTTGCCGCGCAGCTCGATGGCGTGGGCGATGCGCTCGATGCCCTGACGATATGCCGCCCGACGGTAGGAGATCTCGTCCTGTTCGGCGCGCTGGAACACCAGTTCGCTCTGGCGTTCGAGGCGCTCGGCCAGCCGCCGGTTGATCTCCTCCTCCGGCCAGCGCTCGCCGCAGCGATTCTGCACCCATTCGTAGTAGCTGACGATGACGCCGCCGGTGTTGGCCAGCACGTCGGGCAGTACCGGTATGCCCAGCTCCTCGAGTCGCGCGTCGGCGCGGCTGCTGACCGGGCCGTTGGCGATCTCGAGCAGCGCACCGGCCTTGACCCGATCGACGTTGTCCTCATGGATCTGGTTTTCCAGGGCTGCCAGCGCCAGGACGTCCACCTCCAGGGTGAGCAGCTCGTCGCGATCGAGCTTCTCCACGTCCTCGGCGATGCACACCGAGTCGTCGCAGTAGACCATCTCGTGCAGCCGCATATTGCGCTGTTTCTGCTCCATGATGGCGTCGGGGTCGAGGCCTTCCTCGCTGTAGATGGCGCCTTTGGAGTCGGATACCGCAACGATGCGATAGCCCTGATCGTGGGCCAGGCGGGCAAAGTGATAGGCGGCATTGCCGAAACCCTGAATGGCCACCGTGGTCTCCTCGGGCTTGCGCTTCTCGCGTGCCGCCCACAGGTCGAGCACGTGCAGGGCACCGCGTCCGGTGGCGGCCACACGGCCCAACGATCCGCCCAGCTCGGGGGGCTTGCCGGTGATGGCGGCGGGCACCTTGCCGAGGGCCAGGTGATCGAACTCATCGGCCATCCAGCCCATCACCGTGGCGTTGGTGTTCACGTCCGGCGCGGGGATGTCGCGGTCGGGGCCCATGATGTCGGCAATGGCCCGCACGTAGCCGCGCGCCAGCCGCTCCAGCTCCAGCTTCGACAGCTGCTTGGGGTCCACCTTGACGCCACCCTTGCCGCCGCCGTAGGGCAGGTCGACCACAGCACACTTCACCGCCATCCAGAAGCTCAGGGTGGTGACTTCCTCCTGATTGACGTCGGGATGAAAGCGAATGCCGCCCTTGGCCGGACCCAGCGTCGTGTTGTACTGCACCCGCCAGCCGGGAAAGACCTTGAGACTGCCATCGTCCATGCGCACCGGTACGCTGACCTGCAGCGAGAGGGTGGGTTGCATCAGCCGCTCCCTGGCATCGCCCTGGATGTCGATGGCTTGGCACACTTCTTCGAGGCGCGAACGCGCATCGTCGAACAGGTTGGCATGCTCCGTTTGCCCGGACATCGGCTTCCTCCTGATGATGTGACCTGTCGTTGCCTGATTCAGCGTAGCAGCATCGGCTGGGATGTGAGCCAAGGACGCCAGAACATAAAGCTTCAAACGGTTACATGCTGAAGCACTATCTTGAGCAGGAGATTCGGACAAGGAGGTTGGTGTGAGTCGATTGGCCCGAAGCGCGCTGCTCTGGTGCGGTGGCTATCTGCTGTTGGTTCTGCTGCCCCTCGGTATCGCCGTTGTCGTCCGGCCCGACGAAACGCGGGAATTCGGTGCCGAGTTCGGTGCCCTGCTGGGACTGCTGGCGCTCGGGGTGCTGGCCGGTCAGGCGGTGATCTCGGGGCGGCATCGCTGGTTCGCCGAAGCGGTCGGCCACGATAACATCCTGCAATTCCACCGCCAGACCGGCATCTTTGCGCTGCTGCTGGTGCTGGCCCATCCGCTGGCGATGATCGCCACCCGCCCCGGCTGGATCGAGTATCTCGACCCCCGTGAGGAGACCCTGCGCGCCATCACCTTGATATTGTTGGTGCTGGCCACGCTGTTGCTGGTGGCAAGCTCGCTGTGGCGAACGCGGTTCGGGCTCTCCTACGAGTGGTGGCGGGCTCTGCACGGCGGGCTGACGCTTTTCATCGTGGCCGGCGGCCTGGGCCATGCGGTCATGGTGCAGCACTACACCCAAGGCGTCGTCACGACGCTGCTGCTGGGGGCGGTGGTGGGGCTCTCGCTGCTGCTGGTCGTCGAGTCGCGCCTGTTCAGGCCGTGGCGGTTGCGCAAGCGCCCCTGGAGGGTGGTGGACAACCAGCAGGAGCGTGGCGATGCGGCGACCCTGACGCTGCAGGCCGAAGGAGACCATCGGCTCGATTTCGCCCCGGGGCAGTTCTTCTGGATCACCCTGGGCGAGACGCCGTTCTCGCTGCAGCAGCACCCCTTCTCGGTGGCCTCGTCCAGCGCAGACGGCAAGCGCTTCGCGTTCACGGCCAAGCGCCTGGGCGACTTCACCAATACGCTCCCCGAGGTACCGCCGGGCACGCACGCCTTCGTCGAAGGCCCCTATGGCGCTTTCATACCCGAACCGGACAATGCCTCCGGTGCGGTACTCATCGCCGGAGGCATCGGCGTCACGCCGATCATGAGCATCCTGCGCTCGCTGCGTGACCAGGGCGACACCCGGCCGCTGTGGCTGCTCTATGCCAACAAGACCTGGGAGGACGCCACCTTTCGCGACGAACTGGCCGAGCTGGAGCAGGTTCTCGATCTCGACGTAATTCATGTCATCAGCGATCCCGAACCCGAATGGAAAGGGGAGCGCGGCAAGATCGACGAAGCGCTGGTGAGGCGCCGCCTGCCCCCGGACGACGGCCGCCGCGAGTACTTCATCTGCGGCCCCGAACCGCTGATGAATGCCGCGGAGAAAGCGTTGCTCGCGCAAGGCGCGGCGGCCACGCGGATCTATTCCGACCGCTTCGACATCGTCTAGCAGAGCGCATCGTTGAGGAGGGAAGCATGCTGCATGTCATCGCCAAATGGGCCGGCAGCGTAGTCAGCGGGCTGCTGTTGCTGATCGTGGTGCTGCTGGCGCTATGGTTGGCAGGTCGGCTCTGAGGGAGTGAGCTTGATGGGCCGAGCAGGGCCTGGCGCGTGACGATGGGGGCTGGCCATGAAGCATGGTGCTCGGGCATGATCGGATTTTCTCCCTGACCGTGAGGCTCCCATGTCTCCTGAAAGCGCCTTGCTCTACTTCCTGGCCATCTTCGTCTTCGCCGTCACCCCCGGCCCCGGGATCTTCGCCATCCTGGCCCGCGGCATGTCCGCCGGGGCGCGTGCCTGCTGGCCCCTGGCGCTGGGCATGACGGTCAGCGACCTGCTGTACCTCATGCTGGCCTTTCACGGGCTGGCGGTGCTGGCCGAGCATTGGGGCGAGGCGTTCACCCTGATTCGCTATCTCGGTGCCGGCTACCTCTTCTACCTGGCCTGGAAACTGTGGACCTCGCCCGTCGGTGACGCCGACCTGTCGGCAGGTTCTCGGCGCGTCGACATCGTAAAGGGGTTTCTGCAGGGCTTTCTCATCTCCGCTTCCAACCCCAAGGTCATCCTGTTCTACATCGCCTTCTTGCCGACCTTCGTCGATCTCGCTGCGCTGGCCTCGGGCGACATGCTGTTGACCGTGTCGCTCACGTTCGTCGGACTCATGCTGGGGCTGATGTTGGTTGCCATGGGGGCCGCCAGCGCCCGCCGGTGGCTGCAGAGCGAGCGGGCCATGAAGGGAGCCAACCGCTCCGCGGGTGCGCTGATGGTGGCGGCAGGCGCCTTTCTGGTGGCCAAGGGCTGAGCGTCGCGAGGGCTGCGCCGCGGCGTACCGACGACCTCAGGCCAGCCAGTCGCTACGCTCGAGGCGGTAGATGCAGCAGAGGTCGTTGCCCAGGTGGCGCCGTTCGACGAAGCGAAAGCCCAGCCGCTCGTAGAAGCGCTGGGCACGCCGGTTGTCGGCGAGCGGGTCGATCAGCACGGCGGAAACCTGCGGGTCGGCGAAGCAGTGCGCCAGGGCCAGCTGCATCATGGTGGTGCCGTATCCCTTGCCCAGCTCGTCGGGTTCGCCGATCCAGATGTCGATGGCTCGCAGGCCGTCGCCCACCTCCCCCCAGTAGCCGCTCTCGTCACGGGCGGGGTCGAGTATCTGGATGAAGCCGATGGCGCGTCCTTCGCGCTCGGCGATGAACTGCTGACGCCAGTCGGTCGGCTGGGCCAGCTCGGTCTGCCACTCCCATTTGTCGTTGGGGTTGGCGGCAACGACATGGGGCTCGGCGTCCCAGCGTTCAAGCAGGACACGGTCTTCGGGTGTCGCGGGGCGCAGGCGCAGCCGCCGCTTGGCATTCACGTCCCTGAGAGAGTCAGTTTCCACCAGCGTCTCATTCCATCGAAATAGCCTAGCTAAAGCATAGCAGCTGCCATCCCGAACAGCGGTCATTCGGCGGTTCGGTCCGGGGGTGGGGCTCCAGTCCGGCGCCGCCGCTCGCGCTCACTGCGGCGGTGGTGGGCCAGGGCATTGCCATTTGCCAGTTGGACCAGAAAACCGATCTCCTCGTCACTGAGCGGTTCGCGCTGGCGCCGTGGCATTGGGCCTTCTCCTGTCGAAGCGCTAGGTCTCTCCGACGCTAACGACGGATGATGACAGAGTGGTGACGATCCGAGCCGGGCGGACGCGAAGCTGGTCAGTCTGCTTGCCGCAAGGTGTCTAGCAGCTCATCGTGCCGCTCGGCACGGGCCACCAGCAGGCTGTGCCATTCGGCAGGGTTGGTGTTGCCCTCGAGGTCAGTCACGACAAGACCCGCCTCCCGGGCGAAGACGATGCCGGCGGCCACGTCCCACAGGTCGAGCCTGGCGCCTTGAGACCAGAAGGCATCGAAGCGGCCAAGGCCAGTGTAGGCGATCTCCAGCGCTGCCGAGCCGGGAGTCCGAATCCCGGCCATGGCCGGCATCATTGCCGTGAGTTGGCGCAGGCTGGTAGGGCAGTCGCCCTTGGCATGATAGGGCAGGCAGGTGGCGAGGAGCATTTCCGGCATGGGGCGGGCCGGAGAGGCGACGACACGGCGGCTGCCCAGGTAAGCGCCTTGCCCATGGGCCGCCCACAGCATCTCGTCGAGCAGCGGTTGGTAGACCACCCCGTGGGTCAGTTGGTCGCCCTGGCGCACGGCGATGGATACCGAGAAGTGGGGCACTCGGTGCAGGAAGTTGTTGGTGCCGTCCAGCGGGTCGATGACCACCACGACGTCGTTGTCTTGAGCCGGCGTTGCGCCCGTTTCCTCACCCAGGAAACCGACCTTGGGATGAACGTTTCGCACGCTGTCGATGATGGCGTGTTCTGCCGCCCGGTCGTAGTCGGTCACGAAGTCCGAGGCGCCCTTGCACTGGAAGTCGATCGTGCCGGCGGCGCGGTAGCCCTCGCGCAGGATTTCGCCCGCTGCCTGAGCGGCTTGCTTGAGCGTATCGATCAGAGTGGGTGAGGTAACGTTTGTCATGCCGAGCCTCTTGGATCATGGCCAAAACCACTATGTTACTGCCTGCAGATGTCGGGAAATTGACACCTGCCGGTGTCTCACATGACTTGCGTCTGCTCCTTTTCATTGGCTTCGGGGGGTAATACCTCTGCCGCAGACGATACCATCTGTTGGGTACTGGAGGCCGTCAGCGTGGCGAGTGGCACCGCTCTGACGTTACCGCTCCCTGCTATTTGTGTCCCTGCTATTCGAGCATAAAGCCCGGCCAGTTCGGCGGCCTTGGCGTCCTCGTGCCAACCTGCCGCATGGGTAATGGCACGCTGTGCCAGTTCGCCGCGCAGCGCGTCATCGCCGAGCAGTCGGTTCACCTTGGCGGCGAAGTCGTCGAGATCCTCGTCGGCAATCAGGCAACCCGCACCGTCCACCAGCACGTCGCGGGTGCCCATCATGGCAGTGGAGACGACTGGGGTACCCAGCGCCATGGCCTCCAGCAGCACCAACCCCTGGGTTTCGGTGCGTGAGGCGAAGATGAAGGCATCGGCCGCACGGTAGGCGGCCTGCAGCGGGCCGTTGCGCCCCAGGTAGCCAAGAAAGTGTACGGCGTACTCCATGCCGATCTGTCGTGCCCGGCGTGCCAAGGCCGCTCGGGCCGGTCCTTCGCCGGTAATGATCAGGCGCGTATCGGGATGCTCGGCCAGCACCCGGGGCAGCAGGTCGATCAGAAAGGTGATGTTCTTCTCGAAGGCGAGGCGTCCGACGAACAACAGCAGACGGGCGTTTTTCGGCAGATGGTAGCGGTCGCGGAAGTCATCGTCCTCGACGGGATGACGGAAGCGCTCCAGCGCCAACCCGGTGGGGATGACTGCCACGGGCGTTTTGACGCCATAGCGCAGGAGTGTGTCGTGCATGGCATGCGACGGTGCCACCAGCGCTGCCAGCCGGCGGCACTGCCACACTGAGAGGCGCCGGGCGAGGAGGCGCAGCCAACGACTGGGTACGCCGCGAACATAGAGAGGGAGATACTCCTCGAACAGCGTGTGGTAGGTGGCCAGGGCCGGAATGCCCAGCCGCCTTGCCAGCACCACGCCGGCATAGTGGGCGACGAAGGGAGTGTGGATGTGTACCAGATCGAAGTGCTCTGCGGCGAGCCGTGGCGCCAGCCTCATCACCTCGCGATAGTGCATCATGCGATCTTCGGGTGAGCCAGGAACGCCGCGCGAGGAGACCCTCAGCACGTCCGGTTCATCCACTTGCCCCACGGGATAGCCGGGGCAGACCAGGGTGACGGAATGGCCGAGCCTTTCCAGCGCATCGCGGAAGCTGGCAATCGAGGTGGCGACACCGTTGATGCGGGGAAAGTAGACGTCGGAAAGCATCAATATGTTCATGGCTCGGCTCGGCATGGCAGGATGCTTCACCATCCTGCGTCGTCCGAGTGACGCCATGGTGACAAGTGGAGGCTCGAGAAGGCGAAGTGCCACGCACCGCTGTCATGGTGCTGTCATCTAAACGTTGCAATCTCGCCCTGACACCATTTCAGGGCTGACCATGACGACCTCCGACACCGAGGAGAGCGAGCTCAGAGCGATCATAGAGAGCGAGCGGCTCACGCCATGCTTTCAACCCATCGTCGATGTCGCCAGGCAATGCGTACACGGCTACGAGGCGCTGATTCGTGGCCCCGAAGGCTCCAGGCTGCAGTCTCCGCTGGCACTGTTCGAGGTGGCCATCCAGTCAGGCTTGCTGGTGGAACTCGATCTGCTGTGCCGCCGTCTGGCGATTGCCGCCTTCGTGCGGCTAGGCTTGCCCGGTCGGCTGTTCCTCAACGTGATGCCACTGACCATCCTCGAGCGGGACTTCAGCGAGGGGTTGACCCTGGGCTACCTGCGCGACCATGGGCTGGCTCCCAATCGTGTCGTCATCGAACTCACCGAGCATCTGCCGATCAGCGACTACGTGCTGATGCGCCAGGCGGTGGAGCACTATCGCGACATGGGCTTTCAGGTTGCGCTGGACGACCTCGGCGCCGGCCATTCGAGCCTGCGTCACTGGGCCGAGCTGCGCCCCGACTTCGTCAAGCTCGACCGTCATTTCATCACCGGCATCGATCAGGATCCCGACAAGCGGCAGTTCCTGCGCTCGATTCTCGATGTATCGCGCAGCCTCGGCTGCCAGCTGATAGCGGAAGGCGTGGAAACCGCCGAGGAGTATCGGTCGCTGTGGGAGCTGGATCGCAGCCTGTCGCTGCTGCAAGGCTACTACTTCGCCCGTCCCAGCCAGACCCCGCCGCGGGATATCGGCCGCGCACTGCCGGGCGGGGCCTCGCCCCGCCATGGATTGATACGCAGCGCCCACACCATCATGAAGTCGCTGGCACCGATCGAACCGCGGATGCCGGTACTGGAGCTGAGCGGACGATTTCGTGGCGAGCCGAGCCTGCGCTGTGTGGCGGTAGTGGAAAACGACAGGCCGGTCGGTGTGGTGCGGCGCAACGAATTACTTACCCTGTTCACCAACCCCTACGGTCATGCCCTGTTCGCCAAGCGTCTGGTGCGGGACATTTGCGACTCGCGCTTCGCCGTGGCCGTCGATGAAACGTCGCTGACCCTGCTCAGCCAGCAGATCACCGACAGTGCGGATGTGCCCCAGGAGGATTTCGTCATCGTCGACGGCGAGGGCTGTTATCGCGGCATGGGTAATATCGTCGACTTGCTGCGCGAGATCACTGCCATTCAGGTGCGTCAGGCGCGCCATGCCAATCCGCTCACCGGCCTACCCGGGAACCTGATGATCAACGAGACGCTGAGCGAATGGCTGGAGCATGGCAAGGTCTTCACTGCCGTCTACTGCGATCTCGACAACTTCAAGGCCTATAACGACGCCTACGGCTATGCGCGGGGCGACCGAGTGATCCTGGCGCTGGCTCAACTGCTCGATGAGCAGGTCGGCAAGGCGGGGTTCATCGGTCACATCGGCGGTGACGACTTCATGCTGCTGCTGGACGATGCCGGTTGGGAGGCGCGCTGCCACCGTATTCTGACAGCATTCGGCGCCATGGCGCCGGACTTCTACGATGCGGAGGATCGCAGAGCCGGCGGGGTACGGGTCGAGAATCGGCAGGGCAGCGTGACGTTCTATCCCTTCGTCAGTCTGTCGCTGGCGGCAAGGCCGGTACGTGATGGTCGCGGCTGCGATGTCCTGGCGATTTCCGAAGACCTTTCGGAACTCAAGCAGCAGGCCAAGCGGCAAGCCGGTAACAGCCTTTTCATTGAACGGCGCGTCAGGTGAGAGCCGGCCCCACGACACGCGAGGCCGGCTGTTGCGTTATTCAGCGCTGAGCGAGAGGGTGAAGCTTCCGCTCTCGCTGTTGCCGTAGGAACGGGCGGTGGCGCGGTAGGTGCCCGCCTCAAGGTGCGTGACGATGCGCGAGTTCATTCCCTCGCCGCCGTCATCGTCGCTGAGGAAAAGCCCTTCTCCTTCGAGTTCGAGATAGGCGTCGAAGTCGTCGGAAAGCAGGTCCAGGCGATACTGGCCGGCTTCCTCGATCACGATTTCATAGACGTTGCGCGCCCCCGGCTCCAGCCAGGCCTGCAGTGCACGGCCACTCTCCAGTTGCCCTTCGCTGGCGAGTTCGTCGAGGGCGATGGCGGCGGCACGCAGCTCGAACAGGCCGCTGCCCTGGCCGCTGTGGCTGCGAGCCAGTACGGTGTACTCGCCGGCTTCCAGCGAGCGGACCAGGCGCGCGTTCAGCCCTTCGCCGCCATCGTCGTCGCTGGCGGAGACCCCTTCGCCATACAGCTCCAGAAAGGCATCGAAGTCGGCGGAGAGCATGTCCAGCGTCACCATGGCGGGAGCCTCGAGCGTAAGCCGGTACTCCAGGCCGTTACCGCTGAACCAGCCAAACAGCGGCTCGCCGATCGCCAGCGCGCCGCTGTTGCGCAGGGTCTCGTCGCTGGCCAGCTCATGAAGGCCCAGCTCCAGGGTGTAGAGGCCGCTGTCCTGGCCGTAGGCGCTGCGGGCGGTGAGACGATACTCCCCGGGCTCGAGGAAGTCGGCAATGCGGGCATCCAGGTTGCCGGCGCTGTCGTCGTCCTCGCGGCGATAACCATTGGGACCTTCGAGCACCAGGTAGGCATCCACGTCGCTGGAGCGCATCTCGAACTGATAGAGGCCGCTCTCCTCGATGGTCACGCTGTAGGTATCTCCGCCGTCCTGCAGCCAGCCGTCGGCGCGGGCGGGCATGGCCAGCGTGTCGCTGGTCGTCAGCTCCATCTCCCGAGTGGTGAGGGTGAAGGGGCCGTAGCTGTGCATGTCCTGACCGCTGACCACCACCACGTATTCGCCGCCCTCGTCGATCCGACGTCGCAGGGAAGCGGCCGTCGAGGCGTCGTAATACATGGGGCCCGCACTGCTGGCGAGCAACTGCAGCTCGGCATCATAGAGCGTGAGCGTGCCGTGCAGAGGGCCACCCAGCTCGATCTCGATCAGAGTTCCCTCTTCGAGCGGCAGGTGGAAACGCTCGAAGCGGCTGCCATCCTTGCCGTTCAGTTCGCTGGACGAAGTGATCTCGCTGCGCAGCCGTTCGCCAAGCTGCAAGGTCGGCGTGGAAACGGTAGCGTCCGCTACGGCCTGTTCGATGGCCGGAACGGGAGCGGTCGAACTGCTCGGTACTTGCCAGCCGACGATCAAGCCGATGGCGGCGCCGCCCAGGGCGGCAAGAGTGGTGATGGAGGCGCGATTGGCCATGAAAGCGTCCTTGTTCGATGGCAAGCATCGGTGAGAGGGCCCGCCAGGGGGTTACATTGCGTAACCATTATATGTCGGGTCTGCGTTGAGGGATATGTGCCGAATCGGCGCTTGCACTTCGCCAGGCGGCGACCACACTGGTGGCGTTATCACAGCATGCAACGAAGAGGAGTCGGGATGTCTTCCACGGTTCTGATTACCGGTGCCAATCGCGGCATCGGCCTGGCGCTGGCGCGCCATTACAAGAAGGCGGGCTGGCGAGTGTACGGCGTCTGCCGCAGCACCTCGCCGGAGCTCGATGAGGTGGCCGATCGGGTCATCGATGGGGTAGACGTGACCCGCACCGAGGACGTCGCCCGGCTGGCCGAGGCGCTGGTGGGACAGCGTCTGGACCTGCTGATCAACAACGCCGGCCTGCTGTGCGACGAGTCGCTGGGCTCGCTCGTTTTCGACACCATTCGCCAGCAGATGGAAGTCAACGCCTACGCTCCGCTGCGGGTGACCGAAGCGCTGCTCGACAATCTCGGTGCGGGCAGCAAGGTGGCCAACGTCACCAGTCGCATGGGCTCGATCGCCGACAACGACTCCGGCGGTCGCTACGGCTACCGGGCTTCCAAGGCGGCGCTCAACGCCTTCGGCAAGTCGCTGGCCATGGATCTCAAACCCCGCGGCATTGCCGTGGCTCAGCTGCACCCGGGCTATGTGCAGACCCGCATGGTCAATTTCGGCGGGCTGATAACTCCCGAGGAGGCGGCAGCCGGTATCGCCGCGCGCATCGAGGCCTTGACGCTGGAGAACAGCGGCGGTTTCTGGCACAGCAACGGCGAGGCGCTGCCCTGGTAGTCGGGCGTCGAACGGTTGGCACGACGAAGGCAGTCTTCGTCAATAACGTTGGCTAAAGTGGAAAATTTGTGTGTAGGCTAACGGTTTTCCATGCCGCTGCCGGAGCCGTTCCATGCCAACCCCGCCATCCACAGCGATGCCTGTCACTTCCCGAGCGGAGGGCTGGTGGGTGCTGGCGGCAACGACCTGGGTACAGGTGCTGTGCAGTGGCGGCATGCTGCTGGTGCCTACCCTGGCGCCCCAGATCGCGGCAGCTTTTGGGGTAGCCACCAATCTGGTCGGGCTTCAGGTCAGCCTGCTGTATGGCGTGGCGATGCTGGCCTCGCTGCAGTCGGCGGTGGTGGCGCGGCGCCTGGGCGGCTGCCGGGCCAGCCAACTGGCGATGGCGCTGGTGATGGCGGGCTGCCTGATGGCGCTGCTCGGCACGCCGCTGGCGCTGCTGGCCACGACGCTGCTGCTAGGCCTGGCCTATGGCCTGACCAGTCCCGCGGCGGCGGAGCTGTTGACCCGCTTCACCCCCGCTGAGCGACGCAACCTGGTCTACTCCATCAAGCAGACCGGCGTGCCCTTGGGCGGTGTGCTGGCCGGCCTGATGGCACCGCCGCTGGCGGCCATCTGGAACTGGCAGGCGGCCTTCCTGGCGGTGGGCACCGCCTGCCTTTTCACCTTGTTGCTGCTGCAGCTGCGGCGCGCCTTCTGGGACGCGACGCGGGATGCCAGCGTGCGCATGCAGGGCGGCGGAAGCCTGACCGTGCTTCACCGCTCCCGGGCCATGCTGTGGCTGGGTGCCGCCGGCTTCTGCCTGTCGGCGGCACAGCTCTCGCTGCTCAGCTTTGCGGTGGCCTACATGGTGGAGGAGCTGTTGCTGACCCTGGTGGCTGCGGGTGCCGTCGTCTCGATGGTGCACGTGGCCGGGGTAACCGGACGCCTGGCCTGGGGCGCCCTGGCGGATCGGCTGGGCGCCAGCCTGCCCGTGCTGTTCGGCCTGGCGGGTGCCATCGCTCTGGTGTTTCTGCTGCTGGCGCTATTGAGCGGTGGGTTGCCTACTTGGCTGACCGTTGCCCTGTTGGTGATTGCCGGTGCCACCGCCGTGGGCTGGAACGGGGTCTACCTGGCCGAGGTGGCGCGGCGCTGCGAGCCGGGAGAGGTGGGCGAGGCCACCGCCGCGGTTCTGGTGCTGACCTACATGGGAGTGCTGGTGGGCCCGGCACTGTTCAGCCTGATCGTCTGGCTGAGCGACAGTTACGCCGTCGGGTTCCTGCTGCCGACGGTGACAGGCGCGCTGGCGGTGTTCTGTCTGCTGCGCTGCGTGCGCAGCAGCAGGGAGGTGTCCGGCGATGGCTGACGAGCGTTACCGCCCGATCCACTCCACCAGGCTGGTCTCACCCAGCGCATGGCGCTCATGCCGGATGCGGCAGGTCGCGGCATAGGGCAAGTCGAAGGCCAGGATGCGCGAGAGCGGCTGCTCGAGTACCTGGCGCAGCACGGCATTGGTCACGAACAGATGGCAGACTACCAGCAAGTGGCTGCCGGATGGCGCTTCCAGCAGCCCCTGCCAGGCCGCGCCCACGCGCTTGTCGAAAGCTTCGACGTTCTCTCCGCCGGGCGGCGACGTTCGGCTGGGGTCGGTCCACAGGGCGGCCTGGCGATCCGTGTCCTTTTCAAAGGCGCGCACTTCGGCGTGGGTCTTACCCTCCCAAGCTCCAAGGTTCATCTCAGCGAGTGCTGGCTCTATCGTCACCGGCAGGTCGTGTTGCTCACCCAGCCATAGGGAGAACTCACGACAGCGCGAGAGCGGCGAGCTAACGATGGCGTCCCACGGCGGATTTCCATCGATCAGCAGGTCGTTGATGGCGGTCTGCATCTGCTGCCAGCCCAGTTCGCTCAACGGATGGTCGGTAGTGCCGCGCAGCATGCGGCCACCCACCGGCTCACCGTGACGGATCAGGTCGAGGATGATCACCTCGGCATTGGTAAAGCGCATGGTCGGTTTCCTGTCGCGGCGGTCAGATGATGGCGTGGCGCACCCGGGCGGAGATCCACTCCGAGGCTAGCACGGTGACGAAGATCATCACGAAGATGACGCTGACCTGATTCCAGGCCAGGCTGTTGATCGCGGCGTTGAGTTGCAGGCCGATGCCGCCTGCGCCCACCAGCCCCAGTACCGTGGATTCCCGGATGTTGATGTCCCAACGATAGACACTGATGCCGGCAAAGGCGGGCATGACCTGGGGCAGCACGCCGTAGCCCATCACCTGCATGCGCCCGGCGCCGGTAGCGCTGATCGCCTCGACCGGGGTGGGGTGGATCTCCTCGATGGCCTCGTAAAGCAGCTTGCCGATGAAACCGATGGAGCGCAGAGCGATGGCGATGATGCCGGCCAGCACGCCCGGGCCGAGGATGGTCACCAGCAACATGGCCCAGATCAGCGAGTTGATGGAGCGCGACGAGACGATGATCAGCAAGGCGGCGCTGCGCACCAGCGGGTGCGGCGAGGTGTTACGGGCCGCCAGGAAGGCCACCGGGAAGGCCATGGCGATACCCAGCAGCGTACCCAGGGTGGCGATGTTGAGGGTATCCCACATCGGCCCCCACAGCCGGTGGGCGTAGCTCCACTGAGGCGGCAGCATGCGGCTGATGAGATCGCTGCCCTGACGGCCGGCGTCCTCGACGAAGACCCACATGGTGTTGTCGGAGATCACCTTCCAGCACAGCAGGAAGAGGCAGGCGCCGGCCAGCCAGCCGAGATATTGCAGCCATTGGGTGCGGGTGGTGTGCAGGCGCCAGCTCGGCGTGCCCTGCGGAGTCGTCGAAACGGGCATGTGTCAATCCTTTCAGACAAAGACAATGGGCGGCGCGCACACCGCCATCGCATCATTGGGTCCAGCGGCGGATATGGCTCGAGGAGTACTCACACAGCAGCACGATGGCGATGATGATCAAGAGTATTGCCGCCGAGGTGTCGTACTCGTAGCGGCTGATCGAGGTGTTGAGGGTGGCGCCGATGCCGCCCGCCCCGACGATGCCGATCACCGCCGATTCGCGGAAGTTGATGTCCAGGCGGTACATCGAGAGCCCGATCAAGCGCGGCATCACCTGGGGCTGTACGGCGTGGTTCATGGTTTGCCACCAGTTGGCCCCGGTGGCGCGGACCGCCTCGACCTGACGCCAGTCCAGATCCTCGATGTCCTCGGCCAGTAGCTTGGCCATGAAACCGATGGTGGCGAAGGCCAGCGTGATCATGCCGGCCAGGGGGCCGAAGCCGAACATCACCACGAACAGAATGGCGATGATGATCTCCTGGAAGGTACGCGACACGGTGATGATGCCGCGGCACAGGTAGTAGATGGGCCAGGGTGCGATGTTGCGCGCTGCGCCCAGCCCCACCGGGATCGACAGGGCCACGCCGATCACCGTCGAGGTGACGGTCATGGTCAGGCTCTCGAGAATGCCATTGATGATGTCGCCGCGGCGGCTGACGAAATCAGGCTGGGTGAAAGCGGCCAGGAAGTTCAGCCCGCGACCGGCGCCCTCGGCGACCCGAGTCCAGTTGACCTCCACCGAGGCCAACGCGAGCACCAGGTAAACGGCGAGACCGAGAACCAGCCCCCAGCGCAGTCTGGGATTTTCGATCAGCGGCAGCCGTCGCCACTGGCCTGCCTGGGCCTTTGCCTGGCGGCTCATGAGGCGCCACCACTGGCCAGCATGAGTCGGGAAGCCGGTACCTCACGCGGTGACGTGCTCTCGCCGATGTCGTCCTGAACTCGGGTATCCCACTCCTCCTCGCCATAGATGGTGGTGAGGGTGTCGGCATCCAGTTCGCCGGGCTTGCCGTCGAAGACGATCTGGCCGGCGCGCAGGCCGACGATGCGGTCGGCGAACTGCTGGGCCAGAGCCACATCGTGGATGTTGATGATGGCGGCCAGCTCACGCTCGGCGCACAGTTCGCGGATCAGGCGCATGATCTGACGTGAGGTCTTGGGGTCGAGGCTCGCAGTGGGCTCGTCCACCAGCAGCAGGCGCGGGCTCTGTATCAATGCCCGGGCGATGCCCACCCGCTGGCGCTGGCCGCCGGAGAGCGCGTCGGCACGCTTGTCCATGGCATGCGGCAGGCCGACCCGGTCGAGCAGGCGGAAGGCTTCGGCAATGTCTTCCTGCGGGTAGCGACGCGTGAAGCTGCGCCAGAAGCCGACGTAGCCGAGCCGTCCCGAGAGTACGTTCTCCATCACCGTGAGGCGATCCACCAGAGCGTACTCCTGGAAGATCATGGCCATGGAACGTCGTGCTCGGCGCAGCGCCGCGCCGGAGAGGCGGGTCAGTTCGGTGTCTTCCAGGCGGATGCTGCCGCTGGTGGGCTCCACCAGACGGTTGACGCAGCGAATCAGCGTACTCTTGCCGGCCCCGGAGGGGCCGATCAGTGCCATGACCTGACCGCGCGGCAGGTTCAGGTCGATGTCGGTCAGAGCACGGTCCCCGGTGGGGTAGCGCTTGGTGACCTGGGATAGAGTCAGCATGGTTGCAGCTCCCTTCTTGCATGCACGGAGCAGCCGGGGCGTTTCCCCGGCTGCTCTTGTGGTGTCAGGCTGCGGTTCGCAGCCGTTCCCGCATCAGTCGCAGTCGTAAGTGACGCCATTGGCGTCGGCGATGGTGCGGATCACCGACCAGTGCTCTTCATAGGTAATGGGAATGAACTGGGCTTCCCCGGAGTTGGCGAACTCGGCCTCCAGCGGCGTGCCGGACCAGTCGTAGCTGAAGAAGGCTTCCTGGATCTGCTCCTGGAGTTCCGGCTTCAGGTTGTGGGCAATGCCGTAGGCGGTGGTGGGGAAGGTCTCGGAGGTGTAGATGACCTCGTAGTCGCCTTCGTTGATCACGCCGCGGGCCAGCATTCGGTGAGCCACCGAGTTGGCGATGGCGGCGGCATCGTAGTCACGGTTGATCACGCCGAGGATGGAGTTGTCATGCGAGCCGGAGAAGGCGGTTTCGAAGTCTTCGTCGGCTTCCAGTCCGTACTCGCTGCGCAGCAGCGCCGAGGGGGCGCGGAAGCCGGAATTGGAGGTGGGCGAGGTGAACGCCAACTGGCGACCGGCCAGATCCTCCATGCTTTCGATGCCGCTGTCCGGGTGGGTGATGATCTCCATCTCGTAGCCGTAGCTACCGTCCTCGGCGGCCATGATGGCGAAGGGGCGGAAGCCGCCGCAGTTCACCGCCACCGGCACGCCGCCAGTGTTGAAGCCGGCCACGTGCAGGCGGCCGGCACGCAGCGCCTCCTGCTGGGCGGCGTTGGACTGTACTGGGAAGAACTGCACGCGCTTGCCGGTCGCTTCGCCCAGATGGTCGAGGAAGTCTGCCCACACGTCGGCATAGACTGCCGGGTCTTCCACAGGGGTGTAGGCGAATACCAGGGTGCTGGGGTCGACCCACTGGGATTCGTCGCTCGGAATGTCGGCGATCATGTCGCCTTCGACATCGGTGTAGCGCGAGGAGAGGTCGGCGCTGGCCTGCAGGGCGGTTGCGGCCAGGATGCCGGCGATGGTGGTGCTCAGCAGGAGGGGTGTGAAACGCGTGGTCTGCATGGTCGTTCACCTGTGTTGCGAGACGGTAGCGGAAAGTTACGGCTGCCATCCTGCTGTCTTGGCATTACGACTTGCGGTCCATCGCGTTACGGTTGGGTGACGGCTGCGTGAATGCGACCTCAACCCGCCAGGTAGAGGCTCGTCAGGCCGAAGGCATAGCCGATGGCGGCGCCGGCGGCGACGTCGCTGAAGTAGTGCAGGCCCAGGCCGACCCGCGATAGGGCGATCAACAATGCCAGCGGTACCAGCAGCGGCAGCAGCCAGGGCGCATGGGCCGCCGTCATCACGCAGAACATCACCGCATGCATGGTGTGCCCGCTGGGAAAGCTGTAGCGGTCGCGGGCCGGCTCGCCGCACTGGATCAGATTGACGAAGGTGATGAAGGGGCGCTCCCGGCACAGGCGCGTCTTGATCAGGCGATAGATCAGGATGGCGACGAGCCCGGTCACGGCGTACTGCAGGAAAAAGGCGAGTCCCGCCTGGGGCTGCAGCCATGGTTGGGCGGCGATCAATGCCACCCAGACCGGCCAGTCGCCCAGGCGGCTGGCCAGACGCAGGGTGGCCAGCCAAGGGGTATACAGACTGAGGTTGGCGAAGCGCTGACACAGCCGCCACTCCAACAGGTCGAGGCGATCAAATACGGCAGGGGCGCGTGGTTTCATGGTCTATCTCCAGGGCCTGTTCTAAGACGGACAGGAACTTGTCGGCAATGGCTGGCCAGCGACAGACCTGGCTGCGCAATTGCGCAGCACGGCCCATCTGGGCGTAGCGGGCAGGCTGCTGGCACAGCGCCACGGCGGCATCACGAAACGCCTCGGCGTTACCGGCGGGTACCGTCACGCCATTGACGCCGCTGTCGATCAACTCGGCGGCGGCGGCATGGCGATAGGCCACCACGGCCAGGCCGCTGGCCATGGCTTCCGGTACCACGTTGCCCCAGGTCTCGGAGAGCGAGGGGAACAGGAAGATATCGGCACTGGCGTAGTGACGAGCCAGCGCTTCCGGCGAGATGAAGCCGGTAAAATGCACCTCCGGAAGTGCCTTCTCCAGAGAGCGCCGGGCCGGACCGTCGCCGACGACCACCTGCGCCATGTCGGGGCGAGTGTTGCGCATGACGTGAAGCGTTTCACGCAGCAGGGTGAGGTTCTTCTCTGCCGCCAGCCGGCCGACATGCAGCACCACTGGGCTGTGTTCGTCGACGCCCCAGCTGCGGCGCAGCCGCGCGCAGCGCAGCCTGGGTGAGAAGCACGCCTGGTCGATGCCGCGCCCCATCACTTCCAGGCGCTCGAAGCCTTGTCTGCTCAGATCGTCCGCTTGCTGTCGGGTAGGCACCAGAGTGGCCTGACAGCCGTTGTGAAAATGGCGCAGCCCGCGTATCAGCAGCGGCGCGAGCCAGGGTACGCCGTAATCGACGCAATAGTGGTCGAAGTTGGTGTGCCAGCCGGCTACCAGCGGAATGCCCAGGCGTTTGGCCACACGCCGCGCCGACCAGCCCAGCGGACCCTGGGTAGCCAAGTAGACGACATCGGGACGCTGCTTCTGCCACAGGTGCTGGATACGGCGGCCGGCCGGTAGGCCGATACGCACGGCGCGGTAGCCGGGGATCGCCATGCCACACACCTGCAGCTCGGCCTGCATCCCCGGGGTGGGCTCTGAAGCGCTACCGTTTGCCGGCTGCGGGCGGATGAGCTGCAGCGCCATGTCGCGCTCCCGCAGCTCGCGACTCAGCTGAGTCAGGGTGTGGGCCACGCCGTTGATCTCCGGTGCCCAGGTCTCACTGACAAGACATATTCGCATGGCATCCTCGTAGCCGTGAGCATGACAGCGAGGATGGCAACCAAGGATGACGACCGGACGACAGCACGGTGATGAAAGTGTGACCATGGTCGGCTCGCATACCGAACGAGAATTGGCGAAGCTGTCGAGTAACGTCGCCCGGAGTCTGCCATGAAGCATTCCCCCGCCTATCGCCTCGCCGCGACCATCCTGCACGGCTTCGACGAGTACCGTACCCGCTTCAAGGAGATCACCGCCGATGCCAGCCGGCGCTTTCGCGATGCTGCCTGGCGTGAGGCTCAGCAGGCGTCGGCCGAGCGTATCAACCTCTACGAGGAGAAGGTCGGCGAGACCCTGGGGCGGCTGAAGCGCGCGCTGGACGAGGATGACCTGACCCACTGCGAGTGCTGGCGCGAGGCGCGCACCCACTACGCTGAGATGATCAGCGAGCGGCTCGACTACGAGCTGGCCGAGACCTACTTCAATTCGCTGTTCTGCTCGATCTTCCATCACCGCCACATCCGCAACGACTGGATGTTCGTCTACAGCTCGCGGGATGCGGCGGCCCACCACTCGGGGCTGGAGCCGTGTCGTCGCCTGCGGGTGAACGGTGACTGGGCGGCGGCAATCCGCTGGGCGCTCGCCGAAGCACCGTTCGAGACCCCCTTCGAGGACCTGGAGCGTGACGTGCGCCTGGGAGGCGAGTTCCTGAGCGGGCATCTGCCCCAGGTCCTTCTCGACGCGCCGGACGCCGAGATCGAGCTGCTCAAGAGCGTGTTCTATCGCAACAAGGGCGCCTATCTGGTGGGGCGGATTCACGGCGACGGCGCCCAGGTGCCGCTGGTGCTGCCGATCCTGCATGAGCAGGGGGAAGGGCTGCATCTCGATACCGTGCTGATCGAGTCGGACGAAGTCTCGATCATCTTCTCCTTCACCCGCGCCTACTTCCAGGTGGAGGTGCAGGTACCGGGGGAGTTCGTCGGCTACCTGCAGCAGCTGATGCACGACAAGCCTGCGGGCGAGCTCTATTCCGCCATCGGCTTCTTCAAGCACGGCAAGACCGAGTTCTTCCGTGCACTGAACCGCCAGGTGGCGAGACGTGAGGACCAGTTCATCATCGCGCCGGGCGTACGTGGCATGGTCATGGCGGTATTCGTGCTGCCCTCGTTTCGTACCGTGTTCAAGATCATCAAGGACCGCTTCGACCCCTCCAAGGAGATGAGCCGCGACACCGTGCGCGAGAAGTACCGGCTGGTGAAGCGTCACGACCGGGTCGGGCGCATGGCCGACACCCAGGAGTTCTCCAACTTCATCGCACGCAAGGATCACTTTTCCCCGGAGTGCCTCGAGCATCTGCTCGAGGTGGCGCCTTCCACCGTGCAGCTCAGGGGCGACAAGGTAATCATCAAGCACTGCTACACCGAGCGCATGATGACGCCGCTCAACCTCTACCTGGAGCAGTGCAGCGAAGCGGAGACCCACGCGGTGCTCAAGGACTACGGCAACGCCATCAAGCAGATGGCGGCGGCCAATATCTTCCCCGGCGACATGCTGCTGAAGAACTTCGGCGTGACCCGCCATGGCCGGGTGATCTTCTACGACTACGACGAGGTGTGCTATCTCACCGAGTGCAACTTCCGCCACATTCCCGAGCCGATGTATCCGGAGCAGGAGCTCTCCAGCGAACCTTGGTATTCGGTGGGGCCGAATGATATTTTCCCCGAGGAGTTCGGACCGTTCCTGTTTGCCGACCTCAAGCTGCGCAAGCTCTTCTACCAGCTCCACCCCGAGCTGTTCGATGCCGACTACTGGAAGAGCGTGCAGCAGGCGATCCTCGATGGGCGGGTGATCGACGTCTACCCCTATCGCAACAAGCAGCGCTTCAGCGCCAGCGAGGAGAACGGTCTGGTTTATTGAACGTGCTCCGGCGGCGCCTTGAACCGAGGAGAGACATGGCAGACCCGAGGCAGCCCCACCTGGTGGTCTTCACCGGCTCGGGCATCAGTGCCGAGAGCGGTATCCAGACCTTTCGCGCCGGCGATGGCCTGTGGGCCGAACACCCCATCGAGGAGGTCGCCACGCCCCAGGCCTGGCGGCGAGATCCGGCGCGCGTGCTGAACTTCTACAACCTGCGCCGCGAGCAGGTGCGTCGGGCGCGCCCCAACGCCGCGCACAAGGCGCTGGCGGAGCTGGAGCGCCAGGGCTTTCGCGTCAGCATCATCACCCAGAACATCGACGACCTGCACGAGCGCGCCGGTTCGCGCAACGTGCTGCACCTGCACGGCGAGATCCTCAAGGCGCGCTCCACGGTGGATGCGCGCATGCAATATCCGCTGCCCCGCGGCGGGATCGAGCTGGGCGACATCTGCGACAAGGGCAGCCAGCTGCGCCCCGACGTGGTGTGGTTCGGCGAGAGCGTGCCGCACTTCGGCGAGGCCTGCGAGATCGTCGCTGAGGCGGACATGCTGTTGGTGGTGGGCACCTCGCTGGCGGTGATGCCGGCAGCCTCGCTGCTCGAACATGCGCCGCTCGACGCGCCCAGCGTGCTGGTCGACCCCGAGGCCGCGGCGCTGGCGCCACCGGGTGTGTTTCGCATCAGCCAGCCCGCCGGCAAGGGGGTGCCGGAACTGGTACGTCACTGGCGGCGCGAGGGGCGATTATGGGTGCCGGAAACCCTGCTGGGGTGAGCTCAGTGATGCTAGAATGCCGCACCCCGCTGCCCCTGGATACGTGATGATGCTGGATGAGACTGGCCAGGCTACCCTTGCCTACCCCGATACCGGGCTGGCTCAAGCCCCTGATACCGGGCTGGCTCAAGCCCCCGACACCGGGCTGGCGCATGACCCCGCAACCGGTCATCCCCGCCCGCCGCGGCGTGAGTTCAAGGCGCGCGGCAGCTTCACCGAGCGCTGCCCCGGCTGCAACCTGCCGGTGCTCAACTGTCTCTGTCCTTACCGGGTCAGTGCCGGGAGCGAGGCGCGGGTCTGGCTGCTCACGCATCCGCTGGAGCATCTCAAGCCGACCAATACCGGGCGCCTGATCGGCGATGTGCTGCCGGATACCGAGGTCTTCACCTGGTATCGCACGGCGCCGAACGAGCGCCTGCTGACGCTGCTCGACGATCCGCGCTTCGCGCCCTTCGTGATCTTCCCCGACGACCAGCCGGACTACGCCGATCGCGTGGTGGACATGGGCGCAGTCGGCGAGGTCAAGGCCGGCGGCAAAACGCCGGTTTTCATCCTGCTGGACGGTACCTGGCGTCAGGCGCGGCGGATCTTCCGCAAGAGCCCCTATCTCGACCGCCTGCCGGTGCTGCCCCTGGCGACGACGCGGCTGACGCGCTACCGTTTGCGCAAGCCCGCTTCCCAGGCTCATCTGTGCACCGCCGAGGTGGCCGCCGAGCTGTTGCGCCAGAGTGGCGATGAGCGCGCAGCCCAGGTGCTGGACGACTATTTCGATGCCTTCAACGTCAGCTACGACGCCAGCCGACGCTACGAGAATCTCGAACAGCCGACTCCGGCCATGCGGCGACTGCTGGCGTGTCGGGGTGAGTGACGCGCATCATTCGTCGAGCTCCTGGGTCCTGACACAGGCACGCCCCGCCCGTTTGGCGCGGTACATGGCGCGGTCGGCGCGCTGAACCAGCTTGCGCGAGGTGTCGCCGGGCTGGCTGATGGCAACGCCGAAGCTGGCCGTGACTTGGCCGACCGGTTCGATGGTGGATCCGGCAAGGGCCTGACACAGACGCCAGGCCAGTTCCTGTGCCTGGGCCAGGTCGCAGCCGGGCACCACGACGATGAACTCCTCGCCGCCCCAGCGGCCCAAGTGATCACTCTTGCGCAGCTGCGTCTGGGCCACCCGTGCTACCTGATGCAAGACGCGATCGCCCACTTCATGGCCATAGGTGTCGTTGATCGATTTGAAGTGGTCGACATCGAACAGCAGCAGGGTCAGAGAGCTGCCGTTGCGGCTGGACGTGGCTAGCTCGGCCTCGAGTACCTGTTCGATGCGATGACGGTTCGCCACCTGGGTCAACGGATCGGTGTAGGCCAGCCACTGAAGCTTGGTATTGCGCTCGTGCAGCAGGCGGTATCGGTACTTGGTTTCGCGCTGCTCATGCAGCAGCGCTCCGCGTAGCGCGGCCAACTGAACCAGCTGTTGCAGCAGGTGGCGCAGGGGCGGGGGGAGATGACGGGGGCGCCGGTCGCGGCAGACCACCAGGCTCTGGCCCGGCGACACTCCATGCAGAGCGAGGATGAGTGCCGCACGCGCTTGCTGGCCTTGCAGCCAGCCTGCCAGCTTTGGCGGCGGCAGGCGCAGCGAGCAGGGCAGCGCAACGGGCAGCGCTGCCGGTGACGCCAGCAGCTCGACCGGTTTCGCCTGGTTGTCGACCAGCATCAAGGGGGTGTCGATACGACGCTCCACGGCGCTGGGGAAAGGCTCCAGACGCATGCCTTCCCGGCCCCGCTGCGCGCTACCTCCGCCATACTCATGACTATGCAGCGTGCAGGATTCGAAGCCGGTCAGGGCCTGGAGTGCCCGCAGCAAGTGGGCATGCAGTTCATGAAGGCTGCCGGCGCGGGCGAGGCGGGTGCTCCAGGCATGACCGAGCCCCGGTAGCTCGTGGCTTTCTGCCGCCAGGGGCTCCACTTCCAGGACGACATACCGTCCGGCCAGACGTGTGGAGACATAGAGATGCCGCGAGGCCACATCCGCTTGGCCCGAAGGGATCGCCATGCCAGGGGCTCCCTCGGCCAAGGTTCGTGCCAGGACCGTCGCGGTATCGGTCCCCAGCACCTGTTCCGGCCGTCGGCCGAGCGCTTCGCTGGCCGACGAGCCGAAGAAGCGCGAGAGGTTGGCACTCACCAGGTGCACGCGCTGCCAGTCGCTGTCGAAAGCGATGAGACAACCATGCGGTTGAACCGCCTCCCCGACGACGGGTGCGGATGGGCAGATGCTCGCATCGCGTTCCCTATCAAGCGAGTCCGGCATGAAGGTTCCCTGTGGTATCGCCGGCAGCGGATGGCTGCCGTCCTCCCTGCGGTGCGCCAGGCCATCCGGGATGGTTGGCGGGCGTACGAGGGCCTCTGACATGAAGAAAGTAAACCATTTGTTGTTGGAGTGCATCAACCATTGGTTCAACTGCGGACCCGACGAGCGCGGCACATTCCCCCGATGAATGAAAAGACCGCCTTTGCCGAGCGTCTGGCCGCCGCCATGCGCGCCGCCGGCTACGAACCGCGCCCAGCCGTGCTCGAACGAGAGTTCAATCTGCGCTACTGGGGCAAGCCCGTCACGCTACAAGGCGTGCGGCGTTGGCTGTGCGGCGAAACCCTGCCTCAGCAGGAAAAGCTGCAGGTGCTGGCCGAGTGGCTGGGGGTCGAACCGCAGACGCTGCGCTTCGGCGAGCGTGGCGGCTATCAGGTGAGCGAGCCCCGCGGCGCCTGGGAGGCGTCGGTCGGCGCCGAAGAGCGTCGTGTGCTGCAGCGCTACCTGGCGCTGCCGGTGGAGCAGCGCAAGGTGGTGGCTCAGGTCATCGAGGCTTTCGCCCGTGCCGACGAAGCCGGCTCGGGCGAAGAGGGGACTGAGGGAGGGCGGGAGCGAAAGCCCGGCGAAGGCGACGCCGGCTAGGCCGGCCCGCCCATCAAGGCGCCGGCGATGCGGAAGCCCGCCACCCAGGTGCCGGCGGCGGAGCCCAGCGTGGCGAAGAGGAACACCAGCAGGGTGCGCGAAACGCGGTTGCGCCACCAGCCCTTGAGCTCGGTGACGTCGTGGCGCAGGGTCGAGAAGTCCTGCACCTTGGGCTTGCGCAGCCACAGCTCGACCCCGGCGGCGACGAAGCCAGCGCCAATGGTGGGGTTGAGCGAGGTCAGCGGGGCGGCGAACATGGTGGCCACCACCGTGACCGGGTGGGCCAGGGCGATCAGTGTGGCGAGCCCCGAGAGCACGCCGTTGATCAGGAACCATTCACCGACCAGCTGCCAGCCGAGCTCGGTGTTGCGCGAGAAGCCGATGGCGAAGCCGGTCAGCACCAGCGCCGTGATCAGCCAGGGCAGGGCGCGCCAGATCTTCGACGGCGGCGGGGTGACTTCCAGGCTTTCGCGTTCCGCCTGCGGCGCCTCGGGCAGCGGGGCCTCGAGATGTTCGACCATGCCCTTCATGTGCCCGGCGCCGATCACCACCAGCACGTTGCGGTAGCGCCCGGGCGGGGCCTGCTCGGCCAGGCGCAGCACCATGTAGCGGTCGCGCTCGGTGATCAGCGGGATGTAGAGCGCTTCCGATTCGGTGGCGAACTCGCTGAAGGTGGACTCCAGCACGTCGCCCTCCTTCAGCCTCTCGATCTCCTCCGGCTTGACCTCCTGACGCGACATCACGCTGCCGAGCAGGCCGGTGAGCAGCGACATGCGCTGCCACCAGGGCACGTTGTGATAGATGCGCTTTAGCGTCACGCCCACGTCGCGGTCGACCAGCAGCAGCGGCAGGTCGAGAGCGCGGGCCTCATCCAGGGCGGCGCGCATCTCGGCGCCCGGCTCGATGCCGGACTGCTCGGCTACGCGCTGCTGGAAGGCGCCCAGCGCCAGATTGGCAGCCACCATGCCCGCCTTGCCCTGACGGAAGATCTCGAACAGGTCCTGTTGGGCCAGCGCATCGGGATTGCTGAGGTTGTGGTGGCGGGCGTCGCACAGCTCGATGGCCACGGCGTCGAACTCGCCGGAGCGAATCATGCGCCGCACGTCTTCGGCGCTCTCGGCGGAGACGTGCGCAGTCCCCAGCAGGGTATAGCGGGTGCCCCCCACCTCGACGACGCGATGGGGACCGCTGAAGGCGCCTTCCTGGCGGGGGTCGGTCACGGAATCCTGGGAGTCGGTCATGAACGCTCGGGTTGCAGGGAGTGAAGCCTCGATTATCCACGAAGCCGAGCCCCGAACCAAACCCGGCGCCGGGTTTACCTGCGCCAGAAGGCGGGCGTGAAGAGCACCAGCACGGTGAAGATCTCCAAGCGGCCGAGCAGCATCGCCACTACCAGGATCCACTTGGCCAGTAACGGTAGCTCGCCGTAGTTGTCGGAAGCCTCGCCCAGCGCCGGTCCCAGGTTGTTGAGTGCCGAGGCCACCGAGGACCAGGCGGTAACCTGGTCGACGCCGGTGGCCATCACCCCCACCAGCATCAGGAAGAACAGCATCAGGTAGGCCGAGAAGAAACCCCACACCGCCTGGGCGATGCCGTCCGGCACGCTTACCTTGCCCACCTTCACCGCGATCACCGCGCTGGGGTGGATCAGGCGCATCACCTCGCGCATGCCCTGCTTCAGGATCAGGATGATACGGATCACCTTCATGCCGCCGCCGGTGGAGCCGGAGCAGCCGCCGACGAAGGCGGCCATGAACAGCAGAAAGGGTAGCGCTCCCGGCCAGGCCGAGAAGTCGGCGACACTGAAACCGGCGGTGGTGGCGATGGCGACCGACTGGAACAGGCCGTGACGCAGGCCGCGCTCGGTGTCGTAGGTGCCGGTCAGCCACAGCGACACCACGGCGATGACGATCAGCCCGGACAGGAACAGCAGCAGGAAGCGTGCCTCGGGATCGTGCAGATAGTGGCTGAGCTGCCTGCCCCGCCAAGCCAGGAAATGCAGGCTGAAGCTCATCGCCGAGACGATCAGGAAGAAGGCGCAGATCAGTTCGATCACGGCGCTGTCGAAGTGACCGATGCTGGCGTCGTAGGTGGAGAAACCGCCGATGGCCACGGTGGAGAAGCTGTGACCCAGGGCATCGAACCAGTTCATGCCGGCGGTCAGATAAGCCAGGAAGCAGGTCAGCGTCAGCGCGGCGTAGATGTACCAAAGCGCCTTGGCGGTTTCGGTGATGCGCGGGGTCAGCTTGGAGTCCTTCAGCGGCCCCGGGATCTCGGTGCGGTAGAGCGCCATGCCGCCGACCCCCAGCGTCGGCAGGATCGCCACCGCGAGAACCACGATCCCCATGCCGCCCAGCCACTGCAGCTGCTGGCGGTAGTAGAGCACCGACTCGGGCAGGAACTCGATGCCGGTGATCACCGTGGCGCCGGTGGTGGTCAGCCCCGAGAAGGATTCGAACACGGCGTCGGTGGGGGCGAGAGCAGCGTCGCCGGTGAGCATCAGCGGCAGCGAGCCGAACAGCCCCAGTACGCTCCAGAACAGCGCCGCGATCAGGAAGCCGTCGCGAATGCGCAGCTCCTTGCGTGCGCGGCGGTTGGGCAGGTACATCACCAGGCCGGTCACCACCGTGATCAGAATGGCGATGATGAAGGCGTCCCACTGGCCGTCGCCGAACAGCAGCGAGATCAGGATCGGCGGCAGCATGGTCAGGCTGAACATCATCAGCAGCAGGCCGAGGATGCGGAGAATGACTCGCAGGCTCATCGGGCGGCGTTCCCTGCGTCGCGGGGTGTCATCGGGCCAGCCATCAGAAGAACGTCAGCCCGACCTGGAACAGCCGCTCGACGTCGCGGATGCGGCGCTTGTCGATCACGAACAGGATCAGGTGGTCGCCGGACTCCACCACCACATCGTCGTGGGCGATCAGCACCTCCTTGCCGCGCACGATGGCACCGATGGTGGTGCCGCGGGGCAGGTCGATCTCGCCGATGGCGCGGCCCACTACCTTCGACGACTGGGTGTCGCCGTGGGCGATGGCCTCGATGGCCTCGGCGGCGCCGCGACGCAGCGAGTGCACGTTGACGATGTCGCCGCGGCGCACGTGGGTCAGCAGGCTGCCGATGGTGGCCTGCTGCGGCGAGATGGCGATATCGATCTCACCGCCCTGCACCAGGTCGACGTAGGCGGCGTTGTTGATCAGCGTGAGGACCTTCTTGGCGCCCATGCGCTTGGCCAGCATCGACGACATGATGTTGACCTCGTCGTCGTTGGTCAGCGCGCAGAAGA
>Ga0213835_100365_pt1 | contig 46550 bp, 36 predicted proteins | sample SWPATP01_FD_160576 | JGI IMG/M metagenome (GOLD analysis project Ga0213835, IMG submission 160576) | Coastal seawater microbial communities from Marineland, Florida, United States - SWPA TP0 #1 | ecosystem: Environmental > Aquatic > Marine > Coastal | place: USA: Florida | collected 2016-08-05
AGGTCTAGGGGAATTTTTCTTTCAGCCCGGTCGATTGCCCCTGCGAATTACTGGGGCAGCAACCTTTAATAGCGACGAACAACGGGGAGAACAACAATCTGATTTCCGCTACGATCTAAATGTCCGCTTCAATCCAGGCCAGAGGTTTGATTTTGAGTTTGACAAAGATGAACTGTCTGAGCGCATTCGCACCCGCTGGGATGTCAGTGACAAATTTCGTCTTGCCTTCAACAGTAACAGCAGCGATCAAATCGCCCAGGCCACTTGGCGGCTTTTTCCGGGTTTTAGTACGCGGGTTGGTTGGAGCTTTAACAATAAAGCCCTGGAAGGTGGATTCGACCTCAGTGGTGCCCTTGGGGATCTTTTAATTCGCAATAGCGTAACCTTTAGTGCCGACCAAAGCCTTGATTGGCGATTGTTTTCCCGCTATCAAAACCTCACCCTAGACCACCGGCTGCGTGACCGTCAGATTGCAACGGAAGTAGAGTATTTTTTCCGTAATCCTGAAGCCCTGGTGGATACGGGTCACTCGGTCTTTGCGCGCTACCAAAGTAGCCCCAACGAGGACAACGAGGCCCGGACGAACGAGCTGCTCGTGGCAGGGTGGCGCTATGAGGCAAATTCGACGGTGGGCGATCGCCTTTCCGACTGGATCGTCGATCTTGGCTATGGCGTTGGCACCCAGGGAGCAGGATGGCAAATTGCTGTAACCACCAATCAGCTCTTGGGCCTGAATCTAACCGCGCGGTACCAAGATATTTCTCTTACGGGTAATGAGTCAAGCTTCAGCCTCCTCATTGGTTCCGATGCAATCCTTTCACCTAATTTCAGCCTAAAACCCAGTCGCTTTGAACGTTTACGAACAGAGGGTGGCATTGTGGTGATCCCTTTTATCGATGCCAATCGGAATGGTGTCCAAGATGAAACAGAAACGGCCTATTTGCAAGGGATTGAGGCGGAAACCGCAGACTTTTTATTCTTGATTAACGAACAGCCCATTAACCGCTTTAGTGAATATGAGCCGGATTTGCGACGGAGAGGAATCTTTGTGCGACTGCCACCGGATACCTATCGCTTCGATGTAGATCCGGCGGGCTTGCCCCTGGGCTGGCAGACAACGCAGTCGGCCTTTGCAGTAGAAGTGAGTGCTGGTAGTTACACGCCTATTTATGTGCCCCTTACCCGTGCCTACATTGTCGCGGGCACGGTGGTCAATGCCCAAGGGAAACCACTGGGTGGGGTAAGGGTCGAAGCAGTCAACCAAAACAACCCCCAGGAGCGATCATTGTCGGTGACCAATGGCGCAGGTATCTACTATCTAGAATCCGTAGGAACTGGTGTCTATGACCTATTCATCGATGGCAAACCCGCTAAACCGGGCCAGCTCCGCATTGAGATAGATGCTGAAGAATTTACAGAATTGGATTTGCGCCTGTAATCTTGGTTTGCGGTTAAGCCTCGACATATTGGGCGATCGCCTTCAGGAAGCGCACCGGGTGAAACGGTTTTGTGAAGTAATCATTGGCACCGAGATCCTGGGCTTTCTGACGGTGGAGATCATTATCGCGGGAGGTGAGCATTACGAAGGGTAAATGATCCCATCGGCTTTGGCCCCGCACCATTTGCAAGAGGGTAAAGCCATCATAACCAGGCATTTCCAGGTCACAAATTGCGAGATCAAAGGTCTGTTTTGAGCGGTTGAGGAGGTTCCAGGCTTCTTTGCCATCCCGGCACTGCTGCACCTGATAGCCGACTTGATTCAACAGTTTATTGAGGGTACGGCGGACAGCAACAGAGTCATCAATGACCAAAATCGTCGGTTGGCGCTTGGGTTGTTCAGGGGCAGGGCTAGAAGCTTGGGGTTGCTCTGGGCTGGCCAAGAGTTGATCAAAGGCATCGGGTAAAAGCACCGGAATCACTTCCCCGGAACCTAACACGGTACACCCCGCAACGTAGGGAGGATAGGCCACAGTATTATCTAGAGATTTCAGCACCAGTTCCCGCTCCCCAAGGATTTCATCCACGGCGATCGCCAAAGATTTTTTCCCCTGACGCACGATCAGACCGATGGTGGGCGCTGGTCGCTGTTCCGGGGGCAAGAGGAGATTGCTTTGGGGATAGGGCAGCAGTTGATCGAGGGCATGGAGTTTAAGGGGGGTGCCCTGCCAATCAAGAAATTCTGGATACTCTAAATTGTCTTTGTTAACCAGCGAGAGCACAGCCTGGACAGTCACCGAGGGAAAGGCGATCGCCTGTTGCTGGCAGCGGCAGAGGAGCAACGGCAAAATATTAAAGCTCAGGGGAATGCGGATCGTAAATTGTGTGCCCTGGTGACGCTCACTACTGGCGGTAATGGTGCCTTTGAGTTGGGCCAGTTCGAGGCGGACAATATCCAGGCCTAGACCCCGACCGGAGAGATCGCTGACGGTGTCCCGGGTCGAAAAGCCTGGGGCAAATAAATATTCAAGGATTTCGGCTTCGGTCGGTTGGTGGTTGGGTGCGCAAAGTCCCTTGGCGATCGCCTTTTGTTGCACCCGGTTTAGATCAATGCCCCGGCCATCATCTTGCACCAAAATTTCCACCATATTGCCCCGCAATTGCGCACTGAGGCGAATGGTTCCCGTCTCGGTTTTTTGGGCTTGGCGGCGTTCCTGGGGCGGTTCAATGCCATGGTCAAAGGCATTCCGAATTAAGTGGGTCAGGGGCGTGCGCAATTGTTCCAAAATTGCTTGATCCACCAAAACCTGTTCCCCCTCAATGGCTAGCTGTGCCATCTGGGGATAGCGTTTGCTTAAGGTCTCCAAGGACTGACGGAAACGGCGTGCCAAGTTACCAAAGGGCATCAGGCGGGATTGAGTCAGATCCTGGTTGAGATACTCTAACTGTTGCCGCACCCCTTCTAAAGATTCTTGGAACTCCCACCGCATTAGTTCCAAATCTTCCTGGATCTCCTGCACCTGTACCATCAGTTCCTGGAACTGCTGGAGTTGGGAATGGGCCTGGGTGTATTGGTCAAAGTGGAGGGTGTCAAATTCCGTATGGGTCGCAGTGGCCAATTCTAAGGACGGTTTCTGGCTGCCACCATTTTGGCCAGAACCAGCGGTAGCCACAGCCAATTTATCGTAGAGGGCTGTCACTTCATCGCGGATCGGGTTGAGTTGCTGGGTTCTTTTTTTAAGATTGCGGCTAGCCCGGAGGAGTTGATCTTGGTGCCGGGTGAGTTTTTCATAGCCAATGAACAGTTCCCCGACAGCATTCCCCATGCGGTTGAGTTGCTGGATCGGCATCCGAATTTGCAGGCTAGAGGTTTGTTTGGGAGCAGGTTTTGGCGTGGCATTAACCGGCGTGGCAGGAACTGGATCGGGACTGGGATCAGTCTCTGGGATCTCAAGTTTTGGTGGTTCTGGAACGCTTAGGAGAGCTTGGAATGATTCGCTAATCTTGGCCTCATCAGGGTTGGTTAGGTATGCCTGGGTCAGACGACGAATTTCGGCGATCGCCCCTTGGCTGAGGGTAACGGAATCAATGGCCGCACTATCTAGGGCCGTTTGGATCAGGGTGGCAATGGCCTTCAGCCAGGGAACCCCAAGGGCATCCCCTAGGAGGCGGCATTCTTCTTCGAGGGTTTTGAGTTGGCGGGCGGCACTGCGGGGGGTGGGATCGTGGGTGAGGAGTTTTTCGAGGCGCTGCACACAGGCTTCGAGATCCACCTTGAGGGCGGTGGCGACAAATTTACTGGGGGCATTACCAGCAGGAGCAATGGCTTCGGGTGCAGGGGTCTGGGCCTGACCGAGAAATTCTTGGAGGGCGATCGCCATTTGTGCGGCCCCCGGACTGTCCCCTGGGTGATCGTCGTCCCGGGCTGCCAAGTCGAGGCAATGTTGCACCTCTTCCATGGCGAGGCTGATCAAATCGAGTGCAGTCTGTTCTTCTTTAATCCGGCCGGCGGCGATCGCCTCTAAGAGATCCTCCATCTGGTGGGCTAGGTTGTGCAGGGTCGATAATTCTGCGATGCCAGCGCCTCCTTTGATGGAATGGGCAGCGCGCACCAGATCTTGGTATAGCTTTGCCTGATCGTGGCCTGCGGGTTGTTGGAGTTCTGCTTGCAACAGCCCCATACTTTGGTGGAACAACTCAACAAAATCCGGGGCATCTTCCAGCAAAAAGCAGTGGCGGGCTTCGAGGGCGATCGCCTTTAAACTAGCAGCATCCAACATGGCAAAGATAGTAAAAGAACATTAAAACAGCCGAAAAATACAAACGTTACTCAATCTCAAAGCGGGACGAAGAATCCTTCAGGGCGATCGCCACCTGGGTTAGCGCATCCAACTGACCAGACATCGTTTGGGATTCAGCCGCCGTCTTTTGGGCCACCTCCGCCGCCGATTGCATAATTTTCGTGACCTTCCCAGACACATCCCGCTGGGAGACCATCGCCTTCGAAATCCGCGCCAGCACCTTGTCAATTTCCTCACTAATGCGGGACACACTCTGGAGGGTCGTTTTCGTCTTTTTCACCAATTCTGTTCCCGTGACTACTTGGGAAGTACTTTCCTCCATCATCTGCATCATTTGGGCCGTTTCTTCTTGAATCCCGCCGATCAACTGCTCCACTTCCTGGGCTGCTGTGGTGACCTGTTCTGCCAAGCGACGTACTTCATCAGCGACCACCCGGAAACCTTGGCCATTTTCCCCGGCTCGCGTTGCCTCAATGGAAGCATTAAAGGCCAGGAGGTTCGTCTTTTCGGAAATGTCAGAAATAATGTTAACGATCTTCGAAATTTCCTGGGAAGATTCCGCCAGACGTTTCGCTTTCTTCGAGGTATCTGCCACTGAACCCCGAATCAGATCAATACTTGTCACCGTTTCGTCCATGGTCGCCTGGCCTTCCTGGGCCGCCAAGCGGGATTTTCGGGCAATTTGGGCTGCCCCCTGGGCCGATTTCGCCACCGCTTGAATGGATTGGGCAATACCTTGTACCGAACGTTCCGCCGATTGGATCGCCTGTTCCTGGACTGTGGCTTCAGTGGAGAGGCGCGTGATCAGGTCATTGTTGACGATCGCCAAATCATATACTTCGTCTGCCGAAGATTTCACCTGGGAAACCAAGGCCCGCAGACTCCGGAGGGTGGCATTGAAGGCATCGGCAATGGAACCCACTTCCCCTTCGTCTACCATCGCCTGTACCGTGAGGTTCCCCTGGCGCACCTCTTCAATTTGGAGCAACAACCGAATCACCCCTTCCTGGAGACGTTCCCGCTCCTGGCGTTGGAAGGCCGCCTCTTGATCTTTAGCTTGAGCTTGGGCTTCGACGGCATCGGTAATGGAGCGAATTTGAGCTGCCATATTATTAAACGTGGTGGCTAACTGTCCCACTTCGTCCTTTGCAAAAACTTCGGCCCTCGCATCAAGGTTCCCGGCCCCAAACTCGGTGGTTACCTTTTGAAGGCGCTTGATCGGTCTTGTGATCGTGCGTCCCAGGAGCCACGCTAGACCAGCCGCCACAAAGACCCCAATTAAACCCACCGTTGTCTGAAGCAGTAAGCTGTCCTGGATTAGGGCATTGAGGGTATTTTCATCGGTGCCCCGGACAATGATCGCCACGGGTTCCCCGGCGCTATTGAGAATGGATTCCGCCGCGAGGGTGTAGGAGATGCCATCGATCACCTGGGTATCGACCACGGTTTCCCCCCTAGCGTTGACGGCGGCCGTCAGGAAAGAGAAATCCGGTAGTGTGAGCAGATCAGGGGCATTAAGGGAGGTCTGGATCACCTTACGGGTACTGTCTTCCCCTTCTTCCTGGGCATCCTGTTGGTAGAGGGCACTGGCGAGCTGGAAACCACCATCGGGGTTGACTTGGTAAATCGCACTGTAACCGCCATTGAACGCACTGACAGTATTCGCGGCAATATCCAATTTGGCATTGAAAATCACATCGCCGGAAACCAAGGCTCCAAGCAGATTATCGTTACTGCCGATCACGGGGGTGACGGTGTAGCGGACGAGGGCAAATTCGCCTTTTTTGGTGCCAATGGGGAATCTGGTTACTTCTCGATTCAGGTCATCCCAAGAGAGCAGTTCGCTGGTTTTGAGTTGCTGTCTCGTTTGGAGGGCTTGGGTGACGAGGCCATTGGGGTCAAACACTTCCCCTTGGCGATCGCCGTTGCCGTTGGTGATAATCCGGAGATTCGTACTGACCAGGGTGGCATATTCGATATTACGGGCTTGGATTTCGTTTTGGAGAATGGCCTGCACCTGGGCGAGCTGCTCAGGGGGAACGGTACCTGTACTTTGGTAGGCCGCTGCGGCGGCGATGATTGCGGCATTATCCGATTGGCCCCGGAACCCAAAACCCATCTGGTCAATTTTGACGTTGTAGTTAATGTCGTTGACCGCGAGCTCTGAGGTGGCCTGTTCCCGCAGCTGCGATCGCCCAGAAGTAACAATAATCACCGCCCCTGCTGCCACCACTCCGGCGATCGCAATGGCACTGGAAACAAAAATACCGATAAATTGTTTCTGGGCAATGGAAAGGTTTTGTAGTCGCTTCAGGGGAGGAGAGGTGACATCGACATCGGTATAGTCAACATCGTCGTAAACCAGGGCAACGGGTTTGGGGGTTTGGTCTGGGAGAGCGATCGCCGAGGGGTCATCGGTCTCTGGATCGGACTGGGGCAACTGTGCCTGAAGATCTCCAAGGGCTTTGGTGGCACTGGCGGCAAAAATGCCTTCGGGATCTTGGTCAATGATTTGCTGATAGCTGGCGATCGCCTCTGGAAAAAAGCCTTCACTTTCGAGGGCACTGGCGAGGCTAATTTGGGCCACCATGTCTGTGGGGTCAGCGGCGATCGCTGCTTGCAATGCCACAATCTCTGGGCTGTATTCTTTCGTTTCTGAGACTTCTAGGACAATGGGAGATTCTGGCGGGTGGGCCGTAGCCGTTGTTCCGTTCCCGTTGGTTGATGCCGCTGGGCGATCGCCATTGTTACCATTGCCATTCTTTACCTCTGGGAAATCCATCGCTTCCCCTAGGGCAAGGAGCGCCTGTTGGGCACTGGCGGCAAAGACGCCGTCTTGATCCGAAGCCACAATGTCGCGGTAAACTTCCGCCGCCTCCGGCAAAAAGCCTTCGGTTTCCAGTTGACTCGCCAGACTGATTTTCATCACAATATCTGTCGGATCAAGGGCGATCGCCGCCTGGAGTTCTTTGATTTCCTCAGAAAAAGCCGGAGAAGTTGCCGTGTTCATGGTCTGTTCTGTTGTGCCCATAGGTAGTGATTCTGTGAAATTGACGTTGAAAAAATTCAAAACTTACTGATTGACCGGGGTGCCCTGTAGGTAGTGAGATAAATGGCCCATGGCCAACGTAAATCCCGTCTCTGGCCCCTTGACCAGTTGGCGATCGCAATGGGGATAAAATCTCTGCCAAGCCGTCGCCACCGGAGCCGCCCCCCCCAAGTCAAACGGCGCAATGCCCTCAAGCTGGGTCACCACAAAGCCCACTTGCCCTGCATCTCCCTGGCCCAGGAGCACCACCGTTAGCTTTTCCTGGGGATTGGGCCGCGCTGCGGATGTTCCTAATCCCGAAGGCGATCGCCGATCCACCACCCAAATCAACTGCCCCCGTTGGTTCGTCACCCCCAACACCCCTGGAGCGACCCCTGGTACCGGGCAAATGTCTTGGCGGGGCAGGGTCATCACTTCCAACATATTCTCTAGGGGAATCAACAAGCGTGTTTGGGCAAGGGGATCAGCCCCAGCAGGATACAGTTGAACCCGGAAGAAATCGGTTTGGGTAGAGGGAGCGACCATGGCAAAATCAGACCTTTATCGAAGAAAAAACAGCACTATCTAAGCCAAATACTCTTTGACTGTTTTCATGAATTCCATCGGACTGTAGGGTTTCGTTAAATAAGCATTGCCCCCTTGACGTAACGCCCAAAAACGGTCGAAGTCCTGGCTTTTGTTAGAACAAAAAATAATTGGCACCTCCTCGTAACCCAGACTTTCACGAATTTCTCGGCATAAATCGAGGCCATTGAGCCCAGGCATCACAATATCGAGGAAAATTAGATCCGGTTGGTCATGGTTGCGCAGCCAAGTTAAGGCTTCATCGCCATTGTCCGCCAGGCTGACCTCTAGGCTCATTTTTTCCAGGAGTGCCCGGACAAGGGTTTGTTCCGATTTAGAATCATCAACAACTAAAACTTTTTTCATCTTATTTTCTTGATCAGTGTTAGAACTTGGCGCAATTTATTCTGAAAATTGAGTTTAGAGATTATGAAATACAACCTCTAGGGCGTAGATTGCGCTGATGTTTGCTCCACATAGGACTGCACCATCCGTATCAAATCCTGGGGATTGAACGGTTTAGCGATGTAGTCAGAAGCCCCCACCATCTTGGCACGGAGGCGATCAATAATTCCATCGCGCCCCGTAAGCATCACCACGGGAATATCCCTAAGCATTTCGGATTGGTTAAACAGGCGACAAAGCTCGTAACCATCGATTTCGGGCATGTTGATATCCATCAGAATTAGTTCTGGCCGTTGGCGAGCAAAGGTACTCAGAGATAAAGCAGGTTCAGTGACCCCGATAACCTCAAAGCCACTGGCTTCTAGGGTCATTTTGACGACCCGTTGTATTGATTTGCTGTCATCAATACAGGCAATGCGGGGTTTGGGTTTTTGGGGAACGCCCGCATAGGGAATAACTTCAATCAAGCCTGTTTTGACGAGGGGATGGAAGAGTTGGCTGAGTTCGAGGGTGGAACGGCGGGTGTGGTGACTCAGCTCATAGAGGGTGACTTGTTGGTCGAGGGGCTCCCGGAGGCTTTCCATAAATTGATAGTCCTGGAGGTTTAGCCAGGAGCGGCTCCGGATTTCACGGAAATCTTTGACTTGTAGGCGCTGGAAAGGGGAAGCGATTTCGGGGCGGAGTTGTACCCATTGGCGAACGGTCGGCTGGATTGGGCGCACCATTTCCTTGAGGGACAGGGACAGCAACAGGGGATCTAAATTAAGGGCGCGTTCAAATTTAATGGCAGCGCGGGGCAGGGATAAAAACTGGGCGATCGCCTCTTGGGTCGTAAAAAATAAAACTTGGCGGACTTGCTGGAGGGATAATTTTCCAGCTTTCCAAATTTGACAAATGTAATCATAATCTTGGGAAAAGCTATCTCCCATGGGAAATTTCGCTTTCGGAAACAGTTGCCCCAAAAGATACGTTAAGCGCTCCCGTTTGCCCATACCACTGGTGGCAAAATGCAGCTTCCCGCCCCCAAAATAAAGCTGCCAAAATACCGATTCATCTAAGGGATCGTAAATGGTCATGGTCCCCGACATTTGCCGTTGGATCAGGGATTGGAGGACTTGGCCCGGAATCACAACGTTTTTGGTGATGGCATCTTGCACTTTCATATGAAACACACTAGCGGGAATTGATTTGAAGAGGGTTTAGCGCCTTTGGTCTTTACCCATGGCTGGGAAACATGGATCGGGAGGGTAGTGGGTAAGCGCAGCGACAAAATTATGTCAGGGGCAATTTATTCTAGATCGACTTTATCGCCTGAAAAATATGGATTTCATAGTTTTATCGGGTTGCCTGGTGACTAGGCTCAAACCGCAGTACAAAAAGCTTGAATAAATGGGGCTAGGGCAAGATTGAAAATTCATGGTGCTTGGGGGCAACTCTATTAGTTAATCTGAGCAATACTAATGCTACAGAAAGAGATTATTTTCTTACCATAAAGACTTGGTTAAAAGTAGTATGTTTAGCTACGAAAAGACTTTGACCCCACCGATCTTGACACCCCATTAATATGTTTCAAACCTAGATATAGCAAGGAATTTCAGGATTTTTACCTTGTGCTGTTCCAATGGTGTCTAAATTGAAATTGGGGGAGCCTCTTAACGACGGATTAAGTGATCGAGGCGTTCTTGGATGAGCAGTTGGAGGAGGGCGCGGAGGGTTTGGAGGCCAAAGAAAAATACGGTAAGGGCGATCGCCCCGATGAGGAAGAGAGAGGCCGCCTGACTCCAGACTAAAATACCGACCACACTGCTAAAACCCCAGAGGATGCCATACATCATGGTTTTGATCGCGAGGTAGATTCGGCGCAATTGGCGATCGCCTTCAACGGATTTAACGCGAAATTGCAGTTCCCCTAACTCGATGCGTGATTCGAGGCGTTTAATGGCCATTTCGGTGCGGCTGGGTTTCTGGAATTGGTACAGGACAAATTCTTTAGTCTGTTGAGCGAGGCTCCCCAGGCGATTTTCCCCAGGTTTGTGACTCACGGCCAAGCTACGAATAAATGGTTGGGCCGCCGCCATGAGATTGTATTGGGGGTCGAGGGCGCGGGCAATGCCATCGAGGGTGGTGAGAGCCTTGATGATAAAAGTCATTTGGGGCGGCAGACGAAACGGTTGCTGCTCAAACATCAGGTAGAGCTCGTTACTAATCTGCTCAAATTCCTGGAGATCAATGGGGCGATCGCGAAACCGATCCAAAAGAAACGCGATCATCCGTTTCACCGGGGTCATATCTGCCATCGGCTCGATGAGGCCCATGTAAACCAGAGTTTCGACCACCTCGTCCGTATCCTTGCGCAGCACCGCAAAAAACGTACGCATCATCTGGGTTTTTTCCATGGATTTGACTTCGGTCATCGTGCCGAAATCATAGAAAATCAGCTTCCCTGTGGCATCGACGGCCATATTGCCGGGGTGGGGATCGGACTGAAAAAAGCCATCCTGGAGCAGTTGTTTGAGGTAAGAAGAAATGCCGAGGCTGATCACATGGTCTGGGTCAATATTGCTCGCTTCGAGGGCGGCCCGGTCGTCAATTTTAATGCCCGGTAAATATTCGAGGGTTAAGACCTTGCGGGTGGTGTATTGCCAATAAACCTTGGGCACGAGAATTTGCTGATCGTCGGCGAAATTTTGCCGGAAATGATCGCCATTTTTCCCTTCATGGATGTAGTCAATTTCTTGGTAGAGAAGCTCGAAAAATTCCCGGTAAATCTGATTGAGATTGTATTTTTTGAGGTCTTTTAAAAAATAACTGGCCCAATGCAAAAGTTTTTCGAGGACTTGCATATCCACTTGGAACAGACGACTCAGGCCGGGGCGCTGGACTTTTACGGCTACTTCTTCGCCGCTGTAGAGGGTAGCCCGGTGCACTTGGCCCAGGCTAGCGGAGGCGAGGGGCTCTAGTTCAAAATCCTTAAAGAGGGCGTAGATGGATTTGTTAAATTCTTGCTCGATGACGGCGATCGCCGCTTGACCCTTAAATGGGGGCACCCGGTCTTGGAGTTGGCTCAGTTCCTCGATGTATTCGATGGGAAATAGATCCGGGCGGGTTGACATGGCCTGGCCAATTTTGATGAAGGTCGGCCCCAGATCCAGGAGGTGATTCACGAGCCAGCGGGCTTGGCGATGGCGTTTGCGGGCAGGGTTGCCACCGGGGAGTCGGTCTTTGCCCAGCCGGAAGATAAACTGGGCGGCCACGGTAAAGATTTCCAGTTGCCGTTGCCTGAGACTCAGTTTGCGCCGTTGCCAGCGGGGAGTTTTCACGATTGGTATTGCCCTAGATTTCGACCATCCCTCATCATACAGAAAAGCTTCAACCCAAAAACGCGTTTAGGTAGAGTTCGATCAGGCGATCGCCCCAAAACAGACTAATGATTGCCCCTAAGGCAAGAAACGGCCCAAAGGGTAAATGTTGACCCCGCTGGTGTTTGCCGAGGCCCATGGCCCCACCAATAATCATCGTGCCCAGGGCGCAGGCCAAAATTACCGTTAAGAGGACGTTTTGCCAACCCAGCCAAGCGCCAATCATCGCCAAAAGTTTCGGATCGCCGCCCCCCATGGCCTCTTGACCCAGCACCGCCGAACCAATGACACCAATGCCATCGAGTAGCCAAAGCCCCAATACCGCCGCCCCAATGCCACCCATTAGCCCATAGATCGCGCCAGGGAAGCCATTCGCCTGGAAACCCAGCCCCATCTGGAAGAGGAGACCGAGTACGAGGCCCGATTGGGTTAAGGGGTTGGGCAGGGTAAAAGTGTCGTAATCAATGAGGGCCAGGGCCACTAACCAAAACAATAGGGTAAAGGCGGCGATCGCCTCTAGGGTTAGTCCAAATTGAACCACTGTGGCAACACAGAGCAAGCCCATCAGCGTTTCGACGAGGGGATACCGGGCGGCAATGGGCGTTTTACACCAGTGACATTTGCCCCCCAACAGGAGCCAACCCAACACCGGAATATTTTCCTGCGCCCCTAGTTGGTGGCCACAGTGGGGACAGCGGGAGGGGGGATGTGCCAGGGATAAACCCGCTGGCAGCCGATAAACCACCACGTTGAGGAAACTGCCGAAACAGGCTCCCCAGATGAATAGAAAAATAAAGGCGATCGCCAGTAAACCGGACTGTTGTAAAAGCGCGAGCATGGTGATGTCTCTCAAACCCTAGCCAACCAGCCCCATTATCCCCTTAGGCGATCGCCAAATTTTCAAAAACCCTAAAACAATCTTTTTCCTAGGGATTGACCTGAAGAATCAAGTCATTGGCCAAGGTGAGATCGAGATCCGTATTGGTTTCTACGACCAACAGATCCACTCGATCAAGACCCAAAAATTGGGGGATCAAGGTGGCGAGGATGCCAGCGCCAGCACCAATTAAGAGTTCCTCTGTGGCGATCGCCCGGTCTCCAGTAATGGCGGCGATCGCGGCGGCGGCCCCCGTACCTAAGGCCGCATTTCTCAACAAATTGCCCACATCAGTGCCCCGACGCACACTCTCCGTATCTGTGATCACCTGGGAGGCCGCGTTGATATTGTACATTTGGCCGTTGGGTAACTCTAGGCGTTGGGCGACAAAGCGCGTCCCATTTCCTGACGGTCGGAACTCCCCTTGAATTTCACTGCCCTGGGGAATCAGCACTATCCCCTGGGTATTGACAATATTGGCATCCACCGTGAGGGTCACCGGTAAAATTTCATCTTGGGTTAAGAGAATTTTGTCAGCGGTGTAACTAATCGGAATAATCGTGCCCGCTGTGATGCGATAGTCCACAGCCACCACATCCTGGGTAACGATATAAGGGGAATTTAGTGCCTGTACCTGACCCTGGGAAAAGAGAGCCTGATAAATAAACGCGGCCACCTCAGCCCGTGTGGCATTGCGCTTGGGATTGAGTTGTTGCAAATTGGCATAGTTCACCACCATTTTTTGTTCTGTCGCGGCGGCAATGGGGCTCCGGGCAAAATCAGCAATATTCGCTGCATCCTGGTAATAGCCGAGGGTGGTATTGATGTTGTTACGGGCTGAATAATTTAAACCATTGGCTAGGGCGACTAAAACCTGCTCCCGGGGAATATTTTGTTCGGGGCGGAAAACCTGACCTGGATATCCCGAAAGAAAGCCCATCTCGTAGGCATTATTAATCGCATTAAAAGCCCAATAGCTGCTGGGGACATCCACAAAATTAATCGCATTGCGGTCTTGGCTCTTGGGGAGGGCTTTCTGCACCATGGCCGCAAATTGAGCACGGGTCACAGGCGCATCGGGCCGAAAAGAACCATCAGGAAAACCGGCAATGATCCCCCGGTTCACCAATTCATTAATAAAGCCTGTGGCCCAATAGTTACTCGGAACATCTGGAAATTGGCTTGTTTGGGCCACCACCGCTGCGGGTTGCAGCAACGATCCCTGGAAGGGTAATGTACTTCCTAGTCCGAGGGATAAGGCTAAAAGAAGAGCGGTGGATTGCTGGGTTCGCTTCATAGAAGGCATATTATTTTTCCTTGCGTTTCAGATTAGGGTGACTGCTTATTTTCAGGTTAGCGTTGTTACCGTCACTTCTCACTTAAAAAATGCTTAAATCAAATTATTTAAGCTAAATTTACTAGGGTTTTAGACGACTTGTTCCCGTAAATGTTCCGCTGATTTTTTCGTTTTCAACTGCTTGGAAATGTTCTGAACAATAATGGGGATTGCTAAATTTATGCAGGGATTATTGAAGACTAGCCCTGCTTAAAAAATGTTTCCAGCTAGTCAAAAGCAACATAAAAAGGCGATCGCCTTTGGATCGCCCGATAGTAATTTTGTGAAAATTTTGATTGTTGTGGGGCTATTTCGGCATGTCGTTGAGATCAAAGATAAAGGGGGCACTGGAGCGTTGATCGCCCATGACGAGCACCTTAGGCATTTGTGCGCCTCCTTCTTTCCAGGCTTCGATGGCTTCTTTTTTGAGTACGAGGTCTCCCCCCTGGGCCTTGAGGGTTTCCGCGAGCAAGCGTTGGGCTTCGGCTTTCCCCTTGGCTCGGTTGATATCTGCCTGGGCCTGCTGTTCGGCTTCTTGGGCGACGTAGATAGCCCGCTGCGCCCGCTGTTCGGCGATTTGTTTTTCTTCGACGGCGCGGGAAAATTCTGCGGAGAAGTTTAAATCAACGACGCTGGTGTCGAGGACAAGGATGCCATATTTTTCGAGGCGGGTTTCGAGGGCGGTATCAAAGTCATCCTTAAGTTCGGTGCGTTTGGTGATCGCTTCTTCGACGGTGCGCTTGGCGGCGGCAACCTTAAAGGATTCTTGGGTTTGGGGGGCAATAATTTTCGAGACGATATTTTGTAGGGTGCCCTGGGTACGTCGAATTTCGACGACTTTCACGGGATCGAGGCGGAAGTTAATGGCGAAACGGGCGGTCAAATCTTGCAAATCCTTGGTCGAGCTTTGGGCTGGGACTTCAAATTTTTGGACGGTCACGTCATAGACATCCACGCTGGCAATCAGAGGTGGTTTGAAATGAATTCCTTCTAGGAGAGCGCCGTCCTGGGCTTTCCCAAGAACGCTCAAGACACCGGCTTGGCCAGGATTAATGATGACAAACGCATTGAGCACGATGAAAAATAACAGGGCGATCGCCACCCCAATCAGTGAAAGGGGAAAATTTTGGTTGGGAGTAATGTTACGCACGCGGTTTTGGTCTCCAAATCAGTTCTAGCGGCTCGGTTTTCCATCCCATTGTAGTGAAGACGACCGGGAGGCAAGGGGCAAAACCCAAAGGCGATCGCCCCAAGGAAATGTAACAATTCGTTAAGCTAAAAGCACTGACCCCAATCATTCCGTCTGAAATTTCCTTTTCTAATCTATGGTTGCAACGCCCCTCCCTGAACCCACTGCCGACACGACGCCTGCCTTCGATTGGCATGAGGCTTGGTATCCGATCCATTTCGTGCAGGATCTCGACAAAACCAAACCCACCCGCTTCGTGCTGCTGGGGGAACCCCTCGTGATTTGGTGGCAGCCCAAAACCCAGCAATGGCAAGTCTTTAGCGATGTCTGTCCCCACCGCCTCGCGCCCCTATCCGAAGGTCGCATTGTCGATGGCTGTTTAGAATGCCCTTACCACGGTTGGCAATTTGCGGAGACGGGCGCCTGTACCAAAATTCCTTTCCAAGCCCCAGACGGTGAGGCCCACCACAGTCCCAGAGCCCAGGTAAAAACCTATGCCAGTTGCGTTAAACAAGGGTTGCTGTTTGTCTATGGGGGCGATCGCCACGAGGCAGCCCAAACGCCAATCCCGACGGTGCCCCAGTTAGACCAACATCCAGGGGAATGGGTGATGGCCGATGTGTTTCGCGATATTCCCTACGACGCCACAACCCTCTTAGAAAATGTCCTAGATACGAGTCATGTGGCCTTTACCCACCACCCCCGGGTCGGTAACCGCAAAAATGCCAAGGAATTTATCCTCGATGTTTCTGAAGTAGAAAAAACAGGCTTCACGGGCAATTGGGAAGAAGGCCCCCGGCGTGGCACCCTCGGCTCCCAGAAAACAACCTTTTTTGCGCCGGCTGCCATGTGGCACGACATTCCCGAAAGTCCCTTTGGCCAGGTGATGACCGTTGTCTACGCGACCCCCACCGAAAAAGGACGCTGCCGGGCGATTGTGCGACTCCCCTTCCGTTTTAAAGCAGCCATACCCCGACTCGCGTTTAAATTTACTCCCCGATGGTTTTCCCATCTCAATCAAATGGGCATCCTTGAAGATGATCAAATCTTTTTGCATCTCCAGGAACGGGAATTAGCAAAATCGACCCAAAACTATGCCAAAACCTGTTATTTACCGACCAGTTCAGATTTGTTTGTGTTGGCCTATCGTCAATGGGTAGAACGGTATGGCGAACCTTTCCCAGACGAAGATTTTTCGCCCGCAGAACCACAACAAAGCCAATTGTTAGAGCGTTACCATTCCCACACCAAAAATTGCGCCAGTTGTACCCAGGCTCTTCATCGGATTCAGAAAGGGAAAAAAGGCGTCATTGGTTTGGGATTTCTCCTGTGGTTGGGTTTGCCCTTCGCGATTTTTTCTGGTTTGCCCACTTGGAGCCTTGGGGCGATCGCCACGGTGATCATTGTCTTAGCGGGACTCTGGTGGCAACTCCATCGCCTAGAACGTCGATTTTTTGAAGGAGAATATCCCCCAACGCGAAACTATCAGGATTGATCAATACTTTTTTTAGGGAAAAATTTCTTGTAATCAGCCAGAAAACCTAGGTCACCTCCCCAAGAGCTGCCTATAATTCAGCTAGAGTCGGCTATTCCGAGAAAATCTGCATTAGTTCTTGGCCTCAGCAACTATCTCTATCTAACGGACTTGTTTGCCCAAGACCCAACTGAAATTTATTTCGCGCACTACTTTTCCCTATCTTTTCCCTCTAAAAATCCCCATGAAATCCACCTTACGGCCCCTGCTCTCTTGTTTACCCGTCCTCCTCGGCTTTTGGGTTGAGGGGGCGATCGCCAATCCCCGCCCCACGGTTCCCACCACAACCCCTAGCGCCTACCCTGTGCTAGTGAGTCAAGTTCCAGTGGGACGACAGGTTGCCACCCAAAAAACAACCTACGCCCCCAGCGAACCGATTATGGTGAACTACGCCAATCTACCGGGCAATTCTGGAGATTGGATTACCATCGTTCCGGCCAATGCCCCAGACAATAGCTACGAAGAATGGTTTTATACCGATGGTCAGCGCTCTGGCTCCCGTCAATTCAAAGGTCTTGCTGCTGGCAGCTACGAAGTGCGGGTTTACCACAACTGGCCCAATGGCGGTTATGTCGTCCAGGATCGCTACCGTTTCACTGTCGGGACGCAAACGGTAACACCAATTAACAACCGTCATATCTCGACAAATAAGACTGTCTACCAAGCCAATGAACCGATTATGGTGAACTATGCTAATCTCCCTGGTAATCGCCAGGATTGGATCACCATTGTTGCGGCCAATGCCCCTGATGATAGCTACGGTGAATGGTTTTATACCCAAGGACAACGCTCTGGCTCCCGCCAATTCAGAGGTCTCGCCCCCGGCAACTATGAAGTACGGGTCTATTACAACTGGTCTGCGGGTGGTTATGTCGTCCAAGATCGTTATGCCTTTACAGTGCGCTAACCAGCTATCAATCTAGGCCAAATTTAATTGATTCTTGTCTTCCAATGCTTAAGCTCCCCGATAGAAATATTCACCAAGCTTAAGCAGCGGAAGATTTTTTTAATCCTTGCTTATGAAGACGGCATCGAACAAATAAAATCGGCTTGGGTCTACACTCAGGCTAAACTTGCTTGTCTAGGATGGGCAAATTCGTTTTCCAACACTCAAGTCTGACATATCAACGCAGGATCATCTTCTAAAAGAGTACCGTAGACCTGCTGGATTAAACTGCGGGCGTGGTTATTCTGAGCATCTACAGAGCTATTAAATAGAGCAGAAATAATCACTTGATTACAAGGGAAATACACATAAAATGAACGATAGCCCAGTGTTTCGCCTTGATAAAACCAATAATTGCCCCAACGTTCGTCGTAACCCTGGATAATCCCCAAACCAAAACCATAGGGATCTGTCGCTGTTGTTTGGGCGATCGCCTCTCCTGTCTGTAAAGAAACGATTTGCTGCATTTCTTCTTTTTCTTCAGCGGACAGCAAATTGTCTTCAATGAATAATGTTCGTACCCAGTGGATAATGTCTTCTGTATTTGAAACTAAGGCCCCCGCCGCCCCTGCCCAAGACAGATTGTTACGGCTAACATCTTTTCCCACAAGTTCTGGGTTGGTATAAGGATTGAAATTGTAACCTTCGACGAGACGTTGCTGAACAGCGGCACTAGGATTAGGCACAGGATAAAATGTGTTTTCCAATTCGTAGGGTTGCAAAAGCTGCTCTGTAATCAGATTGGCAAAGGATTTTTCGGTAACTGTTTCCAAAAGTAGGGCACTTAATAAATATCCTGTGTTGTTGTAGTCATACCCGCTTCTGAGGGGCGGTTTAGCAGAAGAATGTTGCGGATAAACAAAGTCAATCAAACTGCGTTTTTCCCAAAATTGCTCTAGGTCTTGCGACAACAAATAATTAACAGTGGGACTATCTGTATAATTTGGCAAGCCAGATGTCATATTCAAAAGCTGCGTGGTTATAATGCCAGACCAGTGGGAATATTCGGGTAAATATTGGGTAAAGTCAGCATTTAGATCAAGGGCTTGGTTACGGTCATTTTGAAGCAGTAAAGCCGCCGTAAAAGATTTCGTAATGCTGCCGATGTGAAAGAGGCTTTCGGCTGTAATGGGCGCACTGTTGGGGTCATGACTTTCCCGACCGATGACGTAGGTTTGGGTTGGGGCTTCGTTAACTTTAACGGATAATTGAATCCCAGAAAAATTTTCTCGTGTTTGGTATTGGGTGTAGTGTTCTGCTAAATATTGATTAATTTTTTGATCTGGTAGCGCTTTAGCAATGATTGGAAAGGTCATGGAAGTAGTAATTCCCAAGAAGGCTAAAGCCAGCATTTTAAGCATGATAAATATTTAATTCTATTTGACACCGCATTCATTATGGAATGAATATTCAGAGGCGAGTCTAGTGGTTTAAAAATATTGATGTGAGGCTTTATTGAGGATTTTGATTTGTTTTTTGGAACGATTTTTTCAAGGTGAGAGAATTCGTCACAACTAATACAGAACTCATGGCCATTAAGCCTGCGGCCACAGCGGGACTGAGGGTGAAGTTAAATTGCGGCAAGAGAATCCCTGCGGCGAGGGGAATTGCGATGAGGTTATAGCCAAAGGCCCAGATCAAATTCTGGTAGATCACTTTGACGGTCGCTTGGCTCAGATGAAGGGTTTGCTCAAAATCCATCAGGCGATCGCCCATGAGGATAATGTCGGCGGTGGCGAGGGCAACATCAGTACTCCCCTGGAGGGAAATGCCAATATCGGCGGTGGCGAGGGCTGGCGCGTCGTTAATGCCATCACCGATCATCGCGACTACTTTTTGTTGAGCCTGGAGGGTGCGGAGTGTGGCGGCTTTTTCGATGGGGGAAAGGGCACCTTGATAATGATCAAGCTGGAGAGTTTGAGCGAGATTTTTGACGACGGGCGCTTGATCGCCACTGAGGAGGATTACTTCTAGATTTCTGGCGCGTAGATTTTCGATCAAGGCGGCGGCATCGGGACGAATTGGATCGGCGATCGCCAATAAACCAGCCACCTGGTGATCGATGGCAATAAAAATGGTGGTTTTGCCCGTGGCTGACCAGGTTTCGAGATGGTGATGGCAGGCTTCCGGGATTGTAATTTGGGCGGTCTCAAGCCAGGCTTGGTTGCCAATATGTACCGACTGGCCATTCACTTGACCGACAATGCCTTTACCCAAAGCGGTTTCAACCTGATCAGGGGCAAAGAGTTCTTGGTTTTGCTGTTGGGCGATCGCCACAAAGGCTTGGCCATAGGGATGGGTGCTGCGCTGTTCCAGGCTCGCGGCCCATTGCAGCAGGGAATCTTGCGACCAAGGGGCAAAGCTAACCCACTCGACAATCTGCGGTTTGCCCTGGGTGAGGGTGCCTGTTTTATCAAAAACAACGGTGGTCAGTTGATTGAGGCGTTCGAGGATATCCCCCCCTTTGATTAAAATGCCCTGCTCAGCCCCAAGACTTGTCCCCACCAGGAGAGCCGTGGGCGTCGCTAACCCCAAGGCACAGGGACAGGCCACCACCAAAACGGCGATCGCCAATTTCAGGCTTAATATTTCTGGGTTCGTCGCCCCTGGATCTAACCAGAGTTGGCTACCGATCAGCTCCCAAAATAAAAAGACCAACACCGCCAAAGCCATCACCCCATAGGCAAAATATCCCGCAATGGTATCTGCCATTTTTTGCACGGGAGCCTTGCGGGTCTGGGCCGCCTCTACGGTGCGAATAATCTGGGCGAGCATCGTATTTTGGGCCGTTTGGGTGGCTTGCACAATGATCACCCCCAGTTGATTGAGGGTGCCGGCCTTCACCGATGCGCCGACCGTTTTTTCCTGGGGCAGCGCTTCCCCCGTCAACATCGATTCATCCACAGTGGTTTCACCGCGAATAATCGCTCCATCCACGGGAATTTTTTCGCCGGGTAAAATGCGCACCCATTCGCCAATCTGTACCTGGGCCACGGGAATTGTAATTTCTTCGGTTTCGCCCTTTTGTTCTCGACCCATCAGGCGCGCCCCCTGGGGTTGCAGAGCGAGGAGGGATTCGAGGGCGGCGATCGCCTTGAGTCTGGCATTACCTTCGAGGGTGCGGCCAAGGAAGATAAAACCCAGTAACATCACCGGTTCATCAAAGAAACATTCCCAACCCAACTGGGGCATCAGCCAAGCCACACAGCTTGTCAGGTAGGCGCTCAATGTTCCGAGACCCACCAGAGTATTCATATTGGCATGGCCTTTAATCAGCCCTGTCCAGCCGTCCCGCAAAATCGGCAACCCCGGAATAAATAAGGCCAAGGTGGCGATCGCCCAATGGACACCCATCAAATGAAGCAGAGGAATTTTCAGGCCCGTCAGATGATGCAAATGGCCCAGGCTCGACGCGAGGAGCAAGACAATCGCCGCCCCCAAACGCCAATATTGTTCCCGCTGGGATTGGGCGCGTTTTTCTTGGTATTGGTTAAAGGTTTCGACTTCTGTGGTTCGGGGTTCGCTAGGAAAGCCCGCTTGGGATAAACGGTTGGCGATCGCCTCTGGTTGAATTTTTTCTGGTTCATAGGTGACCACCGCCACCTCCGTAATCAGATTCACCACCGCCGAAAGCACCCCAGACTGCTGCGTTAACTGGCGTTCTACGGCCTTGACACAACCCGCACAACGCATCCCCTGAACATCAAAGGTCGTCGTGGTTTGTGGCGCAAGGCGCGATTCGGGAGAAAGAGAACGGGAAGTCATACCAAAGGCCCCAACTGCAACAGGCTGTCCCCTGAGTATGCCAAAAATTTTTCGTCCCAGGGCTGATTATTACCGTTGTTTGCAGCATAGGGTCGCCATAATCGCTTGAAACTGTTCAGAATGGGGTTTTTGTTTGTAAAGTCTCAGGTGCGGCATTAATCTTTGTCGCTGATTCGCCGGAAAATCCGGGGCAAAATAGTCTGCTAAAGCACTCCCCCACAGCAGTCCCTGGAGCGCACTGGTTAGGTTTTGGGGGCGGCGGTTCAGGCTAGCACCACTAAAATCTAAGAGCACGGGCTGGCATTGAGCGTTAACAATCACATCCTGGGTCAAACGCCCCATGTCCCCGCGATCTAACCCCACCTGATCGAGGGCAAAGGCTTGGGAGAGGATATTTTGCATCACCGTCCGCCTCAAGGTTTGATGTACTTGACCTTGATGGGCCTGCAACCAAGCCAGGAGCGATCGCCCTGCCACAAATTCCATTAAACAAAAATCTGCTGATCCTTTGAGCAAACGGGGGCCAATGCCGATCTGATTGGCCTTTGCTAAACAGTCAATTTCCGGCAATAGGCTGTCGTGGTTACTATCCAAACGGCGAATTTTCAGGGCACGGGGCTGCCCCCGCCAAAGCACCATGACCACAACCCCCACGTAACCCAACCCCAGAATCGGTAAAGTACCGAGGTTTTTTGGCCCCACTGCAACCATCGCCTCAATGCCCCACTGTTTCAAATGCGATCGCCGCCGCTCGATCTCCGGTGTTGTCGCCTGGGGATAACCCAAAATCTCCGGGGGCAGTGGCAGCAAAGAACCAGTCAAGACCATTCCAAAAAATTTCCTATAGCAGAAGGGAACCAATGTGGGAGAATATAGCCCTATCCCTTGCCCCCAGGAGTCGAGATTATGCAAGAAGCCGTGGGAGTTATTGAAACCCTAGGTTTTCCCGCCGTCCTTGCCGCCGCTGATGCCATGGTCAAAGCGGGCCGTGTCACCATTGTGTTTTTTGACAAAGCCGAACGAGGTAATTTTATCGTTGTCATTCGGGGTCGTACCTCAGAAGTGCGCCCTGCCATGGAAGCCGGTCTACGGGCCGCCGAGGAAACTGTCGGTGGTCAAGTGATGAGCCATTACACCGTGCCCAATCCCCCCGATAATGTCGTCGGGATTTTACCCCTGGAATATACCCAGGCCTCCCTCAAATTTCGCTCCTAGTGCAGCGAAGATCTTGGTGTTTTGCCCAGTTTAGAGAATAATATGTGCTTGGGTGAAGAACCAAATATGAATAAGTTTTACTAATCACAAAGATAAAGGAGACCCCCTATGCCCGCTCAAGCTGCGGTTGGATCACTTGAAACAAAAGGCTTTCCCGGAGTACTTGCCGCTGCCGATGCGATGGTTAAAGCCGGTCGTGTAACCCTGGTGGGTTACATTCGGGTTGGTAGTGCCCGCTTCAATATCAACATTCGTGGCGACGTTTCGGAAGTCAAAACGGCAATGGCTGCGGGTATTGAAGCCGTTGAGAAAGCCCATGGTGGCGTTTTAGAATCCTGGGTGATTATTCCCCGTCCCCATCCCAACGTCTGTGCGGTACTGCCCATCGACTACAGCGAAGATGTAGAACCCTACCGGGCCGCCGTAGAAGGAACCCGCGTTTAAATTAACCTTCTCAAAACCGCAGATTCATCACAGAAAAGCCTATTTCGATGGGCTTTTTTCGTTGTTGGGTCGGGCGACGGGTGATGTTAAATAGAACCATAGGACTGGATAAATTTGGAGGGAATCATGGCAACTCAGCTAATTGACTTGGCGCAACAAACGCGGGCAGCAGCCCAAAAACTAGGCACCTTAAGCCTGGCCCAGCGCAATGATGCTTTGGCAAAAGTGGCCCAGGCCCTCGCGGCCAATCAGGCGAAAATCGTCGCGGCAAACCAGGCAGACTGTGAAGCGGCCCAGCGAGATGGGATTGCGCCAGCCCTCTATGCCCGTCTGAAATTGGGAGAGAGCAAATTACAAGGGGCGATCGCCGGTATCCATGACGTGATTAATCTCCCCGATCCCGTCGGCCATCTCCAGCTACACCGAGAATTAGATCAAGATTTAGTGCTGAAGCGGGTCACTTGTCCCCTGGGGGTTTTAGGGATTATTTTTGAAGCTCGCCCGGAAGCTCTGATCCAAATCACCAGCCTCGCAATTAAATCGGGTAATGGTGTGATTCTCAAAGGGGGCAAAGAAGCGATCCAATCCTGCACTGTGTTGACAGAAATTATCCAAACCGCCCTCCAGGACACGGCTGTTTCCCCCCAGGCTGTCACCCTCCTGACCACCCGCGAAGAAATTAAAACCCTCCTGTCCCTCGATCAGTATGTGGATTTGATCATCCCGCGCGGTTCCAATGCCTTTGTGCAATATGTGCAGCAAAATACGACTATCCCCGTGCTGGGCCACGCCGATGGCGTTTGTCACCTATATGTTGATGTGGCGGCAGATTTAAGCAAAACCATTCCGATTGTCGTCGATGCGAAAACCCAGTATCCGGCGGCTTGTAATGCGGTGGAAACGCTGTTAATTCACGAAAAAATTGCCCCAGAATTTTTACCCCAGATTGCCGCAGCTTTAACGGCGAAACAGGTCACTTTACGCGGCGATGCGGCAACCCAAAAGATTATGCCTGTCCAGCCTGCGACGGCAGAAGATTGGCGCACAGAATATAGCGATTTAGTCCTGGCAATTAAAATTGTGCCCGATGTCGAAGCGGCGATCGCCCACATCAATACCTACGGCTCCAAGCACACCGACGGGATTATCACAGAAGATGCGGCCACGGCCCAGATTTTCCTCAATGAAGTGAAAGCAGCGGGCGTTTACCATAATTGCTCGACCCGGTTTGCCGATGGTTTCCGCTACGGCTTTGGTGCAGAAGTAGGCATCAGCACCCAAACTCTGCCACCCCGTGGCCCCGTGGGTTTAGAAGGACTTGTGACCTACAAATATCATCTCGTTGGCAATGGTCAAATCGCCGCGACCTATAGTGGCCCCGATGCCAAGCCTTTTACCCACCGAGATCTCTAGCGATTATGGCGATCGCCGGATAGATGAAATTCCAATTTGCCCCTAGCTTTGGGGCATTTTTTTTGTGATCAGTGGGATTAATTGACTTTATAAGCAACTTCTTGATTTTTTGTGAAGCATCAGTGGTCATTGTCAATTTAATAGTGATTTAAGAATATAAAATATTTCTTTAGATATAGATCATAGATCGTTTTGTAAAAACAACTTCATCAAAACTGATTGCAATTATTTTTACTCTAAATTTATTTGAATTTGTTTTGTTTTTTGTTGCGGCACTGATCGTATCTTTGAATCCTTTAAATTCATGCTTTAAAATCCATATTAAATATGTGAAATACTTTCGTCGAAAATAAAGAATCGTTTGCTTAAAGCTTTTATAAAGGATTGTTGTCGAGAATTCCAAGTAAATTTTAAAGACGAAATTCGTTGTTGGGATTTGTCAAATTTGAAGCAAACACACACAATTCTTTTATTGCTTAATTTTCAAAAAAAAACGAATTGCAAAAGAAAATTTTAATGTATTAAATCCAAGTAAGCAATGACTTTTTGATTGATTTCAAAATCTGATTCTACGCCATTAAATTTATTGGAGGTCTGTTGAAATACATGAAAAATTATTTAAGGCTGACTTTTCTCAAACTAATAACCTTAGGATTGTGCTGTATTTCTCCTATGCAGTCTAGTCTTGCCCACAGTCCGACTAATTTGCAAAATGACCCGGCCTCTGCCAAAACATCTGGGCTTGAATTTCTCGTCGGCGAGTCAGATCTAATCATTTTCGGCGAAGTTATTGACATTCAATATCGCAACTCCCAACCCACACGGGAACAACCCCAAGGATTACCCCATACTTTTGTAACTTACAAAATTCGTGAAACCTTACGGGGCAGAACGCCAGGGGAAACGATTACCTTGCGAGTGCCCGGTGGCGCCGATGGCAGTGGTGGCATCTACATGGAGACGACTGCACCGATATTTGCTCGCAACCAGGCAGATATTTTATTTCTAACCGGAGACGCCGTAATGGGATGTCCCTTGGTAAATTGCGTTGATGGCCGCTTTAGGGTCGTAGACAATCGTGTGTTTAATGGTTGGGGAATTCCCGTAGTTGAAGCGACAGAAAGACTAAGGATTGGGGGGAAACCCCGTTTTGATCTCAATGTGATCGAATTACCAAGGCCTTCTTTTGAGCTGTTATTGAAACAACCAGAAACCCAAAGAATTATTCAGCAAGAAAGCCAGAGAACGGGTCAAAGCATTGCCGAGCTACAACGACGCTACGAAACAGAAGCACCTGCTGCTTATCGGGTGGGTTATGGTTTTCAGGCGGCAGTGACAGCTGGTGATAATTTCGATTCTCCTGAAGCAGTTCCCATAGAAACCTTTGGACCGCCCCTCAGTTTGTCTGCGTTTTTTGAAGCTGTACGCCAGTGGAACAACCGGGTACAACCCCCCCAGTCTTCAATCCCATCGGCTGATCCGAACAAACCATTCAATGTGGCGGATCCAAGGTTAGAAGAAGTCAGAGCTGTCACAGTTCCGGATCAGATTACCGAAGAAGAAAAGAATGATGTTCAGGCCCAGGAAGGAGAAGGACAAATTCGTGATCTTTCGCCTAATTTGAGAGACCTTTCACCGCAACCCATTTCACCTGAGCTAAGACCCGACTTAAGACGGATAAACCCCTAATTTAACCAGAATCACAACCAATTATTACAGGGACTTTTGCTATGAAGTTCAACTTGTTTAATCCCTATCTACTTGCGGCCTCAGCCATTATCTCTGCTTGTTTTATCCTGCCAAAACCCACCCAGGCAGCTTCCTGGCTAGAGTGTAATGGTGATAGCGGTAAGAAATTACGGTGGAGTGGCAATTCGACAACAGCCCGTATCAATACCATTAGTTTTCCGCCCGGTAGTTTACTGCAATCGGTGGAGCGGGGCATTAACGCGACCAATACCAACCCCTCTCCCTTTGTGATCAACACAACGACGGAAACAGGGGGGGTTGGTAGCGGCAATGGCCAAAATGAGATTTACGCAAATAGTATTTCACCGCCTGGGGTTGCCCAGATGCGGTACCACTGCTACTGGTTATTTGGTTGGCACTATGGTTTAGATGAAGTGGATATTGTCCTTGATTCATCGGGCCGTTCTTGGACGACTTCCCAGAGTAAGAGCTCTAATACGGTCTATACAGGGTCTCGTTTACCGATCGACGCAGTGATTAACCACGAAGCTGGGCATTACCTTGGCTTGATGCACGTCAACTGGGAATACAACGTAATGGGGGACTCTTGGCGACATCACCATACCAATGGTTCTACGGCACGCACTTATTTTGGGGAAGATGCTTCCCATGGTTCCCGTGTACTTTATGGCAGTCAAAATTCTACATTTAATGATGTTTCTGCGTCCCACTGGCGCAGAACGGGTGCGAGTGGTGAGTATTCAAGTCATGGGAGGGTACGGATTCGCAATGCGGCGAATACAGCTACCTTAAGTGGGATTACGATTGCGGGGGAGCCGGGCTATCGCGTCAACCGTGGCAGTACAGTTCGTCCTGAATTTACGATTGAGAATAATGGTAAGCAGACCCATAATAATGTTTCCTATGGGATCTACATTTCAAGCAATGACTATATCAGTTATAGTGATACCCGCATTGGCGGTGGGTTATTTGGGTCGATCCATCCGGCGGACGTTTATACGACGACAATTCCAGTTACGATTCCGAATAATCTGAATCCTGGTCAAAATTACTGGCTTGGGATCATTGTGGATGAGAACAACACCATCTCTGAGGTCAGTGGTTCTAATAACCGAGCTTACATTCCAATTCGCGTGGACTAAACAAGCGTTATTGACCTTCTTCTAGGCGTCGTTCCCAATCTTTGGCGAGGTCATCACGCCCTTGCAGTTGTTGATCCAGGAGGTCTTGGTCGGTGCCATAGGTGATGGTTTCACCGGTGAGAATTTTCTGGGTTGCAAATTGCTGGGCATAGGCTAGTTTTTGTTGCAGTTCAGGTTCGCCAGTGTTGAGTAGGGCCGCTCGTTCTTGCCGCTGGGCGTTGCGATTTTCGATGGTTTGGTTGCGGCGCTGGAGCCAAAAGTAACGGCCTAGGGGAACGGCCAAAAAGGCGATCGCATAGGCGAACAAGAGGGGATAAAGGGCCTGGGCAAGACCCACCAAGCCGCCAAGTTCGGCCACCAGGGCTGAATCTTGCAATAAAACGCCTAGCATCAGGGCCAAGACTAAGTTGACACCCCCAAGGGCGATCGCCAAAAATTTTTGTCCAGTGGGGGCAAGGGTAAATGTCCAACGATGTTCTTCTAAATAGTTGGGGACAGATTTCTGGCGGCGTTCCTGGGCTTTGACCTGTAGTTCCGGGAAATAATAAACTAAATCGCCTGTAGGGGAGACTTCCGGGTAGCCATTGAACCGGGCTAAAACCGGCAACATATAACTTTCCTCATTCTTCTCTGTGGGTGATAGTTCGTCGAAATAGGGCGCAAGTTGTTCGGCGATCACGGCTCCGTCATTGTTTTGGATGACCTGACCAATGGTCTGCCAGCGACGCTCCTCAAGGTTTGGGTTGGGGTCGCCATCACCGAATAGAAACGAAAAAACGGCTTCGAGGAAATTCATTCCCCCCTTCTCGGTGTTGCTCGTCGTGTTTTTTAAGGTTGCTGAAGAACCATAGCGTCGGGGGCCGTAGTAGTTAGGGCTAAAGACACGAAATGGATTAGGCCCCCACCAAACGAGCCAGGGTAGATTAAAAGAAGAACTACGACGACGGGAGGAATTATTATTGTCCTGACTACTAGCGGCTGTCACTAGAGCCAGAATGGCGATCGTCATCAAAAGAATCGAAAGAATCAAGGCGATGCCAAAGGAGATCCGAATTAGGAAAAAGACAACTCGCCAGGTTTTATCGAGCCATTCCTGGAGCCGAATTTTAAAATACTTATTGCGGAGGATCGTCCGGAAATTTTTGGGAAACTCAAAGACAACATCCCCGGTTTCTGCCACCTGGAGGTGTCCGCCGGCATCGGCCGCGAGATTATAAAGACCGTTTTGGGCCACATTGAGTTCTAGGCCAGCCTGGGTCGCCACTTCCCCGACAGTCGCTCGATATTGGAGGGTTTCAACGGCGCGCATTAGTTGGGGCGAGAAGGTCATGGCTCTTTGGATCGTTAGAAATAATCTGGGGGGCTTCTGTTACCAGTATAGAATTGGGTTGAAATTCTGGGGGACAGAGAAATGCTGGGAACGGGATTATTGATCACCTTGGTGGCGATCGCCCTTGGGGTGTTGCTCAACCGAGCGATTCGCGCCGATCAACGCTGGTTTTTCCAATTGCGCCGCCCGGCCTGGCTCACCTTTGAAGGCATTATCCCAGTGGTGTGGACAAGTATTTTTATCTGTGGGATTATTTCCGCCACCTATGTTTGGCATGCAGACCCCCAGGGGTTTCGTACCTGGCTGTTGATGGCGGGCTATGGTCTGTTGGAGTTGGTAATCTTGGCCTATACCCCTGTGATGTGCAAAACCCGCAGCCTAACGGTGGGAACCATTATTGGGGCTGCGGGTTTCGTAGTGGGTTTATTGTTGGCGATCGCCGTTTTTCCCGTCTCGAAAACGAGTTTTTGGCTTCTGTTGCCTTTTTTGCTGTGGAGTCCAGTCGGCACCTACATCACCTGGGAAATGATTTGGCTTAATCCTGGCAAAAGTTAATCCCTAGCGCACGTACCACCAGTAAGTAGCCATGGGAATGATTGTCGCCAAGAGAAGCAACACCACAACCCAAATGGTTGAACTGGTTGTTTTTGTGTCTTCGGCCTTGGTGAAAGTGCTTTCGATGTTAATTTCGGCAATGTCTGGGGGGCCAGGATCTGCTTCCCCGTTCAAAATGGTGCCAATGCGGGCCTCAGCATCCAGGAAGGCTTGGTTATAGGAACTGCTGCGCAGGGGGTAACCGATCGTTTCTCCGGTAATACTCTCGGCTGTCTCCGGTGGAATCAACTCCTGGATATTATTTCCCAAGGCGATCGCCACATTATTCGTCAGCACATCCATCGCCACCACGATTTCATCGGCCCCTGCCTCCGGTGTCGGAAACCACTTGGCAAAGACCTTGTCGGTAAATTCTTCCATGGTTTGACCATAATCAAGGCGACGAATCGCGACAAAATGCAGACCCTTGCCCGTTGTGTCCGCTAACTCGCTGAGCTCTCGATTTAAACGTCCTTCGTTGGCACGACTAATTGCTTCTGCTTGATCCACAATCCAGATCGGTTGATCCCCCGTGGCGTAGGGCACATCATAAACACCAGTGGCCTGGGCTGCCGAAACAAAACTCCCAAAGGTAAACAATACCGTTGCGAGCCACACCCCCAGTTTTTGCCACCATTGCAAGCTTTTGGGTTGAGATATCATCTTAAAAACTAGTCCAAAAATTGTGCGTATCTTTTAGGTTCTAGAATAAACCAAGGGCGATCGCCACCGAAACTAACTGACCTTTGAGCCGTGCCGATTAGCCCAGTCGCGCTTTTCCTTAAGTCTCTTAAATTTTAGGCATTGAATTCTGTCAGACACAAAAAAACCCAGTGAATTTTCACCGGGCTTTACAAACAACAAACTCAATTGACCAGATCTACTAATTTGTAATTTTTAAAGTCATATATTGTGGCGGCCGTCGAATAACCAAATAGAACGTTAGATTACCCTACAGAACACCTTGTATAAAAACTTATCAACCAATCCCTAGATGGTGTACATCATCGGTAAGGCAATACAGAGACCATAGGCAACCAGGGCACCACCACAGCCGCCAATCAAGAAGCCAGCCGCAAACTCGCTCCAGCCTTCTTTGGTTCCTAGATTTTCAGGAGGATTGGGCGTGGTTAGGGTTGCGGTGGGTGTGCTGACGCCGACACTTCCGTAGAGGGAAAGGGCAAGGGTCAACAGGGAAATCAAGCCAACGGTTCCTAATAGGCCAGCAACTCCAGCAAAGTCTGCATTCCGCAGCGGGCCGAGGAGAGCAAAGGGGCCATAGAGGAAATAACCATGGGCCATGCCAACTTCTAGACCACGGCGCTGTGCCGAAAGTCCTTGACGATAACCCGGTAGATTATTAATGAAAGCTTTACTAAATGCAGAAGCATTAATCGGAGTCGCGAGGTTTCCTACTTGAGGATCTCCACCATGTTGAATAATGTCCATTTAATGTTTAAGCTCCTCTCAAAACAAACTTACAATTTAAGTTCAGATAAACACTTGTTACGGATTATAAGAGATATTGCTAGATTTACTGGCTTTCTTAGTATTTGGCAACATTTAGGGCAAGTCCTGGGAATTTCGGCCATTTATGTTAAGAATCGTAATGTCTGTTCCCTCCCAAGACCTCTGGCAGTAATATCCAAGGTATTGTGAAAACCAGTTTGTTAATAGCATTTAGGAAAGATTTAATATGAACGGCGCCTACGCAGCTTCTTTTCTGCCTGTAATCCTTGTCCCCTTGGCGGGTGTTGTTTTCCCGGCTTTAGCGATGGGACTTCTGTTTAACTACATCGAATCTGACGCTTAAGTAAAAAATTCTGGGCGATCGCCTCAGGAATTTACCTCACATCTAAGATTGTTCTCATTTCCCCATGCACCGTAACTAGAGGTTGTGTGGGGAATTGTTTTTGGGGTGTGGCACCCTGGGATCAGGGCAAGCTTGGCCCATTGCTGGCCATTGTCGTTAAGAATAGAAAATGGCTGCTGCGTGTTCCAGCACCATCATCTCCCAGGAGGAAAAGTAATGGAATTATATTTTTTTCGCCATGGCATCGCCGCTGACCGGGCTGACTATGCAGAGGATGGCGATCGCCCTTTGACGACCAAAGGCGAAACCCGAACAAAACTTGTGGCCCAACGATTACAGCAGCTTGGTCTCCACTTTGAGGGGATTTTAACCAGTCCTTTATTACGGGCCAGACAAACCGCAGAAATTTTGGCCGCCGCAGAACTAGGCCCCCATCCCCAGGTTTTCCAAGGTTTAGCACCGAGGGGTTCCCTAGGGGCATTTTTAGCCTGGCTAGAACGTTGGGAAGCGGCTCCGGATGCAAAATTAGTCCTTGTGGGCCATCAACCAGACTTGGGCGAATGGGCTGAGGCGATCGCCTTTGGTCAGACAGGCCACCACCTCAACCTCAAAAAAGCAGGCATCATTGGCCTTCGTTCCGGTGCCGCCCGGATCCAAGCCCACACCGATAATGAGCTATTTTTGTTGACCTCGCCAAAATGGCTACTGCCATAATCCCCGTGATAGGCTAAGTTAGCCACGGGCATCAAGAAATTAGCCTCAATATTATTTTTAGGATCTAATCAAGGTACACAGTATGACGACTGGTTGCGAATTTAAACCCGGCTTAGAAGGAATTCCTGCAGCCCAATCCAGCATTAGCTTCGTCGATGGAAAAAATGGCATCCTCGAATACCGGGGGATCCCGATTCAAGAATTGGCCGAAAAAAGTTCTTTCCTCGAAGTTGCCTACCTCCTGATCTGGGGTGAACTGCCGACCTACCAGGAACTTGAAGATTTTAAAAACGATATTCTCTATCATCGTCGGATTAAATACCGCATCCGAGACATGATGAAATGTTTTCCGGAAACCGGTCACCCGATGGATTCTCTGCAAACGTCGGCGGCGGCCCTGGGGCTATTTTATTCCCGGCGTGCCTTGGATGATCCAGAGTACATTCGCCACGCTGTTGTTCGTCTGTTAGCCAAAATCCCCACCATGGTTGCGGCGGCCAATTCGATGCGCAAAGGAAATGATCCGGTTCAGCCCAACGATAGCCTTGATTATGCGGCGAATTTTCTCTACATGATGACCGAGCGTCGCCCCTACGATCTCCAGGCGAAGATTTTTGATATTTGCTTGATGCTCCACGCCGAACACACGATCAATGCTTCCACTTTTTCGGCGATGGTGACGGCTTCTACCTTGACGGATCCCTACGCGGTGATTGCGTCTGCCGTTGGCACCTTGGCCGGGCCGTTGCATGGAGGGGCGAACGAAGAAGTGCTTTTGATGCTCGAAGAAATTGGCTCCGTCGAAAATGTTCGTGGGTATGTCGAGACCTGTGTCGCGAATAAACAAAAGATCATGGGCTTCGGCCACCGGGTTTATAAGGTTAAAGATCCCCGGGCGGTGATCCTCCAGAGGTTAGCGGAGGAACTGTTCGAACTCGAAGGGGAAGACCCGTACTACAAGATTGCCCTGGAATTAGAAAAAATCGTTGAGGAAAAATACGGCCACAAGGGGATTTTCGCCAACGTTGATTTCTATTCGGGCTTGGTTTACCGCAAGTTAGGGATTCCGAGCGATCTATTTACGCCCTTGTTTGCGATCGCCAGGGTTGCAGGTTGGCTCGCCCACTGGAAAGAACAACTGGGTGTCAACCGGATTTTCCGACCGACCCAGGTCTATACCGGTGTGCATAATCAAATCTATATTCCAGTAGAAAAACGCGGCTAAAGGGACAGTGTTCACGATGCAATTATGCCGATGGCGCAGCTTAGGACTGGGGGTATTGCTGCTCTTTCTGTGGGGCTGTGGGGCAAATCCCCCTGGCCTGGAAACCGAAATCCTGACCCCCAGCAACCAGTGGCAAACCCTCACTACAGAACAGGTGCAATTGGACGTTCCACCGGGGTATGTGGGCGGCAATCCAGGCTTAGATCTCCCCGCCATGGCAGCCACCTTAGAGGCCTGGGATAAAGGCGATCGCCTTGAATGGCTTAATCAAAATGCCGAAACCCTAGAATTGCTTGCTTTCCAAGCAGAGGATGGCCGCCTGAACAGCATCACCATCGTCCAAGAAGAACGCCCGGAAACCCTGACCTTAGAGGATTATCTCCAACAACAGGTGGCTACCTTCCAGGCCACTGGCATTACGGTGGGCCTTACCCAAACGGCGGATCAAGGGCGCTTAGAATTGAACCGAGGCGACCTCACCCAGGTGAGTTATGTCTATCCAGAAACGACCACCTTTTGGGTAATTACCTATAGTAGTGATAGACCTACCGCTGCCTTTACGGCTGGGGTCGAGCAAAGCCAACAAAGTTTTCAGGTGCGCCCCGAGTCATCTTAGAAATGCCGTGAACCTTGATCAAGTAATCATTGCCTATAAAGCGGGTGACCCCTTCGCTAAAAAATGGGCCGAACGCTGTGCCCACGAATTAGAAGCCCAGGGGAGTCGGATTTTGCTCGGCCCCAGCGGCTTTAAGGATAATCCTTACCCTGTGTTTTTGGCCTCGGTCAGTGAACCGATTGATCTCGCCATTGTCCTGGGGGGAGATGGCACCGTTTTAGCAGCAGCCCGTCACCTCTCTAAGGAAAATATTCCGATTTTGGCGGTGAATGTCGGCGGCCACCTGGGCTTTTTGACCGAACCTTTTGAGCAGCTTGAAAATAGTCAGGCCCTGTGGGAGCGACTCCGCAACGACACCTACGCGGTGGAAACCCGGATGATGTTAGAGGCCAAAATCTGTGAAGGCGATCGCCAAGATCCAGAAATTGTCAGCGAAACCTTCTATGCCCTCAATGAAATGTGTGTCAAACCCGCTGCCGTTGACCGGATGCCCACAGCCGTCTTTGAAATGGAAGTCGATTGCACCATTGTGGATCAGTACCACGGGGACGGGTTGTTGGTGGCAACTTCCACTGGGTCAACCTGTTACACTGCTTCTGCGAATGGGCCGATTATGCACCCTGGCCTAGAGGCGATCGTGGTAACGCCCATCTGTCCTTTGAGTCTGTCGAGTCGCCCGATTGTCTTGCCCGCCCGTTCCAATGTCGATATCTGGCCCCTCGGAGACTACGACCTGAACAACAAGCTCTGGATGGATGGGGCCTTGGCGACTTCAGTTTGGCCGGGCCAGTGGGTCAATGTCCAAAAAGCCCATTGCTACTGCAAATTCATTATCCTGCGGGAAACCTATTCGTTTTACCAAACCATTCGCGATAAGCTCCAGTGGGCCGGATCGCGGATCCGCTACCAGAATAATCACCGCAATTGAGCTTAGAGTCCATTTATGAAGCCCCCCAGCCCCGAATTTGGGGGAGATTTAGGGGACAAATTAGGAAATTCATTTACTGTATAAATAGCCTCTTAGGTCGAGACAAAAGAGATGGCGAAAACCTCTCTAGAGATTTTCATTAAAAGAAGAAGCGTAACAGTACGGAGCTAATGGCGCTGAGGATATTGCCAGCAGTATTCCCAGAATCTTGTTTCGGGTTGAGGGCGAGGTCAATTTCGTCGAGTAACCTTTGACTAGCATCCACTCCAACGGTCGATCCTTGGCTGGTGAACAGGGTCTGAGCAAAGGTGGCATCCTGTTGGGCCTGGGCAAAATCTCGTAGTTGGTAGCGGGCGATCGCCCGGGAGAGATAAATGGCCCCATTGTCAGGTTCTCGGTTAGCGGCGGCGTCATAGTAGGCGATCGCCATGCGGTAATTTTTATTTTCCCCTTCCACAAAGCCCCATTGATAAAGCTGCTCCGCCGAAACGGGAGCATCCAACAGTCCTACCGCCCGCGCAATGTAGAACGTCCGCAGGGAAGTATTGGTAAAATTTGCTCCGGCTAAATAGGCTTCCCGGAGATCCGCGCCGTCTAAAATAGCCCCTTCTAGGTCAGCCCCGGCTAAGTTGGCCCCCACCAAAGAAGCTCCCGTTAAATTGGCCCCCCGCAAATCCGCAAGGCTCAGATCTGCCCGACTCAAGTTCGCTTGACGCAAATCCGCCCCCCGCAGGTCAGCCCCATCTAAACGGGCATTGGCAAGGCCGCTCCGGGTCAGTTGACAATTCTGACATTGACGACTTGATAGCAGTTGGCTGAGGTGGGTTAGGTTTTCGGCCCGTACCTGGGGGGCGATCGCCAAAGGCAAAACACAACAGGCGGTAAAGAGTAGCTTTTTCATCGGGAATTGGGGAGGGAGGACTGGAACTGTAGACCATCAATCAGGGCAAAACGTTTCCGGCTACCACCGATTTTTCTGCGTCCATGGTAGCAGTCACTTTCTGACGAGGTAATAGATCTGTAAAATTCTTTGGGGTTGGGGGACGAAACAACGGGGATATGATGGGGATTAGTGTTTGTTGCCGACAGTCTGCCCATGACGCCCCTAAAGCTTACTCTGAAAAATTTCCTCAGTTACCGTGATGCTGTTCTAGATTTCACGGGCTTTCACACGGCCTGTATTTGTGGGCCAAATGGAGCTGGGAAATCATCCTTGTTAGAAGCGGTGACTTGGGTGATCTGGGGCAAAAGTCGCACCAGCAGTGCCGATGACGTGATCCACATGGGTGAAATGGATGTACGGGTTGATTTTGAGCTACTTTGTCACCAACAGGTTTATCGAATCATTCGAATGCGATCGCGGGGGCGAGGGGCGACTTTACAATTCCAAGTGCGATCGCCGACGGGGGACTTTACCGCAATTACGGGTAAGGGGATTCGGGAAACCCAAGAGCTCATCGACCAAGAGATCAAGCTAGACTACGACACGTTTATCAATTCCGCCTATCTACGTCAGGGCCACGCCGATGAATTTATGGTGGCCAAGCCCGCAGACCGCAAAAAGATTTTGAGTGATCTCCTCAAGCTTGACCGTTACGAAAGCCTCGCCCAACTTGCCAAGGACAAAGCAAGATCTTTTAAACTCAAGGCCGATCTTCTCGAAGAAAGCCTCGCGCCTCAAACTGAACAACTCCGGGCAAAACCCCAGCTAGAAGCAGAACTCGCCGCCATCGAACAGACCATTAGCGAAGGCAAGCAACGGGAAAACCAACTCCAGGATCAGCTCCAAAAAATCCAGGCGATCGCCCAACAACGGCAATTCCTAAAAAACCAAGTCGATACGTCCCAGCAACAGTACCAGCGCCGCCACCAAGACCTGACGCGCCTCAGCACCCAGGCCCAACAACTCCAACAGGATTTAGCGCAAAATACAGCGATCCTACACCAGACCGACACCATCGAAGCCGAATACCAACGTTGGCAGACCCTCCAGCAGCAGGAAGAACAGCTCAACCAAAAATCCCAGCAATACCAAGACCTCCAGCAGGAACAACAAACCATTCAGCAAACTATCCAGACCGAAGAAAACGAGGGACAACGGCAGATTCAGCAGCTAGAAGTACAGATCCAGACCCTCACCCAGCAGCAAGCCGCAGTCCAAGAAACCTTGGCGATCGCCCCCGACCTGACCACCGTCCTAGACCAACTAAAGCGCACCCGCAACCAGATCAATCGCCTCGAAGCCGCCCACCACCAAGCCCAACCCCTCCTCCAGCAACGGCAGCAGCTAGAAAACCAAATTAGTCAGGCCGCCGAAAAACTGAAGTTACAATTGGCCGCATCCCGACAGCAACAGCAAAACCTCGCGGAAAAAATTGCCCAAATTCCCCAACAGCGGGCGGAATTGCAACGCCTCGATCAAACCATGGCCGATCTAGACCGCCAGAAAAAACATCTAGACCAGATTCAGCAACAACACCTTGATGTTTCAACCCAACAAGTCCGCTTCCAGGACGCTAAACGCAACTGTCAAACGCAACTCCAGGAGCTCCAACAAAAACTTGCCCTGCTGCAACAACCGGGGGCGACTTGTCCCCTCTGCGAACAAAACCTCGACCATGACCACCACCAAAATGTGATGGCCAAAACCCAGGCCCAGTACAGTGCCACTGAAGCAGAAATTCTCACCTTCCAAAATGAACTTAAACGTTGCGATCAACTGCTGCGCGACTACAACCAGGAACTGACGGCCCTCGACCAAGTCCGGAGCCGCTATGAAAGCTATGACCAGCAGATGATCCGCCTGGAGCAGGCCATTGAAACGAACCAAGCCCTCGAAAAGGAATTGAAACAGGTAGAACAGGAATTACTCAACCTAGAACGCGCCCTCCGCCTGGAGGCCTACGCCGAGGATCTGCGGGCAGAATTGGCGGAAGTGCAGCACCAGTTAGAGACCCTGAAATATGATGAATCCCAATTGGCGATCGCCAGGGAAACTGAAAAAGAATACCGTTGGGCAGAACTCAAAGAGGTGGAATTAAACCAAGCGCGCCAACGCCTGGACACCCTCCAACGGGAACTCCCCCAACAAGAAGCAGCACTTGAAACCCAGCGCCATCAACTCGACCAAAATAGACAAACATCTCCCTGGCAAGTCCACCTCACGCAGCTCCAGGAACAGTTAAACGCTCTCAACTACGACCGTAACGCCCACCAACAACTCCGCCAAGCACTCCAGCAGGGGCAAATTTGGCAACAGCGTTACCTCGAACTGGGCCAAGCCCAACGGCAACAAACCAGCCTCGAAGCGCAACTACAGGATTTAAACCAGCGTCAAACGGTCGCCCAAACGGAGCTGGCGCAACTCGAAGAACAAATTGTGCAATTGCAGGAAAATTTAGACCATCTTCACGCTGATCAAGGGGAGATTAACCACCTAGAGAATCAATTGCAAACCTGTCGCCAAGCCCTAGAAACAGCAATTACCCAACGCGGCCAACGGCAACAATCCTTAGAAAATCTCCAGGCGATCGCCACCGCCCAGAAAAACAGCAAAACAGAACTCAAGGAACTGCGACGTCAATATCGTATTCACCACGAACTCGGTCAAGCCTTCGGTAAAAATGGGATTCAGGCCCTGATGATCGAAAATGCCCTGCCCCAACTAGAGGCCGAAACCAACCAAATCCTTGGTCGCCTCACAGAGCACCAATTCCATGTCCAGTTCCTCACCCAAAAAGCCAAGAAAGGCAGCAAAAAAACTGCCGCCCAGATGATCGACACCCTCGATATTGTCATTGCCGACGCCCGGGGCACCCGCGCCTACGAAACCTATTCCGGGGGGGAAGCATTCCGGATCAACTTTTCAATCCGCCTCGCTCTCGCAAAACTCTTAGCCTACCGTTCGGGCACCACCTTGCAAATGCTGGTCATCGATGAAGGCTTTGGCACCCAGGACACCGAAGGCTGTAACCGCTTAATCGGGGCGATCAATGCGATCGCCGCTGACTTTGCCTGTATCCTCGCTGTGACCCACATTCCCCAGTTCAAGGAAGCCTTTCAAAGCCGCATCGAAGTCTACAAAGATCAGCAGGGCTCCCAACTCCAGGTCAACAACTAACCCCCATATTTCCAACAACTGTGCCTAGAATAGAAACCGTAACAAATCGCAACAGTTGCCCCTGGTATGTCCTTTCACCTCTCTGCTTGGTCCATCAAAAATCCAGTGCCGACCCTCGTAGCCTTCATGATTATGACCATCGTGGGGATCTATTCGTTTTTGAATCTTGGCATTGATAATACGCCAAACATCGATATTTCTGCCGTGACCGTGAGCGTTAGCCAGCCAGGGGCCGCCCCAGAAGAGATTGAAACGGAAATTACCAAGAAAATCGAAGATTCCGTTGCGAGCCTCGCCAATATTGATCAAATCACCTCCACCGTGACCGATGGCAATTCCCAGACGGTCGTGAATTTCGAGTTGGGCACCGACACCGACCAGGCGACCAATGATGTGCGCAATGCGATCGCCCAAATTCGCTCGTCTCTACCCCAGGACATCACCGATCCCATTGTCCAAAAACTTGATTTTGCTGGGGGAGCCGTGATGACCTATGCCCTCTCCTCTGGGGAGCGTACCGTCGAAGAACTCAGTGATCTCATCGATCGTCGCATTGGCCGAGAACTCACCAATGTAGAAGGAGTGGCCGAAATTCAACGGCTGGGCGGTGTTGACCGGGAGATTCGCGTCGATCTTGATCCTGATTTGTTACAGAGCTTGGGGATCACCGCAACCCAAGTTAATGACCAGATTGCTCAATTTAATCTCAACCGTCCAGGGGGCCGCCTCGAACTGGGGGGCAATGAGCAAAATGTCCGGACTCTTGGTAGTGCAGAGAGCATTCAAGAATTGCAGCAATACCCGATCACGTTACCCAACGGAGATCTGGTGTCTTTAGAAAACCTTGGCCGCGTGGAAGATAGCTTCCGGGAACCCAGGGTGGCAGCGACCCTCAACAATGAACCAGTGGTGGCATTCTCCGTACTCCGGAGTCCGGGGAGTACCGTTGTCGGCGTTGATCAAGGGATCCGAAAGGCGATCGCCGAGTTGCAAACCACCCTCCCAGAGGATCTCCGTTTCGATTTGATTTTTACCCGCGCCACAGAAATTCAAGCCTCCTACGACGGCACCATTATGGCCCTGTGGGCGGGCTGTATTTTAACGGTGATTACAGTGGGCTTTTTCCTCAAGGACTGGCGGGCCACTTTAATTACCGCCGCCGCCTTGCCCCTCTCCATTGTGCCGACGTTCTTTGTGATGCAGGCCCTCGACTATACCCTGAACGGGATGACCCTCCTCGCCTTGGCCCTGGCGATCGGTAACTTAGTCGATGATGCGATCTGCATGATTGAAAATATCGACCAACACCTGCAAATGGGCAAAAGACCTTTCCAGGCTGCCATCGATGGCGCCAGGGAAATTGGCCTCGCCGTAGTGGCAACCACCGCAACCATTGTGGCTGTATTTCTGCCCGTGGCCTTTATGGGGGGCGTGCCGGGACAATTCTTCCAACCCTTTGGGGTCACCGTCGCCGTCTCAACGATGTTCTCGACCCTGGTGGCCACCACTATGACGCCGATGCTGAGTGCCTACCTATTAAAATCAAAACTGGGGGCTTTTAATGGCCAGAAACAACCGGGTTTTTACCGGAATCTGCTCGGCTGGGCGCTGCGCCACCGTCTTACGACTCTTCTCGTTGCCCTAGCCTTTTTTATCGGTAGCCTCCAGCTGATCCCCTTCATTCCTACAGGACTTTTTAGCAGTAGCGATACGGGCATTAGTACGATCGCCTTTGATCTGCCCCCGGGTGCCACCCTGGCCGATAGCGAGCAAGTGATGACGGAAGTGAGCGATCGCCTCCAGGCCAATCCCGCTGTGAGTAGTGTTTTGGCAACGGCGACCAACGTCAACAGCGGCACCATTTACGTCAATCTTGTGCCCCAAGCGGAACGGGTTTCCCAGGCAGAATTTGAACAAACCCTACGGCGTGATTTCCAAACGATTCCGGGGGCAAGGGTCTCCTTCCAAAGTACGGGCGGGACAGGCAACTCTAAGGATCTCTCCATTGTGCTCAAAAGTGAAAATGCCCCGCTTCTATTAGAAACAGCGACGACCCTAGAGCAACAGATGGGCAGCGTGCCGGGGCTAGTGGACATTTCGTCGAGCGCAAGCTTGGTTAAACCCGAACTGATTATTCAGCCTGATCCCCAACGGGCCGCCGATCTTGGTGTTTCTGTGGCGGCCATTTCCCGCACCGCTTCCCTGGCGTTAATTGGCGACAATGATTTTAATTTGCCTAAGTTCAATTTAAGCGATCGCCAAATCCCGATCCGCGTTCAACTCGATCCCGCCCAACGCAGCAATATTGAAACCCTGAAAAATCTCCAGGTACCGAGTAACACCGGTGAATTAGTCCCCCTAGCTGCTGTGGCTGAATTAAAGCTCGGTAGTGGTTCGGCCCAGATTGACCGCTTTAATCGCTTCCGTCAAGTGGAAGTGGGGGCCAACCTGGAGGGAACATCCCTAGGGGATGCCTTTGCTGCCGTGAATGCCTTGCCCGTGATGAACCCCCTACCTTCTGGCGTGACCATTGAACCCGCGGGCGACGCAGAAATTATGCGCGATATTTTTAGCCGTTTCCTCACGGCGTTGGGGGCGGCTGTCCTGTGCATCTATGCAATTCTGGTGCTGCTTTACAACAACTTCCTCTATCCCTTTGGGATTCTAACCGCTTTGCCTCTCTCCATTGGGGGGGCTTTGTTGGGGCTGATGATTACCCAAAAGGAACTGGGTTTATTTGCCCTGATTGGCATTGTGTTGTTGATGGGTCTGGTGACAAAAAACGCAATCTTACTGGTGGACTTTACCCTCTCCGGCCTACGGGAAGGTAAAACCCTGAAAAAATCCCTCGTCGAAGCTGGGGTCTCCCGGTTACGGCCCATCTGTATGACATCTCTCTCGACCATTGCCGGGATGTTGCCCATTGCCTTAGAGTTGGGAGCCGACGGTGCGACCCGGAGTCCGATGGCGATCGCCGTGATTGGGGGCTTTAGTACCTCCACCGTTTTGACCCTGATCGTCGTGCCTGTGATCTTTACCTACATTTATCGCTTTGTCCGCTGGCTCGTTAAACCCTTCCAAAATGCCCAATCTGCGCCCCTATGATTTCCTGCCACAAAATTACAGATTTTATCGGACTTGCTCGGATCACCGAAATTTTGTGTCACCATAGTACATCCGAGTAATTTTTATCGATATTGCGGGCCTGACCCTTAAACCATTCCAGGCCAATCCGAATTAGCTCCTACAGAAGAAGAACACCCTATGACCACGACGACAACTCCCAAAACTTGGAAAGAGGTCCTTGGCGATCGCATTCCGCCCCAGATGGCCGAAGAAATTGACACCTTTGAAAACCAAATGGCCCTCCGCTGCCAGGACAAACTCGACGAAAAAGTGTTTGCCGAACTGCGTCTTCGTCGGGGCGCCTACGGTCAGCGTTACGATAACGGCTTCCGGAATGATGGGGTCAAAGCCAAAGCAATTCCTTTTCCCAAAACAGAACTCACCAAAGGCCCCGATACCAAATGGCAGGCCCCAGGCATGCAGCGGATCAAAATTCCCTATGGGGGGATGACCGCCGAACAAATGGATGTTCTCGCTGACATTTGCGAAGAATATTCCGACAACATTCTCCACATCACCACCCGTCAGGACATCCAACTTCACTTCATTTCCCTCGATAATGTCCCGGATATGCACCGTCGCTTAGCGGCAGTGGGCATTACGGTACGGGAAGCCTGTGGTAACTCCGTACGCAACGTTACCGCTTGTCCCCTCGCTGGTGTTTGCCATGACGAAGTCTTTGACGTCACAGGCCATGCCCAAGAACTAACGGACTTTTTCCTCGGTCACCGGGATATCCAGGATTTTGGCCGTAAATTAAAGATCGCCTTTTCTGGTTGTGAAGATCATCCCTGTGGTTTGACTTCCATGCATGACCTTGGCTTTATCGCTAAAACCAAAGAAATTGATGGTGAAATTGTCAAAGGGTTTAAAGTTTATGTCGGTGGCGGCTTAGGTTCTGTACCGTTCCTGGCGAAACTCTTTGAAGATTTTGTGCCCCTTGAGGAAATTTTCCCCCTCTCCCAGGCCATCTTCCGCGTCTTTGCCCGCCTTGGGGAAAAGAAAAACCGCAACAAAGCCCGGATTAAGTTCCTCGTCCAAAAGCTCGGTCTCGAAGAATTTAAACGTCTGGTTACCGAAGAACGGGCGCTCCTCGAAGCTGATCCCGGTTGGACAGCCTGGGTTGAGCGTCTCACTGCCTACGAAGAAAAAGGTAAACCCGCTCCTGTTGCTGCGGATCAAACCTTCGATCATGGCGAAGAATTCACCAAGTGGAAAACCACAAACCTCTATCCCCAACGGCAAACAGGCTTCTATACTGTTGCGGTTTCTTTGCCCCTAGGAGATGCCACCTCGCCCCAATTCCGGGGTCTGGCTGATATCGTCCGCAAATATACCAATGACACAGTAAGGACAACCGTTGAGCAGAATATCTTGATCCGTTGGGTACATGAAGCAGATCTTCCCGCCCTCTATGCGGATCTCAAGGCGATTAACCTCCATAGTGGTGGTGCCCATTCGATCATTGACATTACCGCTTGCCCGGGTACAGATACTTGCAAATTGGGGATCGGTAGTTCTCGCGGTTTAGCTGGGGAATTGCGTCGTCGCATGGCCCTCAAGGGGTGGCAGTATGACCAGGCAGTCAAGGATATCCGCGTCAAGATCAGCGGCTGTTTCAACTCCTGCTCCCAACACATGGTGGCAGAAATTGGTTTCTATGGTTCTAGTCGTCAGGTACAACGGCGACGGGTGCCCCACTTTAACCTGGTACTAGGTGGGGAATGGGCAAATAATGCCTCTACCTACGGCAAATCCATGGGGGTTTTGCCCTCGAAGCGCATTCCTGATGTGGTGGAATTTCTCATTGATACGTTCATGCAGGAACGCCTGGAAAATGAGAAATTTACAGAATTTTTCAACCGCATTGGCCGTAAGGAAATGAAGGAGCGACTCCAGCCCTTCACGGAAGTGCCTAGCTATGAAGAAGATCCTTCGTTCTATTCTGACTGGGCGGATACCCGTGAATTTACCCTTGGGGATATTGGTGTCGGTGAATGTGCCGGAGAAGTGGTCACCCTCACGGACTTTAGTATGGCTGACGCAGAAAGCCTCCACTTTGATGCAACGGTGCTGCTTGATAATCCGCAAAATGGCGATGTTCAACTGGCGGCGGATAAGGCGATCGCCGCCATGGTTAGTGCGGCTCAGGCCCTGTTGAAATTCCAGAACATCGATATTAGCGATGATCCAGAAGTGGTGAGTGCCGAGTTCCGCAAGTATTTCTACGATACGGAACTGTTCTTTGATCCCTTTGCGAAGGGGAAATTTGCCCAGTTCTTCTTCTCCGCCCTGAAGCATAAAGATAAAGCTGCCAGCCTTGAACAGTCCCAGCGCTTGGTGGAAGAATCCCGTCTCTTTATTGAAGCGGCCCACGCTTGTAACGGTCGGATGATCGAGGCAGGGATCACCAGCCCAGTGAGCTTTAAGCAATGGCTCCTGAAGCAAGGATTTGGTATCAACTAAGCGGCACAATGCTGCGTTAGGTTCCTCAGAGAAAATAGGGTGGGCAAAGTTGCTCACCCCATTTATGTCCACCTTGATCTGCTTTAATGTTGCTCGAAGCAATTATTGTCTAAGTCGTCACTGAAAAGTAAAAAGCTTGTGTATATTGAACGTTTTTGTGTAAAATTCCCGGCCCAAATGCCCGCTGGTTTTGATGAGGCATCGTTAATTGGCGTTTTTCAGGGATGGATCCGGGATGAAAAAATTGGGGGCACCTTAATTGATGTGGTGGACTACCGCCATGTGCCCGATGGCCCAGGGATTATGCTCGTCACCTACGAAATCAACTACATGATGGAGCACCAAGGGGGCTATGGCCTTTATGCCCAGCGGCGCTGGAGTAGCGTGGAAAATCAACCCCACACCGAGGCGATCGCCGATTTAGTCCAGTCGGCGGCTAAATTTGGGAGCTTGCTTGAACAAGAAACAGAGATTACCCTCAAGGGCAATGAATTTCTCTACATCAGCAATGACCGCCTGAACGGGCCAAATACCGATGAAGGGTTTGCGGCGGTGAAAGCAGATCTCAGCGCTGCCTTAACTCAAATCTATGGTGGGAAAGCCTTCGCCATTGAGCGGGTACAAAACAATCCCAAAGAGCGTCTGACCCTTTCTGTCAAGGTGGATAGTCCGGTGGCGATCGCCGAACTTTGTACGGTTGCATAAGGATAAAAAAATCCTTTAAGATGACTTCTAACAGGATCAAGCCTACCGCGTTGGTGACTACCAATATTGTTTGTTGATCTATGCTTGAGCTAATTGGGAAGCCGATTAAGTTCTCGCGGCAGTAAACCGAGCTTGTACTCGGAAACGAAAGCTGAGAGCTGTTCTTCCCCCCTGGATTTTCCAGGTCAGAAGCTGAGGTAAGACGGCGTGGCGGGTGCAAGTCCTGTATTTTTTTTGCTCAATTTTTGCCGCCCAAGGCTAGGGTGATTCGTGGCGGAGTTTCCAAATCAGGCTTGAGGTGAAGTTTGTCACGATATGGGCAACCACAGGCACAAGTAAATTTCCGGTGGCGATCGCACTGTAACCGAGAATAAACCCAATTACCGTCGCCCAAACGGCATAGGACCATTGCTGGGCGCCGCTGATGTGGAGTACCCCAAAAATCAAGCTCGATAAACAGAGGGCGCCCCATCCCAAACCCAGGCCCGGTAGCATAATTCCCCGAAACAGAAATTCTTCACTTAGCCCCGGCAACAGTCCCAACCAAATGGCATCGGGCACGGCCAGGGGTTTGAGGACAAATTCAAGGTAAGTATCGACACTGCGACGATATTCCGCCCAGACGGCGTAGAGGAGACTGCTGGCGACAATGATCCCCAAGGCGATCGCCACCCCCTGGATAAGAGCCAGTCCCGAAAATTCCCAGGCCAAAAGTTCTACATTGCCGATTAACCGCCAGAGATTTCCCACAATGAACAGCAACAGCGCTGTGATCCCCATAAGAAGGAGCACCTGTTGGCGGGATAACGGTTCTAAGGGCGGTTGGTTGGATTGATTCACAATAAATATTGATCTAGATTGCATTGAGGGGGGGCACAGTGGGTCGCAGACTCGAAAAATCTAATCCAGCACGGTGGGCGACCATGATCCCAATTGCCTCCAAGTATGAGTCTACCCGACGGGCTTTAATCCCAACGGATTCTGGAAAAATGCTTAATGCAGTGTCATTTTCGTTTACAGCAATGATCAATGTTTGGGTCTGGGCAAGGCTCAAAACGGCACTACCGCCACAGGCACTGGCGGGGATCACTAGGCTATCGACCTGATCCGCCCAGATCTCTCCGGCTTGGCGATCGCCTGTGGTGACAAATTGGGGCGCATAGCTCAACCCGGCCAGGATACAGGGCAAAAAAGTGTAGCCTAATTCTTCGGCAGCGGCTTTTGGGGAAAGTTCCGGTTCAATGGGTAAAGGCGATAAAGCTGGGGCATGGGCGCAGGGAATCTGAAATTTTTTCACGAGCAGGTGGGAAATCACTGCCTCAGCACCCGCGAGGGCATCGACCCCAGATCCCTGGCGATATTGGGCGAGCAATTCGCTATCTTCGTCGTCAGGAAAGCGAGCCACAACGGCGATCGCCTCCACCTTGGCCTGGGTAATTAGTTTTTCCGCCGCCCGCAACAAACTGCCCACATTTTCAATCGTCCCCCAACTGACCCCCGTTTCCGAAACTTTGAGGGTGACATTCAAGGGCGCATCCGTCACAACATAATCTGTGATCGGCAAACCTAAGGTCGCGCGGCAAGCTTCGGCTCCCTGGATGTGACGGGTTTTTAATTCTGCTTCAATGCCTTGATCGAGGAGTAATCCCACTTTATTTTGTCGCACGGGTCGTAACCCCCAGTTCCCCGCAGCGAATTGATCGAGGCCATAGCCTTCTACATAGAAC
>Ga0213835_100367_pt1 | contig 46194 bp, 50 predicted proteins | sample SWPATP01_FD_160576 | JGI IMG/M metagenome (GOLD analysis project Ga0213835, IMG submission 160576) | Coastal seawater microbial communities from Marineland, Florida, United States - SWPA TP0 #1 | ecosystem: Environmental > Aquatic > Marine > Coastal | place: USA: Florida | collected 2016-08-05
TTACGGGCATGGAGTGCTTGGCCCGTGAGCTTGACCTTATCAAATTTATTGCTGGTATAGAGGGGATCCCCGATGATTGGATTGCCCATGTGGGCACTGTGAACGCGGATTTGGTGGGTGCGACCCGTTTCGAGCTTGTAATAGAGCAGGGAATAATTACCCAGGCGTTCCATGATCTCCCAGTGGGTCACCGCCGGACGCCCCGTTTCATCGACGGCCATTTTTTTGCGATCGCCTTTATGCCGTGCAATCGGTGCCTCAATTGTCCCAGCAGCATCGTTCCGGGGGCAACCGTAGACGATGCCCATGTATTCCCGTCTTGCTGTTTTGGCCTTGATTTGCGCCTGTAGATGTTGGTGGGCCTGGTCTGTTTTCGCAATGGCGATCGCCCCGGTCGTGTCCTTATCCAAGCGGTGTACAATGCCAGGCCGCTGTACCCCACCAATACCTGCTAAATTCTCGCCGCAGTGGGCCAACAACCCATGGACAAGGGTGCCGGTATAGTTTCCCGGTGCCGGATGTACCACCATCCCAGCGGGTTTATTAACGATTAAAAAATGCTCATCTTCAAACAAAATATCCAGATCCATTGCCTCCGGTGCGAGGGCCATGGTTGCTGGAGCGGGAATCTTGAGTATTAGGCGATCGCCCACTTTTAATTTTGTCTTTTTCGATTGGCAAGGGGCTTCATTGAGCTGCACTTGACCCTGCTCAATCAACCGTTGCAAACGAGACCGTGACAACTCTGGGAGCTGCTGGGCCAACCATTGATCCAGGCGTTCCCCTGCTCCTTCAACTTTTAATTCTAAAATTTGTTCCGTCATCCCCTAGCTGTGCCTCGAATAGTCTGCAAAAATCTTTTCCCCAAGCCCCCAAGACCTCATATTTTTCCCAAACGGGGCAGAAAACGTTAAAAAACTTAAAATCTCAATTATCAACAAAACCCCAACTGAGGATCCGAACAAAAAAATGTTAAAGTGAAGCAAAAGTTCAAAACCCAAGGATTTTTTAAAAACATGGATAGTGTTGCTTACATTATTGTGCTAGCGATGGCGTTATCGGTTCTCTTTTTCGCGATCGCCTTCCGCGAACCCCCCCGTATCGAAAAATAAACTTTGATTTTCTCATACCAACCTTTGAAGATCATCCCTGAACTAAAGCGAAAAGTTTGTCTTTTGGGGCAGATTTTTTCTTGGTTCAGGCTTTCTCCATTTTCCCCCAATCATTAGGATGCACCGATCAGCGGCTGCCATATTTCGCTCAGATCGGCCAACTTTTTTCTGTTCCAATCGTTATGCAATGCCCCTATTGTCAACATACTGATAGTCGCGTTTTAGAGTCAAGATCCACTGGCGCTGGACGAAGTATTCGTCGTCGTCGGGAATGCCTCAGTTGCAAACACCGTTTCACCACCTACGAGCGGATCGAATTTGTGCCCATCTCTGTGATCAAGCGCAATGGTCAAAGTGAAGCCTTTGATCGCTCTAAAATTTTGCGGGGTATGGTGCGGGCTTGCGAAAAAACAACTGTTTTACCCTCGACCCTAGAGGCGATCGCCGAAGAAATCGAAGCCCAACTCCAACAGAAACCCAAGCGCAGCATTACCACAGCCCAAATTGGGGATTTGGTATTGCATCGGCTCCGCCAAGAAAGTGAAGTCGCTTACGTGCGTTTTGCTTCCGTGTACCGTCAGTTCCAAGGAGTCGATGACTTTATCGAAACCCTCAGTCATCTCCAGGACAACGCCGAGCAAGCCAACCTCTGGATTCAAACCCTCAATGAAGACGAAGAATCAGAAGATTTGACTTCTCCCTCAGTCCTAACGCCCTCTGCAAACTAGATTAAACGAGATTTAGTTTGTTGATCCCGTTCCCCTGCAGTGACAGCCGAAAAAATAAGCCTGGGAACTTATGGATCTGCGCCATTTTTTGAGATACTATTGATATCCTGTATCTTAATATATTTAACTTTTACATTTTAAGATATGTACCCTGCCATACTGCCTTGATCGTAGTACGGTTTTTCTTGCTGCTGTAAATTACTTATCAAGATGTCATCAAGCATTCAAATTTGAAGACATCCAAGGCTCCCGTAATTTACCCAAAGCTAGTCGAGGCGATGCTTTCCCATCCCTAGACTATTTCTCCCACCAAACATATGTTATGAAAAAGCCATTTTGGGTTGTGCCTTAAATCCCAAAGGTCGGTCACGTATCGAGGTTGGAGGTCAGCAACAAAAGTTCAGGAGATTAAACACTAGGAATAGAAACACACATGGTCAGTCAGAACACAGCTACAGTAGATATTGGTTTTACCCATGACGATTTTGCCGCTCTCTTAGACAAATACGATTATCACTTCAGCCCTGGAGATATCGTTCCCGGCACCGTATTTAGTATGGAGCCAAGAGGTGCATTGATCGACATCGGCGCGAAAACCGCAGCATATATTCCCATCCAGGAGATGTCCATTAACCGTGTGGATACTCCCGATGAGGTTCTTCAATCTGACGAAACCCGTGAGTTTTTCATTCTCACCGATGAGAACGAAGATGGTCAGCTTACCCTCTCCATCCGCCGCATTGAATACATGAGAGCGTGGGAACGTGTCCGTCAACTCCAAGCAGAAGATGCGACGGTGCGCTCTTTGGTATTTGCCACTAACCGTGGTGGTGCTTTGGTGCGTATTGAAGGGTTGCGCGGTTTTATTCCCGGTTCTCACATCAGCACTCGCCAAGCGAAAGAAGATCTCGTCGGCCAGGAACTGCCCCTCAAATTCCTCGAAGTCGATGAAGACCGCAATCGCCTCGTCCTCAGCCACCGTCGGGCGCTAGTTGAGCGGAAGATGAATGGCTTAGAAGTCGGCGAAGTCGTTGTGGGTTCTGTCCGTGGGATCAAGCCCTATGGTGCGTTTATTGATATCGGCGGTGTCAGCGGCCTGCTCCACATTTCTGAAATCTCCCACGACCACATTGATACGCCCCACAGCGTCTTCCAGGTGAACGACGAACTGAAGGTAATGATCATTGATCTTGATGCGGAACGGGGTCGGATCTCCTTGTCGACGAAGCAGCTTGAACCCGAACCGGGCGATATGCTCAAGAACCGCGACCTTGTGTTTGAAAAGGCCGAGGAAATGGCAGAGAAGTACCGCGAAAAGCTCCGGGCTGAAGCGGCTGGTCTGACCGTTGAAGATCAAGTGGACGAGAGTGAAGATCTCGATACTGATGATGAATACATGAGTGCAACAGAGTAAGCAGAATAGTTGCGGACACCAGGTATTTTCCTTTGGGTTCCACAAGCTTTTTCTATAAACTGCACAATTGATTGCAAATTTTAGCGATGAAGGGAGGTACTGCAAAGGCCTCTCTTTTTTTATCGAAACTTTCGCCTGGGGTTAGCGGGAAACAATTCCTGACCATTGCACGTTTTTTTGGTTACTGCGGCGATAGGAAAAGAAATGTTCAGGCTGTTGGTAGGTGCAGTGGGGGGCGATCGCCATTTGCCCAAGATCTAGACCCAACTGCTCAAGCTGTAATTGATTGACGCGACGGACATCAAGGCGCACTTTTTCATGTTCATCATCGGGCAGGATCGGTGAATCCAGGAGATTTTCCAGGGCGAGGAGCATCCCATCGAGATCATCTGCAAGATCCTGCAAGCCTAAACTGACTCCCATCTCGACGGCAACATCGGTGGAGACTTGGTAAACTTCGCCACTGATGGCCGGGCCAAGGGCAACCAGCAAATCTTTTATTTCAGAACCCGCATCGAGAAATTTTTGAATCGCTTCGGGGATAATCCGTTTTGCTGTACCCCGCCAGCCCGCATGGATGGCTGCCACTTGTCCGGTGCGGCGATCACCAATGAGTGCTGGCGTGCAATCTGCTGTGGCGACGAAAACCGCCTGTTGGGAAGCCGTTGAAACAATCCCATCCGCTGGTGAAAAATGCTCCCCTTCCCAATTAATTTCGTGGGGCGTGAGGACGGTATTCCCATGAACCTGTTTGACACGGTAGGCCGGGATTTCCGGATGGAAAATTTTCACAAGGTTTTCTGGCAGTTCCGGGGCAAAAGCTTGGGTAAAAAAGCCATGGTGCCAAGGCTCTAACAGCTCACAGGTTAAATAGGGCCGCCCTTCCCATGCTTGCCAATGCCATTGATCTGCGGCGGTGACTGTGCCCATTGCCGTTGCTCCAGTGATAATTTTTGATTTAGATTCACTTTAATAATCTAAATGGTAATAAAAAATAAAATACTTTTTCAGGGCGCAAAGTTTTCTTGGGTCGGGCCGCAATTTCCGAAAAGCTGCTATTTTAATGGAGGCAAAACGCGAGTTAGATAGGAACGGGACAACCGATGGCGTACCAACGTGTTCTTTTAAAGCTGAGTGGTGAGGCTCTGATGGGGGATCTCGGTTACGGGATTGACCCGCAAATCGTATCAGACATCGCCAAAGAAATTGCGGAAGTTGTCTCCAGCGGTGTGCAAATTGTGATCGTGGTTGGCGGTGGCAATATTTTCCGTGGGGTACAGGCTTCGGCTAAAGGGATGGATCGGGCCACGGCGGATTATATTGGCATGATCGCGACGGTGATGAATGCCATGACACTCCAGGATGCCCTCGAACAAATCGATATTCCGACCCGAGTCCAAACGGCGATCGCCATGCAAGAGGTCGCAGAACCCTATATCCGGCGACGGGCCATCCGGCATTTAGAAAAAGGCCGGGTAGTAATTTTTGGCGCAGGCTCCGGGAATCCATTCTTTACCACCGATACCACCGCTGCCCTGAGGGCCGCCGAAATTGACGCCGAAGTGATCTTCAAAGCCACCAAAGTTGATGGGGTTTACGACAGCGATCCAGCGAAAAATCCCGCAGCAAAACGCTATGAAAGCTTGACCTATGCCCACGTTCTCGCCAATGATTTAAGGGTAATGGATGGGACGGCGATCGCCCTTTGCAAAGAAAACGACATCCCGATTATGGTGTTTAATCTATTTGAGAAAGGCAACATTGTCCGTGCCGTTAAAGGTGAACCAGTTGGAACAATCGTGGGAGGTTCCTGTGCAGTTAAGTGAACTTAGAGAAAATATGCAAAAGACCATTGAGGCAACCCAGCGGTCTTTTAATACCCTCCGGACAGGGAGAGCCAGCGCCTCCCTCCTCGACCGGATTACGGTGGAATATTACGGTGCAGAAACTCCCCTAAAATCGTTGGCGAGTATTTCGACACCCGACTCCAGCACTATCATGATCCAACCCTTTGATCGGGGTAGTTTGAGTGATGTGGAGCGGGCCATTTCCATGTCTGATTTGGGTCTGACCCCCAACAATGATGGGACAAATATCCGCTTAAATATTCCGCCGCTGACGAAGGAGCGCCGTCAAGAATTGGTCAAAACGGCTGGAAAATTAGCTGAAGAAGGAAAAGTTGCCCTCCGCAATATTCGCCGTGATGCCATTGATGATGTGCGCAAACAGGAGAAAAATAGCGACATTTCCGAGGATGAATCCCGTAGCTTACAGGACGATATCCAGAAGGTGACGGACGAGTTTACGACAAAAATCGATGACCTGCTCAAGATCAAAGAAAAAGACATTATGACGGTCTAGGGCCGCACTCGGTAGACTAGAGGGAGGCCCAAAGGCCTTCTTTTTTTGTTGAATATCCTAGAAATTAGTGTTGTGATGCATAGTTTAACGTCTGATTTAACAGCCATTGATGCGCTAGAACTGGCCCAAGCCCTCGCTGCAAAGTTGGCGATCGCCCCCAATGATTGGCACAGATTAAAAGGCAACCGTAAAGTCCAAGCCCAACAACATTTATCTGCGGCTCTGGTTTTTTTGTTGAATGACAATCCCGCCGCCGCCCTGCAACATCTAGAACAGGCCCAAGGATGGTTAGACCGGACAATCTCCGCGCCCCCTTGTCCCGACCATGGTCGTAAAACCGCGTCCTAAAATTCCGGCATATCGCCGTTTTGTTCCCGTTCGATGAAGCTCTGCACCTTGTGGCGATAATCCCGCAAGGATTCTTCGACCCATTCCCGGCTTTCACTGTTGACGTAAATATGTACTAATGGTTCCCCAGCGTCGGGCAGCACCAGCACCCAGTTATCCGAAACCGGATCAATAATTTTGACGCCATCGATCAACACCAGGCGATCGCTCTCATGGATTTCAACTAAGTGCCGCATTAAAGCTCCCTTTACCCGCCAGGGACAGCGCATCGTGTAAGACTTGTGGAAAACGATCGGTAATTCTGCCCGAATTTGACCGAGTGATCGCTCTTGGATGGTCAACATCTCAATTAATTTGGCGATCGTAAACATCGCATCAAAGCCAGGGTGCAACTCCGGGAAAATAAAACCCATGTCTCCACTTCCCCCTAACACCACATGGGGATTATTCCGGCAGGCTTCCATGAGGGCCGTGGGGTTAGCTTTGGTGCGGATCACATGGCCATCATGGCGGCGGGCAATTTGTTCTACAGCACTCGACGCATAGATGGGCACCACGACGGAACTGCGTGGACTGGCCGTGAAGAGAATGCTCGTCAGCAAGGCCGTTAGGCGTTCCCCATAGATAGATAGTCCCGATTCATCGACGAGGGTGAGTTGTTCTCCGTTAGCGGCAACCTGTACTCCCATGCTGGCGCGTAGGGCTTCTACCACATGACCCAACTGCAACAGTAGGGATTCTTTCTCTTGGCCCACGGGGGAATTTTGCTTGAGGCTAGCGTTTAGGACAACGGCATCACAGCTAAATTTATTCAAAATAGTCGGTAAAACAGCACCAGACACAGCATAAGCGTAGTCAATGACCACCTTCGAGCCGCTATTCATCAAGGCACCAATATTGAGGTGATCTTCAAAGCGCTGACTATATTGCTCAATAATTTGCGCCGGACAGGACATTTCGCCAATTTCGGCGATCGCCACCCGTCTTAAATCTTCTTTAAAATAAACCCCCTCGATTTTCTTTTCCTTCGCCTTAGAGATATTGATCCCTTGGCTGTCGAGAAATTCAATTAGCAGATGATCCGACCGTTCCGGGTGGAGCCGCACATGAATTCCCCCCTCCACATCTAAAATATTCGCCATGGTCCGGGCGATGGGAATCGCTGTAGCCTGGAGATTTTGCACGCCAATCCCCGCCGACATTAACCCCGCAATCAAGGAACGACTCACCATCCGCGAGACACTGCGCTGATCCCGCGACACTAGCACCATCGAGCCAATTTTTAAGGTCGAACCGTAGGCCGCCCCCAGCTTGACGGCAAATTCGGGGGTGATATCAATATTGGCGAGGCCAGAAACCCCCCGCTGACCAAACAGATTCCGCTGGGCTGTGCTGCCCCAGATGAGGTTGATATTCACAATCGCCCCCGCCTCAATTCGTTTATTGGGCCAGATCCGCACGCCGGTACCAATGTGGGCTTCTTCTTCCACGGTGGATAATGCCCCCACCACGGCCCCTTCTAAAATGTGGGCGCGGCGATCGACCCGGCTTCCCCGCACCACTGTACAAGCCCGCAACTGCACTTCATCACCCAAAACGACGCCGTTCCAGAGAATAGGACGTTTGAGGTCAGAATCAGCACCGACGGTCACGTTATCGCCAATGACTGTACCGGGTTCAATGTGAACTCTAGCCCCAATGCGGCAGTTATCACCAATCATCGCGGGGGGGGAAATCGTCGCACTGTCGTCAATAAAGGTATTGTGGCCAATCCAAATCCCTGGCGATCGCTCTTCATAGGAATATTCCACATGGACTTTTCGAGCGAGGGCATCGTACTGGGCTTTACGGTAGGCATCAAGGTGTCCAACATCGCACCAATAGCCATCGGCAATGTAGCCATACATCGGTTCTCCCCGGTCGAGGAGCAGTGGAAAGAGATCCTTCGAGAAGTCGCATTCTTCGTTTTCCGGGAGATATTTCAGCACCTCTGGTTCGAGGATGTAAGTGCCTGTGTTGACGGTATCGGAAAAAATTTCACTGGTGGAGGGTTTTTCAAGGAAGCGACTAATTTGTCCGTTTTCTTCGGTAATCACAACGCCAAACTCAACGGGATTGGGAACACGGGTAAGAACCAGGGTGGCCTTGGAACCTTTTTCACGGTGGAAGGCGATCGCCGCCGCGAGATCAAAATCCGTAATGCTATCCCCACTAATCACCACAAAGGTTTCGGTGAGCAGTTCTTCGACATTTTTGACGCAGCCCGCCGTCCCTAAAGGTTGCTCTTCTTCTACGGCATAATGCATTTTGACACCAAACTCGTGGCCATCCTGAAAATAGTCCCGCATGATGTCCGGTACATAGTGCAGCGTGGCAATCACTTCGGTAATGCGGTGGCGTTTGAGTAGATTAATAATATGCTCGGCAATGGGGCGATTGAGCACTGGCACCATCGGCTTCGGTAAATCACAAGTCAGGGGACGCAACCTTGTCCCAGCACCACCTGCCATTAAAACTGCACGCATAAAAAATCTCCGCTGTACCGCAATATCAAAATACGCGGCGGACTCAGCCAAAAAATTCCCTGGGCGATGTCGCGATCAAAGAAGTTCTCTGGTTGTCCCGCTGCCTCTCTTACTTTGGCATTGTATTGTGGAGTTCTCGGTTTGACGGCAATGGTTCGCTAACAAGAGACAATCTTTAAAATTAGAATGCTCAATACTGCCTAAAACAACAAAGCCCCACCCGGAGGTGAGGCATTGCTTTCTGATTCGATTTGGTGGCGGGAGGCGGATTTGAACCACCGACCTTCGGGTTATGAGCCCGACGAGCTACCAGACTGCTCTATCCCGCGGCGCTTTTACTAGCATAAACCCCCTAAAGAAAAATGGCAACCCCCCAGGAAAGATTCTTGGGGATCTGAAGAAATCTTCACCAGTGAAACGAGCAAGAACCAGCTTTTGGCAAAACAATCAACGGGGGAAGGCGATCGCCTAAAATAGGGACGCAGATTTTCTGCTGCTGTGTGATATTTTGTAATTTTTTGGCGTAACCCATGAGCCAAGCTGATCCCCAAGCTTCCCTAAGCCGTCTCAAACAAACCCTAGCCCAATTGCAACAGGTGGTCGCCGACCTGGAAACAGGGACTAGCCAAATTCCAACGGCGGCCCTCGATACCCTGAGCACCGACACAGAAAATTTGATTCGGCAACTACAGCAGCAACCGGAAGCGGCGATTAATCCTGTGGTAGAAGTCCCTGCGAATACCCCTGGAGTTGAAGTACCGACTACCCCCGTCCCAAAAGTAAAGCCCCGTCGCGTTGAACCGGTTCCCCAACGTCCCCGACGTAAGCCCTGGTGGCAACAACAGAAACTTTGGCTGGGTGCCGCAACAGCGGCGATCGCCTTTATTTTTCTCTGGAAATTCACGGCCCAAACGCCCCAACTCAGCGAAGATATTGCCCAATCCCCCCCCACTGAACCCACCGAAGAAGTAGCCCCAGAGACCTCCCAACCGGAAACGCCAACCCAAGCGCCCAAAGTTTCAGAACCAGCTCCAGCCGCCAGCGCAGAACCCCCCAAACCCCTGACCCCAGAACAGCGCTTGATCGCGGCAATTCAGGCCCAGTTAGATGAAGTCACCCAACCCTATGGGGACAACATTGTGCGCACGATCCAGGCGGATTTTGACACCAATACCCTACGAATCACGGTAGGTGATGCTTGGTATCTCTTGCGAGAGGGGTTGCAGGATCGCCTCGGCATGGAGGTTTTAGAATTAGCCCAGTTGCTCGATTTTAAAAAGATGGTTGTGGAAGATTTAGCAGGAAATTTCGTGGCGCGGAATCCGGTCGTGGGCGATCGCCTTGTGATTGTGCGGCGCTATCAAGATTTCCAGGGGGCAAGCTGAAGCTAGGTCTGAGTCGGTGCATTCAGCCCATAAACCCGTTAAGATAGGGGCAACAGCGGACTGAATTGGGGACAATACTGACCATGACAGCGGGAATGAGCAAACAAGGCAAAGTATCCATCCGGCCAGTACAGTATCGAGATCTCACGGCGATCGCCAATTTTGCCAGCGAAGCGGACCTAGATGGGCCTTCTCCCCTCGATATGCCCCTTGAGGATCACCTCGAAAATACCAAGAATTTCTACGGCCTCGTTAAGTTACTGAGTTTCTTTCCAAATCCTAATCAGTACAGCTTCCATGGTTATGTCATTGAAGTCGATGGCCAGCTTGTGGGCTTTGTGAAGATTTCTCCCTTCAATTCCTCCCAAAGCACCTGGCGCGTTGAACAGGTAATCATTGATCCCCATTTCCCCAAATTGCAATACCACGGCTCCGCCAGAGACCCTGGTTCAGCCCTGCTCCGTTATTGCTTTGACCATGTCGTGGAAGCCCGCAACTGGGTCTTAGAGGTGAATGTTAACGCCCAACAGACCCTCAGCCTTTACCGTCAAAATGGGTTCCAGCCCCTCGCGAAACTGACCTACTGGGCGATCGCCCCGGAAATTCTCAGTGAATTAGCCCTCCAGGAACCCGCCCTACCCAATTTGATGCCCGTGGGTAATGCTGATGCTCGCTTGCTCTACCAACTAGACACCGCTTCCATGCCGCCAATGCTCAGACAGGTCTTTGATCGCCACGTTCAAGACTTTAAGAGTGCGCCCCTCAGCAATTTAATCTGCCGCGTCAAAAATTGGACGCAGCATGTGGATGTGGTAGAAGGATACGTTTTCGAGCCCCAACGGAAAGCCGCCATCGGCTATTTCGCCGTGCAATTGGCCCACCAAGACCACAAACCCCACCATGGCCGCCTCACGGTACACCCAGCCTACACCTGGCTCTATCCGGAACTGATGATCAAAATGGCCCAGATCGCCCAGATCCGACCAGAGCAGCCTCTTTTGACCACCTCTACGGATTACCAGCCGGAACGGGAAGAATTTTTTGAAACGGTAGGCGCAACCCCCAGGGAGCATACGCTCCTCATGTCTCGCTCGGTGTGGCACAAAGTGCGGGAATCCCAGCCCCTCGAAGCGTTGCAATTATCAGGGGTACTCCAGGGTTTGCAGCCGATGCGATCGCCAATCCCCAGCCGCATCCATTGGTTTAAAAATCATCCCAGCCTAAAATTGCCAAAGGAATCACCGCAGCGGGATTTCTTCCCGGAAAATTAGGCACAGCAGATGAAACCAGTGGCAGCATTGGGCCTGGATATTGGCCGTAAACGTATTGGGGTGGCTGGCTGTGATGGTCTGGGGCTGTTGGCGACGGCTTTGACCACCATTCAACGCACTACCCTAGAGGCAGATTTAGCGGCGATCGCCCATTGGATCGAACAGCGCCATATTCAAGTTTTGGTGGTGGGTCTGCCCTATGCCATGGACGGCAGCCTAGGGAAACAGGCGAAACAAACTCAAAAATTTGCCCGTAAATTGGCAGAAGCCTTTGGACTCCCCATCGAGTATGTGGACGAACGCTTAACCTCCGTTGAAGCCGAAAACCAACTCAAAGCCGAAAAGCAATATGACCGCCAACAAAAGGGCCTCGTCGATCAGCGGGCAGCCCAAATTATTTTGCAACAGTGGCTAGAAACGAGACAGTGTGCCTCGAAACCTTAGGTGACAGCATCAGAATTCCCTGAAGCGAACAATTCAAAGGCTTTTTGGGAAAATCGTTGGAGGCGATCGCAGACATCTTTAGCGGGTTGATAGTCGCCGACCAGTTGCCACTGGGCAATGGTTGAGAGCCGCCAAGCTTCCCCCTGGTGATTAAAACCCGCCGTTTCAATGCCGATAAAGGTTTGCACTTGATCCAGGGGGTCTGTAAAAAAGCGAATTTGCACCAGCATACTCCGACTTTGGAAACGGGGACTCCAGCCCGGCAGGTGAAAGCCAATGTCAATGGAATCTGGGTCCATCCATTCACGGGTTTCGGGGTCATTGCGCCAGGGTTTGAGGTCGGCCCTTGCATCGGGGAATTCGGCCCGGAATAAATTCACCACCGAGGCAATTTTCGTCGCCAGCTCAACGCCTAAGGCCCGTTCTGATGCATTCACGTTTAACCTCCTCGGAATCTAGTAGACATATCTCAAGCTTAACGAGTTGTGTTCTACGCTAAGGGAGAAATTCGCAGTTTTTTGACAATTGGTTTACAATCTCGCGAAAATTTGTCTCTTTATAGTTGTTTTAGCATCTGGGCAAGCCGTTGTCGGAGGGTTTCAAAACCGAGGCGATCGCTGGCAGAAATATAAACCGCGTTCGGATGGCGTAACTTCGCCTCCTGGAGTGCTTCACTAGAAACTTGATCCAGCTTATTAAAAACCAATAGGGCTTGGGCTGGCATAATCGGCATTTCCCCTAGAATTTTTTCGACGGATTCTAACTGATGCTGCCACGCAGGATGGGACAGATCCACCACATGGATCAATGCATCGGCTTCGGTGACTTCTTCGAGGGTCGCCCGAAACGCATCCACCAGGGCCGGAGGCAACTCATGGATAAAACCAACGGTATCCGTTAGTAGAATCGTCTGGGTTTGAAAGGCTTCATCGGTGAGGGTCAAGCGCCGCGTCGTGGGATCGAGGGTCGCGAACAGTTGATCCGCCGCATACACTTCAGCATTGGTGAGGGCATTAATCAAGGTCGATTTGCCCGCATTGGTATAGCCGACAATTGCAAAAGTGGGCACATCCTGCCGTTGCCGCTGACTGCGCATCCGCGAACGGTGGGCTTGCAGTTGATCCACTTCCTTTTGCAAGCGACTGAGGCGACTTTGGATCGTGCGCCGCTCCGTTTCTAATTTCGTTTCCCCAGGGCCACGGGTGCCGATCCCCCCCCCAAACGGGACATGGCTTGACCCCGACCCACCAAGCGTGGCAAGAGATACTCCAATTGCGCCAGTTCCACCTGGAGTTTTCCGGCGCGAGACTGGGCCCGCTGAGCAAAAATATCGAGGATTACTTCCGTGCGATCGCAAACCTTCACCCCTAGTTGTCGTTCCAGGTTGCGCCCCTGGGCGGGAGATAGATCCCGGTCAAAGACCACAAGATTCGCGCCAAGGGTTTGTACCTGGAGGGCAATTTCTTCTACTTTCCCGGTACCGACAACGGTTTGGGGATGGGGCGTGCTGCGTTTTTGCTCCAGGGTGAGCAGCACTTCCCCCCCGGCAGTATCCACCAAGCGGGCCAGTTCCGTCAAACGATCTTGGAAAGGGCGATCGCCAATATCTGATGTTTGTAAGCCGACGAGAATCACCCGGTCATGGCTTTGATCGACTTGTTGGGCCGTGAATTCCCGGCGAAACTCCGCCTCTAGTCCTTCAACCAGATCCAAAAAATCCTGTTGGGAAACCTCTTCTAGGGCTTGAGACTCAGAAACAAGCCAATAGGCATGGCTCGGATGGGTCTGGGGCAAGAGGTGAGCCACATAGACATTTTTTACGTAGCCAGCGGCCCCCCGGCCCCGTTTGGTCGTCCCCGTCCCCGTTAACGTAAAACTCACCAGGGCGTCTAACCGTTGCAGCACCATCGACGTTAAACTCGATTCCTTGGGCGGTTCATCCTTCGGGCTGGCGGTTAAGCAGCGGATACCCGATAAGCGCTCGGCACCATAACGGGGTAATTCTAGGGGGGGAATTTGGGTTTGTTGGGGCGAACCAACCCCCACCCGGATCACCTTGCCCCGGCGATTGAGATAAACACAAACCGCTTGGTTTAGCTCTGTACTGAGGGCCGCGATCCGTTGGGCTAATTCTGGAGTCGTGAGGCGATCGCCGGGCACAGCCTGTTGATACAGTCGTTGCAACTGCTTGAGTTGACTACTTTTAAGACCTTTGAGATTACCGTGAATAGTATCGATGGGCAGCTTCCTAGAACGAAATGAATGCTAAATAATCATTAGAATATCGTGTCGAAATGTTTTCTATTCGTCAAGGCGAGGGGCCGCCGCCGTATCGGTGCGACCATTGCCGCAAACAAAGTCTAGGAGGCTAGCTCCCGTCGAACCGGAGGAGACCGTATTCACTTCCCCTTGATCGCCGTAGTTTTTGTAAAAATCAGTGTTTTCGCCGTTGAGGATAAACACCGAAATTTCCCGTAAACGGGTGACCCGCCGGGAGCAGTCCCCAGAATAATAGGCCCGGGCATGGTAGCGCAATTCCTTCGAGGTGCTATCTCGGTTGACCGCTTCTACTTCCCACCAAGCAAACGGCCCCTGCCGTCTGATGGTTGTGGGATTGACGTATAGTTCTTTTTCCATGTACTGGCCGTAGTCTTCGTCGTAGCTGCGACTGGCTACCACCTGTACCAGTTCTGCCTGGGCAACCAGGGGAATTGCTAAAATCCCCGTGGCGATCGCCAACGTGCGCCAAAATTTTGAAAAATTACCCATTGCCCGTCCTCCGCAAGGCATCAAAATCAAAAATTGGGGAAGGGTTTTGAGGCGATTTAAAAAAATATGCGATCGCCATCTGTTCTACTAGCTGGGAACTTCCCCGAATTCCTCAACCAGCAAGCCAAAACACTATTGATAGCGGTCGAGCAGCGTTTGTAGGCCTCCTTGGTAGCCATCACCCACTGCATTGAGGCGCCATTCGCCCCCTTCGTTAACGACCTCTGCCATAATCAGGGCCGTCTCAGTGGAGAAATGTTCCTGGAGAGAATAGCGCAATACCTCTGCTTTCGTTTCCACGTTCACCAACCGGACATAGGCATTTTGCACCTGACCAAAGTTCTGCCGCCGCGCTTCCCCGTCATAGATCGAAATCGCGACCACAATTGTGGCGACATTTTCCGGCACTTTCCGAAAATCAATGATCATCACCTCATCGTCACCTTCACCGGCCCCCGTGCGATTGTCCCCCATTAATTTGACGGCTTGTTCAGGATCGGGACTCGTCAAGTTATTGTAAAAAATGAAGTGCTGGTCTGAAATGAGCTTGCCATTATTCCCCAGCATAAAAATAGAAGCATCAAGGTCAAAGTCTGCCCCTGTGCCCTGTTGCTTTATATCCCAACCTAAACCAATAAAAGCGGCGGTGAGGCTTGGTGCAGCTTTCTTGAGGGAAATGCCTTGGCCCTTGTTTAGATTAATCGTCATTTTCTATAGCTAAAATTCGATGAACGTTTCTGAATTAATTCAAGTTTTAAAGTCTGATCTCATTATCGATCATTCCCTCGGAAGTGACCCGGAGATTACGGGGGTCGCCGCCATTGATGCCGCAAAATCCCAGGAAATCAGCTACATCGAAGGGGGGAAATTTGCCGCAAGGGTCGATACAACGGCAGCTTCGGCGTTAATCTTGCCTGCGGATGAAGATTTGCAACAACGAGCCACAGATCGCGGCCTAGCTTGGCTGAGTACCAAGGAACCGCGTTTATTGTTCGCGGCGGCAATCAAGGTCTTTTATCAACCCTTCCGTCCGGCACCGGGGATTCACCCCACCGCAGTAATTGATCCGTCGGTGCAGTTGGGCGAGGCTGTCTCGGTGGGTGCCCATGTGGTGCTTTATCCGGGGGTAAAAATTGGCGATCGCACTTGCATTATGGCCAATGCGGTGATTTATCCCGATGTGGAAATTGGTGCGGATACCTTACTCCATGCCAATTGCACGATCCACGAGCGGGCCAAGATTGGTAATCATTGTGTAATCCACAGCGGCGCGGTAATCGGGGCAGAAGGATTCGGCTTTGTGCCCACGGCCCAGGGCTGGTTCAAGATGGAACAGTCGGGAATTGTTGTCCTCGAAGATGGCGTTGAAATTGGCTGTAACAGTGCGGTGGATCGGCCCGCCGTCGGGGAAACGCGCATTAAAACCCAAACCAAATTGGATAATCTCGTCCATGTAGCCCATGGGGGAACCATTGGCTCGAACTGTGCCCTTGCCGCCCAGGTGGGTTTAGCAGGGGGCGTCACCGTTGGGAATAATGTGCTCCTTGGGGGTCAGGTGGGCGTCGCGAACCAAGCAGTGATCGGTGATGGGGCGATCGCCACGGCCCAAACCGGGATTAACAGTCGGGTTGCCCCTGGGGAAATTGTCTCTGGTAGTCCAGCGGTGCCCAATGCGGTTTACCGGAAAGTTTCGGCCATCTACAAGCGTTTACCGGAAATGTACGAGGTGTTTCGTAAACTCAAAAAGGGTTAAATCACCGCCAATTGGGGTGTTTGGATGGCGGGAATGCTGGCTTGGTTTTGTACTTGCTCAATGGCTTCATCCAGGAGGGCTTGACCTTCGGCGACGGTGTTGATTTTATTAAGGCGATCGCGAAAATCTGCGGCCCCCGGAAAATCGCGACAATACCAAGTCAGGTGCTTGCGGGATTGGTAAATGCCCTTTTGTCCTTTGTAGGCCCAGAGCCCGTCTAAATGTTCCTTGGCGCACTGGAGCAACTCCACCACGGTTGGTTGGGGCCGCCGCTGTCCCGTTTTGAGGAAATGGTCAATTTCGCCGACTAAAAACGGATAACCAAGGGTACCCCGGGAACACATCACCCCATCAGCTCCCGTTGCTTCCAGGCAGGCGATCGCCGCATCCACGGAAAAAATATCGCCGTTGGCAATCACCGGAATCGAGAGGACTTCTTTGACTTTTTTAATCCACTGCCACTGGGCTTTCCCGGTGTAACCCTGGGCCCGGGTGCGACCGTGCACCGTCAGCATTTGCGCTCCGGCATCTTCTAACCGGCGGGCAAAGTCAACAATCACGATTTCAGCATCAGCCCAACCAATGCGGGTTTTAACGGTCACAGGCACATCGACGGCTTCCACCACTGCTTTAACGATCGCCACCGCCACCTCTGGTTGCCGCAGGAGGGAGCTACCACCTCCTTTGCGGGTAATTTTATTCACCGGACAACCCATGTTGATGTCGATGGTTTGGGCGCCCTCGGCCACGGCTTTTTTTGCTGCTTCCCCCATAAAATCAGGGCGACAGTCAAACAGTTGAATGCTGATCGGCTGCTCCCCCGGGTCAATCTCCATGAGCCTCGGTAAGGTCTGGAGGTGGTGAACTTCCTGGGCGCGCACCATTTCGGTGTACATCATTGAACTGGGGGCGTAGCGACGTACCAGGCGACGAAATACTAGATCCGTGACCCCCGATAGGGGCGCTTGGAGGACACGGCTCTGGAGGGCAACGTTACCAATTTTTAAGGGGCTATCTGGCAGGGAGATTGGCGGCGATCGCCTTGGGTCAGAATTCACTGAATTTACTGGGGCCGTGGTGTTAGGGGTCAGGGGCATCAAAGATTACCGAATCATGGGGAAATATTGTCTTGGACAAGAGTAGCTGTTCTAGTTCTGGGACGCTCATCGGATAGCCCAACAAAAAACCCTGGGCGCGATCGCAGTTGAGTTGCTGCAAACACTCTAATTCTGTCTCGTTTTCAACCCCCTCCGCAATCACTAAGCGTTTCTGTTGGTGGGCCGTGTTAATTAGCGATCGCACTACTGTCTGTTGTGCCGATTTTTGGTGGATGTTGCGGATTAAGCTGGGGTCTAGTTTGAGGAAATCAAAGGGAAATTTTTTGAGGTAAGTCAAAGAGCTATAACCCAGACCAAAATCATCCAGAACAATTTTGACACCGAGGGTTTTAATCGCCTTGAGGCGGCGAATGGTTAACGGGGCATTGTCTAAGAGGGTTGACTCCGTGAGTTCTAACACGAGGTTTGCTGGGTTTAAGCTATTTTCAATCAGTAAGTGGCTGAGATCTTGGTGGAAGTGGGGTTGATTAAATTGAGTCGCCGAGAGGTTGACCGCCATTTGGAACGTTTGATGGTCTTGGTTTGCCCAGCGGCGGAGCTGACGACAGGCTTGGGTCAGCACAAATTGATCGAGAAGTTCGAGTAAACCGATGGGTTTGGCGATCGCCAAAATTTCCTCAGTCAGAATAGAACCCCTCAGGGGATGTTCCCACCGCAGCAGGGCCTCCGCCCCCACCATCTCTTTTCCTGGCAGTTGGCATTGGGGCTGATAATGAACCGTTAACTGATGCTGGTGATAGGCATCCCGCAGATCATCGGCTAGATCAAGGCCCTTGGGGTAACTTTGCGGCGTCATTGCGTTGGCAAATTGATAGCGCGGCTCCCCTAAATTTTGGGCCTGGCGCTGGGCGGCCTGGGCCTGGGCGACTAAATCCCTGAGATTGTCGGCATCCTGGGGATACTCAGCAATCCCTAGGCTCACGGACAGGAAAAACTCCTCGGTGGCAGTGGTTAAAAATTGCTCGAAAGCAGCAAGGATTTCCTGGGCGATCGCCCCGGTATCGGCCTGGACATAGGCGCGATTTAAAACGAGGCAAAATTCCCCAGCCGCCAAACAAATGACTCTTCCTCGCCCTTGGAGCCCTTGATTTAGACGATTGATGATCGCCTGGTTGAGCGTGTCAATTTCCTGGGGTTCGAGGTCAGCACAGATCTGGGCAAACCGTTCAAAGCCAACGACAAATAGCGGTAAAAATGCAGCATCATCCTGCTGGAGGGTCAGGGCGATCGCCTCGAAGGTTTCCTGGAGACTAAAGCGATCGCCGCAATCATTTCTCAGTGCTGGGGGCATTGTCTGGGGCGCTGCCTTTGGCGATGAATCTGGGGGGCTATAGTGCTGTTGCAAAGAAGATAACTTACTCAACCGGATGGCGATCGCCGACAATAATTCTTCTTTTGTAAATGGTTTTGTTAAATAATCATCCGCCCCCAAACGCATTCCCTGGCGAATGTCCTGTTTTTCCGCCCGGGCCGTTAAAAACACAAAAGGAATCATCGCCGTTGCCGCTTCGGCCTGGAGTTTTTGCAAGACCCCATAACCATCTATCCCCGGCATCATCACATCACAAACAATCAAATCCGGTTGGTGCGCCAAGGCTAACTGCACACCCTGATGTCCCCCGGCGGCTTCTAGGACTGCATATTGCTGCTGCGTTAGGATTTTACGGATTAGCTTCCGCACAATATCATCATCTTCAATGACTAGAATTGTCGTCATAACAAAATAGGTGATTAGGGTATGGCCCCCTTGCTACCCTCCTTTCGTTTGTCCCAAAGGCCGCCGTTTTTGGCTGGTCGTACCATGGCTCTCAAATCGATCATAGGCGCTAACGATTCTCTGGACGAGGGGGTGACGCACAACATCAGCATCCGTCAGATAACAAAAGCCAATCCCTTCTACAGACTGGAGAATCTTACTCGCCATAATCAATCCCGAAGACTGATGACTCGGCAAATCCGTTTGGGTGATGTCCCCGGTGATCACCATCTTAGAACCGAAACCCAACCGTGTCAGCACCATTTTGAGCTGGGCTGGGGTCGTATTTTGGGCCTCATCGACGATCACAAAGGAATTGCTGAGGGTGCGTCCCCGCATATAGGCTAATGGTGCGATTTCAATGCGCCCTTTTTCCATTAGTTCCGGCAGTTTCAGCGGATCGATAAATTGGTAGAGGGCGTCGTATAGAGGACGTAGGAAAGGATCAACTTTTTGTTGCAAGTCCCCCGGCAAAAAGCCTAGTTTTTCTCCAGCTTCCACCGCTGGCCGGGTTAAAATCAAACGCTCAACCTCATCCCGGAGCAGGGCTTGGACGGCTAGGACTGAAGCGAGAAAGGTTTTCCCAGTACCCGCCGGCCCAATGCCAAAGGTGATGTCATGTTTTTGAATGAGTTGGATGTATTGGCGCTGTCGAAATGTTTTGGCCCGGATATATTCGCCACGTCTGGTTTTCCCCAGAGTCTGCTTTTGGAGATCTTGGTATTCTTCGACTTGATGGGTATCAATGGCATGGAAGGCCGTCAGGAGATCTGGTTGGGAGATGTGTTGGGCTGTTTCCCAAAAAGGTTGCAGGAAATAGAGCGCTTTAATGCAACGATTAACGGCCTTTTCGCGACCTCGCACCAGTAGCTCTTGTCCCCGTAAGACCACAGTTGTGCCGGTGTGCTGGGATAGAAATTTGAGGTTTTCTTCCTTGACGCCAGAGAGGGCGATCGCACTTTCTAGGCTGGGGAGTTGAATGGTTTGCGAGGTTTCACTCATGGGCAAAGCAAAAAAATAGATCAGCCTTAATTATAGGCAGCAGAGGGAAGAGAAAAGACCAAGATAGAGTTTCAGACCCTCACTTTTGGGGGGTCTTTTCCTGTCAAATGACGCCACAGACTGGGAACTGATCAGCGGGTTTCGCTAAAGGAGTTTAATGTTGTTTCAAACATATAGCCCACACCCCGCACGGTTTTGATCGGGTTTTCTTGCTGCATGAGGTTGTCAAGTTTGCGACGAATTTGTCCGATATGGACATCCACGACCCGTTGATCGCCTAGGTAATCGTAGCCCCACACTGCTTGAATCAGTTCTGAGCGCCGCCAAACTTTGTTCGCATTTTTCGCGAGGAAGTGGAGCAGGTTAAATTCTAGGGCCGTTAGGTTGACGGGTTCTCCCTTGACAGCGACCACATGGCGCATCGGGTCAATGTTTAAATCGGCAAAATCGAGGCTTTGGTCTCGGGCTGGGGGGGCAACGGGCGATCGCTGACGGCGGAGGATCGCATGGACACGATGTTCCAGTTCAATAATGTCAAAGGGTTTAGTCAGGTAATCATCTGCCCCTTGGGTAAAACCTCGTACTTTATCGGTCGCATCGGTGCGACTGGTCAGGATCAACACGTAAGTATCCTTAGACTCCTGCATTTGCTCGCAGAGGGCATAGCCGAGGGTATCTGGCAGATTAATGTCGAGGATTACCAGGTCAGGGCTAAAGGATTGAAATGTTTCTTTAGCGGATTGTCCATCCGTTGCTGCTGCCACTGCATAACCTTTCTGCCCGAGAAATCGAACAATTAGTGTGCGAATTGCTGGATCATCATCAACAACTAAAATTTTGGCACCGGCCATAGACTCTTCAAGATACTTTCGGCGAATAGTAAATCAAGGCTTCAAACTAAAGCTTGTTTGATTAGTGTGCGATCATATTCCTCCCTAACACATTATTTTAGTGTAATTCTGCGAAAAGTCTATGGCGATCGCCCTGAGCCGCCCCAGAGTTTTTTTTTAAATTCAATTTGACCAGTGGGCAAGCCCTAAAAACGGCCTGAAGGGAGCCAGAACATAAAAAGCAACTTTTGCTGCTTCCCCAATCCCCACGATGGCTTTCCGAAGTAGAAAATTTTTCCTTCTTCTTTTCTTGATAATTTTAGACAACCTTTGCCTGTTAAATTAATTGTGTTAGAAAAAAGATGCATCACCAAGCTTTCAAAATTGAGACTTCAATTTATCCCAAGAAGTTAGAGGTGGACTAGATTCAGACTACTAAACGAAGGTCGTCAATACCCCTTTTGCCTATGCAATACTTGTTTACTATTTTTGAGTATTGAAACATATCTTGAATTTTTATTTAAGCTACGTAGTCATGTTTTCTCAAATATTGTTATCATTTAGGGGGAGAGCATCAATATTTCAATCACTCAACCTCGAATTTTTCTCATCGTAAACATAAATAATTCATAACCAAAAGCATTGAGTACAACATTAAGCACTAACAAACCCAAGAGATGTGCTTTCAGCAAAAGTTCTTTTACAAAAAATTTTACTCAAACTGATCGCTCCAATATTGATCAATTAAGTCAAGGGATGGAGAAAGCAAAATGAATAAACTGTTTACAGCAGCCCTTAGTGGTCTATCATTTATCGTTGTTCAACAGGCAAAAAGTGAACCTGTATTTATTGATTTTGATTACCAGTATCGGTATGGTTATGAATATAATTACGACTATGATGACTATACCTATTACTACCACGCCAATGTCTACACCTATAGCGATGATTCGGTTGTATTCCCAGTCAAAGTACTCGTTAATGCTGCATGTCAACAACCACAATACCCCATTGTATTAGGCTCTGAAGCAGATATAAGCAACGGTACAGATGTCTTGATCGAAGAATCTAATGTCATTATTGATAATGATTTCAGTACAAATTGCTCTGCTTTTACAGAAAAAAATGTCCTGCTACTCTGGGAAGAAAACGAGATAAAATAGGCGTCCCTTCTGGTTTTTCTTTCTGTAAAGCTGTACTGTTTAAAAATAGATCTTAAATTATAGAAGCACTTTGACTTTATTTTCTTAAGTTATTGATACAAAATTAACTCAAGAAAAATAGTGTGAACTAAAAGATACAGTAGGATATTTTAATACAGCAATTTCATGCCTATTTGACGAATTTCTAAGTATAGTAATAAAAACACTTGGAGTCAGTAAAAAAACGACTGTGTTTTAGTGCTTTAGAATGCAAAGACAGGCGTCACTGTAAGCTGAAGATTTTTTAGCCGCTCTTTTTTTATTTTCATATAGCCTTTGAGATATTTTTCCTCACTATTCAAAATATTATATTTACTCAGTTTTTAAGTAATTAGCAGACAATTCTACATCATCATCTAGCTTATTGTGAGTCGATTCATTTTGTCGGGCTTCATTTGTGCTAGAAGCCCGTCCTTGTGAAACCAACCGAACTGCAGAACATTGCCGCGCCAGTACTGGATAAACCTCTGGATCTACTTGAATGCCTGAAGAAATCATGTCAGCACAAAGTTTGACTGTTTCCGCTGAAGATTGGATTTGAAACTTTGCTAATTCGGCTTGTTCTCTTTCCAGTAGGGTAGTGCTGAAATCTCTACAGTTGCTGCCCACTTGACCACCGAGGGGCACAATAATGGCACCGGAAAGAGCGTAGGAATTTGAACTCTCCCCATCAAATGTATTGCCATTTGCAGAGCCACTGAGCACAAAGGAAGGGCGGGGACAAACGATCCCTCTAAAACCGTAGGTGGCACTTTGACCTAAGTTGTACACAGCGGTTTGGTTGACTACCCCAGTCGCACTATTCCCCAATGAATTTTCATTATTCATCGTATTACTTTGATCTTGCATCGTTTGAGCCGCTCCGTAAATAGGAGTCAGGAACACTGTGGAGACAGCCGTTAAAAGTGTGAAGAATTTTCGACCAAACATAAATAAAACCTTTAGAACTCAACGGAGAGATTGCTTTCAAAAATAAAGGTGGTGCCATAGGTCTCTGCTGAGCCTTTGACCGTTGTAGAGGAACCTCGTGTTGTAAATTCTGACGCGTACGAATATTGACTTTCGACTGTGTAATTTTCGAATTCGACACCACCATTGATGGGGTTCATCGATCCGGAAACTACATTTTGAGAGAATTCTGTTTCGAAAATGCTGGATTGCCCACGAGATTCTTCTGTAATATCAATTTCTGTGGAGCCGCCGTAGAATGGCTCAATGGAATGAAAAAAATTAGCCCGGATTGTGGGTGCAGATGCAAAAGGATCTGGCTCTATATCCAAAGATAAAGGAGCGCCTGTGTATAAACCATCATAATAAGGCTCTCCCTGGAGCAGATTACCCGCAGATGCCGGGCTGGCGATGAACAATGCCATCGCCAAACCTAGCATTCTTTTCATGATTCTATCTGTAATAGTTAGAAACTTAGCTACGTGATAAATTACCGATGAGATTATCGGTTGCCGGCAGCAGTTTCATGGCTATCAGTTGTAGATCGCATGATAGCTTCAATGGTGCCAGTAACTTTAGAATAGCCACCAAAGGTTTCATTACCAGTCTCATGGGCACCGGCAACATGGAAGGTAAAGCCGTCATAATCACTTGTTGTAGTAAAGTCAGATGCGATCGTATTTTCAGTACCTTCTAAGGAAATTGTGCCTTCTGTGGTACCAGAAAAATCATCTTCAAAAAAGTCAACGGGCCCACCACACTGGTTACATAGAGCACCGTCTTGAATGGTACCTTCAACAGTACCTTCAAAAGTTCCAGTTAATGCAATTTCACTAGAGAGTTCACCATCTACACTGGTTGTTACAGTTCCATCGTAGTATTCTTTGTAAGCATAGTTAGACCATTCACGAGAGCCGTGATACCAATCTTTGCTTTCCAGATCAAGGTTAGAAGTCGTTTTGGAAGTGCTGTGTTCGAATGTGTTGCGGACGTAGCTTTCGCCAGCCTGTGCGGCTTGACCGATGGCAGCAAAAGCGATGATGGTTGCGAATGTGATTGTAGAAGAATTGAATTTAGCCATTGTAAGGAATCCTCAATAGAATTCAGTTTGATTTCAACAAATGCGTAACTAATTAATTTAGTCTTGCTGCTAGGAAAAGGTAAGACCCAAACCATCAAGTCTAAATTTCCCGTATAAACCAAGCCTCAGAACACTTAATTTTCTTGAAATCTCAGTAGAGGAATTACTCCCTACTTCTGGGATTTTTTTGGAAAAACACGTACATATGTCGCTTTGATCCTTGCAAGTAGAGGTTTCAAGTGCCCCAGAAGGATCTCCATGAACCTTCTCACAAAGGAGAAAGATGAATAGAATACTTCTTTTGGGGTAAAAATACGTGTTTCTACTGAGGCAGATTGCGGCTTACTCCTTTTCGTTACTTACGTATTTGTTTGTACTTCAGTTTTATTACCTTTCAAAAGGAAGGTCAACCCTTTAAAGCTTGATTTTTAGAAATTCTATATAATGAAGCTTTTTTCTATAAAATTAGTGCCTAATTAATCTGAGGTTAAAAGAAGCTTCATGAAACTGATAAAATTCAGGGCATCTTTAACTAATTAACATAAACTTATGTTTACAAAGCCAGATCGAAAGAAAGAGGATCCATAAAAGATCAAGCTTGAGTTTTTATGGTAGGGTCAATCGACAAAATGGACTTATTTTCATGCCGAGTGCGATCAACGGACACAAACCATAGTCTGGGAGGATTGTATTTTTGTGCTTGTCTGTTCAGTGGCCTCTACACGATCGCTTAGTGGAGGGTCTTTGGGATGGTCTCTAAGATTTTGTACATTGCAGCGGTTTAGGGAGCCTGAGTGGTTCGAGTACCTACTCCGTTGATCAGCTAGCGTTAAGTATGGGGATGTATACTCTCTGGTCTGGGCAAGTCTTGAGGCGATCGCCCCGGCTATCATCACCAGAAAAAATTTTGCTCTATGGAAAGCGCACCGGAAAACGCTCATAATAATAAACTGTATGATGATTGGGTTACATTAAGAATCTAAGGATGTTCCAATAACCCAGTGGCATGCTCACAGGAGGAGGAGAATGAGCGAACAAAATCCCTACGAAACCCTTGGGCTTGCAAAAACGGCTTCATTTGAAGAGATCCAAGCAGCCAAACAAAAACTAAGCGCCCAATACGAAGGCGATCGCGCCGTAGTGGACAAACTCGAAGCGGCCTACGATGCGATTATTATGGACCGCCTTAGACAACGACAACAGGGCACCCTCGATGTTCCGGATAAAATTCGCTTTGCAGAAACTTCTCAGAAGAAGGCGCAGGCGTCTCAACCGTTGGTGAAGTCTCCCGAACTGCCCCAGTGGTTGGTCAATTTACGGGATACACCAGAAACCAACACTCTATATACTGCCCTCGGTGTCAATGGGGCGATCGCCATTGCCGGAATATTCCTCGCAACGGATCTCACCTCAACTCTTTTGACTGTGGCATTGATCGCGAATATTTATTTGCTCTACCGTAAAGAACAACGCTTTGGGCGAGCCGCTCTGATTGGGATTGTTGCCCTGGTCGCAGGCATTGCCCTCGGTAGTGGTGTGAATGCCATCCTCAATAGCACTGGCGTCACCGTGGCGATCGCCCCCGAACATCTCCTATTAGTGCTCACCAGTATTGTTTTTGGCTTAGGGACGAGTTTCTTAAGATAATAATGACCTAGAGGGCATCTATTTGAGGCTGTCCTCAGCCCGGAGGCGATCGCTAACCCGGCGCAGAACACCGTTAATAAAACGATGGCCGTCTTCGTCAGAATAGCGTTTTGCCAGTTCTACGGCCTCATTGATGGCCACTTTATAGGGCGTTTCTAAAAACAAAATTTCAGCCACAGCGATGCGCAAAATATCCCGGTCTAAGCGGGGCAGACGATGGTATTGCCAATCCACTAAAGACCCGTCAATGACCTCTTTGATTTGATCATTGCGACGGCGGAGGGTTGTGAGAATCTCTAACGCAAAATTGCGCACCTCATGTTGGCGAGTCAACTGCAAAAATTCTGGCAATTCCACCACATGACCCAAACGATTAATTGCCGCACGAGTCAATTCCAGGGCATCTGCGGCCATTGTACGCGCACTCTTGACATTAACCGCTAACGTTTCACTTCTGAGTAATTGCTCCTCCGCCCGGGAAACTTCACTCGCCGCATCCTCTAAAATGTCATGGATTTCGCTACTCAGGGTCCGAACTGCTGCCAACATCAATTCATCAAGCTCTACGGCTTCTAACTTATCGGGCTTGCCTTTGATCTGACTCAAGCTCAATAGAGCAATTTCACGGGCAACACTACGGGGCTGTTTACGGGCGGGCATAGTCTAACTAGGGATAAACAATAAGGAAAATCAACGTCACTCAGAGGCACCATTAAACTACACTTCTTCCTCTAGAGAAAGCATATCCGCCTGGGGACTGTTTAATTCTTCAAGAGGACGCTCCAATTCACGGGACTTTTTACGGCGGGTGAGATTGAGGGGAATTGTGCCCCGCACTGATTTTCGTTCAGTTTCTGCCTCCGGACTCACAATGCCCCCAGAAATTAAGACTTTAAAGGCATCCTCAATGGACATTGAGAGGTTGATCACATCATCTTCTGGCACCATTGCATACCAGCCAGAGGTGGGGTTCGGAGTCGTCGGAATAAACACACTCAAGAGAGGATCGGCCACCTGGGCCTGTAATTGGGGACTGACTGTTCCTGTGACAAAGCCTAGCGTCCAAACACCAGGTCGTGGATATTCCACCATCACTACTCGTCGGAAGCGACTCTGGGAATCCCGCAAGAGAGTTTCTAATAGTTGCTTGAGGGTTTTATAAATTGCGCCTGCTAGGGGAATCCCTTGGAGAATTTGTTCCCCCACATCCAACAGCCAACGTCCGACAAAATTTCGTGCCATCAGACCGATCACCAGAATAAATGTCAGGGGAACGGTGATCCCAACGCCAATATTTAAGGCATTGGTCAAGATTGGGTCCAGGCCATCGAACGGATTAATCTGCTTAGGGATTTGCGTCAAAAAATTAATCACCCAAGTCGCAATCGTGATCGTCAACCAAATGGTGGTCGCTAGGGGGATAACAACGAGCAACCCGGCAATCAGATCGTTTTTTAAATCTTGTTTCAGACGTTCTAACACGGTAGGGCGAGGTTTCCTGGTAGGGAGATGGTGGACGAAATGGCGGGAATATGTACAGTGGGTAGTCGTTTTTGTCGGTTTAGGAAATCAGAGAAATTTTGGGGACTAGGGTAGAAAAATAAGTGAAATGTTAAGAAAAAAGACGACGTAATCTATTTTACTGAATTCTTTGGGGTTGCCAACGTGTCTGGGTGCTACTGTGCTGGAAAAAATGGGGTGACAAGTACCCATCGAGGTCACCCCAAGCGGGAAAAATATTATTCGGAATCGGCAGGTGCTTCAGGTTGGGGGGCTTGGGATGGGCTTGTTTTATTGAACCAAGCATTGCGAACGCCAAGCCAACCCACAATCAGATAAGCAATTCCTAACAAGAGACTGCGGATAGTGGTTGGGATAATTTCCTGGAGGACACTGCGGTTGGCTTCTTGGCGCTGTTGTGTCTGGAGTTCAACAACGCTTTGTTGTAATTCTTCTAGCCGCGCATTCAGGGCTTCGGGGTCATTGACGAATGTTTGGTAGTTGAGGAATTCTTGTCTTTGAGCTTCGACTTCGGCGATCTGCTGGGGGGGAACTTGACCAGAGTTGAGGGCTGTTTCAATTTCTTGGATCTGTTGCTCTAGTTGTTGTTTGGCTTCGGGGTTTTGGGCAAGGGCTTGGAGTTGGCTATATTGCTGCTGGACTTGTTGTTCCCGTTGTTGGGTTTCTTGTTCAATTTGGGCGATCGCCTGTTCCCGAATGCCCTGCATATTATCGAGGTGGATAGGGATGAGAATCAAGAAGATCACTCCAAGGACGAGGGAAAAAAGAAAACTTAAAAAACGACCATCTGTAATGGAGGCGCGCAGTTTTGCTGGTTTTCCGGCATTGTCATCTAGCCAACTGCCCAGAAGCAGAGCCACAATCCCAATCAAAGGGTTAAGCCCTCTACCGACTACCTGATTTGTGAAATTAATTTGCCAAGCATTGTCCAGGGGCAGCCACGGGAAGGCGGCAATGACGTAATCAACGAAAGAAGAAATTAACAGTACGCCCCCCAAAATCTTGAGGCTCAGGGACGTAAAAGAAGCAAGGCGAACATTATTCATACTTTATGTATCAGTCAATGGGCGTTTATGGGTGTCACCACTAGAATGACGAGTAACGCTATTTTAGGGGGCATGGTTCGTCCTCTGTAAAGTTTATGACAAAATACCTGGAAATCCTGGATGACAAACCGGAACTCATTAAACGGGCGCTGCGTATTGTCATGGGCCGGATTGAGGAGGCGATCGCCCGTCGTGGTGTCTGTACCATTGCCCTTGCCGGCGGCAGTACCCCCAAACCTTTATACGAAAAATTAGCAGAGCAATCCCTCCCCTGGGCGCAACTCCACATTTTCTGGGGAGATGAACGCTATGTACCTGCCGAGCACCCCGATAGTAATCAACGGATGGCCCGGCTCGCCTGGCTGGATCAGGTGCCGATTCCGGAGGGCAATATTCACCCGATGCCGACCGCAGCCGCAGACCCCCAGCAAGATGCAGCGGCCTATGACGCAACGTTGAGAAATTTTTTTGGCGATCGCCCCTGGCCCAGTTTCGATATTGTGCTGTTGGGCATGGGGGACGATGGTCATACTGCTTCGTTATTTCCCCAAACGGCGGCCCTAACCGTTGGCGATCGCCTCATCACCGTTGGCGAGAAACAGGGAGAACCCAGGCTGACCTTTACCGTGCCCCTGATTAATGCCGCCCAGAACATTCTTTTCCTAGTCGCTGGGGAAAATAAACAGGAGGCGCTCCAGAAAATTTTCCATAGCGATGCCGATGGGTTTGCCTATCCCAGTAAATTGATCAACCCAGACCACGGTGTCCTCTGGTGGCTCCTGGATGCTGCTGCTGGCGATCGCCTCGCCCCCGATCAAGCAATCTATCAAACGAAATCTCGCCCAGAGCCTTAAAATAAAACCATTCTTTTCCCTTTGACCACCCACTGTCATGATTAGTTGTCCCAACTGTAACCACCAAAATCCTGACGGCGCCGTCCAATGCGAAGCCTGTTATACCCCTCTCCCCCAAGCATCGGCTTGTCCCCAATGTGGCGCTAGCGTCCAAAGTAATGCCGCCTTCTGTGGTCAATGTGGCTTTAACCTGCAACAGGCCGCTCCCATGGCAGTAACAGAGGAGTTACCCAAAACTGTGGTTCCCAATGCCCCTAGTGCCAGCGCTCCCCCCACAGCGCCCCCTGAGCCCACCCTGGATTTCCCAGAGATTCCCGAAGCAGATTTCCCTGATTTTCCTGATTTTTTCGAGGAAGAAGAAGCCGCCGCCCCTGCCGTTGCCAAATCTCCAGAATTGCCTGATCCTTTCACATTTGATTTTGAAGAACCAACCCCTGCCCCAGAGGTGCCGCCAACGCCTGCTCCTGCCCCAACCACTGTCCAGGGATCAATGCAGGCAACCCAAATTCAAGTGCAGACCGCCAGCTTGCTCCATGTGCAAACCCAGGTGGCCTTAGAAATTCCTGAACACCTCGATGTGATTCACATCGGCAAACCGAATGAGACCGTCCCACCAGATATTGATGTTTCTGGTTTTCCGAGTTCTGAAGTGGTATCACGGGTACACGCTGACCTGCGCCAAGAAGCGGGCCTCTACTATATCGAAGACACCGGTAGTTCCAATGGCACCTATATCAACCATGTGCCCCTCCCCGTCGGTAATCGACATCGACTCCGGGCCGGCGATCGCATTGGTCTAGGCAAAGGCGATAAGGTGACGTTTATTTTCCAAATCAGTTAAGGGCGATTTTCCAATCCTGGCGTTTTGCCGTGGCCATTGACGCACCTTGGTTTAGAAAAACTTATCAATAGCCCCTAAAATTCCCTAAGAGGTTCTGATAACGGAGTTTCCCGGAACAACGATATACTAATTCAGTGATGTCACTTTTGTTGGAAATCCCTGCCTCGATACATTCCCTTAACAATCCATCGTGCAGGCCAAAGAACCCCTATGAACTCAGGAATCGATCTTCAAGGTAGTTTTATCGAAACCCTCCAATCCTTTGGGTTGTCCCATGAAATTGCCAAGACTATTTGGCTACCCCTACCGTTGTTACTGATGATTATTGGCGCGACAGTGGGTGTTTTAGTCGTGGTGTGGTTAGAGCGAAAAATTTCAGCGGCAGCCCAACAACGGGTTGGCCCGGAATATGCAGGCCCCCTAGGGGTTTTACAGCCGGTGGCCGATGGTTTAAAGCTGGTTTTTAAAGAAGATGTGGTCCCCGCTAAAACAGATCCCTGGCTCTTTACCCTCGGGCCTGCTCTCGTGGTCATTCCGGTCTTTTTGTCCTATCTCATCGTTCCCTTCGGGCAAAACCTGGTGATTACGGATTTGAACGTGGGGATTTTTCTGTGGATTTCCCTCTCAAGCATCGCTCCCATTGGCCTTTTGATGTCAGGCTACTCTTCTAATAATAAATATGCGTTACTGGGGGGACTGCGTGCTGCCGCCCAATCAATCAGCTACGAAATTCCCCTGGCCCTGGCTGTATTGGCGATCGCCATGATGTCCAATAGCCTGAGCACCATTGACATTGTTGAACAACAATCCGGTTACGGCATTTTAGGCTGGAATATTTGGCGACAACCCGTTGGCTTCCTCATTTTCTGGATTGCGGCCCTCGCCGAATGCGAACGTCTCCCCTTTGACCTCCCTGAAGCAGAAGAAGAACTTGTCGCTGGCTATCAAACCGAATATGCCGGGATGAAGTTTGGTCTGTTCTATGTTGGTTCCTACGTCAACCTTGTGCTCTCGGCCTTGATTGTTTCAATTCTCTACCTAGGCGGTTGGGAGTTTCCCATTCCCCTCGATAAGCTTGCCGGTTGGTTAAACGTTGCCCCCAGCACCCCTTGGCTCCAGGTGATCACCGCCTCCTTGGGGATTATTATGACCCTCGTGAAAACCTATGCCTTGGTCTTTATCGCTGTCCTCCTACGCTGGACTTTACCGCGAGTACGCATTGACCAACTTTTGAACTTTGGCTGGAAGTTTCTCCTCCCCGTTGCCCTCGTTAATCTATTGCTCACGGCGGCCCTAAAACTTGCTTTCCCCATTGCTTTTGGGGGCTAAAGCTTCGTCGTTTCTTTCTCCTTCTTTGTTGATCTTCTCACCCTATGTCCTATGTTTAAAATCCTCAAACAAGTCGGTGACTATGCCAAGGATGCAGCCCAGGCAGCGAAGTATATTGGCCAGGGTCTCTCGGTAACTTTTGATCACATGCGGCGACGCCCCGTGACAGTGCAATATCCCTACGAGAAGCTGATTCCCTCAGAACGGTTCCGCGGCAGAATTCACTTTGAATTCGATAAATGTATTGCCTGTGAAGTCTGTGTAAGAGTTTGTCCGATCAACCTCCCCGTCGTGGATTGGGAATTTGATAAAAGCATCAAAAAGAAAACCCTCAAGCATTACAGCATCGACTTTGGGGTTTGTATCTTCTGCGGTAACTGTGTCGAATACTGCCCCACCAATTGTCTGTCAATGACAGAAGAATATGAGCTGGCCACTTACGATCGCCACGAATTGAACTACGATAATGTGGCCCTGGGTCGTCTGCCCTACAAAGTCACCCAAGATCCAATGGTGACCCCCCTCCGGGAGTTAGCCTACTTGCCCCAAGGTGTCATTGACCCCCATGATCTCCCCCAAGGCAGTCAGCGGGCTGGCGAGCATCCAGAGGATATTCTCGAACGCTTACAGGCCGAAAAGCAACAAGAAACAGCAGATCAATAAAGCCAAGATAGACTAAGCAAGATTAGTGCAGGTGTGAATTTAGCAGGAGTTTTAAAAAACTGTGAATTTAGCAGAAGGTGTTCAAATTGTTTCGTTCGTCATCCTCACGGTGATGATGCTGGGGTCAGCCCTTGGGGTTGTGCTCTTTGAAAATATTGTCTACTCAGCGTTCCTGCTGGGGGGCGTGTTTATCAGTATTTCTGGGTTCTATATTCTGTTAAATGCGGATTTCGTCGCGGCAGCCCAGGTCTTGATTTATGTTGGGGCGATTAATGTTTTGATCTTATTCGCCATCATGTTGGTGAATAAAAAAGAAGACTTCAGTCAGATGCCTGGTCGTCTCCTTCGTCAGGGGGCAACGGCTCTGGTCTGCTTGGGTCTTTTCGCTCTCCTTGGCACGATGGTTTTGGTAACTCCTTGGGAATTGTCGACAATTTCTCCGGCAGCAGTGGGCAATTCTGTGGTGGCGATCGCCAAACATTTCTTTAGCGATTTCCTCCTGCCTTTTGAACTAGCTTCAGTGCTCCTCCTCATTGCTATGGTGGGCGCGATTATCCTGGCCCGTCGCGATATTATTCCTGAGATTACAACCACAGAAGAAGGGAGTACTGGCCTTCAACTCCCAGAGCGTCCCCGGGAGCTCGCTGGCGCAAATAGCCCCAAATCCAAACAAAACTAAGCTTTTCTTGACACCCATGCAAATTCAACTCGAATACATCCTGGTTCTCGCTGCCGCCCTATTTTGCATCGGCATTTACGGTTTAGTGACCAGTCGCAATGCCGTCCGCGTGTTGATGTCCATTGAGCTATTGCTAAACTCCGTCAATCTCAACTTTATGGGCTTCTCTAACTTCCTCGATCCCGGCGAAATCAAAGGGCAAGTCTTTACCGTCTTTGTTCTGACTGTTGCTGCTGCCGAAGCCGCCGTGGGTTTGGCAATCATCCTTGCTATTTACCGCAACCGCAACACCATCGATATGGAACAGTTTAATTTGCTGAAATGGTAGCCCTTTAAAAACCAAGCAAAGTTAATAAACTTCATCTTTTTGAGAGGGATCAGTCCACTGGTCTCTCTTTTTTTCTTCACAAAACATAAGGTTATCAAATAATAACAAGATAAACTAAAACTTAAACTTAACTCCCAAAGGATTGAGATAACATTAAGACCACGACAGCACAAACGACCTTGTGGGATTGACCGTAGCGATCTTCAAGCATCGTCCCGTGATTGCGATAAAGATATATAAGGAAAAATACATGGTTTCGACACTTTCTCCTCAAGCAACCCAATTACCCAATATTTGCGGTCAGGAGCAGGAAATTTCAGAGATTGTCAATCATCACGAAAAAATCTTTCTCGATCGGAGTGATCTCAATCTTGATCAAGTCAAGGCTGGGTTTGCCTGTGCCCTTCATATGCACCAACCCACCATTCCCGCCGGAACCGATGGCGCACTCATTTGCAACTTGCAGCACATGATGGAAAATCCCCACGATGGTGATAACCACAATGCCACAGTGTTTGCTTGGTGCTACAGCCGCATGGGAGAGTTTATCCCTGAGCTAGTAGCTGCAGGCTGTAGCCCCCGGATTATGTTGGATTATTCTGGCAACCTGCTCTGGGGTCTACGGCAAATGGGCCGGGAAGATGTCCTCGATAACCTCAAGAAAATCACCACAGATGCCCGTTATCAGCCCTATGTGGAATGGCTAGGGACTATGTGGAGCCATGCGGTGGCCCCTTCGACGCCTATCCCTGATTTAAAATTGCAAATTCAAGCCTGGCAGCATTATTTTGCAGAAATTTTTGGGGTCGAAGCCCTGAAGCGGGTTAAGGGATTTTCGCCCCCAGAAATGCACCTCCCCAATCATCCGGATACGCTATTTGAATACATTAAAGCCCTCAAGGAATGTGGTTATCGTTGGCTCTTGGTGCAAGAACATTCCGTGGAGCGTTTGGACGGTTCTGGTTTACACCATGATGATAAATATCTCCCCAATCGCCTGGTGGTGAAAAATTCCCGGGGCGAAGAAATCAGCATTACGGCACTGATTAAAACCCAGGGGTCTGATACGAAACTGGTGGCCCAGATGCAACCTTATTACGAAGCGAAGAGTCGCGATCGCCAAGAATTAGCAGGCCAATCAGTGCCCTGTTTAGTTTCCCAGATCGCCGATGGGGAAAATGGCGGCGTGATGATGAATGAGTTTCCTGGAGGTTATCTCCCGGCTTGGCATGACATTAAAAATGACGGTAGTGTTGTCGGTTTTAATGGCACGGAATATCTTGAACTCCTAGAAGCGAAGGGTATTACCGAAGCCGATTATCCAGTGTGTCAGGCGGTGGGCCAGGCGAAGATTTGGACAAGACTGGAGGCGGAAAATCAAGGCGTTACTCCAGAAACCGTCAATCAGGCGATCGCCTATTTGAATGAACATGATCACCAATTCCATGTGGATGGCGCTTCCTGGACGAATGATCTCAGTTGGGTCAAGGGCTATGAAAATGTCCTGGAGCCGATGAATGAACTGAGTGCCAAATTCCACGAAAAATATGACCGTCTCGTGGCCGAAGACCCCAGTGTGACGAAAACAGAAGCCTATCAGCGATCTTTGTTGTATTTGCTGTTGGTAGAAACCAGTTGTTTCCGTTATTGGGGCCAGGGCACTTGGACGGACTATGCCCGGAAGCTCTACGGTGATGGGCTTGCAAGTTTGGCTTAGGGCTTGTACCTAGAGTGATGTGATGGCGTAACTCTTCTGGTCTTGGACTGGGGGAGTTTTTTCTTGTTGCGACTTTGGCTTATCCTGGGATACTCCCTTGGTCGCACGGGCTGACGGGTTGGCCCGAATTTGCGTATGCTAAGGGAACCATTGAGCGATCGCCCACCATGCAAATTTACCTTGATTACAGCGCCACAACGCCCCCCCATCCCTTGGTGATCCAGCGGGTGCAAGCAGTCTGTGGCCAAACCTGGGGCAATCCCTCCAGCTTACATGGTTGGGGCAATCGGGCTGCTACCCTCCTGGAAATGGCGCGGATGCAAGTGGCGAGCCTCATTGGTGCAGCGAACCCCGATGAAATTATTTTTACGGCAGGGGGTACCGAAGCCGATAACCTGGCAATTTTTGGCATTACAGACCAGTACCGAGAGCCGCAACATTTGATTATCTCCCAGGTGGAACATCCGGCGATCGCCAAGGCCGCAGATTTCCTCGCAACCCAAGGCTGGCAAGTGACACGCCTCGGAGTTAATCGTCGTGGCCAAGTAGATCCTCAGGATCTAGAAAAGGCGATTCAAGCCAACACGATTTTAATTTCGGTGATCTATGGCCAGAGCGAAGTGGGCACCATTCAACCCATTGCGGAACTGGGGGCGATCGCCAAAAAACATCACATTACCTTTCACACCGACGCAGTTCAGGCCGTGGGACGCATTCCCATTGATCTCCGCCAGCTTCCCGTGGATTTGCTTTCCCTGTCTGGGCACAAAATCTATGGCCTCCAGGGGGCTGGTGCGTTGTATGTGCGCGACGGTATTAAACTTCAGCCCCGACTCTACGGCGGCGGCCAAGAACACAATTTGCGTTCCGGCACCCAAAATTTACCCGGCATCGTTGCTTTGGGGATGGCCGCTGAACTCGCCGAGGAAACCATGGCCCAAGAAATTGAACGCTTGAGTCGCCTCCGCAATTTTTTGTTAAACCGAGGGAGCAGTAGCCCACATCTACAAATTACAGGCGATCGCCATGCCCGCTTACCCCACCATGTCAGTTTTGCCTTGCGCCAAGATTCGCCCCTCCTGGGCCTAACCGGGAAAACCCTCGTGCGTCAAATGAACCTCGCTGGCATCGGTATTAGTGCGGGGTCTGCCTGCCATAGCGGTAAACTCAATCCCAGCACAACCCTGAAGGCGATGGGCTATAGCGATCAAGAGGCTCTCTCTGGGATTCGCTTAACCCTAGGTGCACAAACTCAAATGGAAGATATAGAATGGACGGCGATCGCCCTCGAACAAATTTTGCAGCGACAACCTACCGTGCTTCTGGCATAACCTGACCCAAATACATGGCTTCTGACTTCTCTAAGGATCCCTCCCCGCGGCTAGATCCAAGCCCTCCCATCCACCACAAACAAAATGAATTCTATGTGCTTTATCTCTACGTTGCTGGCAGTAATAGCCATTCCCGCTGGGCGATCAACGAACTAGAAAGCATTTGCAGCGAATATCTGCCCGGACGCCACGAAATCCGGATCATTGATATTTATGAGCACCCCGACCTCGCTGAGTCAGAACGGATTGTTGCGACCCCGACTCTGATCAAAAAATTGCCGCCCCCCTTGCGAAAGTTTATCGGCGACTTATCCGATCGAGAAAGTATTCTGATTGGTTTAGATATTTGGTAAAAGCCATGGGGAGAGACCGCCCAACCGCTATACTGACAGACGTTCTGTTTTAATGTGGGCTGTTATGGCAGGGGAAAATCCTGAGGCAAAACTTTCGCGTCGCCTGGCCCTGGTGGGGGTGACGCTTACCGGGCTATTTGTGGCGATCGCCCTCGGCGCACCCTTATTAGAAAATGTCGGCTGGTTGAAAGATCCCCTCGATTCCCTCAGTTTCCCGATCCATAGTCCCCCCAGTTGGAACCATTGGTTTGGCACCAGTCGCCAGGGTTACGATGTTTTGTCCCGCACCCTCTTTGGTACCCAGGCAGCCCTCAAGGTAGTGCTGCTAGCCACGAGTCTCAGTTTAATAATCGGCGTTCCCCTGGGGATGGTGAGTGGATATTTTGGTGGCAAGGTAGACCGGGTGCTGCTGTTTTTAATGGATACGATCTATACCCTACCGGGATTGCTGTTGTCCGTTACCCTCGCCTTTGTGGTGGGCAAAGGGGTCATTAATGCGGCGATCGCCCTGAGCATTTCCTATGTGCCCCAATATTTTCGCCTTGTCCGCAACCGCACCACCAGCGCCAAAACAGAACTGTTTATCGAAGCAGCCCAGGCCATGGGCGCAACGCCAAGGCGAATTTTGTCGAAATATTTGTTTCTCAATGTAATCCAGAGTGTACCGGTACTGTTTACCCTCAATGCTGCCGATGCGATTTTAATTCTGGGGGGCTTGGGCTTTTTGGGTTTAGGTTTGCCCGATGGCACGCCGGAATGGGGCCATGATTTGCGCCTCGCCCTCGATGCTTTGCCGACGGGGATTTGGTGGACGGCGCTGTTTCCGGGGCTGACCATGACCCTGATGGTGATGGGTTTATCTTTGCTAGGGGAAGGCTTAAACACCTGGCTAAATCCTGCGAACCGCCGCTAGGGACAACTTTTAGGGCGAGATTCGACCTCAGCGATTAATTGATCTAATTCCCATTGCATCTCCCCTAAAACCCGCTGATAACAAGCTTCCACATAGGGGCGATCGCCAGCCGCGGCCCGGCCATATTTTTCAAAGCGAATTGGTGGACAGACCCGTGTGTACATTTTTGTGGGCAAGGGAAAGTTGGGTAGGGGGCCAAAGGCGACGCCCCAGGGTAAACCGAGATAAATAGGAAAAACTTCTGGGTCGATGTTAAATAGCCACGGCAGGTTAAACGCTTTTAAAAATCCTTTAAGGGGTTCGTAGATATCTTCAATGACAAAAATACTGTCGTGGGCTCCCCAAGAAATCAGCGGCACAATGGGCACCCCCTGGCGCAGGGCCAGTTTAATAAATCCCCGTCGCTCGGCAAAATAAATCTGATTTCTTTGGGCATGGGGCCGGAAAACATCTTGGCCACCTCCGGGATAGACAAGGACATTGGCCCCGGATTTCAAAGCGGCGATCGCCATTTTCGGGTGGGCTTGCACTGCCCCCGTTTTGACCGCAATTTTCGCTAATTCTGGAAAAGCGAGCCAAATATTGCGATGCATCAGGCCATAGGTGGGCCTTTCAACTCCATACCGCCGAAACCAGTCATACATCATCATCCACATATCCGGTGCCGCAAGGCCGCCATTGTGGGAACCAACCCCTAACACCGGCTCATCTGTCGGTAAATTTTCCCAGCCACTGGTTTCTACCCGAAAATAAAATTTGTAGAGCCACTCCCAGAGGGGCAGCAAACGCCGGATAGTTTCTGGGTCGCGCCCTTCTAAAGACCAGCCATCCAAGGGCGGATCCAGGGGCGGAAATGGCGGAAAAAGGGGCATAATAGCGACAAAACAGGACTTTACAATGCTTAAAATTATGGCATGGTTTGTTAAGGAGGAATTCCCTTGGTGAAAATTGCAATTATTGGCTGTGGCTATGTGGGCCAGGCGATCGCCAAGCAGTGGACAACGGCGGGTCATCAAGTGACCGTGACAACAACGACCCCCGAAAAAGTCTCCCAGTTACAAGGGATTGCTCACCAGGTGAAAGTCCTCAGCGGCGATCAACCAGAAGCCCTCCAGGAGCTTTGTGAAGGCCAAGATGTCATTCTTTTGGCAGTAGGTTCCAAGGGGCGCACCGAAGCAAATTATCGGCAGGCTTATCTGAAAACGGCCCAAAACCTCGCCCAGGCCCTCACCCATAACGACACCGTTAAACAGGTGATTTATACCAGCAGCTACGCCATCGTCGGCAATCACCACGGTGCTTGGGTTGATGAAAAGACCCCCGACAAACCACCCCATGTTTTTGCAGAAATTCTTTTGGCAACGGAACAAACCCTAAAGGCGATCGCCACCGATGCACGTCAGGTTTGCATTTTGCGTTTGGGGGGAATCTATGGTGAAGGCCGAGAAATTAAGAAAATTTTCCAGCGGGCCATGGGGCAGGTGCGACCTGGTGACGGCAGCGAATATGGTAACTGGATTCATTTAGCAGACATTGTGGCAGCGATCGAGTTTGCCCAGATCCATAATCTGAACGGTTTATTCAATCTAGTTTGTGATGAACCCCTGCCCCGGCGGGAATTGCTCTCTCGTTTGGCCGAAAAATATGCCCTGGCCCCAGTACGTTGGGATGCGAGCCAACCCTCTGATCGCCCTTTAAATGTGCGTGTATCTAACCAAAAATTAAAAAATTTAGGGTTTACATTCCGCCATCCGACCATTGAAGTTTAGATTGAAAGACAGAGCATTACGACCCAAGGTAGAGTTGACCCGAAAAATATGCCCATTGACTTCATTCGGGGGGCCAGTTACCCATTCCGCGCCGCGAGATTTTTTTCCCGTCACCCGAAGCTTCTCCAATATTTAGCGATTCCCCTTGGCGTTAATGTCGTGCTGGGGGGATTGCTCTATACTTTTTCTTTGCGCTGGGCGTGGCGGACGGCGGGGGCTGGCTACACTTGGATTAGCACCAGTCTGATTGGTTTAATTGATCGCTTACCTCCTTGGTTGCAGTGGTTAGATTACGGCGCAAATTTTCTGGGAGGGTTGTTAGGCCTGATTTTCATTGCGGCAGTGTTTATTGCTGTGGGACTGCTGCTGGTGCAGTTTGGCGTTATTCTGGGTGCCCCTTGGTATGGCCAACTCTCAGAACAGATTGAAAAACTCCGCACCAGTCGCCTGGAAATCATTGAAGTGGGTATTTTCCGCGACATTGGCCGCGCCATTCTCTTTGAACTAAAAAAATTAGCCTTGGTTTTGGCGATCGCCCCCTTGTTGTTTGGGATCAACTTTTTGCCGGGGATTGGTAGCGTGCTGTCCTCCCTGGGAGGCTTGGCGGTGACTTTAACGATTATTTGCCTTGATTTTTTCGATGCCACCCTTGAGAGAAGGCGCTTTACATTTCGTCAAAAGTTGCGGCAAGTTTACCGGGCCTTGCCGGGGAGTGCGGGGTTTGGGCTGGTTTGTCTAGGGTTGATCAGTTTGCCTTTTCTCAATCTCGTGACGATTCCCCTCTGCGTTGCCTCTGGCACTTTGTTTGTGTGCGATCGCCTGTTGCCAAAGCTGAATCCCCCAGCCAGTGACTAGGAACCGAGGACAGGACACTCTCTTAAACTCTTCCCAATGCAGGAAAACCGATTGTTTATCAATCACGCCACGGAACATTAATCCTCTTAATTGTCAAACTCCGCGAGGCGATCGCCACGGAAGAAGACGATAAACTGCAGAAAGTAACCGTGGACTTGGTATTTTACAAACGCAGCGACGCAGTAAATGGCTAGCTTGAAATTAGCCTAGAAACGTTGAATTACAAGCGTTTTTTGTTTTTTTCTGAACAGTGTTTATGGCACGTCAAGGTTTATGAATTAGCCTTAAGTATTGTAAACTACCCAAGGATTAACCAAATTTCACAGACATCGAGGAGAACAGGAGCTTATGACGGCGGCGGCAGCGTCATCATTGGTAATGTCAAGGGAGTATTTGCGTCCCCCTGGTGGGATGAACCCTAATGTGTGGATGGTCATCATCGCAGTAGGATTGATCGCCACCTCCGTGGGAGGCTATTGGTTTTGGGGTTGGTATGACTGGATTTGCTTCCTAGAAAACGTTTTAGCGCTGCACCTTGCGGGAACGGTGATCCACGATGCGTCCCACCGTGCCGCCCATAGCAACCGTGCGGTCAATACCATCTTGGGCCATGCCAGTGCCCTAATGCTGGGATTTGCTTTCCCGGTTTTTACCCGGGTCCATCTCCAGCACCACGCCCATGTCAATGATCCTGAAAATGATCCGGATCATTTCGTTTCGACTGGCGGCCCCCTCTGGATGATTGCAGCCCGTTTTTTCTACCACGAAATCTTTTTCTTTAAGCGTCGTCTGTGGAAAAATTACGAATTACTGGAGTGGTTCCTTAGCCGTGCTTTTTTAGGAGTCATTGTCTACCTAGGCATCCAGTATGGCTTCATTGGCTACATCATGAACTTTTGGTTTGTTCCGGCCCTGGTGGTTGGTATTGCCCTGGGTTTGTTCTTTGATTATTTACCCCATCGTCCCTTTGAAGAACGCGATCGCTGGAAAAATGCCAGGGTTTACCCAAGCAAGCTCCTCAATCTTTTGATCCTTGGGCAAAATTACCACCTAGTCCATCACCTGTGGCCCTCAATTCCTTGGTATAAGTATCAACCCGCCTATTACTACATCAAGCCCCTGTTAGATCAAAAAGGTTCTCCCCAATCATTAGGGCTGCTCCAGGGAAAAGATTTTCTCAGTTTCCTCTACGATATTTTTGTGGGCATTCGCCTGCACCACAAACCCAAATCCTAAATTTTCCTGAAGTTATGGCTGATACCCAAGCAATTCTGGCTGCCCTCCGTCCCGTTCAAGATCCTGAGCTGCAAAAAAGCCTGGTGGATCTCAATATGATCCGCAATGTTTCTGTGGAGAATGGTACGGTGAAATTCACCCTGGTGCTTACAACGCCCGCTTGTCCCCTCAAGGAATTTATCGTCGAGGAGTGCAAAAATGCTGTGCTGCCTTTACCTGGGGTAAACGCTGTGGATGTGGAAGTCACCGCCGAAACGCCTCAACAGAAAGCACTGCCTAACCAACAGGGCATTGATAACGTCAAAAATATCATTGCCATCTCCAGCGGCAAAGGGGGCGTTGGTAAAAGTAGCGTTGCGGTGAATGTGGCGATCGCCCTGGCCCAAACTGGCGCAAAAGTCGGCCTCTTGGATGCAGATATCTACGGGCCAAATGTGCCGAACATGATGGGCATCGGCGAAGTAGAGATTAAGGTCGATAAAACAGGCGGCCAAGATATTCTCCAGCCAGAATTTAACCATGGGGTCAAACTCGTTTCCATGGCGTTCCTGATTGACCCAGACCAACCAGTGATTTGGCGAGGGCCGATGCTCAACGGCATCATTCGTCAGTTTCTCTACCAGGTGAACTGGGGCGAACTGGACTATCTCATTGTTGATATGCCCCCTGGTACGGGTGATGCCCAACTAACGATGGCCCAGGCGGTGCCCATGGCCGGTGCTGTCATTGTCACCACTCCCCAAACCGTTTCTCTCCTAGACTCGCGCCGGGGCCTTAAGATGTTCCAGCAAATGGGAGTGAATGTGCTGGGAATTGTTGAAAATATGAGCTACTTTATCCCGCCGGATCTGCCAGATCGCCAATATGACCTGTTTGGCTCTGGGGGCGGCGAAAAAACCGCGAACGAATTGGATGTGCCTCTCCTCGGCTGCATTCCCTTAGAAATTGCGCTCCGGGAAGGGGGCGACACTGGTACACCGATTGTGGTCGCCCAACCAGAATCTGCTTCGGCTAAGGCTCTGGTCTCCATCGCTAAGGCGATCGCCGCGAAAGTTTCTGTGGCGGCCCTCGCTTAAATTGAACCCTTAAATCTAACTGATCGGCATAAAAAAGGGGGCGTTAGCCCCCAGCTTTTTAGTGAATATTCTGAAAATCACCGTCGAAAATCGCAATAGTTCTTAACCTTTAGCGATTCATTTTCTTCGCCATGTTACGGAACATGTCCATGCTGCTATCGACCTTCAGGTTAGGACGAGGTGCTGCCGGGGTAATGGGAGTGCTGGCGGTTTCAGAAGAAGCCTTGGTTGCTTCCGTTGCCTGGGATGTGGCTTGTTGATTTTTGTTCAGTTTACGGGCGATCTCCGAGGAGACTTGGGTGACAACGGTCGCGCCCTCTTGACCCTTAAGTTTCGGGAAAGTCCGCTTAATAGTTACGGATTTCTTCATCAATTCAGTATCACCAAGGGTCTGGGCTTCTTCAAAGTCGAGGAAGTAATCACTCTTAGGAGCTTCGTTCTTTTTCTTGCCGCCAAATAAGCCAAAAAGTGCCATAGGATTTAAATTTTCTTTTTTTAACAAACAACATTACTTGTTGTAAATGATATCAAAATTTTCTCATTTATGAGTTGGAGCTCGCTTCTAACCCCACTTCAAAGCCCCTTGCTTTTTTTTGCATCATTTTAAAAATGTTGTAAAAACCGTTGGCCCTAGACGGCGTTAGACTCACATTCAATCCCGTTTCTGCGATGAAGTCTGGGGTGACCGCCAGGATCTCGGCGGGCGATAAACCATTTAAACCTGTAATCAGTAGGCCCACCAATCCTTTCACGAGCTGGGCGTCAGAATCCCCGTGGTAAGTCACTTTGCCCGCTTCGTAGTCTGCTGTGATAAAGACCTGGGAAACGCAACCATGGACTTTATTGTTGGCGTTTTTCTCACTGTCGGCCATGGGCTCGAGCTTGTTGGCGTACCACAAAAGCTGCTGATATTTTTGTTTGGGATCTGTTTTTCGCTTAAACCGACTGACGATCTTTTCGAGGTTTGCAGGTAACGTTCTAGGCATAATCACTTAAAAATAAACGTCGATAAAATTTGCAACTTCTATTGTTAAATATTGTGACAAAAAAAGATTGGCGATCGCCACTGGGTCAATCACCAACGGGGTCTTAGGGAGACCCAATATTTAGGACAGCAATTAGTTCCGTAAAAAGGCTGGTAAATCCACCACTGCCGCAGACATCGGCCGCTTCTGGCTCCGGGGACTGTTGAGGGTCGGCGCTGGCCAGTTGTGGTTGGTTTCTGCTTTGGCCGGGGTGCCCATGGGCGCACTGACCCGTCGTTTGGTCACCGGGGGGGTAATCCGTAGGGCGGCTTTTAGGCTCATGGTGGGCTTTAGGATTGAAGCGGCCCCGGCGGATTCTTCCATTTCTTCAATTTCTTCTTCGAGGGCCGCTAACTGACGATCCAGGTCAGCTTCGGTATTCGGATCTGCTTTGGCGATCGCCGGCATTGTTGGCTCGGTTGCCGCTGTTTCCGGCTCAGACCAGGGTTGAATATTCGACGCCTTGGGCATGGAGGCTTTCCCGGTCGCCAAATCGTTTTCGACGGGAATATCCGCGCATTCATCTAGGGCTGATTTGTACTGTAAGGTGTAGCGTTGTTGCCGCTGGAGTCGCACCTGGAGATCCTTAATTTCCTGTTCGGCGGCGAATAGTTTTTGCTGCTGTTCGTTATAGGCTTCCTGGAGGAGGGCACATTCGCGTTCGATTTTCGCCAACTGAGTTTGGCTAGTTTGGAATTTGTATTCTAGTTCTGCGAGCATCTCTTGGTATTGGCGGGCATTTTGTTTGGCTTGTTCGAGTTCTTGCCCCAACTGACTAAGCTGTTGCTGGCTCGTATTCAGTTCGTCACTCTGCTGGGTAATGAGGCTGTCGGCGCTGCGGGAACGGATAATGTGTGCCTGGAGTTTTTCTTGGGATTCGGCCAAGGCTTCTTCGAGTTGAACAACGGTTTTAACCAGTTCGCGGTTGTGCTGCCTCAGTTTGTGGGCAATGACATAGCCATCGGCGTTGGGATTCGGTTTCGGAATCGTCGGGCTAGGACTCGCAGACTCTGGTTGTTGTTTTTCAGAATGACCCGGATCTACGGCACTGGTCGCTTCGGTCTCGGGGGCCTGGGGCGGAGACTGATTGAGGTTCGCTTCGGTCTCGGGGGGCGTGGGCTCTGGCGAGGGGAAGTTAAAGTTGCTCATAGTTGTGCTGATGTAGACGGGACGCGAAAGGGAAACAGGAGAGGCAATGGGGTTTTGCTCTGCAGTGTAACAAGGGATTTGGCCGACTTTGACAAAATTTGCGAATTTTATCGTTTTTTTAATGGACTTGTCCCCAAGGAATCATGGTGGTGGGATAGGGTTCCCCAAAGTCTTGTCCCAAGTGTATCTGAATTGAACCATGGCGATCGCCAAATTGCATACCACTCCCGTAGGATTCTTAGGGGCTTGGGGCTAAGGCCACTTGGATCATTTCCGCAGGACTGAGGTTTGGGTGGGTAATACTGCCATCCCGGAGCCAGATAATCCGCTTGGTTTGCCGGGCCACTTCCGTTTCGTGGGTAACCATCACCACGCTCATGCCGTCGTCGTGGAGGGTCTGAAATAACGCTAAGATTTCTTGGGTAGTTCGGGAATCTAAAGCCCCGGTGGGTTCGTCCGCCAGCAGTAGTAAGGGTTTATTTACAATCGCCCTGGCGATCGCCACCCGTTGTTGTTGTCCCCCAGAGAGTTGGTTGGGACGATTATAGAGACGACTGCCCAAACCGACTTTGGTTAGAGCGGCGACGGCCCGGTCTCGCCGTTCGTTGGGAGGAACATTGCCATAAACCATCGGCAAAATCACATTTTCAAGGGCACTCATCTGGGGCAAGAGATGAAATTGCTGGAAAACAAAACCAATATTGCGATTCCGAATGGTGGCCAGTTGGCGATCGCTGAGGGTGGCGACATTTTGGCCATCGAGGAAATAATCGCCACTGGTGGGCTGATCGAGGCAACCAATGATGTTCATCAGGGTTGATTTGCCGGAACCTGACGCCCCCATAATGGCGCAATATTCCCCCGCTTGGATGCTGAGTTCTACCTGTTTGAGGGCATAGATTTGGGTGTCCCCTTGGCCGTAAATCTTGGAGAGATTATGAATTTCGATCATTGATTTTTGTTGGCGATCGCACAGTTGATCTTCATTCTAGGCCACAATCTTTGGGGTCTGCCGCTGTGGAGGTTTTCACGCTATGCCCCAAGAAATTGAACGGAAATTTCTCGTCATCGGCGATCGCTGGCGGGATCTGGCCCCAGGGATTCCCTATCGCCAAGGCTATCTCCAACGGACGCCCGAAAAAACGGTTCGGGTGCGCATTGCCGGGGAGCAGGCTTTTTTGACCATTAAAGGTAAAACCGAGGGGATTGGGCGCTTGGAATTTGAATACCCAATTCCCTTGATCGAAGCCCTAGAAATGCTAGAACATCTTGGCGATCGCCCCCAGATCGAAAAAATCCGCTACCGCATTCCCCTCGATAATTTCCTCTGGGAAGTCGATGAATTTCTCGGTGAGAACCAAGGCTTAATCCTGGCAGAAATTGAACTCACAGATGCTGATCAACCTTTCCCAAAACCCAATTGGATTGGCCCTGAAGTGAGCCACGAGCCCCGCTATTACAACGCCAACCTCGTTAGCTATCCCTACTGTCAATGGTCCCCCACAGAACAATCACCCTAGGGTTTCCCAAAGCTGCTACATTATTGGATCGATAACAAAATCCTTTAATTTTTTTTGAATCCAAAGCGCCATGACCTCCTCCCTCAATGACAAAACCATCGTCAAAGATTATTTCAATGCCAAGGGCTTTGACCGTTGGCGACGCATTTATGGTGACGGGGATGTCAACAAAGTCCAGGCTGATATCCGCGTCGGGCACCAACAGACCATTGATAAGGTGGTGGCTTGGCTTAAGGCCGATCAAAATCTCAACCTCAGAAGCATTTGTGATGCTGGCTGTGGGGTCGGTAGCCTA
>Ga0213835_100368_pt1 | contig 46189 bp, 41 predicted proteins | sample SWPATP01_FD_160576 | JGI IMG/M metagenome (GOLD analysis project Ga0213835, IMG submission 160576) | Coastal seawater microbial communities from Marineland, Florida, United States - SWPA TP0 #1 | ecosystem: Environmental > Aquatic > Marine > Coastal | place: USA: Florida | collected 2016-08-05
TCGAGCGCACATGCGCGTGGCTCGGACGCTGCCGCCGTCTCGCAAGGGATTGGGAGAAAACCGTCGAGAGCGCAGAGGCCTGGGTGCTCATCGCACATATCCGGCGCATGACCCGCCTGCTTGCAAGAGCATGAAATCGTTCACACCATTCTGATACGGACTCTCAGACGCCCTTGAGGCTATGGTCAGAACACAGTTGCCCCCGAGGCCCGCGCCATCGACGCCGGCGACCGGCCGCCACGGCCCCGCGCCGACCCGCATCCGACCCATGCCCACCCGCGACCGCCGCCAGCCGATCGGCCTCCGGACCCCGCCGGTCCGCGAGGTTTCGGTCGACACCGCAACCATACGCCGTAGTCTGGAGAGCGGCCCCGGCACCCGGTCGCGGCCGCCTGCCACGGCCGACAAGGAGAGCCAGACCGATGAGCGCGCAGATCTTTGCCGGCTGCATCCCGGCCCTGATGACCCCCTGCCGGCCCGACCGCACCCCCGACGTCGACGCGCTGGTGCGCAAGGGCCAGGAGCTGATCGCGACCGGCATGTCGGCGGTGGTCTACTGCGGCTCGATGGGCGACTGGCCGCTCCTCACCGACGCCCAGCGGATGGAGGGGGTGGCGCGCCTCGCCGCGGCCGGCGTGCCGGTGGTCGTGGGCACCGGCGCGGTGAACACCGCCGCCGCGGTGGCGCATGCGACCCATGCGCAACAGGTCGGCGCCCGGGGGCTGATGGTGATCCCGCGGGTGCTCTCGCGTACCCCCTCGGCGGCGGCCCAGCGCGCCCATTTCGAGGCGATCCTCGGAGCCGCCCCCGACCTCCCGGCGGTGATCTACAACAGCCCCTCCTACGGCTTCCAGACCGGGGCCGAGCTGTTCTTCGCCCTGCGCGCGGCGCATCCCAACCTGGTGGGCTTCAAGGAGTTCGGCGGCGCCGCGGCCCTGCGCCATGCCGCCGAGCACATCACCAGCGGGGCCGAGGGCGTGACCCTCGTCGTCGGGGTGGACACGATGGTGGTCCACGGCTTCGTGACCTGCGGCGCGCAGGGGGTGATCACCGGCATCGGCAACGTGCTCCCGCGCGAGGTGCTGCACCTCGTGGCGCTGTCGCGGGCGGCGGCGCGGGGCGACGCGGCGGCGCGCGCCCGGGCGCAGGAGCTCGACGCCGCCATGCAGGTGCTGTCCTCCTTCGACGAGGGGCCGGACCTCGTCCTCTACTACAAGCACCTCATGGTGCTCCGCGGCGACGCCGAATACGCGCTGCACATCACCCCGACCGACGCGCTCTCGCCGGCGCAGCAGGCCCATGCCGAGGCGCAGCTCGCGCTCTTCGACGCCTGGTACGCCGACTGGTGCGCCACCCACGGCCTGAGCTGGCGCGACGCCGCCTGACCCCCGGCGCGCCCGCCCCCTTTCATCTTTCCGAAAATATCCTCGGGGGGAGCCTCCCGCAGGGAGGCGGGGGGCAGACAGCCCCCCTGCACCGCCTGCCCCGGGCGCGCCGTCAGGCCACCGCCTCCAGCCCCAGCCGGCGCAACCGTTCGAGCTGCGCCATCTCCCCGGCCGTCAGCGCGATCCCCCGCGCCAGCGCCTCGGCCCGTGCGGCATGCCGGCGCTGCGAGGGCAGCCGCGCCCCCTGTCCGGCGATGGCCCCGAGCAGCGCCTCGCCCCGCGCCAGCGGATCGCCCGGCCGCCCGGCGGCGAACCGCGCGGGGCAGAAGGCCAGCACCAGGTGGCCATGGCGCGGCGCCAGCGCCGTGGTGCCCAGCCGCTCCAGCGCCTCGGGGCTGGTCAGATCGCCGATCATCGCCCCGGCCATCAGCTCGATCATCGTCGACAGCGCCGAGCCCTTGTGCCCGCCGAAGGGCAGCATCGCGCCGGCCAGCGCCGCCTCGGGGTCGGTGGTGGGTTGGCCCTCGGCGTCGATGGCCCAGCCGGGTGGCAGCGGCGTGCCGGCGCGGCGGTGCAGCTCGATCTCGCCGCGCGCCGCGACCGAGGTGGCGAAGTCGAAGACATATGGCGGCCCCTCGCGGCGCGGCCAGGCAAAGGCGAAGGGGTTGGTCCCCAGCAAGGGCCGCGTCCCCCCCGCCGGCGCCACGCTGGCATAGCTGGGACAGAAGGCCAGCGCCGCGAGCCCCGCCTCGCCCAGCGGCTCGACATCGGCCCACAGCGCCGAGAAATGCGTCGCATCGTTGATCACCAGCGCCGCCACGCCCAGCGCCCGCGCCCGCTCCGCCAGGAGCGGCCGGCCCAGCTCCAGCGCGGCATTGGCAAAGCCGTCGCGCCCGTCGACGCGCAGGATCGCGCCGGCGTCCTCGACCAGCGCCGGCTCGGCCGTGGCGTCGACCATCCCGGCGCGCAGCGTGCGCAGACAGCCCTCGATGCGATAGATCCCGTGCGACTTGCAGCCGTCGCGCTCGGCCGCCACGATGACTTCCGTCAGCGCCGCCGCCTGCGCCGCACCGAAGCCCGCCCGGGCCAGGATCTCGCCGACCAGCCCGGTCAGCTCGGCAACCGTCAGCCGCCTCTCGGTCATCCCGCCGCCCCCCGTCGTCGCCGCCCGCGCGCGGCCTGCGCGCCCCGTATGTATACGCGAAACATTCATGTTGCAGCCCCCACGGGCGCGGCACATACTCGCACCGACCGGAACACGGCCGGCGATGCGCAGGAGGCGGGCGTCGGCCGCGACGCCGCATCGCACGGACCCCGACGGGCCGACCGGCGCCGCCGTCGCCCGCGGCCGCACAGACGAGGCAAGCTCCCGCGTGATGTCCGCCCCCTCCCGTCATCGGCCGCCGGCCCTGTCGCTGCGCGTGTCGCGCTGATGTCCGCGCGGCCGGCTCCCGTCGTCGGTGCCGGCGTGATCGGCCTGTCGGTGGCGCTGTCGGCACAGGCGCGGGGGCCCGGCGGCCGGGGCCTCGGCGGCAATGCCGGGGCCTTCGCCCTTGCCGATATCCTGTCGCTCGCCTCGCCCCGCATCCTGCGGCAGGCGCCGAAATGGCTGCTCGCCCCGCCGGGGCCACCGACCATACCGCCGCGGTACGCGCCGGGCATCGCGCCATGGCTCTGGCGGTTCTGGCCCGCGAGTACGCCGGCGCGGCTCGCGGCCTCGACCGAGAACCACCGCCACGGCCGGGCTGGAGGCGGACCTGCTGACCGACCAGCGGCCGGGCATCGACCTCGCCCCCGTCTCGCCCTCCCGCTTCCGAGGCCCCCATGGCACGCCACATCTTCACCTGCATCGACGGCCACACCTGCGGCAACCCGGTGCGGCTGGTCATCGGCGGCGCGCCGATCCTGTCGGGCGCCAGCATGCTGGAACGCCGCGCGCATTTCGTGGCCGAGTTCGACTGGGTCCGCACCGGCCTGATGTTCGAGCCGCGTGGCCATGACATGATGTCGGGCGCCATCCTCTATCCGCCCACGCGCGCGGACTGCGACATCGGCGTGCTGTTCATCGAGACCTCGGGCTGCCTGCCCATGTGCGGGCACGGCACCATCGGCACGGTGACCATGGCGCTGGAACACGGGCTGATCCACCCGCGCAGCCCCGGCCGGCTGTCGCTCGACACCCCTGCGGGCCGGGTGGACATCGCCTATGTGCAGGACGGCCCGCATGTCGAGGAGGTGCGGCTCACCAACGTCCCCGCCTATCTGCACGCCGAAGCGCTGTCGGCTCCGGTCGAGGGCCTCGGCGAGGTGGTGGTGGACGTCGCCTATGGTGGCAATTTCTACGCCATCGTCGATCCGCAAGGCTGTTTCCGCGACATGGCCGACTTCACCGCCGCGCAGCTTGTCGACCTCAGCCCGCGGCTGCGCGCGGCGCTGAACGAGCGCCACGAGTTCGTCCACCCCGAACAGCCCGCCATCCGCGGCCTCAGCCACATCCTGTGGACCGGAGTGCCCACCCAGCCCGGCGCGCATGCCCGCAACGCGGTGTTCTACGGCGACAAGGCCATCGACCGCTCGCCCTGCGGCACCGGCACCTCGGCGCGCATGGCGCAACTCGCGGCGAAGGGGCGGCTCGCGGTCGGCGACGCCTTCGTCCACGAATCGATCATCGGCAGCCTGTTTCACGGCCGGGTCGAGGGCGAGGCCAGCGTCGCCGGCCGCCCCGCCATCGTCCCCTCCGTTGCCGGCTGGGCCCGCATGACCGGCTACAACACGATCTTCATCGACGACCGCGACCCCTTCGCCCATGGCTTCGTGGTGCGCTGAGATGCCCCCCGCACGCCGCATCGTCCCCGGCACCGCCGCCGCCGAGGTGACAGTCTGCGACCCCGGCCTCAGCTTCTGGGGCGGGGTCGATCCGGCCACCGGCCGGGTGATCGACGCGCATCACCCGCTGCGGGGCCAGAGCCTCGCCGGCCGGATCGTCGCCATGCCCACCAGCCGCGGCTCCTGCACCGGGAGCGGGGTGCTGCTGGACCTCGCGCTGAACGGCCGCGCCCCGGCCGCGCTGGTGTTCCGCGAGGGCGAGGACGTGCTGACCCTGGGCGCGCTGATCGCGGGGCGGCTCTTCGACCGGGCGCTGCCGGTGCTGCGGCTGGCGCCCGACGCCTTTGCCCGCCTCTGCGCCGCCCCGCGGGCCGAGATTGCCGCGGACCGGGTGCGCGCGGGCGATCTCGACCTCGCGGTCGCCCCCGTCACGCCTGCGACGCTGGAGCTGACGGCCGCCGACCGGGCCATGCTGGAGGGCGCCGAGGGGCCCGCCCTGCGCCTCGCGATGGAGGCGATCTGCGTGATGGCCGCGCAACAGGGCGCCGCGCGGCTGACCGACATCACCCGCGGCCATATCGACGGCTGCATCTACGCAAGCCCCGCCAACCTCCGCTTCGCCGAGGCGATGCGCGACATGGGCGCGCGGGTGCGCGTGCCCACCACGACGAACGCCATCTCGGTCGAGCATGCGCTGTGGCGCGCGCAGGGGGTGCGGCCCGACTTCGGCATACCCGCGCAGGCGCTGGCCGATGCCTATGTCGCCATGGGCGCCCGCCCCAGCTTCACCTGCGCGCCCTATTCTCTGGAGGATGCGCCGGTCGCGGGCGAGGCCGTCGCCTGGGCCGAGTCCAACGCCGTGGTCCATGCCAACAGCGTGCTCGGCGCCCGCACCGCCAAGCACCCGGATTTCATGGACCTCTTCATCGCCATGACCGGCCGCGCCCCGCTCTCGGGCGTCTATCTGGACGAGAACCGCCACGCCACCCGGATCATCGAGATGGAAGTGCCCGAGGGCCATGACGCGGCACTCTGGCCCCTCCTCGGCTGGCTCGCCGGCGAGGTCGCGCCCGACCGCATCCCGCTCCTGTGCGGGCTGGAGGGGCTGCGCCCGACCGGGGACGACCTCAAGGCGCTCTGCGCCGCCTTCGGCACCACCTCGGCCGCGCCGATGCTCCACATCGCCGGCCACACCCCCGAGGCAGGGCAGATCGCCCCCGACGCCGACCATGCCCGCATCACCCGGGCCGACCTCGCGCGGGCCTGGGCCAGGTTCAACGCCGGCCCCGCCGAGGTGCAGCTCATCGCCCTTGGCAGCCCGCATTACTCGGCGGCGGAGTGCCGGCGGCTGGCCGCCCTGCTCGCCGGCCGGACACGGGCCGAGGGGGTGGAGGTGATCGTGACCTGCGGCCGCGACACCCGCGCCGCCCTCGCCGCCGACGGCACGCTGGCGGCGCTGGAGCGCTTCGGCGTGCGCGTCCACACCGACCTCTGCTGGTGCTCGATCACCGAGCCGGTGTTTCCCCCGGCCGCCCGCAGCGTCATGACCGATTCGGGGAAATACGCCCATTACGGCCCCGGCCTGTCGGGCCGGACAATGCGCTTCGGCGCCCCGGCCCAGTGCGTCGAGGCCGCCTGCACCGGCCGCGCGCCCGACGCGCCGCGCTGGCTGAGCTGACGACAGGGAGGGGACGATGCGCAGCACCCGGACGATCCACGTGATCTCGGCCCATGCCGAGGGCGAGGTGGGCGACGTGATCGTGGGCGGCGTCGCCCCGCCCCCCGGCGCCACCCTCTGGGAACAGAGCCGCTGGATCGCCGCCGACGGGCGCCTGCGCAACTTCGTGCTGAACGAACCGCGCGGCGGCGTCTTTCGCCACGTCAACCTGCTGGTCCCGCCGAAGGACCCGCGCGCCGACGCCGCCTTCATCATCATGGAGCCCGAGGACACGCCCCCGATGTCCGGCTCGAACTCCATCTGCGTGGCCACCGTGCTGCTCGACAGCGGCATCCTGCCCATGCAGGAGCCCGAGACACGGCTGGTGCTGGAGGCGCCGGGGGGCCTCGTGCATGTCCGCGCCGCTTGCCGGGGCGGCAAGGCCGAGCGCATCTTCGTCGAGAACCTGCCCAGCTTCGCCCAGCGCCTCGACGCCCCGCTGGAGGTCGAGGGGCTGGGCATCCTGCGCGTCGACACCGCCTATGGCGGCGACAGCTTCGTGATCGTGGATGCCGCGGCGATGGGCCTCGCGCTGGAGGCGCATGAGGCCCGCGACATCGCCACGCTGGGGGTGCGGATCACCCGGGCGGCGAACGCGGCCCTGGGCTTCGCCCATCCCACCCTGCCGGCCTGGCGGCACATCTCGTTCTGCCTCTTCGCCGGCCCGGTCACCCGCGGCCCCGAAGGGCCGAGTGCCCGCGCCGCCGTGGCGATCCGGCCGGGCAAGGTCGACCGCTCGCCCACCGGCACGGCGCTCTCGGCGCGAATGGCGGTGCTGCACGCCCGCGGAGAGATGGGGCTGGCGGACCGGCTGACAACGGTGTCGCTGATCGGCTCCAGCTTCACCGGCCGCATCCTGGGCGAGACACAACTGGGCGGACACGCCGCGATCCGGCCCGAGATCTCGGGTCGGGCCTGGATCACGGGCATGCACCAGCACATGCTCGACCCCGACGACCCCTGGCCGCAGGGCTATCGCCTCAGCGACACTTGGCCGGTCATGCCGGGCGCGGCGGGCTCCGTGACGCCGGTTGGCGGCGGGGACGCGTCGGGCTGAGCGGGCGGGGCCTGCGGTCGGATCGCCCGCCCGGTGTCGAGGTCGGAGGGGGGCCGTCTGCCCCCCGTCGCCTTCGGCGACTCCCCCCGAGGATATTTGAGGAAAGATGAAGGGAGGGGGGCACGACGGAAAACACGAGCGCTGGCCCGACCGGCGCCACGAGCGATCATGGCGGTCCTTTCGTTCTGTCATCTTTCCTCAAATACCTCGGGGGGAGGCTCCCGCAGGGAGACGGGGGGCAGAAGGCCCCCCTCCGACGCCGACACCGGGCGCGTACGTCGGGCCGGCGTTCCCTGCGCGAAGCGGCGGACAGGGCCTCAGAGCCAGTCGCGGAGGATGGGGATGAGCGGGATGTCGGCCGGCGGCATCGGATAGTCGCGCAGTTCGGCTGCCCGGACCCAGCGCAGGGCCTGCGCCTCGCGCGGCTGCGGCTGGCCCTGCCACTTGCGGCAGGCGAAGAGCGGCATCAGCAGGTGGAAGTCGTCGTAGCCGTGGCTGGCAAAGGTGAGCGGCGCGAGGCAGGAGGCCCAGGTCTCGATCCCCAGCTCCTCGTGCAGCTCGCGCATCAGCGCGGCCTCGGGGGTCTCGCCGGGCTCGACCTTGCCGCCGGGGAACTCCCACAGCCCCGCCATCGACTTGCCCTCCGGCCGCTGGGCCAGCAGCACGCGGCCGTCGACATCGATCAGCGCCACCGCGGCAACCAGGACAAGACGTTTTGTCGGCGGGGTCACGAGCGGTAATCGGCGTTGATGTCGATGTAGCCGTGGGTGAGGTCGCAGGTCCAGACGGTGGCCTGCCCGCGTCCGAGGCCGAGGTCGACGCCGATCTCGAGCTCCCGGCCCTTCATGTAGGCGCTGACGGCGGCCTCGTCGTAGCCCGCGGCGCGGACGCCGGCCTCGGCCACGGTGATGTCGCCGAAGCGGATGGCGAGGCGGTCGCGGTCGGCCTCGGCGCCGGACTTGCCCACGGCCATGACGATGCGGCCCCAGTTGGCGTCCTCGCCGGCGATCGCGGTCTTGACCAGCGGCGAGTTGGCGATGGCGAGGCCGACCCGGCGGGCATCCTCGGGCGAGGCGGCCCCGGTGACGCGGACCTCCACCAGCTTGGTCGCGCCCTCGCCGTCGCGCACGATCTGGAGCGCGAGGTCGCGCATGACGGCGCCGAGCGCGGCCTCGAAGGCGCGGCCCGGCGCCTTGCGCAGGTCGCCCACCGCCGGCCCCTGCCCCGTCGCCGCCACCAGCAGCGTGTCGGAGGTGGAGGTGTCGCCGTCCACGGTGATGGCGTTGAAGGTCTCGCCCGTGAGCCGGGCCACCAGCCGCTGCAGCTGCGCCGGCCCGATCGCGGCGTCGGTGAAGACGAAGGCGAGCATGGTGGCCATGTCGGGGGCGATCATGCCCGAGCCCTTGGCGATGCCGACGATGCGGACGGGCGCGCCCTCGATCTCGACCTCGGCCATGGCGCCCTTGGGGAAGGTGTCGGTGGTCATGATCGCCCGCGCCGCCGCCTCGAAGGCGTCGGGGGCGAGGCCGGCGGCCAGCCCCTCCAGCGCGGCCGAGATGCGGTCGTGCGGCAGGGGCTCGCCGATGACGCCGGTGGAGGCGGTGAAGATGCGCGCGGCCGGCACGCCCAGCGCGGCCGCGGTCGCCTCGGTCAGCGCCGTCACCCCGGCCACCCCGGCCGCGCCGGTGAAGGCGTTGGCGTTGCCGGCGTTCACCAGGATGGCGGCGCCGGCCTCGGCCATGGCGCCGGCGGCGAGCTTGGTCTCGCAGTCGAGGACGGCGGCCGAGCGGGTGGCCGAGCGGGTCAGCACCCCGGCCACCGCCGTGCCGGGCGCGAGGCGCACCAGCAGCACGTCGTCACGACCGCGATAGCGCACCCCGGTGGCGGCGGTCGCAAGCTCCACCCCCGCCACCGGCGGCAGGGCAGGAAAGGCGGCCGGCGCCAGGGGCGACACCGCCGGGACCTTCGCGCTGGCCGCGCGCGCGGCCAGCTCCGTCTTGCCCGCGCGCTTGGCCAGCTTCTTGCGCAGCTTCCTGACCTCGGCCTTCAGGCCCTTGGCCATCGCCTTCCACTTGCCGGCCATGCCGCGCCTCCGATCACCGATCCGCCAGCAATCTCTGATCGCGGATCAGCGCCGGGTCAATCCCGTCCGCCATCAGCTCGACGCGGGCCCCGTCGCGGGCCTCGGCGACCAGCGCGGTCACCGTGGCCTGTTGCAGCTCGGCCGTGAGCTGGTCGCGCACCGCCTCGAAGGGGGGGGCGTCGGCCTGGCGGCTGTCGATCAGCCGCACGATGTGCCAGCCGAACTGGGTCTGGACCGGGGCCGAGGTCTGGCCGGGCTGGAGCGCGACCACCGCCTGTTCGAAGGCGGGGACCATGCGGCCGAGGCCGAACCAGCCGAGGTTGCCGCCCTGCCCGGCCGAGCCGGGGTCGCGGGAATGCTCGCGTGCGAGGGTGCCGAACTCGGCCCCCTCGTCGAGTTCGGCGATGAGCGCGAGCGCCTCCTCCTCGGTCTCGACGAGGATGTGCGAGGCGTTGTACTCGCGCTCGGGCTCGGCGCCGAGATAGCGCTCCTCATACAGCGCCCGCAGCGCCGGCTCGGTGATCGCCTCGTCCAGCGCGCGCATCACCACGTCGTTCACGATCGCCTCGCGGCGGCCGTTGTCGATGTCCAGCCGGACCCGCAGCGGCAGCGGATCGGTCGCCCGCTCCAGCAGCGCGGTCTGGTCGACGATCTGCTCGAGGATGCCGTTGAACAACACGTCGTCGGGAAGCTGGCGGAACTGATCCGGCAGGCGCGCCATCAGCGCGACCATGTGGCCGAGCGTGACCTCGGTGTCGCCGACCCGGGCCACGACGGTCCCCGCATCCTGTGCCGGCGCCATCTGCGGCATCGCCACCCCCAGCGCCAGCACCCCGGCGCACAGCAGTCCCGTCGCCCCCGTCCGCCGCGTCGCGCCCGGCACCCGCCTCATGATCTTCATGTCCGATCCCCTCGTCCGGCCCCGGAGCCCCATCGGCCCCGCAGGCTGCCGCCGTCGCGGCGTTGACACTTTCCGGGGCGGCCCTTACATCGCGGCAGGGTTTCGCGGCCCGGGCCGCCCATGTGCCCCGCTTCTAGGCGAGGGGAGAGGGGCGGACAACCCGGACCCTCGCACGAACCCGTCAGGCGGTGGCCCGTCCCGGGCCGCCACAGCCACGCGGAGATCGCATGCTCGGATTGGGAACGCTGGCGCGCAAGGTCTTCGGGACGCCGAACGACCGCAAGGTCAAGGCCGTCCGCCCGCTCGTCGCCCGGATCAATGCGCTGGAGGACGAGGCGAAGGCCCGCTCGGACGCCGAGCTGGTGGCCAAGACCGAAGAGCTCAAGCGCCGTTGCGCCGAGGGCGAGAGCCTCGAGGCGCTGTTGCCCGAGGCCTTTGCCAACTGCCGCGAGGCGGCGCGGCGGGCGCTGGGCCTGCGCGCCTTCGACGTGCAGCTCATCGGCGGGATCTTTCTCCATCGCGGCAACATCGCCGAGATGAAGACCGGCGAGGGCAAGACGCTGGTGGCGACCTTCCCCGCCTATCTGAACGCGCTGACGGGCCGGGGCGTGCACATCGTCACCGTGAACGACTATCTCGCCCGCCGCGACGCGGAATGGATGGGCAAGGTCTACGCGAAGCTCGGCCTCACCACCGGCGTGGTGGTCCCGCAGCAGCCCGAGGACGAGAAGAAGGCCGCCTACGCCGCCGACATCACCTATGCCACCAACAACGAGCTCGGCTTCGACTATCTGCGCGACAACATGAAGTCCGAGCTCGACCAGATGTACCAGCGCGGCCACCATTACGCCATCGTGGACGAGGTCGACTCGATCCTGATCGACGAGGCGCGCACGCCGCTGATCATCTCCGGCCCCAGCCAGGACCGCTCCGAACTCTACATCACCATCGACCGGATCGCGCCCGAGCTGAAGCCCGAGCATTTCAGCCTCGACGAGAAGCAGCGCAACGTCACCTACACCGAAGAGGGCAACGAGTTCATCGAGGAGTGGCTGGCGAAGTCCGGCGTGCTGCCCGAGGGCCAGTCGCTCTATGACCCCGAGAGCACGACCATCGTGCACCATGTCACCCAGGCCCTGCGCGCGCACAAGCTGTTCCACAAGGACCAGCAGTACATCGTGCGCTCGGGCGAGGTGGTGCTGATCGACGAGTTCACCGGGCGGATGATGCCCGGCCGGCGGCTTTCGGACGGCCTGCACCAGGCGATCGAGGCGAAGGAGGGCGTGCAGATCCAGCCCGAGAACGTGACGCTCGCCTCCGTCACCTTCCAGAACTATTTCCGCCTTTACGAAAAGCTGGCCGGCATGACCGGGACCGCAGCCACCGAGGCCGAGGAGTTCCAGCAGATCTACGGCCTCGACGTGGTCGAGATCCCCACCAACCTGCCCATCGCGCGGGCCGACGAGCACGATCAGGTCTATCGCACCGCGCGCGAAAAGTTCGACGGCATCCTGGGCGAGATCAAGGCCGCCCATGAGCGGGGCCAGCCGGTGCTGGTGGGCACCACCTCCATCGAGAAGTCCGAGATGCTGTCGGGGCTGCTGAAGAAGGAGGGCATCCCCCACAACGTCCTGAACGCCCGCCAGCACGAGCAGGAGGCGAAGATCGTGGCCGAGGCCGGCCGCTTCGGCGCCGTGACCATCGCCACCAACATGGCCGGGCGGGGCACCGACATCCAGCTCGGCGGCAATGTCGAGATGCGCGTGCTCGAGGCCATCGCCGCCGACCCCGAGGCCGACCCCGCCGGGGTCCGCACCCGGATCGAGGCCGAGGTCGCCGAGGAAAAGCGCAAGGTGCTGGAGGCCGGCGGCCTCTTCGTGCTCGCGACCGAACGCCACGAGAGCCGGCGCATCGACAACCAGCTCCGCGGCCGCTCGGGCCGTCAGGGCGACCCGGGCCGCTCGGTGTTCTTCCTGTCGCTGGAAGACGACCTGATGCGGATCTTCGGCTCGGAACGGCTGGACAAGGTGCTGTCTTCGCTGGGGATGAAGGAGGGCGAGGCCATCGTCCACCCCTGGGTCAACAAGTCGCTCGAAAAGGCGCAGGGCAAGGTCGAGGCGCGCAACTTCGACATCCGCAAGCAGCTCCTGAAATTCGACGACGTGATGAACGACCAGCGCAAGGTGGTGTTCGGCCAGCGGCTGGAGATCATGCGCGCCGAGGATCTGGCCGATACCGCGCGCGATATGCGCCATCAGGTCATCGATGATCTGGTCGACCTGCACATGCCGCCGAAATCCTATGCCGAGCAATGGGATACCGAGGGGCTGACCAATGACGCCCGCGAGAAGCTGTCGCTCGACGTGCCGGCCGAGGCCTGGGCCGAGGAGGACGGCGTCGACCAGGAGGTGATCCGCGAGCGGCTTTATGCGATGTCCGACGCGCAGATGGCGGAAAAGACCGAGGCCTTCGGGGCCGACCAGATGCGCCAGATCGAGAAGCAGCTCCTGTTGCAGACCATCGACGCCAAGTGGCGCGAGCATCTGTTGCGGCTGGAGCATCTGCGCTCGGTCATCGGCTTTCGCGGCTATGCCCAGCGCGACCCGCTGAACGAATACAAGACCGAGGCCTTCGCGCTGTTCGAATCGATGCTGGACTCGCTGCGCGCGGATGTGACGCAGAAGCTCTCGCGCGTGCGGCCGCTCACCGAGGAGGAGCAGCAGGAGATGCTGCGCCAGATCGGCTTTGTCCAGCATGCCGCCCGGGTCGCGGCCGAGAACGACGGCGTGCCGCCCACCCCGCTGGTCGATGGCTTCGACGAGCGCGACCCGGCCACCTGGGGCAACCCCGGGCGCAACGATCCCTGCCCCTGCGGCTCGGGCCGCAAGTTCAAGCACTGCCACGGCCGGCTGGTCTGACCGCCGCGGGGGTCGGGTCCCCGGGGAACAGGTCAGGCGGCAGCGGGCACGTCTGCCTGTTTTCTGCCGCAATTCCTGCGCAATGACGCCGCAGGAGTGGACCGGAATGGCCACTGCCGCGCCCCACCCCCGCCCCTTTCGCCGGTGATTGTTTCCCCATCGTGGAGACGCGGGAAACAGATCGGGGAAGTGGCATGAAAAGGACGCGCGCAATCGCCCTCGGGGCGGCCACGCTGGCGGTCGCGTTGAGCACGGGCACCCTGGTGCAGCAGCTGGCCCCGCCGGACCACCCGGCGCTCGCCCGTGGCGACGGGGCCGCCGAGCCGCCCGTGGAGGGGGCGACCCTCCCCGAGATCCGGGACGAGACCATCACCCCCCTCGCGGCCGATCTGGAGGCGCTGGATGCCGAGGCCGTGCTGGCCGAGGCCGACGCGGCGCCGGCGCTGTCGGGCGAGGCGGTCCGCGAGCTCACCCGGGGCACGATGCTGGCGGTGGACACGGACCTCTGGCGCATGTCCGAGATCCTGCCGCGGCTGGCCGAGCTTGCCGAGGCCGCCGCCGAGGCCGCGCTTGAAGCTGGCGCACCGCTGGCCGATGCCACCGCGCCGATGGATTGCACGCCGCGGCTGGTGCTGGAGGCGGTCGCGCCGGCGATGCTGCATGTGGCCTTCGACGCGCCGTGCCACCCCGACGCCCGCGCGACCGTCCGCCACGCCGGGCTGGCGATCACCGGGCGCACCTCGGCGCTGGGCGCGCTGGACCTGACCTTGCCGGCCCTTGCCGAGGCGGCCGAGGTGACGGTGGCGCTGTCGGGCGGGCCTTCGGCGAGTGCCGAGACCGAGGTGCCCGATCTGGGCGGTTACGACCGCGTTGCCGTGCAGTGGCAGAATGCGGACGCCTTTCAGCTCCATGCCCATGAGTTCGGGGCGCGCTTTGGCGAGCCCGGGCATATCTCGGCGGCCAACCCGGCCGGGCCCGAGCGGGCGCTGGGCGGGGTCGGCGGCTTTCTGACGCTGCTGGGCGACAGCGGCACCGACTGGCCCCTGCTGGCCGAGGTCTACAGCTTTCCGGCCGAGCGCATCGGCCGCAGCGGTGCCGTCGTCCTGACGCTCGAGGCGGCGGTGACGGCCGAGACCTGTGGCCGCGAGCTGCTGGGCGAGACGCTGGAGATGCGGCGCGGCGGGCCGGTGACGCGGACCGACGTGCATGTGGCGATGCCGGACTGCGATGCGATCGGCGATTTCGTGCTGCTGGGCAATCTGCTGGACGATCTGGTTCTGGCGCGGAACTGACCGGGACGCGGGCCGGGACAACACGGGCCGGCACAACACTGGCCGGCACAACACGGGCCGGGAGGGGGCGCCCGGTTCGGGCCGGGGAGGGGGGCTGTCTGCCCCCCGTCGCCCGTTGGGCGACCCCCCCGAGGATATTTTCGGAAAGATGAAAGGGGGGCGGGCGGGTCCCGCGCGGGTCAGAAGAAGCTCTGGGGGTCGATGTCGAGGGCGATGCGCAGGCCGGAGGGGGGCTTGAGCTGGGCCACCCACTGCGACAGCGCGGCCTGCAGGGGGGCGGCGCGCGCGGCCCGGACCAGCAGGCGGACCCGGTGGCGGCCGCGGATGCGGGCGATCGGCGCCGGGGCGGGGCCGTAGAGCTGGGCCCCGATGGCGCGGAGGGGGGCGTCGAGGCGCGCCAGTTCGCGGCCGACGGCGAAGACGGCGTCGAGGTCGGGGCCGGACAGCACCACGCCCGCCAGCCGGCCGAAGGGGGGCATGGCGAGGGCCCGGCGCTGGCTGGCCTCGGCGCGCCAGAAGCCCTCGTCGTCGCCCGACAGGATCGCCTGCATCACCGGGTGCTCGGGCTGGGTGGTCTGGATCAGCGCGAGGCCGCGGCGCGTGGTGCGCCCGGCCCGCCCCGCCACCTGTCGCACCAGCTGAAAGCAGCGCTCGGCCGCGCGCAGGTCCGAGCCCTGCAGCCCGAGGTCGGCGTCGATCACCCCCACCAGCGTGAGGGCGGGAAAGTTGTGCCCCTTGGCCACCAGCTGGGTGCCGATGACGATGTCGGCCTCGCCCGCGGCGATGGCGGCGATCCGCGCCTTCAGCTCGCGCGCGGTGCCGAAGAGGTCCGAGGAGAGCACCGCGAGGCGGGCCTCGGGGAAGCGCTCGGCCACCTCCTCGGCCAGCCGCTCCACGCCCGGGCCGACGGCGGCCATGCGGCCCTCGACGCCGCAGGCCGGGCAGGCCTCGGGGATGGGGCGGTCGGCGCCGCACTGGTGGCAGACGAGGCGGCGCAGGAACCGGTGCTCGACCATGCGCGCGTCGCAGTGATCGCAGCCGATCTGGTGGCCGCAGGCGCGGCAGACGGTGACGGGGGCATAGCCGCGCCGGTTGAGGAACAGGAGCGACTGCTGCCCGGCCTCCAGCCGGCTGGCCACGGCGCGCGCGAGGGTGGGCGAGATCCAGCGCGCGGTTTCCAGCTTTTCGGCGCGCAGGTCGATGGCGCGCATCTCGGGCAGCTCGGCCGCGCCGTAGCGGGAGGCGAGCCGGATGCGGCTGTATTTGCCGGTCTCGGCGTTGACCCAGCTTTCCAGCGAGGGTGTGGCCGAGGACAGCACCACCTGCGCCCCGGTGCCGGAGGCGCGCAGCACCGCCATGTCGCGGGCGTGATAGAGCGCGCCCTCCTCCTGCTTGTAGGAGGGGTCGTGTTCCTCGTCCACCACGATCAGCCCGAGGTCGCGCAGGGGCAGGAACAGCGCCGAGCGGGCGCCGACGACGAGGGAGGCCTCCCCCTGTCCGACCGCGTGCCAGACCCGGCGCCGCTCGGCCCCGGTGATGCCCGAGTGCCATTCGGCGGGGCGTGCGCCGAAGCGGGCCTCGACCCGGGCGAGGAACTCGGCCGTGAGCGCGATCTCGGGCAGGAGCACCAGCGCCTGACGGCCGCGGGCGAGGCACTCCGCCACCGCCTCGAGATAGACCTCGGTCTTGCCCGAGCCGGTGACGCCTTGCAGGAGTGTGGTTCCATAGCCGCCCTGCGCCACGGCCGCGCGCAGCCGGGCGGCACCGGCGGCCTGCGCCTCGGTCAGCGCGGGGCCCGGGGCGGCGGGGTCGAGCCGGGGAAAGGGGGCATCGCGGGGGGCCTGGGTCTCGACCAGCGTGCCGGCGGCGACGAGGCCCGCGACCACGCCCGGGGAGACGCCGGCCTCGGCGGCCAGCTCGGCCGGTGCGAGGCCGGCGCCGCCATGGGCCGCCAGCACGTCGAGGACACGGGTGCGCGCCGGTGTCATCCGCGCGGGCTCGGGGCCGGCGCGGTGCAGGATGCGCCGGGTCGCCGCGCCCTCCCACAGCCCCGGGGCGCGGGTGGCGAGCCGCAGCATCATCGGCAGCGGCGTGAGCGTATAGGCGGCGGCCCGGGCGAGAAAGCCGCGCAGCTCCGGCCGCAGCGGGGCGGCCTCGAGCACGCGCAGGACCGGGCGCAGACGGGCCGCGGGCAGGTCGCTCTCGCCCGCGCCCCAGACGACGCCGGCCACCCGCCGCGGCCCCAGCGGGCATTCGACGAAGGCGCCGAGGCCGACGCCCCCCTCCGGCGCGCGGTAGTCGAGCACGCCCACCGGCTCGGTCGTCAGCACCGACAGCCGGTCGCCGGGCGCGAAGAACTCGGTGTCGGCGGGGCCGGTCTGCATGCCTCTCCCTCTGGCGGAGCCGCCTGCGGGGTTTCGGCCCCGCCGCGGCTGCGCTATGACGCCCGACGACATCCCTATCCGCAGCCGACCGCAAGAGGCCAGACCGATGAAGTTCTTTGCCGACACCGCCGATGTCGCCGCGATCCGCGAGCTTGCCGAACTGGGCATGGTCGATGGCGTCACCACCAACCCCTCGCTGATCCTGAAGTCGGGGCGCGACATCCTCGAGGTCACGCGCGAGATCTGCGACATCGTCGCGGGCCCCGTCTCGGCCGAGGTGGTCGCGCTGGAGGCCGGGGCGATGATCGCCGAGGGCCGCCGGCTCGCGCAGATCGCGCCCAACATCGCGGTCAAGCTGCCGCTCACCTGGGACGGGCTGAAGGCCTGCAAGGTGCTGACGGGCGAGGGCCACATGGTCAACGTCACGCTCTGCTTCTCGGTCAACCAGGCGCTGCTGGCGGCCAAGGCGGGGGCGTCCTTCATCTCGCCCTTCGTCGGGCGGCTCGACGACATCAACCTCGACGGGATGGACCTGATCCGCGACATCCGCGAGGTCTATGACAACTACGACTTCGAGACCGAGATCCTGGCGGCCTCGATCCGCAGCCCCAACCATGTGAGCGAGGCCGCCCGCGCCGGCGCCGATGTGGCCACCATGCCGCCCGAGGTGATCCGCAAGCTGGCCTCGCATCCGCTGACCGATGCGGGATTGGCGCAGTTCCTGAAGGATTGGGAAAAAACGGGGCAGAAAATTCTCTGACCCTGGTGTAGGATGCGCCGCACGGCCCCGCAGAGGGCCGGCGGCAGTGGCACGGGCAAGCGATCGGGGCAGGCATGGCGACGGCAGGACCGGCGAGAAATTCGGACATCGATGCGGCGTTGCGGGAGCGGCTGCTGGCCGATCCCGAGCTGGTGCTGGACGATCCGCGGCTGATGCGGGCGCTGGCCGAGGCGGCCGGCGCGGAGCTGGCCGGCAATGTGGTGGACCTGCGCAGCCTCGCGATGGAGCGGCTGGAGCGTCGGCTCGCGCGGCTGGAGGAAACCCACCGGGCGGTCATCGCGGCGGCCTACGAGAACCTCTCCTCGACCAACCAGGTGCAGCGGGCGGTGCTGCGGCTCCTGGACGAGACGAGCTTCGAGGGGTTCCTCTCGGCGCTGGGGGGCGAGGTGGCGGATATCCTGCGGGTGGACACCGTGCGGCTGGTGCTGGAATCGGCGCAGGCCGCGGACGATCCGGCGCTGAGGCGGATGCAGGCGGTGCTGGCGGTGCTGCCGCCCGGGTCCGTGGCGCGGGCGATGGCGGGCAGCGGCGGGGCCGCCGTGCGCCGGGCCATCGTGCTGCGCGAGGCCGATGCCGCCACGGCGCCGCTGCATGGGGCGCGGGCGCCCGGTATCCGCAGCGAGGCCTTGATGCGGCTCGATCTGGGCGAGGGGCGGCTGCCGGGCATGCTGATCTTCGGCGCCGAGGACCCCGAGCAGTTCCGCGCCGGGCAGGGCACCGACCTGCTGGGCTTCTTCGTCGGCGCGTTCGAGCGCGCGATGCGGCGCTGGCTGGCGTGAGCCTGCGCATCTCGCCCGCGGCGCGCGCGGCGATGGAGGACTGGCTGGCCACGCTCTCGGCGCGCGACGGGGCCGCGGCCAACACCCTGCGCGCCTATGGCCGCGACGTGGCGCGCTATCTCGACTTCATGGCCGGGCACCGGGGCGGCACCGAGGGGCTGGCGCCGCTGGCGCGGCTCGGTCCGGGCGACCTGCGGGCCTTCATGGCGGCCGAGCGGGCGCGGGGCGTCTCGGCCCGCAGCCTCGCGCGGGCGCTGTCGGCGGTGCGGGGGTTTCACCGCTTCCTCTCGGCGCGCGAGGGGCTGGACGCGACCGCGGCGCTGGCGGCGCGCGGGCCGAAGGTGCGGCGCGGCCTGCCCCGGCCGCTGGAGGTCGCGGCGGCGCAGGCGGTGCTGGAAGATGCCGCCGGCGCGAGCGACGAGCCCTGGGTGGCCGCGCGCGACGTGGCGGTGCTGACGCTCATGTGGGGCTGCGGGCTCAGGGTGTCGGAGGCGCTGGCGCTGACCGGGGCGGAGGCGGACCTGGGCGAGAGCCTGCGGGTGCGGGGCAAGGGCGGGCGCGAGCGGCTGGTGCCGGTGCTGCCGGCGGCGCGTGAGGCGGTGGCGCGCTATGCCGGGCTCTGCCCCTTTGCGCTGCCGCCCGAGGCGCCGCTGTTTCGGGGGGTGCGGGGCGGCGCGCTGGGCGCGCGGCAGGTGGCGCGGGTGATGGAGGGGGCGCGGGCGCGGCTGGGCCTGCCGGCCTCGGCGACGCCGCATGCGCTGCGCCACTCCTTCGCGACGCATCTGCTGTCGGCGGGGGGCGACCTGCGCGCGATCCAGGAGCTGCTGGGCCATGCCTCGCTCGCGACCACGCAGGTCTATGCGGGCGTGGATGCCGGGCGGCTGATGGCGGCCTATCGGGCGGCGCATCCGCGGGCGTGAGGGCGCCTTGTGCGTTGCGGCAGGGGCGCTTTTGCGCAATGACACGGGACATGAACCCGAAGCTGCCCGCCTATGCCGTCCATCTCTTCACCGCCACCGGGGCGGTCCTGTCGATGCTGGCGCTGCTGGCGGCGGCCGAGGCGGCCTGGAGCCTGATGTTCCTGTGGCTGGTGGTGGCGCTGATCGTCGATGGCATCGACGGCCCGCTGGCGCGCCGCTTTCACGTCACCACCTATGCCGCGAAGATCGACGGGGTGCTTCTGGACCTCATCATCGACTATCTGACCTATGTGTTCATCCCGGCCTTTGCGCTGTTCCAGTCCGGGCTGTTGCCGGGCTGGACCGGGTGGATCGCGATCGGGGTCATCACCTTCACCAGCGCGCTCTATTTCGCCGACACGCGGATGAAGAACGCCGACGGCACCTTTGCCGGCTTTCCGGCCTGCTGGAACATGGTGGCGCTCGTGGTCTTCGCGCTGGAGCCCGGGTACTGGGTGACGCTGGGGGTGGTGGTGGCGCTGGCGGCGGCGATGTTCACGCCGCTGAAGTTCGTGCATCCGGTGCGGACGCGGCGCTGGCGGTGGGTGACGCTGCCGGTGGCGGTGCTGTGGGTGGTGTTCGCGGCCTGGGCGGCGCTGAGCGACTTCGGCCAGCCGGGCTGGGTGGGCGCCGGGCTGCTGGCGAGCAGCGTCTATCTGACGCTGGCGGGCGTGGCGATGCAGCTCCTGCCGCAGCGGCGCTGACGGGAGGCGGGGGGCTCAGCCGGTCCCGCCGCCCTGGGCCTGCCGGGCGAGCGCGACCAGCGCCTGGCCGAAGGCGAGGCTGCCGTCGTTGGCCGGAAGCTGGCGGTGGGTCAGTACCGGCAGGCCCTCGAGCAGCCGCAGCGCATGATCCAGCAGGACCGCGTTCTGGAACACCCCTCCCGTCAGCACCACCGCCTCGGCCGCCCCGGCCCGCAGCAGCGCCGCCGCAGGCGCGCAGAAGGCCGCCGCCAGCCCGGCGTGAAAGCGCGCCGAGACGGTCCCGGGCGCCGTGCCGGCGGCGAGGTCGGCGCAGATCGCCTGCATCAGGGGGGCCGTGGACAGCGCCGGCCCCGGCCCCAACGGATAGGGCCCCAACGGACAGGGCCCCGGCGGCAGGCCCGAGGCCAGCGCCTCCAGCGCCATGGCGGCCTCGGCCTCGTGGCTCTGGCGCGGGCCGCAGAGGCCCAGCAGCGCCGCCACCGCATCGAAGAGCCGCCCCGCCGAGCTGGAGAGCGGTGCGTTCAGGCCCGCCGCCACCGCCTTGCGCAGAGCCGCGCGCGGCGCGTCGGGAAAGCGCCGGTCGGCCTCGGCCCCCAGCCCCGCCGCATCCAGCCGCACCAGCGCGTTGCGCCAGGGCTCCCGCGCCGCCGCATCGCCGCCCGCCAGCGGTGCCGGCTCCAGCCAGGCCACGCGCTCGAAGCCGGCATAATCGCCCAGCAGCAGCTCGCCGCCCCAGATCGTGCCGTCCGGCCCCAGCCCCAGCCCGTCCAGCACGATCGCCGCGACCCGCCCGCCCCCGCGCGGCCAGCCATGCTCGCCCAGACAGGCGGCGAGATGGGCGTGATGGTGCTGCACCGCGACCACGGGCAGACCGGTCGCGCGACCGGCCACGGTGGCGCGGAAGCCCTCGTGCAGGTCCACCGCCACCCGCGCCGGGACATGGTCGAACAGGGCCCGGTAATCGGCCAGCGCGGCCTCGTATGCCGCCCAGGAGAGCGGCTCGTCGAGGTCGCCCATGTGATGCGACAGCAGCGCGGCGTCGTCGCGCGTCAGGCAGAAGGCGCCCTTCATCTGGCCCCCCATCGCCAGCACCGGCGGCCCCCCGGCAAAGCCCGGCGGCAACGGAAAGGTCGCCGGCGCCCGCCCCCGGGCATGGCGCAGCACCATCGGCCCGTGCGGCGTGAACCGCTCGACCGAATCGTCCAGCCGGCGGGCGATGGCGCGGTCATGCATCACGAAGCCGTCCACGAGGCCGGCGAGTTTCGCCCGCGCCTCGGCGTTGCCGGTGACCTGCGGCTCGCCCGAGAGGTTGCCCGAGGTCATCACCAGCGGCCCGCCGAAGGCCGCCAGCAGCAGATGGTGCAGCGGCGTCGAGGGCAGCATCCAGCCCAGACAGGGCTGTCCCGGCGCGACCGAGGGCGCCAGCGCCCCGCCGGCGCGCGCCAGCAGCAGGATCGGCGCGGCCGGGTCGCAGAGCCGCGCCCGCTCGGCCTCCGACACCGCGCAGGCGGCGCGGATCATCGCCTCCGTCCCCATCAGCGCAAAGGGCTTCGTCGGCCGCCGCTTGCGCGCGCGCAGCCGGGCGACGGCGGCCTCGTCGCCGGCATCGCAGGCGAGGTGGAACCCGCCCAGCCCCTTGACCGCCAGGATCGCGCCGGCCCGCAGCGCCTCGGCGGCCAGCGCGATGGCCTCGCCCGGGACCTCGGCGCCGCCGGCCTCGAACCACAGCCGCGGACCGCAGGCGGGGCAGGCGATGGGCTGGGCGTGGAACCGGCGGTCGGCCGGGTCGGCGTATTCGGCGGCGCAGTCCGGGCACATGGCGAAGGGCGCCATGGTCGTCTGCGCCCGGTCATGAGGCAGCGCCCGCAGGATCGAGAACCGCGGCCCGCACCGGGTGCAGTTGGCGAAGGCATGGCCGTGGCGGCGCGCCTGCGGGTTGCGGATCTCGGCGAGGCAGGCCGGGCAGGTGGCGGCGTCCGGCGTCACCCGGGTGCGCGCGGCGCCGCCGCCGCTGGCCACGATCTCGAACCCCTCGGGCAGGTCCCCGGCCGACATCGCCGCGCGGTCCACCGCGTCGATGCGCGCGAGCGGCGGCGCCTCGAGCAGGAGCGCGGCGGCAAAGGCCTCCAGCCCCTCGCCCGCGGCCTCGATCAGCACCCCCTCGGCGTCGTTCAGCACCCGCCCGCGCAGGCCGAAGCGCCGCGCCAGCGTCCAGACGAAGGGGCGGAACCCCACCCCCTGCACCTGCCCGCGGACGCGGATGCGCAGCCCTGTCATGGCTGTTCCGCGCGACCGGGCCGGGCTGACCGGCCTTTCGTGGCGCCCGGGTCCGGCGGTGCTGGGGGGCTCTCGAGCCCCCCGTTTCCCTGCGGGAAACTCCCCCCGAGGATATTTTTCGAAAGATGAAAGGACAGGCGCGACGCCCTCGAGGCTGCGCACCGATCCCGCGGAGACTGTCTCATCCCATCCCCCCGGCCTCGCTGCCACGATCCGCGTCGCCCCACCCGGGCGCGTCTTCATGCCACCCACGTCCCGGGGAGGTCCAGCCGGAAGCTGCGTCCTGCTGCCCCTGGACGCATCCCCCGGACGGGCGCCTCGCCGCACCGGCGCGCCCGGAGACGCCCCCCGGCGGCTATGCCCGGCGAGGCCGTTGGTGCGGCGGGTCGTGCGGCACGAGGGAATGCGGCACCTCCTGGCCATGGGCGGCCATCAGCGCGGCGTCGCCGAGCACCTCGCGGGCGGGGCCGTCGGCGCGGATGCCGCCGGCGTCGATCAGGATCACCCGCGGGCAGAGCTCCAGCAGCATCTCGAGGTCGTGGCTGGCGATCAGCATCGCCTGCGCCATCCCCGACAGGAGCCCGATCAGCCGCCGCCGGTTGCGCAGGTCGAGCGCGGCCGAGGGCTCGTCCAGCAGCAACAGCGCCGGCCGCATCGCCAGCGCCCCGGCGATGCAGGCGCGCCGCTTCTCGCCGCCCGAGAGGCGGTGGACGGGCCGGTCCTCCAGCCCGTCGAGGCCGCAGGCGGCGATGGCCGCGGCGACCCGGGCCGCGACCTCGGCCTCGGTCAGGCCCAGGTTGCGCGGGCCGAAGGCGACGTCCTCGGCCAGGGTGGGGCAGAAGAGCTGGTCCTCGGCCTGCTGAAAGACGAGGGCGAGGTCGGGCTGGAAGGCGCCGGGCCGCAGCTCGGCCCCGCGCAGACGGATGCTGCCGGCCAGCGGGGCGAGCACCCCGGCGAGGGCGTGAAAGAGGCTGCTCTTGCCCGCGCCGTTGGGGCCGATCAGGCCCACGCGCTCGCCCTCGGCCAGCGTCAGCGACACGCCCTCGAGGACCGGCGCTTCCCCGGGCCAGCCCAGCGCCAGCCCCTCGACCCGCAACAGGCTCACAGCCCGCGATCCAGCGCCGGCAGCGCCAGCGCGAGGGCCAGCGCGGCCGCCATCGCCGCCCGGTCGCGGGTGCCCGGCCCCGGCGCCGGCGGGCCGAGCGTGGCGCCATGGCCCCGCAGCCGCATCGCCGCCCACAGCCGCTCGGACCGGGCCTGCGCCCGGATCAGCGCGGTGGCCAGCAACAGCGCATGGTCCGGCAGGTCGCGCAGCCGCGCCCGCCCGCCGCGCAGCCGCCGGGCCAGCCGCGCGCGGCCAAGCTCGGCCTTCAGCTCGTCCAGATAGCGCAGCGTCAGCAGCGCAAGGTCGGCCATCAGCCCCGGCAGGCCCATCGCCCGCATCGCCCCCACCAGCGCAAAGGGGGGCACCGGCGCCAGCAGCACCACGGTCAGCGTCACGATCGCCAGGAGCCGCGTCGCGACCAGGAGCCCCGCCTCGGCCCCCTCGACCGTCAGCGTCAGCCAGCCGAGCCGCAGCAGCGGCGTCGTCCCGGTCAGGAGCGGCAGCGCGACGAGGAACGCCAGCGCCAGGAGCGCGGCCGGCCGCAGCCGGCGCAGCAGCGCGCGGCGCCCCGGCGCCATGGCCAGCGCCAGCCCGGCCAGCACCGCCACCACCGGCAACAGCGTCAGCCCCTGCACCGCCGCGATGCCGAAGGCGAGCACGAAGGCCACGACCAGCCGCGCCCGGGCCGACAGCGCCCCCCCCTGCGCGTCACCCATGCCGTAGGAGCCCCGGCTCGATCCGCCGCAGCACCCGCACGAGGACCAGCACGATCAGCCCCTCGGCCAGCACCAGCGGCAGATGCGCCAGCACGAAGACCCCCAGCGCCGCCCGCTCCACCCCGGCATCCAGCGCCGCCGGCATTCCCGCCAGCACGATCCCCGCAAACAGCGCCAGCGCCAGCAGCACCGCCCCGCCCCCCGCCACCAGCGCCCCAAGGTCGGGCCAGCGCCGGCCGATCCCGCGCCAGACCGCCATCGCAAGGACGGCCGGCAGGCCGAAGACCAGCCCGTTCAGCCCCAGCGTCGTCAGCCCGCCATGCCCGAACAGCACCGCCTGCAGGAACAGCCCCACCAGGATGGCCGGCATCGCGAACCAGCCCAGCAGCACCCCCATCAGCCCCGCGAGCATCAGATGCACCGTCGTCGGCGGCACCGGGATCGCCAGCGCCGAGGCGGCGAAGAACACCGTCGTGAGCATCGCCGCCCGCGGCACCTCGGCCCGCGGATCGGGCAGCCGCCGCAGCCGTGCCAGCGCCAGCGCGGTCAGCGCCCCGCTGCCGGCATAGCCCGCCAGCGCCAGCCCCACCGGGACGAACCCGTCAGGAAGATGCATCCGACCGGCGCCTCCCCCGCATCGCGAACAGCGCCGTGCCCAGCGCGCCCCAGGCCACCAGCGCGATGGTCACCGCCCGGTCGGCCCAGCCCGGCGCCGCGGCAGATGCGACCGACACCGGGGCTGCGGCCCCCGTCTCCACATGCGCCATGGCGCCGTGCCCGGCCTGGCGCACCTGCACCGTCCAGCGGCCCTCCTCGGGGCCGGGCACGAAGACGAAGCGGCCCTCCGCGTCGGTGCTGCCCCGGCCCCAGGCCTCGGCCGGAGCGCCGGGCGCAAAGATCACCACCTGCGCCCCGGCCATCGGCTCGCCGGTGTCGTAGAGCGCCTGCAGCCGGATCGCCTGCACCGCCTCGGCCTCGATCAGCGCTGCATGCGACAGCGCCGGCAGCGGCGCGATCAGCCCCGCAGCCAGCACCCCCGCCCCGAGCCGCCTAGAGCATGGTGACATGGCAATGGCCCTCGCCGACATGGCCCAGATGCAGCCCGTCGAGCGATAGGGCATGGCGTCCCCCGGACGCAAAGGGCGCGAACCCGGGGGCGTCGAGGTTCATCGGGTCGTCGGCCGGCTTGTCGGCGCGGCCGAAGAGATGGTCGAGGTGCAGCGTGATCTCCAGCTCGGCCGCCCCGCCGGCGGTCACGAAGCCCTTGCGTGCGTCGCCCACATACTCGCCGCAGGCATGCATCACGCTGTCGGCGGTGGCGAGGGCAAAGGCCACCTCCTGCCCGTCCCGGCGGGCGATGCCCTCGAGGACGAGGGAATATCCCGCCGCCTCGCCCCCGGTCGCGGGCACCAGCGCCCAGGCCAGCGCGTTGAAATGCCCCTCGGGGGCGTGGACGGTGGCAAGCTCGACCAGATCGCGCGCGTCGGCATCGACCAGATCCACGGTGAAGGGGCCGGCAAGGGCGACCGCCGTGCCGGCGATCGCGGGGCCGTCGGCCATGAAGGGCGGGTCGGTCTGAAAGGCGGTGATGCGGTCGAAGGTCGCAAGGATGCGGGTGAACTCCAGCGCCCAGCCGTCGCGGGTCAGCTTGGGGGCGGCGAAGCCCTCGGTGGCCAGATCCTCGCCCGAGGCGAAAAGGGTCAGGCTGCCGGCCGTGGCCGTGAGCGGGGCAAGGGCGGCGACGGCCGCAGCGACGAGAAGCCTGCGCATGGGCGATCCTCCGCCGGGCGGGTGAGGGGCGACGGCGCGGGGGGCGATACGGATCGCCGCGGCGCGCCCCTCCGGCGCGGCGCCATCGGGAAGCGTGGCCAGCGCCGCAGAGGTGAGTCGCATCTGCACATCCCCTGGGTATGAGTTCATATCGCACAAGTCATATCCCTGCCCGCGCGCTGTCAACCCTGCCGGTCCGGCGGGCCGCGCGGCAGGGTGCCGCGCGCCCGGAAAACGGGCTTCCGGCGCGGCGGCCGGCTGGCCGGGGACGTGATCCTGTCAATGATCCGCCTCGACCATGACGCGCTCCTGATGGCGCCGGCGGTTCTGGAGGAGAGGATCGCGCGCCACCGGGGCAGCTCCATCCTCGCGGTCGCGGCCACCCTGCCGCCGGACGAGCACGGGTGTTCGGCAGCTCGGGCGGCAAGCCCGTCGTCGACAGGCTGAAACGGGTGGCGAGGGATGCAAGGGCGTCGGCTTTCCCACCCGGTCCGGCCATGGCCGCATCCCCCGCCACGTCGACACCCCCGGACGGAACGGCGAGAGCTGCCGCGCCGCACAGGACCGCATGTGCAGACCCGCCGCCCCCTGATCCACTCTGCCCGGACCGGGCGCCGAAGGGCCAGGACGGCCGGTCGGTCGCCGGCCCCCGCCCGGCCATACCCGGAAGCGGCCGAGCCCTGCGCCGCCACATGGCCCGAGGCTGCTCCGCCGTTGCCAGCCCCGGTCTTCGTTCTCCTCGGGGATCCGCGGACGAAGTCGCCTCCCGCCCCCTGCAACCCGCCGGGTAAATTGTCGCGGGGCCGGTTATTTCCTGGGTCCACCATGCACAAGGCACTAGGCTGGCGATGCGGCAGGCTGGAGGGCCGGTGACAGGCCGGCCCGACCGGGAGGAGGACAGCGTGGCCAGCACCCCCCACCGCGCCCGCATGCGCCTCCCCGGCATCGGCGACGTGCGCCCGGCGGACGAAGGCTTCGGCCTGCGCTGCATCGGGCATCCGGCGGCGCCCCGGTCGCTGCCGCCCCCGGTGCAGCTGCCCGACGGCGGCGGGCACGGCCTCCGCCGGCTGCCCTTGCCCGAGGCCACCGACGCGCCGATCGTCTCCGACACGGCGGAGGGTGCCCTGCCCGCCGGCGGCATCCAGCCGGTCGAGGGCGACGGGGTTCCCGCCCTTCGGGGGGCGAAGACGATGGGCCTGCGCCGGACCGGATTTCAGGACGCCATCGCCCCCGCCCGGTCGATGGGCGACCGCCCCGGGCAGCGGTTGGCGGCGTGCACCCGGCGGGGCTCGGGGATGACGGCGGCGGGCTGCGCCCCCGCACCGCCGCCGGCATCGCAGCGGCGGTCGCGACCGCGCCGGAGCGGCCCCGCCCCGGTGGCCGGGCCCCCCGGCCATGGCGAGGTGTCGGCGACGCCGCACGGCGTTCCGGCCATGGCGGTGCCGGAAAGCGTCTGCACCGGGGAATGGGGGCCGCAGGGCGCGGGGCTGGACGCCATCGCGGTCGGTCCGGTGCCGGCCCTCGCGATCGGGGGCGCCCACCGGACCGCCGACGGGGTCGATGGCGTCAACCTCACCCTCCGGCCCCACAGCCCCGAGGCCCCGGCCGACAGCGCCGCCCGCCCGCCGGAGCGTCGCGCCTTCCTCACCGGGAGGGGCTGAGCGATGCAGGGCGCGCTGCGGATCCGGCAGGAGCGGGAGGGCTGGGCGATCGCCCCGCCGCCGCCGCTGCCGCTGGGCGCGCTGGTCCGGGGCCGCCCGGCCGAGGAGGCGGCGGCGCTGCTGCCCCGCCTCTTCGGGCTGTGTGCGGCGGCGCAGGGGCTGGCGGCGCGGCTGTCGCTGGGCCTGCCGGTGCCGTCCGAGGCCGCCGCGACGCTGGCCCGCGAGGTGCTGCGCGATCACCTGCTTGCGCTGTGCCACGTGCTGCCGCGGGCCGCGGGCCTGCGGCTCCGGCCCCTCCCCGCGGGCTGGCAGGAGGGGGCGGATGTGGCCCCGGCGCTTTGGGGCGGGGCCCGGCCCGGGGCGCTGGCGCCCTGGCTGGCGTCCGGGGCGGGCGTCGCCCCGCTGCTCGCCCGGCTGGATGCGCTGTTCGGCCCGGCGCAGGGGCGGGCGCCGGTCCTGCCGCTGGCCGAGGCCGGCACCATCGACCGGCCCCGGCCCATGGAGAACAGCCCCGCCGGCCGCCACGCCGCCCATCCGCTGATGCGCCAGGCCGAGGCCCGGGCCGGCCGCGGCCCGCTCTGGCGCGCGCTGGGCCGGGTGCTCGATGCCGAGGCCGCCGGTCGCGGCGAGCTTCCCGCCCCGGTGCGCCGTGCCGACGGTCTGGCCGCGGTGCCGGCCGCCCGCGGGCTCTATGCCCTGCGGCTGGAGACGGCGCAGGGCCGGGTGACCGACCTCGTGCGCCTCACGCCCACCGACCACATGCTCGCCCCCGGCGGCCCCCTCCGCGCCGCGCTGGCGACGCTGACCGTGCCGGGGCTCGCGCCCCTCCTCGTGCAGCTGCACGACCCCTGCCTGCCGGTCGAGGTCGGCACCGACGCGCCGGAGGCCACGCATGCATGAGATGTCGCTGGCCGACGGCATCCGCCGGATCGTCGAGGCGCAGGCCGCGGCGCATGGCTTCACCCGGGTCGAATGCCTGCGGCTGGAGATCGGCCGCTTTGCCGCGGTCGAGAAGTCCGCGCTCGCCTTCGCCTTCGACGTCGCCATGCGCGGCAGCCCGGCCGAGGGCGCGCGGCTCGAGATCATCGACCTGCCCGGCCGTGCCCTCTGCCACGACTGCGGCGAGACGGTGGAGATCGGCCACCGGCTCGCCCCCTGCCCGCGCTGCGGCGGCGGCCGGCTGATGCCCCAGGGAGGGGACGAGATGCGGATCCGGGACATGGAGGTGATCTGATGTGCACTGTCTGCGGATGTGGAAACGGCCCGAAGCTCGACGGCAAGACCCCCGGCGAGGGCCACAGCCATACGCACGACCACGCCCACGGCCCCGACCACCACCACTACGGCACCGGCGCCGCGGGCGTCTCGGTGCCCGGCCTGTCGCAGACGCGCCTGATCCGGATCGAGACCGACATCCTGGCCAGGAACGACGGCTTCGCGGCCTCGAACCGCCGCGTGCTGGCGGCGCTGGGGGCGTTTGCGGTCAACCTCGTCTCCTCGCCCGGCTCGGGCAAGACGACGCTGTTGTGCCGCACCATCGAGGGCCTCGCCCGCCAGCCGCTGGCGGTGATCGAGGGCGATCAGCAGACCAGCGCCGACGCCGAGCGCATCCGCGCCACCGGTGCCCGCGCCGTGCAGATCAACACCGGCAAGGGCTGCCACCTCGACGCCCACATGGTCGGGCATGCGATGGACGCGCTGCACCTCGCGCCCCGCAGCCTGCTGTTCATCGAGAATGTCGGCAACCTCGTCTGCCCGGCCGCCTTCGACCTCGGCGAAGACGCCAGGGTCGCCATCCTCTCCGTCACCGAGGGCGAGGACAAACCCCTGAAATACCCCGACATCTTCACGACCGCACGGCTCGCGGTCCTGAACAAGACCGACCTCGCGCCGCATTGCGACGCCGACCTCGACGCCTATGAGGCCAACCTGCGCCGCATCAACCCCGCCATCGCCGTCCTCCGCGTCTCGGCCCGCACCGGCGCGGGGATGGGCGCCTGGCTCGACTGGCTGCGCGCCGGGCTGACGGCAAAGGGGCGGTCGTGAGCCGCGCGGCCCCCCGCCATGCCGCCCCGCCGCATCCGGAGGGCTGACCCATGTGCCTCGGCATCCCCGGCCGCATCCTGGCCATCACCGACCCCGCCCGCCAGATGGCGCTGGCCGAGGTCTCGGGCGTGCGCCGCGAGGTCTCGCTGGCCCCGGTCGCCGACCTGCCGCTGGCCGAGCGGGTGGGGCAGTGGGCGCTGATCCATGTGGGCTTCGCCATGGCCATCATCGACGAGGCCGAGGCCGCGCGCACGCTCGAGGCGCTGCGCGATCTGGGCGAGGCGCAGGAGACGCTCGCCGCGATGGCCCAAGGCGACAGGGCGCTGGAGGGAAGCAGATGAAACACGTCACCGAATTCCGCGACCCGGCGCTGGCCCGCACCCTCCTGGCCGGGATCGCCCGGCTGGCCGACAGCGTCGGCGCCACCCGCGCCCGGCCCGTCCACATCATGGAGATCTGCGGCGGCCACACCCATGCGATCTTCCGCTTCGGCCTCGACACGCTGGTGCACGAGGGGGTGGAGTTCATCCACGGCCCCGGCTGCCCGGTCTGCGTGCTGCCCATGGCCCGCGTCGACGACTGCATCGGGATCGCCGAGCGGCCCGAGGTCATCTTCACCACCTTCGGCGATGCCATGCGCGTGCCGGGCACGCGCGGCTCGCTCATGCAGGCGCGCGCGCGCGGCGCCGACATCCGCATGGTCTATTCGCCGCTGGATGCGCTGGAGATCGCCCGCCGCACCCCCGACCGCGAGGTGGTGTTCTTCGGCCTCGGCTTCGAGACGACGACGCCCGCCACCGCCTTCGCCATCCTCGCCGCCGCCCGCGAGGGGCTCGCGAACTTCAGCGTCTTCTGCAACCACATCACCGTGCCCGAGCCGATCCGGGCGCTGCTCGCAGATCCCGACATGCGGCTCGACGGCTTCATCGGGCCGGGCCATGTCGGCATGGTCATCGGCACCCACCCCTTCGACTTCATCCCGCTGGAGTTCGGCAAGCCCATCGTCGTGGCGGGGTTCGAGCCCGTGGACCTCCTGCACGCCGTCGCCATGGTGCTCGCGCAGATCGCCGAGGGCCGGGCCGAAGTGGAAAATCAGTACGCCCGCGTCGTGCCCGAGCACGGCAACCCCGCCGCACTCGCGGCCATGGCCGAGGTCTTTTCCCGGCGGCCGTCCTTCGAATGGCGGGGGCTGGGCGAGATCGAGGAAAGCGGCCTCTGCATCCGCCCGGAGTACGCCGGTTTCGACGCCGAGGCGAGATTCGCCGTCGGCTACGGTGCCAGGCGGCGGAGCGTGCCGGAGCCCGAGGGCTGCGCCTGCGGCGCGGTGATGACCGGCCGGATCAAGCCCACGGCCTGTGCGCAGTACGGCCGCGGCTGCACCCCCGAAACGCCCCTCGGCGCGCTGATGGTCAGCTCCGAGGGCGCCTGCGCCGCCTACTGGCAGTATGGCGGCGCCCGGGTGGCGGCCGAATAGCCCCGATGGCCCTGCGCGACACCCATGTCACCATGGCCCACGGCGGCGGCGGCCGGGCCATGCGCGACCTGATCGAAGAGGTCTTCACCGCCGTCTTCCGGCCCCCCGGGATGGAGGATCAGGCCCGGCTGACGACCGAGGCCCTGCAGGCGCCCGGCGCGCGGCTCGCCTTCACCACCGACAGTTTCGTGGTGGCCCCGCCGGAGTTCCCCGGCGGCGACATCGGCCGGCTCGCGGTCTGCGGCACGATCAACGACCTCGCGGTGGGGGGGGCACGGCCGCTGTGGCTGTCCGCGGCCTTCATCCTCGAGGAGGGCACCGAGATCGCGCTCCTGCGCCGGATCGTGGCCAGCATGGCGCGCGAGGCCGCGGCCGCCGGCGTCCGCATCGTCACCGGCGACACCAAGGTGGTGGAGCGGGGTGCGGCCGACGGCGTGTTCGTCACCACCTCGGGCATCGGGGTGATCGCCCCGGGCGTCGACCTCGCCGCCCGCCACATCCGCCCGGGCGATGCGGTCATCGTCAACGGCCCGCTGGGCGACCACGGCGCAGTCATCCTCGCCGCCCGCGGCGACTTCGCGCTGGAAACGCCGCTCCAGTCGGATTGCGCGGCGCTGCACGGGCTGATGGCCGCGGTGCTGGCCGCCGCGCCAGGGGTCCGAGCCGCGCGCGACTGCACCCGCGGGGGGCTCGCCAGCGCCCTGAACGAGATGGCGGCCGAGGCCGGCGTCGGCGTGCTGCTCGACGAGGCGGCGCTGCCGCTGCGGGCCGAGGTGCGGGGGGTGTGCGAAATCCTCGGCCTCGACCCCCTCTATCTTGCCAACGAGGGCCGGCTGGTGCTGGTCTGCCCCTCCGATCAGGCCGGGGCCGCGCTGGCGGCGCTCCGCGCCCTGCCGCATGGCGACGGCGCCTGCATCGTCGGCCACGCCGTCGCCGACCACCCTGCGCAGGTCCGCATGACCGGCCTCTTCGGCGGCAGCCGCATCGTCGACATGCTCGTCGGCGACCAGCTCCCCCGCATCTGCTGAGCCCCCCTTTTCTTCATCTTTCCAGAAATATCCTCGGGGGGGCGCCCGGAGGGCGCGGGGGGCAGACAGCCCCCCTCCACCGCCCGCAGCGGGAGCCACGCCGGAGGGTCGCACCGGCGCCCATGACCGAAGCCGGCGCCAGGACCGGGCGTCGCAGGGGGGCCGTCTGCCCCCCGTCGCCTTCGGCGACTCCCCCCGAGGATATTTCTGGAAAGATGAAGTCAGGAGGGGCGACATGATCGGCCTCCATCCGGATCACGAGCCGGTGCGCGTCTGCGGCATGTCTGCGGTGGGCCAGGCCGGGCCGGGCGCCGTGCCGGGGCCGTCCTGCGTGCCCTCGGGATCGCCCGCGGCCACGATGGCGCGTTTGGCGGCGAGGAAATAGGACTGCATGACGGCGCCGGCGCAGATCCCGTCGCCCTCGGCCAGCGCGTCGATCACCTGGTCGGGATAGGCGCGGATGCGCATCCAGTCGGCCTCGGTGAAGCGGTGAAAGGTGCGGTGGACGACCGGCACATAGGTCGTCTGCCGGTAGAGCTGCGCCAGCAGGTCGTTGCGGCCGATCCGGAAGACCTCTTCGTGGAAGGCGAGAATGGCGTGGGCGCATCGGTCGATGTCGCGCCCCGCCGGATCGTCGATGCCTTCGGACACCGCCGCGGCCGCGTGGCGCAGGCGCGCGAGGTCGGCCGGCGTGACGCTGGCTGCCGCCAGCCGGCCGGCCATCACCGCCAGATGCGCCCGGACCTCGGCGATCTCGGACAGGGTCTTGCGGTCCCAGGGCGCGACATAGGCGCCGCGGTTGGGGCGCAGCACCACGAAACCGTCGCGCGCCAGTTGCTTCAGCGCCAGCCGGACGGGCGTGCGGCTGACCCCCATTCGCTCGGACAGCGGCACCTCGCGCAGATGCTCCAGCGGCGCGCAGCGCCCGCTCAGGATGTCGGCGCGGATGGCGTCATAGACCTGGGTGGTCGCGTCGGCGAGGCTTTGCGCGGCGGTCATGCCAGACGGTAGACGGAGGCGGCCGTGTCGTGCAACACCGCCCGCCGCTCCTGCGGCGAGAGGCCCGACAGCGCCGCCTGATGGGCCGCGAGCAGCGGGGCGAAGCCGGTCCAGAGCTTCTCGATGGGAAAGTTGCTGCCCCAGAGGCAGCGGTCGGGGCCGAAGGCCTCCAGCGCGGTGGCGGTGATGGTCGCGATCAGCGGCGCATCGAGGCGGCGCACGAAGGTGCCGAAGGCCGAGAGCTTGCACCACAGGTTGGGCAGCCGCCCGAGCCGGGCCAGCCCCGCGCGCCAGGCCGCCTGCCCCTCGGGCGTCAGATCCTCCAGCATGCCGGCATGCACGAGGACGAAGCGCACCTCGGGCAGCGCCGCCACCAGCGCCTCGGCGGCGGCGAACTGGCCCGGGAAGACCTGGAGCTCGAACAGCCAGTCGCGGTCGGGCAGGCGGGCGAGGTTGGCGCGCAGCACCGGGTCGGCCATCTGGTCGGGGTGGGGGGCGAAGCGGTATTGCGGGTTTTCGTGCCAGTGGAGCTGTTGCCGGATCCCGCGCAGCCCCGGAAAGGCCGCCAGCGCCTCCAGCGTCGCCGGCGCCTCACGCGAGGTCAGGTCGGCGTGCGCCACGATGGCGTGGGGAAAGCCGTGCCGGTCGGCGACGGCCTGCACCCAGGCGGCCTCGTCGACCGAGCGGCCCGGGGCCCAGTTCGCCTGGACATAGACCGAGCGCGTGATGCCGGTGCCGGCGATGTCGGCGAGATACTCCTCGACCGGATAGTCGCGCCTGATCGGGTCGTAGGCGCCGAAGATGCGTGGCTGGCTGGGGCCCGACAGCCAGGGCAGGTCGGCCTGGCGCCAGATGTGGTGGTGGGCGTCGATGATGGGCTCAGCGCTCATGGGCTCCCTCGTTCAGCATGGCCGGAACGGCGGTGAAGCCGCCGTCGGCGGTCAGGACATGGCCGGTGACGTAGCCGGCCGCGGGCGAGACCAGGAAGGCGGCGCAGGCGGCGATCTCGTGGACGCTGCCGTAGCGGCCGAGCGGCACCCGGGCGGCGAAGGCGGCGCGGGTCTCGGGGCTGTGCATCCGCGCCGCGAGGTCGGTCAGCACCGGCCCGGGCGAGAGCACGTTGACGCGCACGCCGTGGCGGGCAAGCTCGGCGGCGGCGGTCTGGCTCAGGTTGATCACCCCGGCCTTGGCCGCCGCATAGCCGGTGCGCCGCATCGAACCGAGCTGCCCGGCGGTCGAGGCCAGCGTGACGATGGCGCCGCCGCCGCCGTCGGCCACCATGCGCCGCGCCACCGCCTGCACCATCAGGAAGGTGCCTGTCAGGTTGACCGCGACCAGCCGCTCGAAGTCGGTGCGGGAGGTGTCGAGGAACCGCGCCTCCTGTCCGATGCCGGCGGCGTGGACCAGCGCGCCGATCCGGCCGAATCGGCGGGTCACCTCGTCCAGCGCGGCCTCGCGGGCGGCATCGTCGAGCAGATCGAAGCCGAGGGCGGCATGCGGCGTCGCGGGGGCCTCCAGATCGGCGGCGACCACGGGCCAACCGGCGGCGGCGAGATGCCGGCACACCGCCGCGCCGATGCCCCCCGCGGCCCCGGTCACCAGCGCCGCCCCGGTCATGCCCGCCCCCCGGCCGGGGCTGCGTCGCGCGGGTCGGGCAGGCGCATCCGGGTGCCGCCCAGGGTGAGGCGGTGGCGCAGGGGAATGGCGGGGTCGACCAGCGCCTCGACGTAGCAGCCGCGGGCCGCGGCCATCGTCAGGTCGACCAGCCGCTCGGGCGGGGCATCGCCGGCGAGGCCGATGTCGATGTCGATGCCCTCGGGCCGGGCGCGGGTGGTGCCGTCGGCCTGCCGCTCGCCGTGCCAGCGCAGGTCGGCCGTCACCGCCACATGGGTCAGCGCGATGCCATGCGGCCGGGCGAAGGCGCGCAGTTGCGTCGCGAGGCACCCCGCCAGCGCCGCCGCCATCAGCACCAGCGGCGGCGGCGCGGCCGCCGTGCCGCCCAGCGCGCGCGGCTCGTCGGTGACCACGGGCCAGGCATCGCGAAAGGGGGCCTGCATGCCGGCCGCGATCTCGCAGCGCAGGGCGGGGCCACCGGAGGTGCTGGCGCGGGCGTGGACGGGGATCGGCGCGGGAGGGGGCATCGGAAACGCTCCTCAGATCAGGATCAGGCTGAGCGCGGGAAACAGGATCACCAGCCCCAGCACCATCAGCATCACCAGCGCGAACGGAGCCGCCCCGGCGAACACGTCCCACAGGGTGATGCGCGGATCGTTCAGCGACGATTTGATGACATAGCAGGAGATGCCGAGCGGCGGGGTCAGCAGCCCGATCTCCACCGCGATCACGGTGATGATGCCGAACCAGATCAGGTTGATGTCGAAGGGCGCAAAGGCCGGCAGGAACAGCGGCACGGTGATCAGGATGATCGAGACCGCATCCATCACCATGCCGAGGACCAGCAGCACGAGGATATAGACCAGCATCACGGTGACGAAGGAGAACTCGGCCGCACCGATCCAGTTGCCGATCTGCGTGGGCATGCCGGCGAGGCCGAGCATCCGGCTGTACATGGTGGCGCTGATCACCAGGAACAGGATGGCGGCGGTGATCTGGCCGGTCTCCATCAGCACGTCCCAGAAGCTGCGCCAGGTCATCCGGCCCTGGAGGACCGAGATGACGATGGCGCCGAGCGCACCGACCGCGCCGGCCTCGGTGGGGGTGAAGAGGCCGCCATAGATCCCGCCCAGCACCAGGAGGATCAGCGCCAGCGCGGGGGCGAGCTTGCCCGCGATCTCGGCCAGGGACAGATCGGGGCCGCCGGCCTCGGCCGCCGGGGCACCGCCCGGGACCACCCAGTCGGGCCGCCACCGCGTCGCCAGCATGATCGCCACCACATAGGCCAGCGTCAGCAACAGCCCCGGCACGATGCCCGCGAGGAACATGTCGGCCACCGACTCCTGCACCACCAGCGCATAGACCACCAGGAGGATCGAGGGCGGGATCAGCATGCCCAGCACCGAGGACCCCGCCACCACTCCCACCGCAAAGCGCGGCGCATAGCCGTATCGCAGCATCTCGGGCACCGAGATGCGGGTGAAGACCGCCGCCGAGGCGATGGAGATGCCGGTCATCGCCGCAAACAGCGCATTGGCCGCCACCGTGGCCACGCCCAGCCCGCCCCGAAGCCGGCGAAAGGCGTATTGCGCCACGAGATAGGCGTCGCGGCCCACGTTCGAGGCGTTGATGACCAGCCCCATCAGCACAAAGAGCGGGATCACCCCGAAGATGTAGTTGGCGATGCTGTCGCGCGCCGCCAGCGACAAGAGTTGCAGCGCCACGTCGATGTTGCCGCGCATCAGCCAGACGCCGACGAAGCTGACCATGCCCAGCGCCACGGCCACATGCACGCCCAGCCAGATCAGCCCCAGGATCGCGGCGATGGAGACGATGCCGATCTCGATGCCCGTCATGTCGGCTCCGTCATCGGGGGGGCCCATCGCGGCGGGTGTCGGGGTCCTCGCCGGTGACGACCGCGATCAGGTGGCGCAGCGCGATCAGCAGGAACTGCACGGCGGCGAAGGCCGTGCCGGTCAGCACGATGGCGATGAACGGCCACAGCGGCAGGGTGAAGACCCCGCGGGTGCCGTGAAAGCGGTTGCGCTGCCAGGCGGTGAGCAGCTCGGGCCAGGTGCGCCAGGCGATGGCGAGCATGAAGGCCGCACCCAGGAGCGCGATCGCCACCTCCGTCAGGTTGCCCAGCCGCGGCACCCGGGCCCGCAGCGCATCCACCACCATGGTCGAGCGGGTCATCCGGCCGCAGCGCAGCGACCAGGCGATCTGGAGATAGACGATGCCGACGATCGAGACCTCGACGATCTCGCGCGTGCCGGCGATGGGTCGGTTGAACAGCGCCCGCCCCAGCACATCGGCGTTGACCAGGACCATGATCGCCAGCACCCAGGCGGTGCCGATGGCGTTCAGCGTCTGGTTGGTGCGCTCGAACCCCGCGACGAAGCCGCGGGCGAGGCCGCCTGCAACACCGCGCATCCCTGCCCTCCCCTTCCGGACGACGGCGCGGCCGGCCAGAAGATCGACCAGGCCGCACCGCTGGTGCCAGAGTGACCCGCCGGCCCCGGCGCGCGCAAGCCGCGTCGGGGTCAGCCGCTCAGCGGTCCCATTCGCGGTCGATGTTCTGGCCGGCCGCGCGCATGCGGTCCATGAAGGCGGCCATGATCTCGGCGCCGGGAAAGCCCATCGCCTCCATGTCGGCGACCCACTGGCCGCCGATGTCGGGCACGCTGGCGGCCCACAGCGCCCGGTCCTCGGCCGAGATGGTGATGATCTCGCCGCCCGATTCCACGATGCGCGCGAGGCCCGCCTCGTTGTCGGCGCGCCCGGCCTCGGCGGTGTGGTCGCCATAGAGGTCGGCGACCTCGGCCAGCACCTCGCGCACCGGCTCGGGCAGGCGGGCCCAGGTGTCTGCGTTCACGGTCACGATGAAGCTCGCCACCGCGCCCAGGTCGCCGTCGACGAAATAGGGCGCCACCTCGTAGAGCCGCGAGTTCAGCACCCCGCCGGCGTGGATCACCATCCCGTCCATCACGCCCGAGCGGATGTCGTTGTAGGCATCGGCGAGGTTGGCGGTCACCCCGGTGGCGCCGATCCCCTGCACCCAGAGCTGGTTGGCCCCCGAGCCGCCGATCCGCGCCCCCTCGAAGTCCGACAGGCTGCGCACCGCGCGGTTGACCACCACGCCATAGGTGTCGACCACGCCAAAGGTCTTCAGCGGCACCTGGTTCAGGTCCTCCCACTGTTCCATGAAGGCTGGGAACTCCTGCGCCAGCTCGTCCAGCGTGCGCGACGCGAGGATCACGTCGGTGGTGCCGAAGGGGGTATAGAAGTTCAGCGCATAGAGCGGGATGACATCGGTGTGGAAGGGGATGACCACGATGCCGATGTCGGCCAGCCCGGTCTGGATCGCCGACAGCTCGCCGCCGGGGCGGGCGATCTGGCCCGAATAGGCCTCGTTCCAGTCGATGACGAAATCGCCGGCCTCGGCGAGGCGGCGGTCCACCTCGGGCACGAAGAAGTCGCGGAACTCGCGCGTCCAGGTGACCGTCGGCGCATAGCCCGACACCGCGGTCAGGGCGATGCGCTGCTGCGCCGGCGCGTCGGTCGCGGTCAGGGCCAGCACGGCGGCGGTCACGGCGACAGAGGCCGCAAGGCGGCCGGTCAGACGGGATGCGTGCATCATCTCCTCCCCAAGATTGCATGCATATGTATCTCACAGAAGTTTCAGATTTACCGGGAAAAGCAACAAAAATCTTGCACCTTCACGGAGATTTCGCCAAGTATCACACCAAACGGGCCCAGCTGCGCCCCGACGGGGGAGGCGCTGCGGAGGTATCGGGCCGGAATTGCACATCTATGTGCACCAGCCCACCCCGCAGATTGTGCACCAATGTATCGCAGCGCCGCAGCTGCCGGAGGAGAGGGATGGAGGACAGCGCAACCGAACAGCCGGGCGCCAACACGGCCGATTATCTGCGCCTGCTACGGCAGATGTGGCGCATCCGCGTCTTCGAGGAGCACGCCCACAAGCTCTATCAGTCGGGCCGCATGCCCGGGCTGACCCATCTCTACATCGGCCAGGAGGCGGTCGCGGTGGGCCTGTGCGAGGCGCTGCGGCCGACCGACCGGATCACCTCGACCCACCGCGGCCACGGCCACTGCCTCGCCAAGGGCGGCGAGTTCCGCGAGATGTTCTGCGAGTTGCTCGGCCGGGCCGAGGGCTATTGCGGCGGCAAGGGCGGTTCGCTCCACATCGCCGATCAGGCGAACGGCAACCTCGGCGCCAACGCCATCGTCGGCGGCGCCTTCGGCATCGCCGCGGGTGCGGCGCTGGCCGCCCGCCGGCTGGGGCGCGACGACGTGACGGTGTGCTTCTTCGGCGACGGCGCCACCGCGCAGGGGCTGATGTACGAGACCATGAACATGGCCGCGCTGTGGCGGCTGCCGCTGATCTATGCCTGCGAAAACAACTTCTACGGCGAATACACCCATGTCGACGAGACCACCGCCGGCCGGCTGACCGCCCGCCCCGAGGCCTTCGGGATCGAGAGCTTCACCATCGACGGGCAGGACGTGCTGGCGGTGAACGCGCTGGCGCGGCAGCTGGTGGCGCGCTGCCGCGCCGGCGGCGGGCCCTTCTTCGTCGAGTTGCAGACCTATCGCTATCACGGCCACCACGTCGGCGACGTCAAGCGCGAGTATCGCAGCCGCGACGAGGAGGCCGAGTGGAAGACCCGCCGCGACCCCATCGACAACTTCGCCGCCTGGCTGACGGCCGAGGGCATCGCCGATGCCGCAGCACTGGAGGCCCTGCGTGCCGAGGTGGCGGCCGAGGCCGAGGCGGCGGTGGCCTACGCCCTCCGGGCGCCCTTTCCCGACGCGGCCGAGGTCACGCGCCACGTCTTTGCCGAGTGCTCGTGAGCCATGCAGCCGATGCGCGAGATCACCTATTCGCAGGCCATCAACGAGGCCATCGCCGAGGAGATGCGGCGCGACCCCGCCATCGTCATCCTGGGCGAGGACGTGGCCGAGGCCGGCACCCCCTTCAAGGTGCTGGCCGGGCTGGTGGACGAGTTCGGCACCGAGCGGGTCATCGACACCCCGATCTCGGAGCCGGGCTTTACCGGGATCGGGGTGGGCGCGGCGATGTCGGGGCTGCGGCCCGTCGTGGACCTGATGTTCGGCGACTTCCTGTTCCTGGTGATGGACCAGCTCTGCAACCACGCCGCCAAGGCGCATTACATGTCGGGCGGCAAGCTGCGCGTGCCGATGGTGGTGCGCACCAACATGGGCGGGCGGCGGCGGGCGGCGGCGCAGCATTCGCAGTCGCTGCATGCGCTGGCGGCGCATGTGCCGGGGCTGAAGGTGGCGCTGCCGGCGACGCCGCATGTGGCCAAGGCGGTGTGGAAGGCGGCGCTGCGCGACCCCGGGCCGGTGGTGATCTTCGAGCACAAGCTGCTTTACCAGCAGAAGGGCCGCGTGCCCGAGGGCGAGGTGGCGCCGCTGCCGCTGGGTCAGGCGCGGGTCTGCCGCCCGGGGCGGGACGTGACGCTGGTGGCGCTGTCGTCCTTCGTGCAGCTGGCCGAGGAGGCCGCCGACCGGCTGGCCGAAGAGGGGATCTCGGCCGAGGTCATCGACCCGGTGACGCTGGTGCCGCTGGACCGCGAGACGATCCTCGCCTCGGTGCGGCGGACCGGGCGGGCGGTGGTGCTGGACGAGGGGCACCGCGGCTTCGGCGCCTCGGCCGAGCTGGCGGCGCTGATCGCCGAGGCGTGTTTCTATCACCTCGACGCGCCGGTGCGGCGGCTGGCGGCGCTGGACGTGCCGGCGCCCTTCTCGCCGGTGCTGGAGGACCTGACCCAGCCGGGTGTCGCCGATGTGCTGGCCACGGTGCGGGAGATGCTGGGGCGCGAGAGTGTGGGGCGGGAGGGTCCGGGGCGGGAGGGTCCGGGGCGGGGCGGCGATGGCGCATGAGGTGATCATGCCGATGCTGGGCATGTCGCAGGACAGCGGCCGCCTGCTGGTCTGGCGCAAGGCGGTGGGCGAGCGGGTGGCGCCGGGCGAGGCGGTGATGGAGATCGAGACCGACAAGGCCGTGGTCGAGATCGAGGCCGAGGTCGCGGGATACCTGACCGAGCAGCGCGTGGCCGAGGGCGCCGACGTCCCCATCGGCACCGTCGTCGCCGTCATCGACGAGCGTCCGCCGGCGGAGGTGGCGGCGTCGGCGCCCGCGGAGACGGCGCCCGTGTCCGCGACGACGGGGACAGAGATGGGGCCGGCGCCCGCTCCCGCGGGGGCGGGGACAGAGATGGGGCCGGCGCCTGCCCCCGCGGCGACGGCCGCGGGGGCGGCGCGAGCGGCAGCGGCCGCCCCACCCCGGCCATCTTCCGATGCGCCTGTCCCCTCTGCGGCCGCTCCCTGCGGTACGGCTGGCCCCGCACCGGCCCCGGCGCCGGAAGCGGCCGCTGCGCTGGCGGAGCGGGCCGGGGCGGCACCGGCCGGAGAGCCTGCGCGCATCCTCGCCTCGCCGCTGGCGCGGCGGGTGGCGGCGGCCGAGGGGCTGTCGCTGGAGCGTCTGGTCCGGCTCGGCCACCGGCAGCCCTATCACCTGCGCGATCTGGAGCGGCTGCGCGCCCTGCCCTCCGAGCCCCAGCCGGCCGGTGCGGCCGCGGCACCGCTGCGCCTGCGGCTGGCGGTGCGCGACGGGGTGGGAGCGTTCTGCGACTGGGCGGCCTCCGAAGGCACGCCGGTGGCCCGGCCGCGGCTCTGGGCGGCGCTGGCGGCGGCGGCGGTCCGGGCGCACCGGGCCGACGCGGGCCCGGCCGCCCTGACCGTCCGGGTGCTGGCGGGGGCCGGGCCGGCCGAGCTGCTGGCCGATCCCGACCGCCATCCCCTCGGCGCCCCCGCGACGCCCCCAGCCCAGGCCCCGGCGCCCGCGATCCTCATCCGCGACCTTGCCGCCGGCCCGGTGCGGCAACTCGCGCTGCCGCGCCTCGCCGCGCCGGTCACGCTGCATCTGCACGGCGGCCCCGAAGCGGACGGCGAGATCGACCTCACCCTGGACCCGGACCTCTGGGAGGTGGAGGCCGCGCTGGCGCTGGCCGAGACGCTCGCGGCGCTCTGGGCCGATCCGCGGCGGCTGCTGCTCTAGGCGATGGAGTACGCCGCCCCCCCCTCGGTCCGCCGCCTCGCCGCCGAACATGGCGTCGACCTGGGCGCCCTCGCCGCCCGCACCGGGCGCAGCCTCATCACCCGCGACGATGTCGAGGCCGCGCGCAAACCGCCGCCCGACGACCCCCACGACCTCCCGTGGCGGGCCGATCCCGCCGACCACGGGCCGGTCGAGCGGGTCGCCCTGTCGCCCCTCGAACGCGCGGCCCTGCGGCAGATGGCGGCCGCCAACGCCCGGATCCCGCAGGTCACCCACCACGACGAGGCCGACCTGCGCGCCGTCGAGGCCCTGCGCGCCGATCTCGCGGCCGAGGCGGCGGCGCGGGGCGTCCGGCTGACGGCGCTGACGCTGCACGTCGCGGCGCTGGCGCGCTGTCTGCGCGAGTTCCCGCGGGTCAACGCCTCGCTGGATGCGGACGGCACGGCGCTGTGGCTCAAGCGCCATGTGCATATCGGCGTGGCGATGGACACGCCGCGCGGGCTGGTGGTGCCGGTGCTGCGCGACGTCGCCGGGATGGGGCTGTGGCGGATCGCCGAGGCGCTGGCCGAGCTCGCGGCGCGGGCCCGGGCGGGGCGGCTGGGGCCGGCCGAGATGGGCGGCGCCTCGATGACCGTCTCCAACCTCGGGAGCATCGGCGGCACAGGCTTTACCCCCATCGTCAACCCGCCCGAGGTCGCGATCCTCGGCATCGCGCGCAGCCGCATCGCGCCGGTCTGGGACGGGGCGGCGTTTCGGCCGGTGCCGGTGGCGCCGGTGTCGCTGTCCCATGACCACAGGGTCATCGACGGGGCGACGGCGGCGCGCTTTCTCGCCCGACACTGCGCCCTGATCGCCGATCCGCGCCGGCTGCTGCTCTAGGCCGCATGGCGTCCGGGGGCTTGCCATCGCCGCCGCGCCGTGCACCCTGAAGCGGCGGGGGCTGCGGGGAGGAAGCGCATGCGCACGCTGAAGGGGCCGGCGCTGTTCCTGGCGCAGTTCGCGGGGGATGTCGCACCGTTCGACGGCTGGCGCCCGATCACCGCCTGGGCGGCCGGCTGCGGCTATGTCGGGGTGCAGGTGCCCAGCGGCGACGCGCGGCTGTTCGACCTGACGCTGGCCGCCGAGAGCCAGGACTATTGCGACGAGATCGCCGGGCAGGCCCGTGAGAACGGCGTCGCCATCACCGAGCTGTCGGCGCATCTGCAGGGCCAGCTGGTGGCGGTGCACCCCGCCTATGACACGCTGTTCGATGCCTTCGCGGCGCCCGAGGTCCGCGGCAATCCGGCGGCGCGGCAGGCGTGGGCGACGGGAGAGGTGCGAAAGGCGCTGGTGGCCTCGCGCCGGCTGGGCTGCCCGGCGCTGGCGGCGTTTTCGGGGGCGCTGGCCTGGCCCTATCTCTATCCCTGGCCGCAGCGGCCGGCCGGGCTGATCGAAGAGGCCTTCGACGAGCTCGCGCGGCGCTGGCGCCCGCTGCTGGATGCGGCCGAGGAGAACGGCGTCGACATCGCCTTCGAGATCCACCCGGGCGAGGACCTGCACGACGGGGTGACGTTCGAGATGTTCCTCGACCGGGTCGGCGGGCACCCGCGGGCGACCATGCTCTACGACCCGTCGCATTACCTGTTGCAGGGGCTCGACTATCTCGCCCATCTGGACATCTACGGCGAGCGGATCCGGATGTTCCACGTCAAGGACGCCGAGTTCACCCCGACCGGGCGGCAGGGCGTCTATGGCGGCTATCAGGCGTGGGTGGATCGCGCCGGCCGGTTCCGCTCGCCCGGGGACGGGCAGGTGGCGTTCGGCGCGATCTTCGCCCGCCTCGCCGCGATGGATTTCGACGGCTGGGCGGTGGTGGAGTGGGAGTGCCCGCTGAAACACCCCGAGGACGGGGCCCGCGAGGGCGCGCGCTTTGTCCGCGACCACATCATCCGGGTGACCGACCGGGCCTTTGACGATTTCGCCGGGGCGGCGACGGACCGGACCGCGAACCGCCGGCTCCTCGGGCTGGAGGGCTGAGGCGATGAGCGAGGGCGAGGGTCCGCCGATCCGGCTGGGGATGGTGGGCGGCGGCGAGGGCGCCTTCATCGGGGCGGTGCACCGGATGGCGGCGCGGCTGGACGGGGCCTTCGAGCTGCTGGCCGGGGCGCTGTCGTCCGACCCGGCGCGGGCACGGGCTTCGGGCCGGGCGCTGGGGCTGGCCGAGGACCGGATCCATACCGATTTCGAGGCGATGGCCGCGGCCGAGGCCGCCCGCCCGGACGGCATCGAGGCGGTGGCCATCGTCACCCCCAACCACCTGCATGCGGGGCCTGCGCGGGCCTTCCTCGCCCGCGGCATCGACGTGATCTGCGACAAGCCGCTGGCCGCGAGCATGGCCGAGGCGCGCGCGATGGCCGAGGCCGCCGCCGCCTCGGAGGCGCTGTTCGTGCTCACACACAACTACACCGCCTATCCGATGGTGCGGGCGGCGCGCGGGATGGTGGCGGCCGGGGCGCTGGGGCCCCTGCGCGTGGTGCAGGTGGAGTATGCGCAGGACTGGCTGACCGAGGCGGTCACCAGCAAGCAGGCCGACTGGCGCACCGACCCGGCCCGCGCCGGCGCCGGCGCGGTGGGCGACATCGGCAGCCACGCCTTCAACCTGCTGGAGTTCGTGACCGGCCTGAGGGTCGAGGCGCTTGCCGCCGAGCTGCACAGCGTCGTGCCCGGCCGGCGGGTGGACGACAACGCCCATGTCCTGCTGCGGCTGGAGGGGGGCGCCCGGGGCCAGCTCTGGGCCAGTCAGGTTGCGGTGGGCAACGCGAACGGGCTGCGGCTGCGCCTCTACGGCGCGACAGGCGGGCTGGAATGGGAGCAGGAGGCGCCCGAGCGGCTGTGGCACACGCCCTTCGGCGCGCCGAAACGGCTGCTGACGCGCGGCGGCGTGGGCCTGCCTGCCGCGGGGCTGCCGCCCGACCGTCTGCCCGCCGGCCATCCGGAGGGCTACCTCGAGGGCTTCGCCACGCTCTACGCCGAGGCGGCCCGTGCGATCCGGGCCCGCCGCACCGGCCAGCCGGCGCCGGAGGGGCATCTGCCCGGCATCGGCGACGGGCTGCGCGGCATGGCCTTCATCGCCGCATGCCAGCGCTCCTCCGCCGACGACGCCGCATGGGTGACGCTGCCCCCCGCCGAGACCCACCCCCGGAGGCCCGACCGGCGGCAGGAAAATTAACTCCGCTCGCCTAGCGTGGATGTGCGGCCGCCGGTGTGATTCTCCCTCGGACCTATCTTGTGACCTGAGTTTTCGGTGATGATGAGGGATCCGGCGGTCGCACCCTGCACCCTCCCGTTCCGCAGCGAGCGCCCGGGCCGCGATCCTGCGCCCGGCACCGATACGCGGAGACGACCGGCGCCGGCGACATCGGGCCCTGCGGCCGACCGGGCGCGCAGCGCGCGGGCCACGGACGATGCCGGCCTCACCCGCAATGGCCAGGAAAGGCCGCAAGCGCCCGCCGACCGCCCGCGTTGCTCGAGAGGGCGCGTCGTCCGAGATGACGTCCCTCACGACGGAGGCGTCGATGGATGACGATGTAAAGACTTGCGTAACGTCTCACGTCCGCACCGAAGGATATGCCGGGCGTATCGAGGTCGTGACGGGTCCGACCGGGCGGCGGCGGTGGCCGGAGCAATTAAAGGCCGCGATGGTGCTGGAGACGTTCCGCGACGGGGTGTCGGTGGCGGATGTGGCCCGCCGGCATGGGGTCTCTGCCCCGCAGTTGCATGCCTGGCGGCGGGCGGCGCGGGAGGGGCTGCTGGCGCAGATGCGGCGCGCCCCCTTCGGGGCGAAATCCGGGAAGCGCGACCCGGACCAGCACAACTTGCCGTTCGAGGGCGAGACCTTGTTCGCCATCGGGTCGAGAAGTCGCCAGCGGGCGCCACGGGTTCAAGCCCGATGGCGAACGCGGATGGGGCGGCAGCGATCCCCCGATCGTCGTTCGGACCGGCCCTCGCACCAGTGGCGGGCTCGGCCCTCACTCCACCACGCCCCCAGCCGCGGCGGTGCGGTCGAACAGGAGATCCTGAAAGGCTTCACGGGCGGCACGCTGCTGGTGGATGGCCACACCGGCGACGACGTGCTGGCGGACCCGAAGAAGACCTCGAAGCCCTGGACCCTGGCCTTCTGCTGGACCCATTGGCGGCGCCGCTTCGTCAGGTTCGGCCAGGACACGCCCTCGCCGATCTGCGACGAGATGATCGCCCGCATCGCTTCCCTCCATGCCATCGAGAAGGAGATCCGCGGCCGTGACCCCGCCACGCGCCGGGCCGTCCGCCAGAAGTTCTCCAAGCCCATCGTCGAGGCCCTGCGGCCCTGGCTCGAGGCCTGCCTGCAGGACCTGTCCTCGGCCAACGAGCTCGCACGCCACATCCGATACGGCCTGAAACGCTGGGACGGGCCGACCCGCTTCCTCGACGACGGCCGGCTCGAGATGGACACCAACGGGGTGGAGAACGCGATCCGTCCGATTCCGAGTGCTGAGTCATCATGCCCCCCTTCTTCAACTGTCTGGAAACATTTGCATTTGCTTCTGATTGCCACCGTGACACGGACGCCCCTTCCGTCTCAGGGTC
>Ga0213835_100369_pt1 | contig 46048 bp, 40 predicted proteins | sample SWPATP01_FD_160576 | JGI IMG/M metagenome (GOLD analysis project Ga0213835, IMG submission 160576) | Coastal seawater microbial communities from Marineland, Florida, United States - SWPA TP0 #1 | ecosystem: Environmental > Aquatic > Marine > Coastal | place: USA: Florida | collected 2016-08-05
TGATGATTACGAAAATGAGTTCAGAGAACTTTTCATTAAAAAACGTCCGAGCGAAAGCCCAACCATTTACATCGCAAATACATCATATAGCGATAAGGAACATGCTGTAAAAGGTGGATCCAACCTGTTCATATTAGTTAACACTCCCTATCTCACCAAAGAAACGATTTGGACTGAGGAGTACTCTAAAAAATACGGTGATCTTATTATTTCCATCTTAGAAGATGAAGGATTAACGGGTTTAAAAGATTCGATTGAAGAAAGAGTGCATATTACCCCTCAAGACTTCTATGACGTATATCTATCAAACAAAGGAAGCATTTACGGGACATCCTCAAACTTACCTACCTCTGCCTTCATGCGCCCCCGAAATAAATCACCTTACCTTGACAATCTCTATTTAGCGGGAGGTTCTACGCACCCGGGTGGTGGCATCCCCCTAGTGGTACTCTCAGCCAAGCATGCGGTTTCGTTGTTCAAGAGAGATCAAGTAGGGAAATAAGAGAAAAATCATTAGCTATTGATTGAAGCTATGTTTGTCGCTACTGCCTTCCCGAAATAGATCTACTCCTTCAGTTTTTTAATTGATGAATTCATCGCCAATGATTTCATTTGGCTAATTGCTGTAAGATTTAGCTTTACAAGTCTTTCAGATTGTGGCAAACTCATTTTTATAAATTCAGCATTAAGACTTTCTAGATTCGCCAATACCAATAATTGCTCAATTGTGGCATGATCTCGGATATTTCCCTCTTTGTCCGGATTTTCTTCACGCCAACTTTTAGCAGTTTTCCCAAATAATGCCATGTTTAGTACATCGGCCTCGCTTGCATAAATGTAACTTACTTGCTCTTTGCTTAGATTCTGAGGTATTATATTTTCTTTTATGGCATCCGTATGAATGCGATAATTGATTTTGGTTAGCGTGCGATTAAGATTCCAATTTAGTTTTAGTCGATTGTTTTCTACATCTTTTAACCTTTGGAATTCTTTGATGATATACAACTTAAATTCAATAGAGATCCAAGAAGCAAACTCAAAGGCAATATCTTTATGTGCATACGTACCTCCATATCTTCCTGCTTTAGAAGCAATACCCTTAGCATTAGTTGTCTCAATCCATCTTTTGGGAGTTAGCACAAAACTGTTAAGTCCAGCTTGTTTTCTAAACCCCTCGAATTCGAGGGGTTTAAAATCAGGATTATGGATAGTTTCCCATAATCCTAATAACTCAACGGTATTCCGATTTCTCATCCAATTTTGAATAATTGCATCAGTATGTGCTGTATCCTTAAAACGTGCAATATCAGTAAGCGATATGAAATCATCTTGCTCTATTTTTAACACAGTAATTAACTGACCCCTTACTTCCATTTTGTTATTTTTTGCCATAATAATTTTGCTGCCTTTAGTAGTTGTTTTCTAACACCTTAGAATTTAGGGTTATTTGCATCTTAATCATCAAACAAACAGCCTATAGCAAAATCTGCCCTACCTTTGTCCAGTCAACGCATCAATAACATGTTGTGGAGGCTTTATGGCTTTGCCTTTTGTCATGAAGACTGCGGTGACTAACCCTTCGAGCATAAGCTCGTTATCAGGAATTCGATAGATATTTTGATGAAATACGAATCTTACATAGCCTTTCTGCTCAACCCAAATCTTTACTTTGAAGCGATCACTATCCACAAGGGAGCGCTTGTAGGTTAGCTCTACTTTATGCACCACGGCATCGGTACCATCTTCGTGTAGCTGAACAAAATCCAGCCCTTTCCATTTCAGATATTGATGCCGTGCATGCTCTAAGTACTGCTGATATACAGCATTGTTCACGACTCCCTGAACATCGAGCTCATAGTCGCGTACCTCCATCTCATACTCAAATTCCCATGAACCCGGTGTATCAGGCATAGCTTAATCTTTTTTGCAGGTTGATAGCCCAAGTGGAACGTAAAGCGGGCAAAAACTTATGGCGCTTGTGAAAACAAAAACGATTGCTAAAACTAAAAGTACCAAACCAACTGTACCAGGTACCACTCCTTTAAAATACAAGATTGCCATTAGTATGGCTACAATGGTTCTGATTAGCTTATCGGTTGATCCCATGTTCTTCTTCATAAAAAACTCCTCTAAATTGGTTTGAATAAATACGTGAGGAAGTAATTTAAGAAATGAATAGAATTAAAGGAATCAGTAAATAACTCTGTGTAAAACAAGCCCTTTGGCCGGGGCTGTTGGACCTGCTTTGGAGCGATTTGGATGTGAGATTAAAGTCCGGAAATCATCCGGTGTCAACATCCCCCTTCCTACTAATATGAGTGTTCCCATAAGGGAACGCACAACGGAACGCAGGAATCGATTTCCTCGGATAATAAATGTATGGGGCTCACGATCATCACCTTTTATAAAGCGGGCCTCAAAAAAAATACATCTTAGGTGTGGTTGACTCGGATCGGGTGGGGTGAAACTTGTGCAATCGGTGTCGCCTTGCAAGTACTGAGCGGCTTCATTCATTGATTGAAAATCTAATGGATATTTCCAATAGGCCGTCATGTGATCTAAAAGCGGTAAATACTCGCTTGAAAAGTAATAACGGTACTCTCTCTCTGTTGCATCAAAACGGGAATGAAATTCAGGATGGACTTCCTCAAGCTTGTAAATTGAAATGTCGTTGGGAAGAAGTCCGTTCAAACTGTGCAGGATTTTGGGAATTTCAAGTGGATCTGGGGTATCAAAATGGGCTACTTGTCCACGTGCATGAACACCGGCATCTGTGCGACCGGAGCCGGTAATCGGAATTTCCGTTTTAAAAATAACGGCTAACGCTTTTTCAATTTCTTCTTGAATCGTTGGAGCATTGGGCTGTTTTTGCCAACCACTGTAACGGGTTCCATCATACTCTATATCTATGCGATACCGCATAATAAAGAGCTTTAAAAATGAAATCTGAGCGTGGTTACAAAACCATTTCCTCCACTCTCAACCGGGATGTTGAACGTTAGCTCAGGAAGATTTGCATTATAATTTCGTGCCTGAATAAAGGCATGCACTCCACTTACCACTCGATTCAAAACCATTAATGACACTACCGCCGGTATTTGTTGTGTTGCACGTTCTCTGCGGTCACGCATCAAAACATATTCTAATCTCCTATCTTCAGATTCCCAATTCCAGCGATTTTGGGGAATATCCTCTATTAATCTATCCCAGTTTCTTGCACGTAATTGAGCTTCGTTATGTTCCGCAAGACTAAGAAAATTTCCTACTGCAATCTCAACTCTTCGGTTTACTCCTCTGAGATTAATCCCGGCATAAGCATTGGCAAATGTATTTATATTGCCTTGCAGCATAGTTGAGTTTGTGTGCAAATAAACCCATGTGCTGATTAAGACGATATCTGCTCCTAGATGAAACTGCCCTCTGCGCCATGAGTTATTATCAACATAATAATGTCCCCAACCCGGTAAAACAAACGACCGTAATAATGCACCACCGGGATTTAATGTAGCTTCTGAGTTGTTTTGCACCAAGCTTCCCTGTTGATACGAAAATGACAAATCATTTTGGGCTTGCGAATCACAAATCGCTAAAATTGCGAATAGAATAAAGCTGCATAAAATCCTACCTAATCGGGTAGAATTAAATGTTAACTTTAACTGCGTATGTTGCCTTGAAGGATTCAAAAAGATTTTCTTATTAGTTCTTATTCATCTTCTTTACGTTTGCGATGCTCATCCCATCTTCTGATGATTGATATACTGAAACCAAACATAAGAATAAATGTTCCAAGCCAAACGGTTGAAACAAGAGGTTTTTTCTCGAGATTGATGAGTACCCATTCATCCTCGATATGCTCTTCGATGCCAACTAATCGTAAATTGATTTCATCTGTATTCGTATCAATATTTTCAAACCGAACACTGAAACCAAAACTCTCCAACTCTGCTTCGGGGCTTAGCACCCGGTTTTCACCATCATGAAAAACAAGAGCAAACATTGGTTGAACTCTCTCCGAAACTCTTGTTTCAGCATTTTCAATTTCAATATCAGCAAGAACCGCTACTATTGAATCATCGGGTAGATACTCTTCCGGAACCTGAATGAATCGGTGAAACGTAATGTGATATTGAGCCACTCGTGCTGTTGAGTTTGGTGCAATTCTTAAAATATCATTGAAATCCGTTTTACCTGCATTTTCAGACATTAGGGCGTCCGTAACAGCTTGAAAGGTTGATGCTCTTCTGATTCGCTCATTTTCCCGTTCTACCAATGATGAACCCGCAACATACAAATATTTATCACGGATTAGTCCCGTACGAATATCAGGTTCGACGGTCCAGCTGATATTTCCCGGAGCAGAATTTGCAATCATTGGATAAAAAAGCGGACGCATGGTAAATTGTCTTCCACTTCGTACATGCTCAAAATGGATGGTGTACTCTTGCTCTCCCGGTCTTTTTGCATGGGTTATCTCCACATCCCTAAAAGTGACCATATACTCATTATTAATGAGCTTCGGTCTATCTTTGTAAAGTAATACAACCCCTATTTCCTGAATTTCAGGAAATCCTTCATCATCAAAGACTTCACCACGTTGAACAGCAAGGTTATATCCTGCGGTTTGCTGATCTAACATAGGGGTATCAAAAGAAGCTCCTAAGAAGCCAATTAACAAAATAGCAAAGCCGATATGGGTAACTGTCCCTCCAATCATTTTTGCGTTGCGATTAATCATATTTATCATCATTGTGGCATTTCCTATGAGTGCAAAAATTGCCGCAAACAGATAAATCATATACTCAATTTGACGAATATTGGTAAGGATGATTGCAAGTACTGTAATTCCGGATGCAATCAATGTAGGCATGGTGATTGCTCCGGCAAATTCTTCCCCATTTTTGTATTTATTCCACCACAAGTATTGCGTGATTACCGTTAAAATTGCAATAATTATAGCGAAAGGAAGTGTCCATTGATTGTAGAATGCCGGTTCAGGGGGAGTCGGGTTTGGAACAAAAAGACGACCTAGAATCGGCGAGCTTGTTCCCACAATGATAATCAAACCGGTTAAAAACATCGCCATCGCACCGGCGAACATCATGAATTCACGGCTGAAAAATGGATTTTCTTTTTCTTGAGTTGGAAGTTCTTTATAACGGTAAAAGAATAATCCTAAACCTGAAAGAAAAATCGCTAACATGAAAAGGAGAAGCTGATTGTATAGGCCTAAGTCCACGAAACTATGAACTGACGCTTCACCAAGTACACCTGAACGCGTTAAAAAAGTCTGATAAACAATAGTAGCATACGCTAAGATTGCAAACAGTAATGAAGCCTTATGTGATGTCGCACTTTTCTTTTGAACCAGCATGGTATGGATACCAGCCATCCCCAAAATCCAAGGGACTAAAGAAGCATTTTCAACGGGATCCCATGCCCAATATCCCCCAAATGATAGGGTTTCGTAGGCCCAATATCCTCCCAAAAAGATAGCTACTAAAAGGCAAAGATTAGCACCGAGAGTCCAAGGGAAGGCAGGATAAATCCATTCGTGATATTTTCTTTTCCAAAGAGATGACATCGCAAAGGCAAATGGCACGGTCATCATGGCGAAACCAAGAAAAATGATAGGTGGATGAATGATAATCCACGGGCTTCTTAACAAGTCATTAAGTCCACTTCCCTCTTCAGGAATAAAATCAGGATTCATCTGAAAAACAGGCAGATGTGCAAATACATCTGATGTAAGTCTGAAAGGATCAGCGCCGAAGGTTACACCAAAGACACTTACCCCAATAATCATGGAAAGCAAGAAAAACTGTGTCATTGACATAAAAAACATGACAGGGGCTCTATATGTCTTTGTCGCCCATTTTAGAAGGGCCAATCCAACTAAAAAAGAACACAGAATCCATAGCATGAAACTACCCTCTTGTCCGCTGTAGAATGCTGCCGCTAAATATACATTTTGAAGATCTGTACTAGTGTAATTATAGACATAAAAGTACTGAAACTGATTCGTAAACAGCAGATAAACAAGCAAACCCGAAGCAAAAAAGATTAAAGCTCCTTTTAAACCATAAAGAACTGAGGCAACTTTTTCATAAATAGGATTATCATTTTGAGCCGCTAAAAAAAAACTAATCATAGCTCCGAAACTTGCCAAAAATGCGAGGGTAACGGAGAGTGAACCAATAGAACCGATCATATACTGTAGAGAATCAAATTAAAATGTGTGAGGCGCTTCAGAGACCTCAAGATTAGAAGCGTCATTATACTTTGAGGGGCATTTTACGAGCATATCGTCACTAAAAAATACTCCATTGCGCATTTTCCCCATTACAACAAGACCTTCAGCGTCTTCAAAGTTATTTGGCTTCGGTTTATTGAAATGAACTCGATGCGTATCACCATTATTATCCGTCATATAGAAGGTGAAGATCATACGCTGCGTATCAAATCCACTTGGTTTGGTTTGATCCCAAGTTCCGGCAACGTGTACACGTACCCCTTTTTGTTCAGCCTCTTCAAAAGTAACAAAAGAACCGATACTATTTCCAAAATTCCACATCAATAAAGAAGTGAACACTATTATAAAAAAGACTCCGATTAATACACGTGGTTTCATACTTCTGAATTATTTAAATCCTTATTTAATACTTTTTCTTCGATTGCGGTAATCTTGCGGTCAACCCTAACAAGATAAAATACTAGAACAAACCAAATAATTAGGCTTACAGCCAGAACAACAAAAATCAGGTCGTTTGATGACATAAATTGAATAAATGCATTAGGATCCTCGGGCATAACGCCAGTCCATTTATCTGAATAATCCATAATAATTGAATCAGCAGGTGGATTGTATGTTGTATTTGAGGAAATTTTCATAATTAATAATTAGAGGTCAGCTACTACATTTTTGAGTCGTCCATAACGGTATCTCAAATTAGTTAACCAATAGGCCAACGCAAAAAAGCCAATGATAGCCGGATAGAATACAATTCTAAGCTCAGGCGCTGTCATATCGCTGAAAGCCGGGTTTCCATCTGCTCCGGGGTGTAAACTTGGTAGCTGCCTTGGAATAATGTAGAGTAGAAACGGCACGGTAGCAGCGGCAAAAATATTATAAACCGCAGACAATCTGGCTCTTAACTTTGGATCATCAAATGATGATCTCAAAATGAAATAAGCTACATATATCAATAATGCAATAGCCGATAAGTTCATTTTTGGCTCGGCAAATGTCCACCACGTTCCCCATGTAAAACGAGCCCACATCATGCCGGTAAGCAATCCGCAAATACCAAAAACTATTCCAACTTGTGTAGCCGATTCAGCTTTCAAATCATCATTTAGATTTTCGTTTGACAGATACTTAATACTGTAAATCATACCTGCAAAAAATGTTGCAAACATGGTAAACCACATAGGAACATGGAAGAACAAGTTTCTTGCTGTCTCTTCCAAAATTGCAATTTTGGGAATCTCAATTAGAAAACCGGCTATTATTACTACGGTTAACCAAATTAAAACTACATATTTCCAGATTGACACTAACTCGTTTTTTTTTGAAGTTTTAGTGAGCTTCTTTAACGAAGAAGATTAATCTTAAATATACGGAATACTCTCATATTTTGGCATTTTTCCGATATGATTTCGGTCAATTGACAACGGTTTCCTGTAAAAGCTTGTTACACATTTTGAAAGGCGAATTTATAAACCCCAAAAAACTAAAGATTCATTAAAAACAAATGGAAAAAGAGAAAGCAATCAGCTATAGAACGGAGAAAAGTGTATTTCAAAAAGAGTTTTTGAAAGCTTGGTTACTTGTACCATTTTTCGGTTTGGGATACTTCCGTCTAAAACGACTTCATCAGCAAATTGATGATTCCGAAGTTCTTGTTTATAATGATCGTATAGTTGCAAAAGAGGGAACTATTTTAATATCGGAACTGAAAGAAGTCAGAGTTGTATCGTCACCGGAGGTTCAAAAGTTGAAGTTATGTTCAGTTAATTTAGCGTCTGAAAAACAAAGTATAACTATTTTCGCAATACCCTATAATGAGGCAGAACATTTGGGGAATGCACTCTCGCTTGCTATGAAACATGAAGCTGAAAAAAGGAAATTAGAAGAACGAAGCAAAGGTGATTATGCTGACACCTTTCACATCGGAGGGTTAGAACACATGAATAGCCTTGTTGGTTTATGGCAACAAGGCTTGATTTCTGACGAAGACTTTTTTACAGAGCAGAAAAAGTTTAAAAAAGAATAGCCTTCGACTCTACTGATTCATTGAAATCAAAAATTCTTGATTATTTCGGGTACCTTTTATTTTGTCCATCAAAAATTCCATAGATTCCAGTGGCGACATATTCGAAAGGAATCTTCTCAGCAATACCACTTTTTCACGTTCAGCATCCTGAACAATTAATTCTTCCCTTCTTGTACCACTTTTGAAGAGGTCGATTGCCGGAAATATTCTGTTTTCAGAAATTCTTCTATCGAGTACAAGTTCCATGTTTCCAGTTCCTTTAAACTCTTCAAAAATAACATCATCCATTCGAGAACCTGTATTCACTAATGCGGTAGCTATTATAGTTAAGCTTCCACCATTTTCAATATTTCTCGCCAAACTGAAGAGTTTCCTTGGTTTTTTCAGGGCTTCAGAATCTACTCCACCACTCATTGTGCGACCGGTTTTTGAGGCACATATATTGTAAGCTCGGGCAAGCCTGGTCACGGAATCCATCAATAATACCACATCATATCCACTTTCCACAAGGCGACGTGCCTTCTCGAAAACTAATTCAGCCAGGGCAATATGATTTTCAGGCTTCATATCAAATGTTGAAGCAAGTACTTCGGCGTTTTTTACATTACGCTCCATTTCAGTTACTTCTTCCGGGCGCTCATCTACCAATAAAATCAATATCTTGGCATCAGGATTATTGGTAGCTATGGCATTTGCCATTCCCCTTAATATAGTCGTCTTACCGGTTTTTGGCTGTGCAACAATCAATCCGCGTTGCCCTTTACCGAGTGGTGCGAAAAGATCTATAACCCGAGTTGTATAATCGAATGGTGTATGCTCAAGTTTGTAACGCTGATTAGGGTAGACCGGTAAAAGCTGATCAAAATCAGGGCGATCATCCATATTTTGGGGGATGGTACCATTCACGCCATCTACACGGAGTAAAGCAAAGTATCGTTCTCCGACTTTCGGTGGTCTGATAATGCCAAGTACCGTATCTCCCTGCTTTAATGCAAAACGCTTAATTTGGGAAGGCGAAACATAGATATCATCAGGACTTGCAGAAAAATTATAATTGGATGAACGCAGGAAACCATATCCATCAGGCAAAATTTCTAGCGTTCCTTCATTAATTAAATATCCACCAAGGTTAGGAGTAATTTCTTTGATACGCTCTTCTAAAGTAGGAGCATCAGAAAATGGAATTTCGTCATTTCTCTGACGTCGATGCTGCTGATGTTGCTGTTGATGCTGATTATTTCTTTGCTGATCAGGTCGAGTATGTTCTTGCCTTTGCTCTTGTTTTGGCTCTTGTCTATGCTTTTGTTCAGGAGCTTTAAATTCTTGCCTACTCTCAGAGACATCTAGTTTCTCTTTTACATTTTCTTTTAAAGGCTCCACAGTTAAATCATCTGATCCATCCTCTGATTTAACCGGAAAATCTGTCGAAGAAGCAACTTTTTTGGGACGTCCTCTTCTTTTCTTTAAAACCTGTTCTTTAGGAATCTGCTTAATTTCTAATGAGGCTGATTCAGCAGATAGCTTTGTTTCTTTCTCGACAGAAGATTCAGTCGGTGTAACCTTAGAATGAAGAGTTTGATCTTCAACTACATTAGATTTCTTGGTTACTTTTAGACCAGTATCTTTCTTTTCTTGTCTGTTAGCTTTTGCAGCACCAAGCGTAGATCTTAAAATCGACTTTTGAACAACAGGTTCAGTATCTAAATCACTCTTTTCATTAATATCAGCAGATGAAGAAGCATTTTCTTGTTCAAACAAACTTGCTTGTGTAACTAATTTAGAGTTTTTTCTAGGTTTTGGAGGGGCAACGGGGGCATCTTTCTTGTGAAGCGATTGCTCTGCTATCTCTCTAATTCGTTGAATGAGTGCTTCTTTTTTAAGCCCTACGACGGACTTTTCGCCAATAAGAGAAGCTATTTGTTGAAGTTCTTTAAGAGATTTTGTTTGAAGATCCATTTTATTGATAACGATGACATCTACAGTTTAACTGTATGACATTATTTTTGGTAACTACTTGATAAGTTATTCCGCATTATGCGGTTTTCATAAGTTGAAAGAAACAGTTTGTTAAGCGTATCAGATTCCCTGCATCATTTTTTCAGGTCATAAGCCCGGTTTTTAAGTCTGAGTTAGTAGTGAAGCTGCTCAGAACCCCAAAGATCTTAATTCTATGATTGATTCGTAAAAATAGAAAGATCCTGAAAAAATAACTAATGAGTTAGTGTGTTTGGAGGAAAACGTGTTGGCATCGAACAAGGTCGTATTCGGTATTTTTGCACTGACCTCTTCAAAACATGCCGCTCTGCTAGTGTTTATTGAAAAATAGTACAATTCATCAAATTCTGAAACACAATCTTTAAATTCTTTTGTGAGTTTATCTTTCATTACAGAAAAGACAATTACCCAAGGTTTTTTGAATCCATTTTGCTTAATGGTATGTAGTAATTCACGTAATGCCTGCTCATTATGTGCACCATCATAAAACCAGTTTCTAGAAAGGATTATTCGTTCAAATCGGGCTTTTAGACCCGTATTCAGCACTATTTTTTCCAACCCTTTAGATAATAACTCATCAGAAACCGGAAATCTCCTCTTTAAAATCTTACTCGCCTGATAAACCATAGCCACATTTACAGCATGTATAGGCGCGATCAATGGTAGGGAAAACTGCTTTATTTTGCCTCCATCGACAATAAAAATAATTCCATTTTGCCAATAAGGATGAACATCTTGAGCGAAATAAAGCTCAGAATTTGTTTCCAAAACTTTCAACTCAACAACGTTTTGAGCATCTTGTGGAAGACTTCCAATTACAACCGGTGTATTCGTTTTAATGATTCCGGCTTTCTCTTTGGCAATACGTTCTATAGTCGAACCTAAAACATCTGTATGGTCAAAACCGATACTTGTTATGATAGATAATTCAGGATGGATAATATTTGTAGCGTCTAAACGCCCTCCCAGACCTGTTTCAATGATGGCAATATTAACATTTGATTCTGCAAAAAACCAAAAGGCTAACCCTGTACTGATTTCGAAATAGGTTAATTTGAGTTCAGTAATAATAGGCGCATAACGATCAAAAAAATCGATTAAGATTTCATTTGAAATCTCCATCCCATTAATTTTGAACCGTTCATTATACCGAAGTAAATGGGGAGAGGTGTAAAGAGCCGTTTTATATCCTGCCTCCTGAAACACCGATGCCAACATGTGGCACACAGTTCCTTTTCCATTTGTACCAGCAACATGAATCGAAAGAAATTTTTTGTGCGGATTTCCTAAGTATTCACAAAATGAGGTAATTCCTTCAAGACCAAATTTTGAAGCACTAGCCCCTTTGTCCTTAAACATTGGAATGCGTGCTAAAAACTGATTTACATCTTCTATAGTCGTCATCTTTAGTGCACTCAGGGCGCAACTTTAGGGGATGGTTTGTCACCATAATTCATCCAAACAACCCACATCAAGAAAATCGCAAGATAGAAAATTGCTGACGTTGAATAATCATGGGCAAAATCAAACCACTGAGGATAATGTGCCTGAAGAATGATTAACGTAAAGATTCTGGCAACATTCACTAAGTAAATTGCCAAAATTCCGGCAGGGATAAATAACGCTCGTTTAATGTTATCACCCGGATATGCAATCACAAAACCTATAAAAAGCCCGATTGCTTCTAGTCCGTTGCATCCATCTACAATCATAAGACCGGCGGTTCCATCCAATCCTATAACACGGTGCCGCATGAAAAAATCAACATTCAACAACGATAAAATTCCACCACTCACATCAATCAAATTAACGGAAAGCCATTCGTCTAGTCTGCCATCTGGTAGTAACCACAATTCATAGATGAGATACCAAACGCCGAAAAAACCAAGTAACTTTAACAAAAAGCTTACAATATCTTTATTTAAACCAAAATTCATTCTTGATAATGTGATAAGATGAATACTATTGAAATATTATTGCACAAAATAATCATAAATCACCTGCCTTAGAAATGAATTATACACGTTGAATCACATATTTAATCCTATTTGGGAAGCTTCCCGTTTAAACAAAGAGCTATTTAACCAGGATTTATGAATAAATCGTCGCTCGTTTTCTCACCCTTAGCTGAATAGGGATGCGGTTTTAACACATCCCACTAACCAATTTTATATGTGCGAGGTGGTGGCGGGAGTGCCAGGCATACATGGCGGTTGTTTCTGCCAGGGTGAACGTCCTTTTGTGTTCCGGATGATTAAACGTCTTTTTAAAGTCTGCCTCATCCAAGCTTTTTAACAAGGTTACCCAACGTGCGTGGAGTCCTTCAATTATACGCAGAGAAGCTTCAATAGAAGCGTTGGTTGAATCGGGAAGTTCTGCCCAACGCTCTTCGAAGTAGGGCTTGATAGTCGGCGACTCTTCTGTTAACGCTAGTTTGAAACGGATAAAACTATTCATGTGACTATCCGCACAATGATGCACTACTTGACTAGCCTTCCAACCCCCAGGGCGATAGGATGTGTTGAGCTGTTCTTCTGACATCCCTTCAATTTCTGACCTTAATTGTTTCGGAAAATTAGCTATTTCCTGAATCCACTGATCGATAAGTTCTGGTGTTACAAGGATTGGCTTTACAAATGGTCCAACAGGAAAACGTAGTTCATTCATATAGATATATCGATTAAAAATCTGCTCTAAAGAGTGTTCTTTCAGTTAGAAGGAGGATAGTTCCGGGTTTTATGGCGATTCCGGTGGGGGTTTGGTTGGTGGGGTTTTTGAATTCTTGAACGACCCTGCCCCGGTGATTCATTTTTTGAATCGCTTGTGTTCCGGCTGCCCAAACGGCGGTTTCTGTAATAGCTAAGCGATGCGCTGAGTGAGGCATCATGGTGAAGCCCAGGTAATTTCCGCCGGTAGTGAGTTGATGCAGTACATTTCCACGTTGATCAATTAAATAAATCACTTCATCTCTGACGCGCATGTGACGGATAGGAAATTCGATGTCGAACATCTGCAAGTCGATGCTGGCAGATACGTTTCCCTGTTCACTAAATCGTAGAATGGATCGGGAATCAGCGTCATAGACAAAGGCTTCCCCTAAAATATTGACGCTCACCATTTCCGGTTGAAATCGGCTAAATGCACCGGTTGATGCCGTCGGGGTCAGCATCCCTAAAAATCGCAGGCGACGATCGTACATTTTTACGGATTGATTTCTGGAGTCGGCCACGTATAAACGCATTCCGTTCGTTACGTCGATGTCGAGGGGACGATCGAAGCGGTAATCTCCGGTTCCGCGAGCGCCAAGGGAGTCTTGTCGCAGTCCACGTTGATTGAGGATGAGCAGTCGGTTCCGACCCGTTTCTACGATAAATAGTTCGCCGGATGGCGTTACGTCAACAGCCGATGCTCTTGATAAGTTGGTTGCCACTTCCTCGAATTCCGTTTCAATCAGCAAGGAGTCTTGCGGAATCGAAACAAAGAACAGGAGTAGCATCGTGAGTAGCATCGGTTAGAGCCTCCTCAGCCCTTTAGCTCCGATATCTTTTCGGTAATACATCCCCTCAAAATTCACCCCTTTGATTGCATTGTAGGCTTTATCAATGGATTCCTGTAAGGTTTCGCCTTTTGCTACGATATTGAGCACCCTTCCCCCATTTGAAAGTAACGTACCTTCTTCGCTCCGTTTAGTCCCGGCCTGATAGACGAAAACATCTTCAGATTCCGGCAGATTTATGGTGATGTGCTTGCCCTTTTCGTACGCCAATGGATAACCTTTCGATGCCGCAACAATGCAAGTATAGTAAGAGGGATCAACTTCAAGAGTTACATATTCCAATTTTCCATGAACGCATGCGAGCATCAGTTCAACGATGTCTGTTTTTAGCGCGGGGATGATTACCTGACATTCAGGATCGCCAAATCGGCAGTTATATTCCACCACTTTTGGTCCGTCTTCAGTAATCATAAGTCCGGCGTAAATAACCCCTTTATAAGGTGTTCCTTCGGCTACCATAGCATCTACGGTCGGGCGAATCACCGTTCTGTCGATCTTTGCAAGAAGGAGGTCATCAACCAATGGAGCCGGGCCGTAAGCTCCCATCCCCCCGGTATTTAATCCGGTGTCTCCTTCACCTATACGCTTATGATCTTGCGCTTGAAAAAGGATTTTAGAAGTGTTTCCATCCGTGATTGCAAATACAGAAACTTCCTCGCCTTTCAAAAATTCTTCAATCACAATTCGGTATGAGGCCGTACTCAGATTTGGATCATCCTGAAGCATTTCAAGGGCTTCGAGGGCTTCTTCTTTGTTTTCGCAGACAAATACGCCTTTACCGGCAGCAAGTCCGTCGGCTTTAATTACACGAGGCCAATGTTGCGTTTCTTCAATGTGTTCAACCGCTTTTGTCCATTCGTGCCGCTCAAAACACAGATATTCAGCTGTTGGGATACCATATTTATGCATGATGTCTTTTGCGAAAGACTTGCTCCCTTCTAAGCGAGCAGCACCGGCGCTTGGTCCAAATGCCAATTTTTCTTCATCTTCGAGGAAGTCAACGAGCCCGTCAACGAGCGGTTTTTCGGGACCTACAACCGTTAGCGTGATTTCTTCCTGCTCAATAAATTCGAGAATGGCCTCGAAGTCTTCGGTGTCGAGATCAACATTGGTTCCGAATTGAGCGGTTCCGGGATTGCCCGGCGCAATGAATAGTTTTCCCGTATTCGGGGATTTTGAAATTGCATCAGCGAGGGCATGTTCTCTGCCCCCACTGCCTATGAGCAATATATTTTGAACTTCCATTACTTGGATTTTAGGTGACCCGCTGTCTTAATCATAGCGGAAAAACTGTCGGCTTTAAGACTTGCGCCTCCAATTAAGCCTCCATCAACATCCTTACAATTTAGTAATTCTTCAGCATTTTTTGGATTCATACTTCCACCGTACAGAATCAACATAGATTCTGCGACTTCCGAGCCGTATAATAAGGTTAATTCAGCACGAATGAAGGCATGAATTTCCTGTGCTTGTTCCGGGGAAGCTGTTTCGCCGGTTCCAATAGCCCAAACAGGTTCGTAAGCAATCACTACGCCGGTAGCATCTGAAGCTGAGATACCTTCAAAACCGCCAATAAGCTGTTCTTTCACCACATCAAAATGCTTTCCGGCTTTTCTTTCCGAAAGATGCTCACCTATACATACTACAGGTGCCAAGCCTTTTTCGAGCGCTTTTTTGGTTTTCTTATTTACGGTTTCGTCGGTTTCGTTGAAATATTGCCTGCGCTCTGAGTGACCAATAATCACATAGGTTGCACCGGTCTCTTTTATCATATCAGCGTTAATTTCGCCGGTGTAGGCACCTGAATTTTCAAAGTGCAGATTCTGAGCACCGATGTGTAATCCTCTGATCTTTTTTGCCCCTTCAACGGCTGCAAACAGGGAGGTGTATGTCGGGCAAATGAGCACGTTAACGCCCTGAGGTACTTCATTAATTTCTTCTGCTAATGCCGAAAAAAAAGCGGCGGTCTCGCCGATGTTTTGATTCATTTTCCAGTTTCCGGCAATTAAATATGTTCTCATAGTTCTTCCTCTTCTAATATTCTTAAGATGTCGTTTTGGATAATCGCAAAATTGGTACCGGAGTATTTTCGAATAATAGTGCCATCCGGTGCAATTAAAATGCGTGTTGGGATAACGGTCAGATTAAATTTTTGAATGATATCTGCCGAGTTAAACTGACCGGCGGATACAACCGGCCAGGGAATATTACGATCCTGAACGAAGGCGTTTACAGTAACGCGGCTATCATGTATGGGGATAGTAACAATTTCAAAATTCCTGTCCTTGAAGCTTTCATACAGCAACCCAAGCAACGTGTTTTCAGTCTGATAAGCTTGACTTGCGAAGTTCGCAATTTCAATAAGAACGGTCTTACCTAATAAATCTTGGTTTTGTACTCGTCCTCCTCTATGGAGCTGTAAAGAGAATGACGGCGCTGGTAAACCTGGAAAAAGATGTTCAATATCATACATCATCACATCCACCCATTCAGCGAGAGAAGGCGAACTTTTATGGCGCTCACGAAAAGCAAGTAAGCGTGTTTTTGCCTCTTGCTCCATTCCATTATCAATTTTTATTTCGATGGATTCCATTTCGAGTACAATCCGGTCTTCCTCCGGAATTCGCATTGTTAATACAGAATCAATGAAAGCAATGGCAGGCTTTGCGCCTTGAAGTCTAAGCTTTGCCCCTGCACCAAGTCGCACTTTTGCAGCGGTATAAAGACTCTGATCAGCCAAAGATTGGCGAACACGACTAAGAACAACTTCATCATTAAAACCGGCCAAAATCTCTACACTGCGCAGCGTACCAATATCAGCCGCCAGAGTTCCGGGATGTAATTCTCTAACTGACCAAAATAAATCGCTCCAAGTGTTGATAATCACCGGGATGGTGTCTTGCGTAACTTCAACCGCTCCTGAATTGATGAAATCAACGATGCGGTTATAATTCCGCTCAACCCGCTGATATGTATTCATTGCCCCATGTTCTTTCGATTTAATCTCTACGGTGTCATCAAAATTTGGAAGCTGACCAGTTAGAGTTACCGGATCGTTTGGTGCTAAAATTAGGGCTGTTGCAGCAAGTGGAATGCCGTATCTACTAATGGAAGCTGTGAATTCTCCTTTATTGCGGAAACGGGCTGTGCCGGAAAAAGTGCCATCAATATTTGTAATCGCTGAAAAAAGTGTATCGATTCCTCGAGGCCCACCGATATCAACAATATGAACAGAGATCCCTGAGTAATCGCCAGTGTTATCAAGACGTTCATCTACTGTAATGCTACCGCTGATTCGGGTTGATTTCAATGTTTGAGCAAGTCCTGAATCAATTAGCAGAAATGATGCAAGAAGAAGTATTAGAAATTGAGCTTTGTTTTTCACTTAGATGATATGATCTATGATTCCAGTTTTTGTTGTACCATTTGTGTTACCATTTGAGGATTGGCTTTGCCGGCAGATTGACGCATCACTTGGCCGACAAAAAATCCGATGAGCCCTTTCTTACCTTCGCGATATCGCTTGGCTTCATCAGGATTTTCCTCAATAACTTTTAAAACGAGAGGTTCAAGGAAAGAAGTATCTGAAACCTGCATCAAATTCAATTCCCGTGCAATGGTCTCAGGATCGTCTTTACGCTCAAGCATTGCATTGAAAATAGTCTGTAGTGCCGAAGAATTGATTTTATCGGCATTCTTTAGCTCAAGTAGCTGTGCGATGTATTTGGTTTGAATGGGGAAATCCTCAATCGAAAGATTTTGCTCATTCAAAACACGCTTCACTTCGGTGATCATCAGATTTGATGCGGCTTTCACATTTTTTGAATCCTTCAAAACGGCCTCAAAATATTCCGCAAAATCTTTATCCTCTGTGAGGATGCGGGCTTCTTTCACTGAAAGTTGTAATTCCGAAACAAAACGCTTGAAACGAGCTTCCGGAAGTTCCGGTAACTCTTGCTTGATTTCTTCTAAAAATTCATCTGTTATAATGACCGGAGGAAGATCAGGATCAGGAAAATAGCGGTAATCGTGCGCTTCTTCCTTCCCACGAAGCGGACGCGTTTCCATCCGATTGGGATCCCACAAAAGGGTGGACTGATGGATTTCTCCCCCGTTCAAAATAATCTGTTTTTGTCGCTCGACTTCATACGTGATGGCTCGTTCAACATTTCTGAACGAGTTCAGGTTTTTGATTTCGGTACGTGTTCCAAATTCTTTTTGCCCCACCGGACGGATGGATACGTTTGCATCACAACGCAGGCTTCCCTCCTCCATGTTTCCATCACAAACTCCGAGATAACGAACAATCTGCCGGATTTGAGTCAGGTAAGCGTAAGCTTCTTCCGGCGAGCGAATATCCGGTTCAGAAACGATCTCAATTAGCGGAGTACCTGCCCTATTAAGGTCAATAAGCGAATTCACAGGATCGATATCATGAATGGATTTTCCGGCATCTTCTTCCATGTGGATGCGCGTAATACCGATTCGCTTAGAGGAGCCATCCCCTAATTCAATATCCAAATAGCCATGCTGACAGATGGGATTTTCGTATTGGGAAATCTGATAGCCTTTGGGTAAATCCGGGTAGAAATAGTTTTTTCGGGCAAAAATGGATTTCCGTGTGATTTGGCAATTGGTAGCCAAGCCCATTTTTACGATATAACGCACCAAGTTTTCATTCAACACAGGGAGCGTACCGGGGTGTCCGATACAAAGCGGTGTTACCTGAGCGTTAGGAGCGCCTCCAAAAGCGATGGAAACGGGAGCAAAAGCCTTACTTTCTGTCAGAAGCTGTGCGTGAACTTCCAGCCCGACTACAATTTCAAATTCCACAGATTAGTTGATAAGTGATCGTTCTAAGATCGTAGATTAATGAGATTACTTATTGATTTTCAGCTTCTTAATTTAAGAAAGAATCTGCCATTTTGCACGCAGAATATGAACAATAGAATAACCGGTTTAGGATGAGGAAAACTGCTATCGCGTGGGACGTTGCCCCACGCTGTGATCGCCTCGCCCCTTCAGGGCTATTTTGGGTTCGGTGTGGTTTTGACTTAATAGCTCTGTAGGAACGTTACATTTTGGTAACCGTGGGTAGCGCCCATGGTTACACCTGGTGCTGGTTTGTTGCCGATATCCACCACCACGGGGGACGCTGCCCCACGCTGTGATCGCCTCGCCCCTTCAGGGCTATTTTGGATTTGATGTGGCTTTGACTTAATAGCTCTGTAGGAGCGTTGCATTTTGGTAACCGTGGGTAGCGCCCATGGTTACACCTGGTGCTGGTTTGTTGCCGATATCCACCACCACGTGGGACGCTGCCCCACGCTATGATCGCCTTGCCCCTTCAGGGCTATTTTGGGTTCGGGGTGGTTTTGACTTAATAGCTCTGTAGGAGCGTTGCATTTTGGTAACCGTGGGTAGCGCCCATGGTTACACCTGGTACTGGTTTGTTGCCGATATCCACCACCACGTGGGACGTTGCCCCACGCTGTGATCGCCTCGCCCCTTCAGGGCTATTTTGGATTTGGTGTGGTTTTGACTTAATAGCTCTGTAGGAGCGTTGCATTTTGTAACCGTGGGTAGCATCCATAGTTACACGGATGGTTGAGGCTAGGTCTTCGTTTGCGAGCGATTTCTTTTACATGCAGAATATTCGATACAAAAAAGCCGGCACTCTTTGAGGGAGTGACCGGCTTTTTTAATTTGGTTTAGGGGGATGGGATTAGAAGCCCATGCCTCCGCCCATTCCACCCATGCCGCCCATATCAGGCATAGCAGGAGCAGCATCTTCTTTCTTAGGCTTCTCAGAAATTACCGCCTCAGTTGTAAGCATTAAGCCGGCAACAGAAGCAGCGTTTTCGAGTGCTGTACGAGTAACTTTGGTTGGGTCGATAACGCCCGCAGCTACTAAATCTTCATAGACTTCAGTACGTGCGTTGAAACCGAAGCTGCCTTCGCCTTCTTTCACACGCTGAACTACGATTGAGCCTTCAACACCTGCGTTAGCAGAAATGGTGCGAAGTGGAGCCTCGAGTGCTCTGCGAACGATTTCGAAACCAAGTTTAACATCCTGATTTTCTGAAGTAAGACCATCAAGAACGTGACCGCAACGGATAAGGGCAACACCACCACCCGGAACGATACCTTCTTCAACAGCAGCGCGGGTTGCATGAAGTGCATCTTCAACACGTGCTTTTTTCTCTTTCATTTCTACTTCAGAAGCAGCACCGATGTAAAGAACTGCAACACCACCGCTTAATTTAGCCAAACGCTCTTGTAATTTCTCGCGGTCGTAGTCAGAAGTTGTGTTCTCAATCTGAGCACGGATTTGATTTACACGTGCTTTGATATCATCTTGCTGACCTTTTCCATCAACGATGGTTGTGTTGTCTTTGTCGATGCTTACGCGGCTAGCCTGACCAAGGTACTCGAGGGTAGCATTGTCAAGTTTGTATCCACGCTCTTCGCTGATAACGGTTCCACCTGTAAGGATTGCGATGTCCTCAAGCATTGCCTTACGACGATCACCGAATCCTGGAGCTTTAACTGCAGCAATTTTGAGGGTACCACGAAGTTTGTTAACAACAAGCGTAGCAAGAGCTTCGCCTTCGATGTCCTCAGCGATGATAAGCAACGGCTTACCTGTTTGAATTACTTTCTCAAGAACAGGAAGAAGATCTTTCATGCTTGAGATTTTCTTGTCGTAGATAAGGATGTACGGATCATCCATTTCAGCAACCATGCTGTCGCTGTTGGTTACGAAGTATGGAGAAAGGTAACCACGGTCGAACTGCATACCTTCTACAGTTTCGAGGTAGGTTTCGGTTCCTTTAGCTTCTTCAACAGTGATAACACCATCTTTGCCAACTTTTTCCATTGCTTCTGCAATACGCTTACCGATTTCATCGTCGCCGTTCGCAGAAATGGTACCTACTTGCTGAATGCTTTCAAGGCTGTCACCAACCGGCTTGCTTAGGTTTTTCAACTCAGCAACTACCGCATGAACAGCTTGGTCGATACCGCGCTTTAAGTCCATTGGGTTTGCACCGGCAGTTACGTTTTTGAGACCGGTTTGAATAATAGATTGTGCAAGAACGGTAGCTGTGGTAGTACCATCACCGGCGTTATCGCTGGTTTTAGATGCTACTTCACGTACCATCTGTGCACCCATGTTTTCTACTTTATCTTCCAATTCGATTTCTTTAGCAACAGTAACACCGTCTTTGGTTACCGTTGGCGCACCAAATGATTTCTCGATAACTACATTGCGTCCACGAGGTCCTAAGGTTACTTTCACAGCGTTCGCTAATTTATCAACGCCGCGCTTTAACGCCTCGCGAGCTTCTACGTTATAATGAACTAATTTTGACATAGTGTGTCTTAATTTTTTGAGTTTGTGGTTAATAGCTTACAAGCAGGGGATTAAGAAACGATACCAAGAATATCGCTCTCACGCATAATGAGGAGCTCATCTCCATCGATGGTGAGTTCAGTACCGGCATATTTGCCATAAAGAACTTTATCGCCTTCTTTAACGGACATATCGATTTTTGTGCCGTTCTCGAAACGACCACCTCCAACAGCTACTACGGTTCCACGTTGTGGCTTTTCTTTAGCTGTATCCGGGATAATGATTCCGCTTGAGGTTTTTTCCTCAGCAACGTCGGGTTTTACAACAACCCTGTCAGCCAAAGGTTTAATTGATGCCATAAAAAATGACTCCTGTTTTTTTATTAATGTTAATGGTTAGATTCGTTTGGCACTCTACCGAAACGAGTGCTAATCAAGTTGCTTAAATTAAACGTAATCAATACACTAATCAAGCCTTACTTTTACATTTCAGCACTCAAAACGCTAAACTGCCAATTTTTATTACAACTCAACCACAAGAAAAAACTGTGCCAAAACTTTTCTGACATGAAATTATTTCCATTTTGACAGGATGGCATTTGTTTTAAATCAAAATAGACTGATGTACCTCATAAAACACATATTTGGCAGATTTTCGCGGACAAACAATCAATTAAACAGCTAAACAGTTAAACAGTTAAACAAATAAACCTCCTAAACGAAAAAAAACTTTCACCTTTGAGCCTTCAGCTTTCAGCTTCCTCAAACTCGCCCCAAACCCAAACCAATAGAACACAGATGACGCAGATTTAGCAGATTCACGCGGATTTTTTTTCTCGCCTGAACCCAACCCAACCTTCGTGAACTCCGTGCCTCCGAGCCTTCGTGTAAAAAACAACACTTTATATTCACTTGTCCTGATCTCTCAACTCCTAAACCAAGGTAACTTTGAGCTTTCAGCTTTGAGCTTCCTCAACCTCAACCTCAAAAAGCTTCCCCCTTCCCCATCCTTTTTTAATTTCATTTTGCAGTAGTCTCTGTTTATTTTAGATGCCAAACAGATTAATACGTTACATAAACCTTACTATTTGCTATGAAGGCCTATCACGAGTTGGTCGAGCGTGTGTTAACGCACGGTGTTTTAAAGCCTAACAGAACCGGAACTGATGCAATCAGCAGCTTTGCAGAATCATATCGCGTTGATCTTTCAGAGGGATATCCACTGCTGACAACCAAAAAAGTATTTTTTCGCTCGGTGATTCTTGAATTGCTTTGGTATCTGCGAGGAGAAAACCACATCCGATGGCTACGTGATGAAAAAGATTGTCATATTTGGGATGCATGGGCGGATGAAACCGGCTATGTAGGGCCTATCTATCCGGTGATGTGGAGAAGATTTCCCTATACAGAATATGAGGATATTGATTTAGAGGGTGTTGGCGCTACGATTACCAAAGTGGCTCCATCCCAAAAAGAATTTGATCAGATTCAGTATGTGATTGATGAAATCAAACGGAATCCTACAAGTCGCCGATTAGTGGTTAGTGCGTGGCATCCCGGTTTGATAAAAGAAATGGCGCTTCCTCCTTGCCATTTGATGTTCATTTTTAATGTCACCGGCGACCGCTTAAACTGCCATTTAACACAGCGTTCGGGCGACATTGCGCTTGGAATTCCTTTCAATTTGGCCTGTTATTCTGCGCTTACCATGATTATCGCCAAGCAGACCGGTTTAAAACCCGGTACGTTTGCTCATACTATTGTAGATGCCCACATCTATGCAAATCATGTTGACGGACTCAAAGAGCAACTAAAACGTGAGCCATATCCCTTTCCAACCCTCGAAATCGCCGATAAAGACATCGATGATCTCGAGTATGAGGATTTCACTCTTTCAAATTATCAGCATCATCCCCCTATCAAATTTGAAGTTGCAGTATGACGGAATTTGTCATCATTGTAGCGCATGACCCAAATTTGGTTATCGGCAAGGATGGAAGACTCCCGTGGCGCATCCCCGAAGATTTGAAGCTGTTCAAGCAGACTACACTCGGACATCCGCTTTTGATGGGGCGCGGTGTATTTGAAGAACTTGGGGAAAAGCCTCTTCCCGGAAGGGAAAATTTTGTGTTAACGAGTCGAGATTATCCTCAGGTGACCACCTTTACATCCATCCCAGATGCCGTCAAGTATTTCAAAGATTCAAATTTTGAGTTGGTTTTCATTATCGGTGGTGGAAAAATCTACTCGCAGATGATGGATGTGGCGGATAGATTAATCGTGACTTTAGTCAAAGAATCCTATGAGGGGGATGTGTACTTTCCGGAGTATAGAAACCATATTGGTACCGTATGGCAAGAGATTTCAAGGAAGGAATTTGAGCTTTTTGAGTTGATTGAGTATAAGAGGGTAAAAAACTGATCTTCGTTTTAGAACGAGTTTTTTTGATGGGGATGGTTGTCTTTAGTCAGGCACTGAGAATTGCAACATCAGAAACTAATTCCTATATTGCATTATTATTTTTTATTCAATAATATCAATCGGTTATGAGTCCCTTTTACAAGTTTTTTATTTGCAAATCGTTGCTCTTTTTTGCGTTTAGCATCAGTCTTTTTGCCCAAAATGTACCCGTTCACTTTATGGTAAACATGAATTATCAGGAGGAACTTGGTAAATTTAATTCATCCTCAGACTTCGTTGACATTGCCGGTTCATTTAATGGCTGGGATGGTCAAAATCATGTTTTAACAGAATCCGATCAATCCGGAATCTATGAAATCACCATTCAAGGATTCACACCGAACACCACCATTCAATTCAAATTCAGAATAAATGGTACATGGGATGGAAATGAAGAGTTTCCGGGTGGTGGACCTAACCGAACCTACACCGTTACCTCTGGTGAAAATCAAATTCTGGTTTGGTATAATGATGAAGCCCCTCAAACCGGTCCTCCTATAGCTGATTTTAGTCCAACCTTTTCAACTATTTTTGAGAATGGTACTGTATGGTTTCGAGATCGTTCTGCCGGTTTAGTTACCGAGTGGGAGTGGCACTTTGAGGGTGGAATCCCATCAACCTCAACCGAAAGAAATCCTGTCGTTACCTATACTAATGCCGGTTTTTATGATGTTAAGTTGATTGCAAAGCATGAAGATTTGGCAGATACGCTAACACTTGAACAAGCAGTTCAAGTAAATATTAGAGAAGATAACCAAACGTATTGGTGGAATGATGCCGTTTTTTATGAAATCTTCGTTCGTAGCTTTTTTGATAGCAGTGGAAACGGAACCGGAGATTTTGCCGGACTAACCCAAAAGTTAGATTACCTCAATGATGGAAATCCGGAAACTGATGATGATCTTGGAATCACCGGAATTTGGTTAATGCCAATCCATCCATCCCCAAGTTATCATGGGTATGACGTTACCGACTATAAAGGTGTCAATAGCGATTTCGGAAATATGACGCAATTCCGCGAGTTCGTTCAGCAGGCACAACAACGCGGGATTCGTGTAATCATCGACTTCGTGCTAAATCATAGCTCTTCACAACACCCGTGGTTTATCAACTCACGGAATAATGTAGCGGGTTATCGGGATTATTATCGATGGAGCAGCTCTCATCCCGGATACAATGGCCCATGGGGGCAGCCGGTTTGGCATTCCCACAGTTCTGGTTTTTATTACGGAGTTTTTTGGGGAGGGATGCCTGACATCAATTTTCATAATGCATCCGTTAAAGAAAAACTATTTGAAGCCGCCGATTTTTGGATAAATGATGTTGGCGTAAATGGTTTTCGTCTTGATGCCGTGACCTATATTTTTGAGGACGGTTCGCAGCTCGAACATGTTGAAGAAACATTCCATTTTTGGCAGGAATTTAATGCGCGTGTTAAATCAGGGAATCCTGATGCTGTAACCGTTGGAGAAGCTTGGACTTCCACCGAGCAAATTCTCCCTTATGTTACCAATGATCGGTTAGATATCGCGTTTGAATTCGATTTAGCATCATCAATCTTAAATGCTGTGCGTAGTGGCAATACTACCTCGCTTTATGCACAAATGCAGAAAGTTTATAACAGCTATAATTATCAGCAATTTGCGACCTTCCTGACCAATCATGATCAGAACAGGGTGATGAACGAATTGAACAACAATTGGAATCGTGCAAAAACAGCTGCTGCTATTTATCTGACTCTACCGGGAGTTCCTTTTCTATATTATGGAGAAGAAATTGGCATGACGGGAGCAAAGCCTGATCCACAAATCAGAACTCCCATGCAGTGGACTGCCGGACCGAACGCCGGATTTACCACAGGAAACCCATGGATTAATCTTAACTCTGATTTTCAAATCAGAAACGTGGCCGTTCAGCGTGAGGATCCCAATTCCCTTTTTAATACATATCGCAGGTTGATACACCTGAGAAACAACAATCAGGCGCTAAGAATCGGGTCATGGAATCCTGTGCATGGTACTTCAAACGGAATTTTTAGTTTCATAAGAGAAACAACCGATGAACGTTTTCTTGTTGTTATCCATACCGGAACCGGCACTCTCGGAGCTACTGAATTAACCCTTCCGGGAATTCAAATCCAACCTGACACCTACACCATTGAGAACCTCTTCACAAATCAACAGATTGAAGTGCAAATCAATTCAGGGAATCGGTTGGTGCTTCCATCGGTTCAACCACACGACATTATGATTATTCCTATTTCAAATTTGGTTCAGGTGAGTACAGAGCAGGAATCTCAAATTCCAACTCAATTTCGATTAGAACAAAATTATCCCAACCCATTTAATCCTACAACAAACATACGTTTTGTACTGCCAACGGCCGCAAACATAGCCATTGAGGTATTCAACGTACTTGGTCAAATGGTGTGGTCATATCAACCGGGAATTAAGCCGGAAGGAACACATCTTATCCAATTTAATGCAGGAAACTTATCAAGTGGGATGTATGTCTATACGCTAAGGGCTGATGGGGTTATTACGGATACGAGAAGAATGCTCCTTCTACGGTAAAAGTACACAAAAAAGGGTCGCATCTTTGAGATACGACCCTGAATTTTCAAGATATCCGAATTATTTTCTGAGTTCTGCCACTCTAATTCGGTTGATGGCGCGCTTGAGTGCTAACTCCATCTGAATATCTTTTTGCTTTTCTTTCTTGAGCTCGCGTTCAATTTGTTCTTTTGCTTTACGTGCGCGCTCAACATCAATTTGATCTTTACCTTCGGCTGATTCAGCAAGTACAGTTACTTCATTATTGTGTACTTCCACAAAACCGCCGTTCACTGTAAACACTTCCTCCGAACCATTCTCTTTTCTAATGGTTACTTTTCCGATATCCAACATAGACATCAGACTGGCATGATTCAGTTTTACTTCGAATGCTCCTTCCGTACCCGGAAGATTAACTCCCTTAGCAACACCGGTGAATACCGGGCCATATGGTGTTAAGATGTTGGTTTTGATTCCGCTCATAGATACGAAGAATTATTAGGCTTCAGCCAAAAGTTTTTCGCCTTTTTCGATGGCCTGCTCAATAGTACCAACAAGGTAGAATGCATTTTCTGGTAAGTGATCAAGTTCACCGTTAAGAATCATGTTGAATCCTTTGATGGTGTCTTCGATTTTCACATACTGACCTGCAAGACCGGTGAACTGCTGTGCTACGAAGAATGGCTGACTTAAGAAACGCTGTACACGACGTGCGCGAGATACGGTGAGTTTATCTTCGTCAGAAAGTTCATCCATACCAAGAATCGCGATGATATCCTGAAGGTCTTTGTAACGCTGTAGTAACTGCTTCACGTTCTCAGCACAATTGTAATGAGCATCGCCAATTACAAGCGGGTCAAGAATTCTTGAGGTAGAATCAAGCGGGTCAACCGCAGGATAGATACCCAACGATGCAATCTGACGCGAAAGTACGGTTGTAGCATCTAAGTGGGAGAATGTCGTTGCAGGAGCAGGGTCAGTCAAGTCATCCGCAGGTACGTAAATCGCCTGAACAGAAGTAATGGAACCCGCTTTTGTAGAAGTAATACGCTCTTGAAGCGCACCCATCTCAGAAGCAAGTGTCGGCTGATACCCTACTGCTGAAGGCATACGACCAAGAAGCGCAGATACTTCAGAACCGGCCTGTGTAAAACGGAAGATGTTATCAACAAACAAAAGAATATCACGGGAAACCTGATCACGGAAGTATTCAGCAACCGTCAATCCTGAAAGTGCCACACGCGCACGAGCTCCCGGAGGTTCGTTCATCTGACCAAACACGAGGGTCGCTTGAGATTCTTTGAGTGCTTCAGGATCTACTTTGCTTAAATCCCAATCGCCTTCTTCCATCCCCTTTTTGAATTCTTCGCCGTAGTTGATAACGCCTGATTCGATGAATTCACGAAGAAGGTCATTTCCCTCACGCGTACGCTCACCAACTCCCGCAAAAACAGAAAGACCACCGTGCTGCTTTGCGATGTTATTAATCAACTCCTGAATAAGTACTGTTTTACCTACCCCGGCGCCACCGAAAAGACCAATTTTTCCACCTTTTGCATACGGGCAAAGTAGGTCAACTACTTTGATACCGGTTTCAAGCATTTCGGTGCTCGTTGCGAGCTCAGTAAACTCAGGCGCTGGGCGGTGAATCGGATAGCGTTCTTTTCCTTTTGGGGATTGGATACCATCGATGGCTTCACCTACGATATTGAAAAGACGCCCTCTGATGTCTTCACCAACAGGCATTGAGATAGGACCTTTAGTATCAATAACAGGCATGTTACGAACAAGACCGTCGGTTGAGTCCATTGCAATAGTTCTAACGCGGCTTTCGCCAAGGTGCTGAGCTACTTCAAGAACCAATTTTCTGCCATCTTCCATATCGATGTGGAGGGCATTATAAATTTGAGGAAGGTGGCCATCGGGGAAGTCACAGTCAACTACCGGACCGATTACCTGAGCGACAGTTCCGTTTATCATGAATGAAAAAGCTTTTGTAATAATTAAGGTTAGACGCAGCGTTAAAGCTGCACGAATGAAAATAATTGCGTAATAATTTCAGTCTCGTAAGATATTGGATATTTTTCGGAAACGCAATTTCTAATGGTAATTGATAAAGGAGCAAATTGACATGCTTTCTTGATAAAAACACACTTACTCAAACGATTTGTGAAAAAATATCCTATATTATAAGGCTAAAAATCAAAACCCTGTAACCTAAAATCTATACCATTTTGGAAAACGTCAAAAACGCTCGCTTAGCCAGCATCAGGTCACTGGAAAAATTCGACAAAACATTGGTGCTTGAACAAGATCTTATGAACAAGCTTGACAGCCGTGAAAGACAGCAAGCGAATGAGTATGTGCAGGGCATTCTCCGCAAAAAATCATACTTAGACTTTCTTATTTCAAAATCAAGTACCGTTGAGATCGAAAAAATGGATCCGTTTTTCAAAAACATCCTTCGTCTTGGTATTTATGATCTTTTATTTATGGATGGTACGCCTGATTACGCAGCCATCAATGAAGCAGTTGAAATTGCAAAGGCAAAGATTAGCAGTAAATCAGGGGATTTAGCCAACGCCATACTTCGCAAAATTCAACGGGAAATTGCATCGCTTCCAAAACCGGACATGCAGAACCGTACGGAACTGATTGCAACCACCTTTTCGCATCCCGAGTGGCTTGTAGAACGTTGGGTTAAACGTTTCGGTGAGCGTGAGGCTTTCCAGCTCATGACTGCCAACAATAAGCGTCCGGAGTTCTACCTTCGTGTGAACTGTCTAAAAACTTCCCCTGACACTTTCAAACTCCGCTTAGACAAAGCCGGAATCGAATATGAAGAAAGTGAATGGTTACCGGGATATTATAAGGTATTCACTTTAGCGGATGTCCGCTCTAAAGGATGGTTTGAAAAAGGCCTATGCTATGTTCAGGATATCGCAGCCGGATTTGCACCTACCATTTTGGATCCGGTTGGAGGCGAAACCGTGTATGACATCTGTGCGGCTCCTGGAACAAAAACCCTTCTTTTAGCCGAATTAATGAACAACGAAGGAAGCATCCTTGCAATCGACATCAACTCTGAGAGAATTCACAAAATTGCTGAAAATGCAGAACGTGGTGGAGCTGAAATCGTTAAGATTCAGCGTACCGATGCACGTGAAGGACGTTTCAAACTTGCAGATGCCGTACTTTTAGATGCACCTTGTACAGGAACCGGTGTACTCAGCAAACGTGCCGACCTCCGCTGGAAACGTACCCCTGAGGATTTAGCCGAAGCCGTGAAACTACAGGAAGAGTTACTCGATGCCGCAGCAAATATGGTCGCCAAAAATGGTCGTTTGGTTTATTCAACCTGTTCTCTTGAGCCTGAGGAAAACATGGAACAAATTGAGAAGTTCCTTAAAGAGTATGACAACTTTGAGCTCATGCCATTAGATGATTTCCTTCCTGAGGAAGTACTCAGCGAGGACTTAAAGTCTTATCAAACCTACCCTCACAAACATAACTGTGACGGTCACTTTGGCGTGCTTTTGCAACGCAAATTTTAATTTTTTGTAGGGATGATTCTCTGAGCGACTCGGAGAATCATCCCCCTAAAAGACACTTTTTTTTACCAAAAACTAAATTTTCAAGATAGCTTGTGATGGCGGGTTGAAATCTCATGTATGTACGCCTTCGCGGCTCATAATACAAATAGATGATGATCGAAATACCCAAGGTTTATAGCCCACAAGAAGCTGAAGCAACATGGTACGCTTATTGGGAAGAACAAGGATTCTTCCACTCAGAACCGGATGATCGTGAGCCATACACCGTTCTGATTCCACCGCCAAATGTTACGGGCGTGCTCCACATGGGACACATGCTCAACAATACCATTCAGGATGTATTGGTACGTCGTGCGCGTATGCTTGGCAAAAATGCCTGTTGGGTTCCGGGAACAGATCATGCGTCTATTGCAACCGAGGCGAAAGTTGTTGCGCGTCTGCGTGAAAAAGGAATCAAAAAAAGCGACCTATCCCGCGATGAATTCCTGAAACATGCCTGGGATTGGACGAATGAATACGGCGGCACCATCCTCAAACAGCTCAGAAAATTAGGCGCCTCATGCGATTGGCAACGTACCCGATTCACGCTTGAAGAAAATCTGTACGATGCAGTCATTGATTGCTTTATCCATTTTTATGAAAAAGGATTGATTTATCGCGGTTTACGCATGGTGAACTGGGATCCTGAAGCAAAAACGGCGCTTTCTGATGAAGAGGTGATTTACAAAGAAGTCAATTCCAAGCTCTATCATGTGCGCTATCCTATCAAAGGAACGGATGAGTTTATCACTATTGCGACGACACGTCCGGAGACCATCCTTGCAGATACGGCGGTGTGTGTGAACCCAAACGATGAGCGCTATACCCACCTTGTTGGCAAGACGGCCATCATCCCCCTGATTAATCGGGAAGTGCCAATTATCGCGGATGAATATGTCGAAGTCGAGTTCGGAACAGGTGCGCTGAAGGTAACTCCGGCACACGATGAAAATGATTACATGCTGGGACAAAAGCATAATCTAGAAGTCATTGACATGCTCAACAGCGATGGCACTTTGAACGAAACTGCACAGCTTTTTGTCGGCGAAGATCGATTCAAAGCCCGCAAGCTGATGGCAAAAGCATTGGAGGAGCAGGAGTTTCTCGTCAAAACCGAAGATATCAAAAACAAAGTTGGCTACTCTGAGCGCACAAATGCGGTGATTGAACCGCGCTTGTCGCTTCAATGGTATCTCAACATGAAAGAGCTTGCAAAACCGGCACTCGATCACGTAATGGACGATACGATTCGATTCCATCCCGAAAAATTCAAAAATAGCTATCGCAATTGGATGGAAAACATTCAGGATTGGTGTATTTCGCGTCAATTATGGTGGGGGCATCGTATTCCGGCTTGGTACTATGGCGAAGGCGATACCGATTACGTGGTAGCCAAAACACACGAAGAAGCCCTCGAAAAAGCAAAAGCCAAATCCGGAAACAATTCGGTAACGGTCACTCAGGATGAAGATGCCCTCGATACCTGGTTTTCTTCCTGGCTATGGCCTATTTCCGTATTTGATGGATTTAAGGAGCCAAACGGGAAAGAAATTAACTATTACTACCCGACCAACGACCTTGTTACCGCACCGGAAATTATGTTTTTTTGGGTTGCGAGGATGATTATGGCGGGATACGAATTTAAGGGGGAAGCACCTTTCAAAAACGTGTATTATCATGGGATTGTCCGCGATAAACAACGTCGCAAAATGTCGAAATCGCTCGGGAATTCACCTGACCCGATTGACTTAATCAATCAATACGGTGCGGATGGAACACGTGTGGGGATGCTTTTCTCTTCGCCGGCCGGCAATGACCTGCTGTTTGATGAAGCACTCTGTGAGCAAGGACGGAATTTTGCGAATAAAATCTGGAATGCCTTCCGTTTCTTAACCATGAATATGGAAGAAGGAAGGACATACACTCCATCTTTAACCATCGATACGGATTTCCTCCCTGATGTTTGGATGCACTCTCGCCTAAACCGTGTGCTTGATGAAATGAATCATAGTTTTGACCAATTCAGGCTGAGTGAATCGCTCCAGAAAATTTATGGACTGATTTGGGATGACTTCTGCGATTGGTACATCGAGTTGATTAAGCCCGGTGAGTATGGCAAAGTAATTGAGCCGCATCGCCTTGAACGTGCATTGGGCATTTTTGAGCAACTGATGAAATTGCTCCATCCTTTTATGCCCTTTATTTCTGAGGAAATTTGGCAACGCATTCAAGAAAGAAGCACAGAAAACGCTTTGATTATCACAAAATGGCCTGAGTTTAACTCTTCGGCTATTCATGATGATGCAGAAACAAGCTTCGGCCTGATTCAAGAAATAGTTTCAGCTGTGAGGAATGTCCGTGCAGAGAACAACATCTCCCCTAACATTCCATTAGAGCTTCTGATTCGAGGTGAAAAGGAATTAGAAAAAGTGATGCCATACATTCAATCGCTTCAGAAAATCAAATCTTACGAGATTAATCCATCCCTAAACAAACCAAACCAAGCAGCTTCACTGCTGATTAAAGGGATTGAAGTCTTCATTCCACTCGCAGAGCATATTGATTTTGACAAAGAGCGGGAGAAAATTTCAAAAGAAATAGCACGCCTCGAAGGATTCTACAAATCAATTCAAGGCAAACTTTCCAATGAAAAATTTGTGTCAGGTGCACCGGCAGAAGTCGTAGAAAAGGAACGCAAAAAACTCTCCGACACCCAAGACTCCCTCGAAAAACTAAGAGCATCGCTTGGGGAGTTGGGGATGGGTTAATTGGGATGGGTTTAAAACCGCATCCCTATTCAACTGGAGGCCTAATCACCACCCCAACTATATTCAGAAACCCCCAGTTGAATTGCCTTCCGTTTTAACAGGTAGCGATGTAAAAACTACATCTTTGCCTTATTGGGGATGGGTTTAAAACCGCATCCCTATTCAACTGGAGGTCTAATCACCACCCCAACCGTATTCAGAAACCCCCAGTTGAATTGCCTTTCGTTTCAACGGGAGGCAGAAGATGTAAAAAACTACATCTTTGCCTTATTGGGATGGGTTTAAAACCACATCCCTATTCAACTGGAGGTCTAATCACCACCCCAACCGTATTCAGAAGCCCCCAATTGAATTGCCTTCCGTTTTAACAGGTAGCGATGTAAAAACTACATCTTTGCCTTATTGGGGATGGGTTTAAAACCGCATCCCTATTCAACTGGAGGTCTAATCACCACCCCAACCGTATTCAGAAACCCCCAGTTGAATTGCCTTTCGTTTCAACGGGAGGCAGAAGATGTAAAAAACTACATCTTTGCCTTTTTGGGATGGGTTTGAAACCGCATCCCTATTCAACTGGAGGCCTAAAAACCACCCCAACCGTATTCAGAAGCCCCCAGTTGAATTGCCTTCCGTTTTAACGGGAGGCAGCGATGTAAAAAACTACATCTTTGCCTTATTGGGGATCGGTTTAAAACCGCATCCCTATTCAACTGGAGGCCTAATCAACCCAACTCAACCGTATTCAGAAGCCTTATTGGGATGGGTTTAAAACCGCATCCCTATTCGACTGGAGGCCTAATCATTACCCCAACCGTATTCAGAAGCCCCCAATTGAATTGCCTTCCGTTTTAACGGAGGCAGCGATGTAAAAACTACATCTTTGCCTTATTGGGATGGGTTTAAAACCGCATCCCTATTCAACTGGAGGTCTAATCACCACCCCAACCGTATTCAGAAGCCCCCAGTTGAATTGCCTTGCGTTTCAACGGAGGCAGCGATGTAAAAACTACATCTTTGCCTTATTGGGATGGGTTTAAAACCGCATCCCTATTCGACTGGAGGCCTAAATACCACCCCAACTATATTCAGAAGCCCCCAGTTGAATTGCCTTGGGTTTTAAGGGAGGCAGCGATGTAAAAACTACATCTTTGCCTTATTGGGGATGGGTTTGAAACCGCATCCCTATTCAACTGGATGCCAATCACCACCCCAACCGTATTCAGAAGCCCCCAGTTGAATTGCCTCCCGTTTTAACGGGAGGCAGCGATGTAAAAACTACATCTTTGCCTTATTGGAGATGGGTTTGAAACCGCATCCCTATTCAACTGGAGGCCTAATCACCACCTCAACCGTATTCAGAAACCCCCAGTTGAATTGCCTTCCGTTTTAACGGGAGGCAGAGGATAGAATCAGCTCAAGCACTCATTCCTTAAATTTTTCAAAACCAAACCTTTTCAGCATTTCTTGATATTCTTGTTGAAATGTTATCTTTTTGTGATGCTCTTCTTGATTCTTGATATACTCACGAACTTTATTAATCATTGAGTCAGAAATTGATACGACAAAGTATTCATCCTGCCAATCGAAATACTCTGTGGTTAGTTTCTTTTTGTTTATCCAAAAAGAAGACTCTCCTTTAATCATTTGAACAATTTTTTGAATTGTTTGGTCGGGCTTAAGTGAAATCAAACAGTGGCAGTGGTCGCTATAACCGCTTACAAAATCTACATGGATTCCTTTTGATCTGGCATTGTTAAGGATATGTTTCCAGACCATTTGCCTTAGATCCGGAGTATCCAAAAAAGGAGTCCTCTTTTTTGTACTCCATACAATATGAATATAGACTTTGATAAATGGCATTTTGATTTATATTTGCTGATTGTTTTTTTAACAATGCTCCCTAAAAAAGCCGAAAAAGATAATCTCCTTCGGCTCAAATAAATCATCCTAAAATTGTCAACTTATATCAGGACGGGACACTATTCCAAAATCAATCATTCAAAAACCTGGCAAACCAATCGTGGACTTCCTGATACCAGAAGATGCTGTTTTGAGGGCGGAGTATCCAATGATTTTCGTTTGGATAATACACAAGGCGAGCTTCCAGGCCTTTGCCTTTATATACGCCATATAACTCCAAGCCTTGGGTGATTGGAACGCGATAGTCTAATTCACCGTGGATTACAAGCATCGGCGTTACGAAGTTTTCGGCGAACATGGCAGGATTCCAGCGATTCAGGCTTTCCAAACCATCCCAAGGTGCACCACTATAAGCTGCTACTCTGTGGTAGGTGATGTCTGATGCAAATTGCCCCATGATGTTATACACACCGGCATGACTCATAAGCGCAGCATAGCGGTCGGTATGTCCGGCAATCCAGCTTACCATGTAGCCACCATAACTTCCGCCGGCTGCTCCAATTCTATTTTCATCAATATATCCGCGTTCAATCATATAATCTGTGGCTCTCATAATATCAATAAATGGTAATTCAGAATGGGCACCGTGGATACTCTCTGTGAATGCCTGCCCAAAACTGGTAGAGCCATGAAAATTTGGTAAAATAGTTACATAACCCGGCGCTGCAAACAAATGCGCATTCCATCTAAAATGGAAATCATCCCCGAAAATTCCATGTGGCCCACCATGTATCAAGACTACCATCGGATACTTTTTAGTAGGGTCAAAATCAGGGGGATATACGATGTACATTTGAACATCAGCATCGTTCGCACCTTTGTAGGTAATATTTTGAACTTCACCCAAACGGATACCGGCAAGTTTCTCTTCGTTGAATCGGGTTAGTTGCCTCATATTTCTACCATTGCGTTCCATGAGAAATAATTCAGATGGTCTCGATAAGGTAGAATGCGAGAATACAACTCTATTTCTTGAAATTAGTGCAGCGCCTCTGGTTGTACCGGACGTTTTAACTTCACGCAAGCCGGTTCCATTTGCACTCAAACTAAATAAAGCCTGCGCCGCATTATGTTCTGCATGGACAAAAATATTTCTGCCATCTTCTGTCCACATCCAATTTGAAAAGCTTAGATCAATCTCTTCTGTGAGCACTTGTCGCTCGTTTGTTCTGCGGTCATACTTAACCAAACGCACATTATCGGCATAGAAGTCCGTTCGGGTTTGCATCCCATAAAGAATATAGCGGCCATCAGGACTGTAAACCGGGCCGGAATCGTTTGCCACATTCTCTTCAGTTATGTTCGCTTTTTCGCCGGAACCATCGGTATGAATCAAAATGATATCATAATTTAAAAATTCATACGGCTCAGGATTATTGTTTGCTGAAACGGCAATTTCAGATCCATCGGGTGAAATATCATACGAAGGAGCTCCGCTCATGGCAAAAAAACGACGGGAATCCGGCATCAAATCAATGACTTCCCCTTCAAGGGTCGTTGAGAAAAGACGCGGATAAAAACCTTCTGTTAACCACCTGTCCCAAAAACGATAGGTTCGATTTTCAGTAACCTTCGCAGTCATTTTTGTATTCCGGTTTGCATCCATGATCTCTCGCAGACGCTTCCAATCGCCGTTATAATCAGGGTGGATGGTAGCCGAAAAAGCAAGACGTTTACCATCAGGAAACCACTGTGGTGCCGAAACTGCCACCGGCAAATCGGTGATTTGCCTAGCTTCGCCCCCATACAACGGGATCACAAAAAGCTGCGCCGGACCACCATGTCTTCTTGAAGTGAATGCCATATACTTGCCATCAGGACTAAAAACTGGGCTTGAATCAGAGCCGCTTCGCGTAAACTGAAATGGTGCGTTCTCGTTCACATTCATCAGATAAATGTGAGTAGTAGAAGCATCGGTTGGAATATCAAAGGATGTAACGGTGAAGGCAATGTGGTTTCCGTCCGGAGAAACAACCGGGGTTCCCACACGTTTCATATTCCAAACATCTTCAGCCGTTATGCGTTCTTGAGCAACAGCATGAAGCGAAAAGGCATACAGGAAAATGAATATTCCGACAAATTTTAGTATTGGGTTTTTCATGGGTAAAGCGATATTTCGTTTATGTTATAGGTGCCTTATTTGGCAATTATTTCATGTTTGTTAAAAATTTGAGGAGATGTTACCTATCAAATTATGGTAAAAATGAATCATTTTAAGGTAGGTTTCGACACTTAAATGCTCATTCACGGCATGGAAACTAACAGATTCCTCTTCCGTGAGTTGAACAGGTGAAAATCTGAATACGTTATCAGAAACGATGGTTAAATGGCGCGAATCTGTTCCTGCAATCATTAAAAAAGGAGTAACATAAATCTCATTGAATACTTCGCGGATGGATTGATGCAAAATAGAGAATGGTTGAGCGCGCGCATCTGAAATGGGGGATGGATTTGACCCGAATCCGGCAAATTTGGTCACTTTAATGCGATCATCATTAATTATACGCTCTACATTTTCTATTACAGAATCGATCGTTTCTCCAGGTTGAATCCTGAAGTTTATCACTACGGAGGCCTCCGCCGGAAGCACATTGGGGGCGGCACTACCTGACATCATTGTCGGTGCCATCGTTGTTCGTAACATAGCCGATGCACTCGGATTATCTCTGAATACGCGAACAATAATGGGTTTGGTTAACCATAAATTCGAGAAAATCATCCGATACAAAAATGGCATTTCCGGTCTAAGAAAAGCAAACATATCTTCAGTCGCTCCGGTGATTGATGCATCAAAAGGATTATTATTTAATTTATGGAGTGCTTCTGCGAGTAGGAAAATGGGAGTATCAACCGGAGGAGTTGAGCTGTGTCCACCTTGTGAAAGGGCTGTAAGTTGCAAATCGAGATATCCTTTTTCAGATGTCCCAACGAAAGCCACCGGACGTTCAACCGGTAACGCTCCTTCAATAATATATCCCCCTTCATCCAAAACGAATTCAAGGGTAATTCCCCTGCTTTTTAACAACTCAGCTACTGCGACAGCGCCCATAACACCACCAATTTCCTCATCATGCCCGAAAAGAAGCATAAGTGTTCTGTCGGGTTGATGTCCATCCCTAAGTCTTAGCTCAACGGCCTCAAGTATTGCCATTACTCCATTTTTGTTATCTATAGCTCCCCTTCCCCATACACTACCATCTGCGATTTTTCCTGAAAATGGAGGATGAAGCCAAGCTGAAGCATCACCGGCAGGAACCACATCTTGATGCGCCATAAGCATAGTTGGATTTAACTCGGGATTTTTGCCCTCCCAGGTAATCAAGAGCGTCCACTCATTAACATGTTCAACTAGTAGATTCTCAAAGACTAATGGAAATGATGTTTCCAAAAATGTATGAAACGCCCTGAATGCATGTTCATTCACGCTTCCACCGGCAACAGAAACCGTCTCGAAGGTTAAGGAAGTCGCAAAGCGATCAATTGCATGATCATGATCAAAAAAAGGAGCTGCCGTTTGCGTTACTCCTTCAAGTTGATAACGGTCAATGGTGAGGGTATTAAAAACCAACACACCGAAAAGGATGACAAGGCCTAAGCTTACCGTTAAAAGAATCTTTTTCAGCATAATAAAACCCGAATTAAATGTATTTTAAAGGCTCAAAATTGACTACCTGTGCGAATGCAATATGAAAGAATAATTTTAATTTTCCTAACTACCACCATCAAAAAACAAGCTCAACTTTTCAATTGATTCTTACCTTGCGAAATCTGATTTTACCAAATTATAAGATTTGAACCTGATACTTACGCTATCCATATTGAATGTTTAACGAACCAACTGTACTTAGAAGTCGCATAGGCTGGATTGAAGTAATCTGTGGGGGGATGTTCAGCGGTAAAACCGAAGAACTGATCCGCCGTGCAAGAAGAGCCCAAATTGCCGGACAACGCGTGGTGGTGGTAAAACCTGCCATTGACAAACGCTATCACGAAGAAATGGTCGTATCACATAATCAGGTTGCTCTACCGGGAATTGTGGCTTCAACAGCTGATCAAATTGTGCTTATGACTGGCAACGCTGAGGTAGTGTGCATAGATGAAGCTCAATTTTTTGACAATCGCCTCATTGATGTTGCAAATTCACTTGCCAATGACGGCAAACGGGTAATTATTGCCGGTCTTGATATGGACTATTTGGGGAAGCCATTTGAGCCCATGCCCCACCTTCTTGCCATTGCAGAATATGTTACTAAATTACATGCCATTTGCGTGGAAAGTGGTCATATCGCCAATTTCTCACAACGTGTAGCCGAAAGCGGTGAACGTATTCTTTTGGGCGAAAAAGATGCGTACGAACCACGCGCCAGACATTGTTTCAGACCTCCGGTCGATAAACCCAGAGGTCGAAAAACATCGCCGATTAATGAACCAAACAATCAACTTTCTTCCGAAAACTAAAACCAAAGCTCATGGATCTACTTCGTGGAATTATTGGCATGACCTGTATTATTGGTCTTGCCCTACTTTTTAGCAAAAATAGAAAAGCCGTTAACTGGAAATTAGTTGGAATAGGTCTCGGAATCCAATTAACACTTGCCATCTTCATTCTGCGAGGTACATATCTTGCGGAGTTTTTCTCCCCTTTAGGCTGGCCGAAAGAAATATTCAGCTTTATTTCATCCTTCTTTGTTCTAGTACTCGACTTTACCACCGCCGGAGCAGCTTTCATATTTGGTGATTTAGCAAAAGGACCCGGAATGGAAGGAAGTCTTGGTTTCTTCTTCGCCTTTCAGGTGTTGCCGACCATTGTATTTTTTGCCTCCATCACAACCATATTGTATCATTACGGTATTCTTCAGTTTATCGTAAAAATAATGGCTACCGGAATGCAAAAGCTTATGGGAACTTCCGGAGCGGAGTCACTTTCTGTGATTGCCAATATCTTTGTCGGGCAGACCGAGGCACCTCTTGTAGTAAAGCCCTACATCGAAAAAATGACACAATCTGAGCTTTTGGCTGTAATGACCGGCGGTATGGCTACGATTGCCGGAGGTATTATGGCGGCATACATCCAAATGTTGGGAGATTCGTATGCCATTGCCAACGAATTGACTCTTGAAGTTGGGCGTCAGCTTTTTGCGGAACAACTTCTTGGAGCTTCTCTGATGGCCGCCCCCGCTGCGCTTGTCATCGCAAAAATTCTTTATCCCGAAACAGAAGAACCGGTAACACGTGGGGAAGTGAAAATTAGTGTTGAAAAAGTAGATGCTAACGGAATTGAAGCCGCTTCTTCCGGTGCAACCGAAGGCCTAAAACTGGCGCTTAACGTAGGCGCGATGCTTCTCGCATTTATTGCAATCCTTGCTCTTTTAAATCACTTCTTAGGATGGTTCGGCGATTTAACCGGTATCAATTCCATCTCCGATGACTTTGACCTAACCATTCAAGGCCTTTTGGGATATATTTTTGCCCCACTTGCCTTTATTATTGGTGTACCTTGGGCTGATGCCGTTGCCGTTGGCTCTATGATTGGAACCAAAATCGTACTTACTGAATTCATCGCTTTTATTGATCTGTCTCAGTTTGTATTGGCCGGAACCCTTGAAGAGCGTACCATCTTTATGGCAACATTTGCTTTGTGTGGATTTGCAAATTTCTCATCCATTGCCATTCAAATTGGAGGGATTGGGGGATTAGCTCCAAATCGGAAATCTGATCTCGCCCGGTTCGGTATTATTGCCGTGGTTGCCGGAACACTTGCTAATATGATGACAGCTACCATTGCCGGTGTGCTTTACTAATTATGCAGCATTACTAAGCAACTGATGCGTTACCTATCTCTTCTTTTTGGGCTACTCCTTATGGGGGTAGCCTTCCCTATATCTTCTCTCGGGCAAATTCCGAATGCTCCCGAGCGCGCAGAGGGCGAAGGACCTTTCGAACGCCTCATTCTCAGAGGTGGAATCATGATTAGCGGAACTGGCGCACCACCCACGGGACCGGTTGATATTATCATCGAGGGAAACCGAATCGTGAATATTGTGAATGTTGGATACCCGGGTGTTCCAATTAATGAAGCACGAAGACCGTTAGCAGCCCCGGGAACAAGGGAACTTGATGTTGAGGGGATGTACATTCTACCTGGATTTGTAGATTTGCATGGGCACATAGGCGGTAGCGCACAAGGAACACCGGCTGAGTATGTATTCAAACTTTGGTTGGCACACGGCATTACAACCGTAAGAGATCCGGGAAGTTATAACGGCTTGCAATGGTCCCTTGATCATAAACGAAAAAGTGAAACAAATGCAATTACCGCTCCTCGGTTAAAAATCTATCTCAGTTTTGGTCGCGGACATCAAGGGCCAATCACAACACCACAACAAGCACGTACTTGGGTTAGACAACTTGCCCGTGATGGCGGTGATGGAATCAAGTTTTTTGGATTGCGTCCGGATATTATGGAGGCCGCACTTGATGAGGCAAAAAAACATGGCTTACGTTCAGCCGCGCATCATGCCCAACTTAATGTATCTTGGATGAATGTTCTACATTCATCTGCTCTCGGTCTGACAACTATGGAGCATTGGTATGGTCTGCCGGAAGCACTCTTCCACGATCGCACCATTCAACATTATCGGTTAGATTACAATTACATGAATGAGCAGCATCGCTTTGAGGAAGCCGGGAAATTGTGGCAACAAGCTGCTGAATCCGGAACCGAACGCTGGGAGTATGTAATGCAAACCTTGCTTGACCGCGACTTCACCATTGTGCCAACATTCAATATCTATGATGCTAACCGCGATTTAATGCGCGCACGCACGGCGGAATGGCATCAGGAGTTTACGCTTCCCTCTCTTTGGGAATTTTTCCAGCCGAACCGTATAGCACATGGGTCATATTGGTTCAATTGGGGAACCGAACAGGAAAATCTGTGGAAAGATAACTACCAACGTTGGTTCCGTTTTGTGAATGAGTATAAAAATCGTGGAGGACGTGTAGCGGCAGGTTCAGACTCCGGTTACATTTTTCAGATTTATGGATTTGGATTTATCAGAGAACTTGAAATGCTCAGAGAAGCCGGCTTCCATCCTCTTGAAGTCATCCAATCTGCAACCCTTAAAGGTGCTGAAGCTATTGGTATGGCCGATCAAATCGGAAGCATAGAACCTGGAAAATTAGCTGATCTTATTGTGATTGATGCCAATCCCCTCATGAATCTTCAATATCTTTACGGAACCGGCGCCATAGTTTTGAATGATGAGAATAAGGCTGTGCGAAAAGGCGGAGTGAAATTCACGATTAAAGACGGAATCATTTTTGATGCTAAGCAACTTTTAGAAGACGTACGACACATGGTAAAAGCCGAAAAAGAACGCCTGAACTATGAAATACGTCAACCCGGGATGGATTAATAACAATCGCCACGGCTAAACGTTACTTTGAGAATTGATTATCAAAACTATGCGCATCACCATAATTACCATTTTTATTTTCTTGTGCCTTATCACGGGTTCATTTGGGGAAAAGTCACCTGATACTCGTGAAAGCACCCTAAATTCTTTATATGAGCTTGGGATATTAACGGAGCGTTTCAGCAACTCAGGCGTAATGATTCACGATTTAGTTGCTCAACTAACGGATGCTTCCGAAAACCGGGCAATCGCTGGTGTATTGTCGGATTTGTTTGATGAAGCCCCACTTGAACGTTGGGCGAAGGAATCCATCAGCAGAAATTTTCGGATGGATGAAGCTTCTCAACTACTGCGATACGCTCAAGAAAATGATCTTCACGCTTTTATGCATCTTATTTATGCCGGAAATATCGATTTTGATGATGAAAACATGCAAGATGCACTTCAACGGTTTCTGATTCAATTAGATGATGATCCACTTGGAGAGGATCGCTTTCAGCTGATAACCGGCATCATTCAAAAGACCCGAATGCTTCAAATTCAGGTTCAAATGATTGAAGATGTCATTACAACCGTAATTTTTGCCTTGAATGTTTCCTTGGCTGAAGAGGAACGATTAAGTGACCGTGAAGTTAACGAACTCGTAGTCACCCTCCGACTCAATTTCAGAGAGCTTTTTAATAATGTGCTACCACTAACACTTTTGTTCGCCACAAGAGACATCCCCCTTGAAACACTCGAAAAACACAGCACCTTTTTTGATAGTGACTCCGGCAGATGGTTCATCCGCACCATTAATACCGCCGCCTTAGATAGCTTTGGAGAGTTTACACAGGTGGCCTCTGCTGAAATTGCTGAGTGGATGTTAACCCAAACCGAAATTCAAGCCAATGAACAAGATTGATACTCTTATGGCTATCTCCTATTTTTATTAAATGAGATATTTTATTTCCATATCACTGATTTTGTGCATTTTTTCGATTTTAATGCAACCTTTGCATGCTCAAAATACTGATGTTTCACCTCCTGAAACTATTCAGGAAGCCGTTGAGCATTTATTCAGGCTTATCCCGAATAAAGAAATTGCTATCATCAGACGTACTTCAGAAGAAGAATTTGCCACAAATGCCATTGCGACCCTCGGGGTTTATATGCGCGAAGAATGGAAATTGTATAGCACAGAATCTGAATTAGGCCTTTTCTTTATGCGGAATGATATTGTAAGCCCTGATGAAATGTCGGAAATCATTCTGATCTGTTTATGGAGAAGAATTAATGGACGTGATTTGCAAATCGACCGTCTGATTCTCGATCGTATGCGTTTTTGGGATTCCGTTCGTTCTCAAAATTAGAACCTGCTTTGATTCCTTTCCCGAGAAATTCTCACTTAAAAACCTACCGTATGCTTAGAATGTTATCTTCGTCTTTGTTGATTATTTCTTTTTTGATGTGTTTGATTAGCCCAACATCAAATGCATTTACCACACCATCTGATGAAAAAGATGATGCCGCGCATTATCGGTTAGCCCTTGCTTTTGTAAATGAGCATCGGGATGTAATCGAAGATCAAATTTTAGCCACATTTGATATTGATTTGCAGATTGATGAAGCGTTGGTACCTCTCATCCCAAAAGTATATGAAGTTATTCGCACTAAAATTGACTGGAATGACATCTCAGGCGTTTTGGCGTTTACCTTGATGCGCAATTTTTCGGTCACCGAGTTAGAGGAACTCACAACCTTTATGCGTACCGAAACCGGAAAAAAATTTATGAAGCTATCGCCGGAATTGATGCGTTATTATCAACAAACAGGAATGATTATTGCTTTTCGGCACTCCGCAGAAATCGAACGCGCCATCCAAGTCTATTTAGATCGCTGACTGGCTAAAATGCTTGAATTAAATCAATTAATTCATAGCAAAAGACAACAGCATCAGTTACGGCTACTCCCTACCTCCGCCATTAGCCAATTTTCAATTTTCAATTTTGAGTGCGCTCTGATTAATCAATAAGTACTAAATTAACTCTCGAAGCGTAATTTGTTGAAACATAAAAACAATAACTTACCTTCGTGAAACTTCGTGCCTTCGTGTCTCTGTGGTTCATAATTAACTTTTCGGAGCGGACTCAATTTTCAATTTTCAATTCCAATTCACAATCGCAACTATTAAAACTCATCCCTTAGCACCATTTGACAAAGCTGTTCCCCCAATGCCGCAGAATGCTTGAATCCATGCCCCGAACAGGTTGAAGCTAAAATGATTCGGTTACACTCAGGATGTCGCTCTATCTTGAATTTGAATTCGGGTTCTACAGTATAAAGACACGCCTTAACACGTGTACATTCAGGATGGATACCGTTAAAATATCCTTCAACCAGTTCCTCATATAGCCATTCATAAGCATCCGGATGAACATTACGTTCTACGGTTTCAGGACGGCACGTTTCCTCAAAAAACTCCGTGCAGATTTTTACTCCGTACTCATCCACCATCGGAAAACCATACAGCGGAAGCGCCTTATGTGCCCGCTCCCAAATATACACCGGACAACGCTCCGGTCGGTACATTTCTCCACTCGACTTAGGAGCAAACCACGTCATCACTTGCCTATACACCTTTAGATTTGCAAAATCCGGCACCTGTGTCATTCCCGGCAGCCATGCTCCAGTAGCCAAGACAAGATGCTCGCACGAATACACCGCAGATTGAGTAACGACTTCAATCAAATCCCCCTTAAAATTGATGTCCATGATGGGATCGTGAAATCGCAATTCTGCACCGGCTTTGGCAGCAAGTCTGAGATTGGCGCTAATGCAACGCTCAGGAATCAAAAATCCGGCGGAAGGCTCATAATACGCCTTATCTGAATCAGCCACACGAAACTGCGGAAATCGGGATCGAATCTCGGGTGCGGATAGAATTTCATGGGGGATGTTGAACACATTTGCAGCATCGACTGTGTTATCAAAAAAGCGACTTCCGTGCATTGCAGCCACATTGCTTTCGCCTGAAAGAATGAGTCCACCGCACTTGTGCAACACCTTAGTCCCAATTTCTTTTTCGATATCTTCCCAAATTTCATACGAACGTAGCGAAAGTGGAGTGTATTCAGGTCCTTCCCCAATCGCCTGACGCGTGATACGCGTGTCTCCATGCGACGACCCGAACTCATGCGGTGGTTTAAATCTATCGATCCCCAAGACAGAAATACCACGCTTCGCAAACTGATATAACGTAGCACTCCCAACAGCACCCAGCCCGGCAATAATGGTGTGATACGTCATTTGGATGTGTGAGTTGAGATTAGAATTTTTTGTGGAATGTGTTGAGGTGGAAGATAGAGTCAATTACTAGATTTTCAGCAGAGTGAACGAGTTTATTAGACTGATAGGATCAAGATCAGCTTAATCAGAAAAAAAAAAGACATATCTAAGTCTTGGCAAATTTAAGATAAAATTGATGATTAGATATTATTTTCAGGCAAAATAGGTTAATTATATCTTCGATTAGGTTTATATTCTACAGAATTATACGAAAACTAAACAAAAAGCATGATTTTCACGGAGTTTTGCCATGAAGCTTTATGAATTGAACGGAGAAAAACTATCACAAGTCCACTCTATACCCTTTAAGTTAGAACATGATATACAAATTGTGGTTGAGAAAAATGTTGACCAAATCTTTGGATTAGAATTGGTAAAATCTGAGTTTAGTATAGGTGGGTTTCGTTTTGACAGTTTATGTTTTGACCCTGAGAGTAATTCATTTGTCATAATAGAATATAAAAAGGGAAGTAGCTATTCAGTCATTGATCAAGGTTATACCTATCTATCAATTCTGATAAATAATAAATCTGATTTTATCTTAGAATACAATGAAACTAAAGAGAAGCATTTACGAAGAGATGAAATTGATTGGTCTCAATCTAGAATAATTTTCATTTCACCAAAGTTTTCAGACTATCAAAAGAACTCTATTAACTTCAAAAATATTCCGTTTGAGTTATGGGAAATTAAGCAATATGATGGCGGTTTTATCTGTCCTGACCCCTTAATTATTGGACAAAATGGTTAATGGGAAGGATATCGAACAGGCATGGATTCACAGCTTTTTTGAGGAGCTGTGAATCCAGCCAGTTCATATCCCTTAGTGTAAA
>Ga0213835_100371_pt1 | contig 45892 bp, 28 predicted proteins | sample SWPATP01_FD_160576 | JGI IMG/M metagenome (GOLD analysis project Ga0213835, IMG submission 160576) | Coastal seawater microbial communities from Marineland, Florida, United States - SWPA TP0 #1 | ecosystem: Environmental > Aquatic > Marine > Coastal | place: USA: Florida | collected 2016-08-05
CAGGACATAAGGGAGCGAAACCTCGGCGCACCTCGGGTGTCAGTGCTTCCCAGCGGGGGCGACTCACCCAAGAAGCATCAGGGGAACGGATCGCCCCGTTGGGGAGAATAAATCCGGTGGAGGAGTCGAACCCTTCGCCCAATTCTGGGTTTGCTTCTACCCAAATTCCTAGTTGGGTTGTCAAGCTGAAATTTCTTTTTCCCGATTCGCTCCCGGTCGGTGGTGTCACGAGCAATTCTCCTGTGGCTGTCCGTTCCAATCTTAAATCGGGGTTGGCGGCGGCGATCGCCTGGAATTGTTCCTGACTGACATGGAGAAGGGTGGAGTGCATCGGATTTCCTCCGGGAATTCGGGTGGATATTGTCGATAGTAACTCAGGGGGATGGGAATGCGATCGCCTCTCGCGTAGCACGGGCATCTTGCCCGTGTTATCATGATGAGATAGGGTGATGCGATCGCCGATCAAAGACGACCACTGGAAGACGGGAAAAAAACATGAAAAACTCGGTCAAGAATCAACTTCAAGAATTGTATAAAACCGACGGTTATTTGTGGCTACAGCAAACCGTCGAATTGTTGAAGGAAAAAGACTTCCAAGATTTAGATCTGGACGGCTTGATTGAGGAGTTGGAAAGTTTGGGAAGGAGTGAGTTTAACAAGGCTAGAAGTCTTTTGAGGCAGATTATCATCCATCTGCTGTTGTTGGAATACTGGGAGAAAGAATACGAGCGGAACCATCGACATTGGCAGGCAGAAATTATTGCGTTTCGCGATGATTTAATTCATGAGTTGACGGCAAGCCTGAAAAATAAGCTGATTCTAGAATTGGACTCTATCTATCATGTCGCCGTGAGTTTCGTGAGCAAGAAAACGGGTTTATCTAAAAGTCTATTTCCGGCTAACTGTCCTTATTCTTTTGAAGAATTGTTGGAAGAGAACTGGTATCCAAATCATAAGAGAAGCTGAGGAAATTTACATGATTTCATAAGGAGGAGTCCGAATCTGAATCAGCATCCGAGGGTGAGTGTAATTATTCCGGTTTATAATGGCGATCGCTTTTTATCAGCAGCCATTAATAGTGTTTTCATGCAAACTTATCAAGACCATGAAATCATCGTTATTGATGATGGTTCCACAGATGAAACCTCCCAGGTAGTCGCATCATTAGGGCATAAAATCAGATATTTTCACCAGGAAAATCAAGGTTCTGCCGTAGCTCGGAATTTGGGGATTCAACAAGCTGAAGGCGAGTTAATTGCTTTTTTAGATGCCGATGATTTTTGGTTGTTACCAGAAAAGTTAGCACAACAGGTCAGTTTATTTGACCAACAGCCTAACTTAGCCATGGTGCAAACCGGATGGCGCATTGTCGATGAACTCGGTAATCCGATTATTGATGTTGAACCTTGGCATCAAGTTCCTGAACTCACCTTAGAGAGTTGGTTAATGTATAAACCCGTCAAAACCAGTGGCTTATTAGTCACAAAGAATTCCCTAGCAAACGCCGGAGGTTTTGATGGGGAGTTGCGACAATCCCACGATGTCGATTTAGTCTTGCGTTTAGCGTTGATGGGGTGTCAAGCGACTTGGTGGCCGCAGGTCGCCGTGGGTTATCGTCGGTATGGGGGGAACACCACCAGAAATGCTAAAACTCAGGCGGATTGTGTGGTGAGGGTGTTGGATAAGTTTTTTGCTCATGGGGATTTACCCCCCTCCATTCGAGCCATGGAGAGTTCTGTGCGCTATCATACCTTGGTATGGTTGGCTTGGTATCACTATGATAAAGGCTTGTATACTGACATGGCTGATTTTTTAAATCGCTCTTTGGAATATACCCCTTACTATGCCATGGAGACTATTGCCGACTGGGTGGAACGCTTTCAACAGTTTTCTGTGCAGAATGGTCAGAGTTGGGATGTTTGTTTTTTGACTGATTTACCGGATTGGCAGAAGGTGATTAGTAAGACTGTAGTAGGTTGATGATACAGAGAGTATTTATTTATCCTCATAATTTAACCCATGATTGAGTTGCCAAATCATTAAGATGTGACCAAGATTTAAATAATATCAATATCTTGACCAATCTGATATTAAATAATGAATAAAAACTCACTTATTCCCATCTGCATTACTTTGGGTACACGACCAGAGGCTATTAAACTCGCTCCGGTTATCCAACAGTTCCAAAAATGCCCTCATTTTGAATTTTTCGAGTCTTTCCAGGTGTTCGTCGATGTCGGTTTGGCTGAGTTTGCTTTTGACTTCGACTAATATGGCTTGGTCGCTGTTGACGACGAGCAAATCAATTTCTAGGGCTTCTCCAAAGCGTTTAACCGAGAGGTCGCCGTGAAATTCATTGACAGCAATTCCCCTTTTTTGAAACAGTTGGACGGCGGCGGGGCGTACCTGCCATTCGACAAATTCTCCGAGGCGGTTTCCCAGTTTGCCTAATTCCTGGTTGAGTTTTTCATTCTGTTGTTTGATTATTCGTTCGGTTTCCCGGAAGCGGCGATCGCTTTCTTGGGATTGTTCTCGGAAGCGGCGATCGCTTTCTTCGGATTGTCGCTGGAGGAGTTGCCGGGTTTCTTGAAATTGGCGTTCGGTTTCTTTCTGGGCTTCTGCCAGTTCCGCCAGCAGCCTCCAAACATCGTCAGCATTGGTGGTCATGGGGGTTCCTCTCAGGTGTCTCAATCATCCATTTTAGCCACTTTCCACTATGCGATCGCTTTCTGGTAAGATGCGATCGCACTTCCGAGAGGCTACGGGAATGCACTTCCGAGGCGATAGGCGATCGCACTTCCGAGAATCGCTCGGTAGATGTTTGTCAAGTTGCATCAGTCTCGTGATAGGGTATAATGCTGGGATATGTCAGGGGGTGGATGTGTTGGTAAGCTATTTATGAGGAGTGGTGAGGGAATGAGTGCGGGTGAGTTGCTGAGACAGGCGAATCAGTTGAAACGGTCTGGGAAGTTGGATGAGGCGATCGCACTTTATCATCAGGTAATAGATATTAACCCCCATTTTGCTTGGGCTTATCATAGCTTAGGGGATGCTTTAGTTAAACAAGAATACTTTGATGATGCGCTCAATTACTTTCATAAGGCTGTTGAAATTAATCCTCATATAGCTTCTTTTTATTATCACTTATCAGAAGTTCTAGCTATTCAAGGAAAATTTAATCGAGCCATCATTTATTTTGATAAATTTCTAAAAATCAATTTCAAAAATCAACCGAATTTTTCCAATAATGGCTGTATAGAAAAATTTTTGACTAATCAAATTACAGAATCATCTTTTTGGTCTGCTTTAAAGTATGCACATCTATTGAGTCATCAAAATCATATTGAGCCTGCTATAAATGTTTATCAAAAAATAATTCAAGATAGCCCTTATCAATATTCTGAAGTTTATAATAAGTTAGGTGAACTTTTCTTAAAAACGGAAGACACAAAAAAAGCTGTTTCTGTTTTTGAAACAGCCATATTTCTGGAACCTCAAACAGCCCGGTACTATATAAATTTTGCCGAAGCAACAAACCTTTGGAATCCCTGCGTTAGAGCTTATAGAAAAGCCATTAAGTTGAATCCCGTAGAATTTTATGACTACTATAATCAACTTGAGATTAATCACACTCACAATATTAAGGTTAAAAATCCGATATTTGTGGTAGGTTGTGGACATAGTGGAACTTCTGTGATGCTGGCTTTGTTGGGGAGTCATCCTTGTTTTTACCCCATTCCTTATGAAAGTGAGATATTCTTAAAAAATATAAGCAAAATCAAAGAACAGATGCGAATTTGGGATGACGAATGTTTGGCGGATGGAAAACTTCGTTGGATTGAAAAAACTCCTCCCCACATTTTTCAAATTGGCAAATTTATGAAAATCCGTCCTCAAAGTCAATTTATAATCATGCTAAGAGATGGGAGAGATGTTGTTTGTTCTCTGAAACATAGACCAGACTATCAAAGATTTTTCGAGCGCATTGATAGATGGATTTATGATAACCTCGCGGGATTACTGTACTGGGAACATCCCAGAGTTAGGGTAGTCAAGTATGAGGATTTAGTTAGCAATCCTGAAGATACTTTGATAAAGATTTGCAATTTCTTGGGAGAAAAATATAATGATAAAATGCTGGAATTTCATAAAACTGAAAAACATTGGTATAGTGAAGAAATTGTCAAGCCTGAAATTATCGATACTATGACAAAACACAAGCAAAATCGAAATTGGCAAATCAATCAAGCATTGTTTGATGGTCGAGGTCGGTGGCAACAGGAGATGACACCAGGAGAGAAAATAATTTTTAAGAAAAAAGCTCAACAGTATTTGTTAGAATGGGGCTATGTTCAAGATGATAATTGGTAATTTATGAGTGATACTTCATTAAAGTTACAAGCATTACGATTACCCAACAACCCAATTTTATATCCAAATTTACCTGGGTTAGAAGGTGAACTAGGAGCTAATATTAATGGCCCTTCGCTGATTCGGGTTCCTGATTGGATTGAAAATCCTTTGGGTCGTTACTATCTTTACTTTGCTCATCACAGTGGCAAATTTATTCGTTTAGCCTATTCTAATGATATTGAAGATTCATGGACGGTTTATAGTCCAGGCACACTGCACATCGATCAAATAGATCAAACGGTATGCGTCAATCATATTGCTTCTCCAGATGTTCATGTGGATCATCAAAATCGTGAAATTCGGATGTATTTTCATGGTGTTCATCCATGGCAAGGTCAGGTAACTTTTTTGACAATCTCTAAAGATGGTTTACATTGGGCTGTATCTCCAGAGGTATTAGGGCCATTTTATATGAGGGTGTTTCAATATGATGGATGGTATTATGCGATCGCTAAAAATAAAAATATTGGCGGTGTGATTCTACGCTCAAAAGATGGTGTAACCCCTTTTGAGAGAGGAGTAGATTTTATTCCCAACATGAGACACGCGGCTGTTTTGTTAAAAGAAGACACATTAATTGTATTTTATTCTCAAATTGGAGATACCCCTGAGTCTATCTTAATGAGCTATGTAGATCTAACCCAAGACTGGACTTCTTGGATACCATCTGAACCTATCCTAATTTTAAAGCCAGAACAAGATTATGAAGGGGTAGATTTACCAATTCAGCCTTCACAAAGTGGGGCGGCTAAGGGGAGAGTCAGACAGTTAAGAGATCCGGCTGTTTATCAAGAAGATAATAAATCCTACCTTTTGTATTCAATTGCCGGAGAGTCAGGTATTGCTGTTGCAGAGTTAAAATCAATTATTCTTACTTTAATCAAAGCAAAGTCAGCTTTTCTAAAGCAGTTAATATCAAAATTATAATAGCTTTTATCATTAACTTTATATATTAAAAGATAATAAAACATGGCATTCTTTTATATCCTTCCATTTTTAAAAATATAGCTTAATCGCTCTTGATAAGCTCTAGTTTAGTCAAACATATCTCCTATAAACTGCTGTACCTTGCTCGACTCCCAAAAACTCAAAGCGAGAATCCGTGTCCATAACTACCTTGCAAACAAGCTGCACATGACAGACCTTAATTTGCTCGTCATCATATTTTAACAAGATATCTGGCTTGACAGATGGATTCAAACTTGGTGATTTTGCAATGGACCAATACCAGTCATCGAAAAGCATATAACCACCTGGTTTGCAAAGCTCTTTTAAAACGCAAGCGGCGGGAGCATCTAGATGAAATACATGACCTCCATCGATATAAGCAAGATCAAATGGTTTTAGTAAACCCGCAACAAAACCCTGAGCCAATTGAAAATGATATCCAGAATATGTTCTAGACGGTGATCCCCATGAAGAGTCAATATTGGTAAATCCAAGTTTTGCTAGATCTGAAGCCAATTCAGACACTTCCCTTTCCAAACTAAATAGAATAATAGTCCCAGAATTATTAAGTCTTTTTGCCACTTCTAAAGTTGTAACACCTATGCCGACACCAATTTCGTAATATGTAAGACTCTTTTTTGCGCCAGATAATGTCAAGTTATCCAAAATTTTTAAAACAACAGAGTCCGGTGTTGACAAGGCTTCATATCCAGATGAACCTATCTTCTCAATCATAAAATTACTCCCAATGAATTAAGTAATGAAATAGTCAATACATTGGATTTCGCCTAATACACCACTGATTACCAATTCCACAAGCAACTATCTGATAATCATGGGACTTGACAAAATCATTAACTGCACGGAATACACCATGATGAACCGACTGTGGATTTGGCCACCAATCATCTCCTAAGATTAAGCCACGGCTCGACAAGACTTGATCGATAAGTTGTAATTCGTTTAGAGTCGATAAATATACATGAGTCGTATCTAAATATACAAAGTCTAATTCCTCATTTACAGAATTCAGAAACCGCTCACAGTAATCTTCTACAAATATAACCTGAGATTTGTCTCGATATGGCTGAATACGCCTCTTGGTATCCTCAAGCGCATACTCGGTGGTTAATTTACCATGCCCCAAATATTCCGAATTAGGTTCTCTCCAATTAAATTTTTCACCCAGCAACCGCCAGGGATCAACTAAATATAACTTTGAAGGTTCTGTAATACTTAATATTTGTTCCGAAAAGTGACCTCTGAACACGCCTAGTTCAGCCCCCACAGCCTGCTGGGGAGCATAACTCAAGATCCAAGTCCTCCTTTTCAATCTTTCGATTTCAGTATCAGGGAAAGAAACCTCCATACCAGTCAGGCATCTATTATCCATATTTTACTCCTTTATTTATTCATCATTTTTAAATTATAGCCGGACTTCCACCCGGAAAGAACTCTTCTTTCGGACGTTCTTTGATAAGCCCTCAATTTTCCTATATCAAAAACCAATTGAAAATCCCTTTCATGCAGCAAAAATTCGGAAAGCTGGTTGCATGAATATATTTGTAGATCGTCAACAAACAAAATCCCCCCTTGTTTCATCATATAATTCATATAGAAAAAGTCTAGGAAGACGCTGGGGTAATTGTGATCGCCATCGATAAAGCATACATCAAATATGGGCTTGATCTTGCTACTTTCCGCGAGCTTAGGTAAAGCCCATTCTGAAAAATCTTTGATCATCTGTAATTTGCTTGAATCCAAGTGATAAGCTTGCATACATCTTAGGATTCGATCAAACAATTCCTGATCGGGTGCTATTGATACAACTTTAGTTGGGTTTAAAAAAGAAAACAGTAACGTTGAATTACCTGCACCCGTTTCTATGAAATGAAGACCATCACCATGATTTTTCAAGAATATATAAATCTCGTTTAATTGGTCTGAGTTAAATCCCCCTGTAGTCCATGTAACCCCACCATCCCATGTGTGAAGTTTCGGAACATTATTTAGGTAATTCATAAAATCATCCATATTTGTCTCCTTACTTAGCAGAGCAGAAACCTGATTCAAGCTTTTCACCTGACTGAATGGCGTGACTTGTCTTATCCAGTTGATAACCTCTAAAAAAGACCGACCAAATATATAGTATCCTTTTAAGTAAGGCTGGCAATCAGATTTTACATACACAATTTTTTGTGTCGTTCTATCCACACATTCTATATCGGATAGCATCATATCTTTGTCTCCACTCTGGATAAGAATTTCTTGACAGTTAGGGATTGGCATCAAATTATAACCCAGATATTTGTGCGAAAAAGGTGAAATCATCGCTTTCAAAATACAAGATTCTATGCGATCAATTATGCGGTTTAAATTTCTTGATGTTTCCTGATGATATGCCCGAGGATCTTTCTGTAGACCGGTGATCTTCTGTAATAGTAAACCTCTAAGTTTATAATGAATAATGGGTATAATATCTGATCTGTTTAGCTCACTAGAATTTCGTTTATCACCGCCAATAATTAGATCGTGAAATCCCTGGTTTAAATGAATTTCAGCATGGTACTTAAATACTGGGAACTTTCGCAAAGAGTCAAAACCTCGGTTAAGACGGTATCGAATATCTATTTGATAAACCCAAGTGTAGTTTTCACCATAACTCCAACGAACAGTGTTTGACTGCTTATACATTTCCGTGAGCGTTGGTGGTCGATACTGATAGTTAGTAAAATCACACTTGTCAAGATGATATACCATCCTACCAAAGTTATTCAGCCCTGGAAAAACATCTAAAATAAACCCAGCAAAATACTCAATCCCCTTGTTCATTCCGACATCTATATATCGGCGTAATACTGATTGACCTTCCTTTTCAGGGTTGTCGGGAAAATCGGGTAGCGAAATATACTCATCGCTATCAACAGTTATACACCAATTTCCCCGACAGTAACAACTTAGCAATATCTCAAGCCAAAAAACCTTCGCATATCTAAACCTTCCCACAATTGGATACCATATATAGACATCATCGTACTCAAGATCATGTTTTACAGGATGAGCTGAGTAATCGTCAACCATAAAAAACTTTGTCACTCCCAGATCTTTGTAATAGTTGTACCAATCTTTAAGGTCAGGTTCATCTTTGACACAACTCAAAAGAATCATATCATTTTCGTTGATCTTTACCAATCCATTATTGTCTTGCCTCCTCAGTGTCCATTTTTCCAAGATTATTGGTTCGATAACTTCTATCATAGTGCGCTGAATGTCTTGCAGTTCAAGTACATACTGATTTCTAAGATTTTCAGAATATGTATTTTTAAAAAACGAACTGAGGTGATTAAAAATGTTAGAATACTTCAGCTTTGCGTCCTCGTCTACATAGTTAGTCTTATGGAGTCCCAGTGACTGGCATTGAATCCTTCCATGCAAGGGATTTAGCTTTTCGTTAATTTCAACTACTACAGGCGACAAAGCATTTTCTGTTACAAATCTTCTAAAAGGAAAGCTTTTGTCGATAATACTTTTTCCTTGATAACATACATATTTCCGTTCCGGATGCTTAACCATTATACTTAACATGGCATCTAGCTCATCCCACTGTCGAGGTAAAAGGTCATTATCGTAGCCTATCTCAATATAATCTTCCATCTTAAAGGAAACTCTCCCACAGGTTCCGTCACCCCAGTCGCCTTGAAACTGGTGAAAAATACAATTATACTCGTGCGTCTGAAAAACGTTGATGATGTGTTCTCCACCTTTAAAACCTGTGTAGTTATCACCATCCAGACTCGCATAAATACGACCATTAATGATATTTTTAAAGGAGTTTTTAGCACGGCCAAAGTGCCATATATCTAACTCTGATGATCGATAAAAACAAAGAAATCCTGACTCAATATCATTGTTAAAATTGTTTTTAACCCATTTTTCAACTAAATCATCGGAATCAAAACAGACCAAAATAAACTCAACTCGACCAATGCTGCCACGATTATCTTCCAAATTTTTTGGAAGAGTTGCTTTAATATCTTCAAAGCGATTCATTAAGGGAATGCAAAAAGAAAGTTCAATTTGAGCCATTATGATTCTCCAATAACAAAGAATTAATTAAGTTATAAAATTCCTTAGAGAAGTTTTCTTCCTCTTGCCCGCTACAAGAATCTAATGCCTGTTTTCCCATGATCTTCAAATTCTTAGAACCCATTTTATATGCTCTAAGTAAAGCTGTCCCAAGTTCTTCCTGTTTGGAATATTTAATACCCGTGTGTCCATCAACAACCTCCGTTTTAAACATACCAACCTCTGGGACAATAGATGGCAAAGCAAATGTTGTAGCTTGGTAGTAACTACCAGAAGTTGTAATATTTCTATATGGAAGCACAGCAACGCTAGCACAGCAACATAAATAAGCCAATTCTTGATCTGACAATCGTCTATTAATAATAGCTATCCGGGCTTTAATTTTCTCATTATTCTTTTTTAAGAAATCATTTAATTCTTGATCATATATTTTTCCTGCTAATATAAGAAGTGAGTTTTGCATCTTAGAACTTTCAATTTGTTGTAGGAAACACTGAATCAATTCCATTGCACCCTTATAAGGACGGAGCATTCCAAAACACAAAAATATAAAATTATCTAATAATGGCAAATTTTGGATTTCATGTGGCATAACAGCTCCAACTTTTTCCATTGAATCATAAATTGGATGTTTTAATATTTTCACTTTGTTGGAAAGCTTCTTTCCGGTTATAGACTCCAAATCATACAACAAATCTGGAAAATGAATTAAAATTATATCTGAAGCTGAACACATACGACTCAAGCAAATTTTATTGAGTTCAACTTCTGAGGCTGATAGATCGTGATCAAAAAGATTGTGTACAGTCCAAATTACTTTTCCACCGAAAGCTCTCAAACATTGTAAACAGTTAAAATAGTGGTGTGTAGTTGCGATAGATAACTCATCGTTATTCTTTCCCTTGTAAATTTCCCCGAGCCAATGCTGATGAAATATTATTCTCCCGGGATTATGAAAAAAATCATCGAAAAGAAGAAGCACATCATGATAATTAAGACCTTTGAAAAAGATGTTATTTTTCTCGCAATCTGAATACATAATTTTTTGATAATTATTAGCCTGATAGTCTGGAGTAAAAATTAGCTGGGTATTGGTTGAATCAGAAATCAATAATTTATCTGGAAATCCCTCTTGGCGATGGCATCTAATCTTTTCAAGTTCAAGCCACCACATTTGTGGATATACATCCAAACAATTTTTGTATAAGTCTGCGGCAAGGCTATAATTTCTTTTCCAGAATTCAGATCTAGCTTGTTTGATGAGTTTATTATCCATAACAGAATATTTATTTAGATAAAGTAACGTATTTATATTGAGATTTTATCAACTATTAAATCATACTGGTATTTTAGATAGTTTATAATTTTTAAATAATGTATCATTGATTATTGCTTGGTATTGAAAATGATATTCTTCTAGCTCTTCCTCAAGCTGGTGCAATTGTATCAACAGTAGGTTTTTTTCCTGTTGCAAAAACTCAACTTTAATGTTCTCACCTACCATCTCTTCATCGTAAACACTCAATTGATGGTTAGTAATATAAGTCAAGCTATAATAGTCATTCATTGTCGTTTCTACCTTTTTTCCATCCACCAACGCCGACTTAACCGACTCCACAGCAGGCAACCCCTGCAACAACAAACCCAACCCCCGCGACACCCCACAACCCGGCACCGCCAACACCTCAGCCACCAGATCCTCCAACAACTCCCCAGTCTCAGCCCCATCCAACTCCCGAACCTTATCAAACTCCTGCGCCAGACCCGCCGCGATTTCAGTCCACTCCTGACTGTCCAAATCTCTCAAAGGAGGCAACTCCCGCCAATTTACAGGTTCTGATGCCTTAACAAAAGCCAACTCCTCATCATCAATATCCACAATCACCCGCGCACCCCAGACCAGCTTATACAAAAGCCCCAAAACTATATTTGGTATCCGAGGCTTCGACAGATGCACCACCTCATAGGGATGCGCCAAAACCAGACCCAAAGCCTGCTCCACAAACCGCCCCTCATCCGCTACCGTCACCGTATGACAAGGAATCTGGGTTCCCCGAATCGGCTCCCACACCTGCCCCCCGTACCGAGGAAACAGACAGCCAATCAACTCCACCTCAGCCCAACCCCCATACAACTGCGCCAAAGTATAGGCACGCCCCGCAGCATTGTGGGACAACTCCCAACCACAGACCCCCACCCGCAGGCGCTCCTTCCCGGCATCCGCCATCACCGATCGCCCCTGATGATGACCCACCGCATCCACCAAAACCCCTTCATCGGAGCCATGCCAAACCCCCACCAGCCCCGGTTCATCTCCCGTCAAAGCCTCATACATCCCCTGGCGAATATCATCAGCACTCCGGGCACGATTCCAAATCCGCAACTCAGACAACTTGCCATCATTAAAGCGCTTCCCATCAGAATGAGCCATCAACCGCACCGTCGCCTCAGTCCCCACAGCCTCCGGCTCCCCGCTCCAATCCGCCTCTCGCCGGAGGACCCCATCAAAATAAATCCGCCCGTATTCCCCCACCTTCCGCACACAAGCCACATGAACCCACTCATGGAGCCTCATATCCTCTTGGGGAACCCAGTCAACCGGTTTAGCAGAAGCCTCCCCCTTGCCAAAATACCACTGAGCCCTCTGGCCATCCTTTAACCGAAAGCAGAACTCATTCTGCCCGTCGCTGACAAACTTAGAGATAATCTCCGTCCAACCCTCCGGCCACCGTCGCAAATACAGCCAAAACTCGACCGTCAAATCCCCCGTAATACTCAACTCCTGACTGTGGTCAATTTCCCCATAGGTCCTCAACTCTGGCCGAAAATCCACAACTGAACCCCGACCCGACCCCGGAGCCACCCGCCAATATTCTCCCCATTGCGCCGCCGCTTCCGGCCAGCGTCCCAACCCCATCAAAGCCAACGCCAACCGTCGCCGGATATCCGCCGCCCCCGGATACCGCTCCAGCAGCCACTGCCACTGCTCTACCACATCTGGCCAGCGTCCCAACTCCACCAGCACCCCAGCCCAAAGCCGATGCACCTCCGGCCTATCAACCCCCAACTTGACGGCCCGACGCAACTCCACCACGGCCTCAACCGGACGTTCCAACTGCACCAGGGCCCGTCCTAAACCCAAGGAAGCCTCCCCGGACTCTCCCAACTCTAGGACCACTTGGCGATACTGGTCTACGGCTTCCGACCACCGCCCCAACTTCTCCAAAGCCTCCGCCAAAGCCAAACCCCACTCACCCACCTGGGGATTTATTTCCCAACTGCGACGATACATAGCCAGGGCTTCATCCCAGCGCTCCCGTAGCCCTTCGAGTTTCCCCAGATAAAAATAGGCTTCCCCCTGGTCAGGTTGTAACTCCAGAGTCCGGCGCAAACTCGCCTCAGCCCGGTGTAGGTCTGTTCCCGCCTCCACCAAAGCCACCCCCAAACCCAACTGCAATTGGGGGTCATCACCCTGAAAATCCGCCGCCTGCTGCAAATAACCCACAGCTTCGGTAAACCGTCCTTTAATCAAAAGTATGTCTCCCAGTTTGATATGGATTTCAGCATTGTGGGGTTCGATTTTCAAAGTGCTTTTATAAAACGTAACTGCTTTATCTAATTGACCTTGACTTCTAAAAGCATCTGCTAACATTAAGGAAATTTTGGCATCTTTAGGATTAGCTTCTAAAGCCCTGTAATAAATTTGTAAGTCCTGGGGATTGGCTTGAATAGCCTGCTCATAAGCCTGAGAAATTTCTTCGAGATTTGGGGGAACTTGATATCGGAGTGCATCCCCTAATTTTTCATGGATACAAGGCAAATCAGACTTAATTTCGATCGCATCTTTATAAGCCTTAATCGCCTCATCCCACCGCTGCAACTTCGACAACGCCTCACCCAAATTGTAGTGAGACCATCCAAAATCATCCTTCAGACCGATCGCATTTTGATAAGCCTGGGCCGCCTCATCCCATCGCTCCAACTGTAACAGAGCATCCCCTAAGTTATTATGAGACCAAAAGAACTCCGGCTCAAGAGCGATCGCATCTTTATAAGCCTTAATCGCCTCATCCCACCGCTGCAACTTCGACAACGCCTCACCCAAATTGTAGTGAGACCATCCAAAATCATCCTTCAGACCGATCGCATTTTGATAAGCCTGGGCCGCCTCATTCCATCGCTCCAGTTTTAACAGAGCATCCCCCAAGTTATTATGAGACCAAGAGAACTCCGGGTTAAGAGCGATCGCATTTTGATAAGCCTGGGCCGCCTCTGACCATTGTTCCAACTTCGACAGTGCATCCCCCAACAGGTGCCGAGTTTGACTGTCCTCCGGCGACTGTGCCGCCACCCCACCCAACACCTCAACCGCCTCATCCCAGGCTTCCAACTGCACCAAAACCCTACCTAACTCTCGTTGGGGTTCCAGCCAGTCCTTGTCTAAAGCGATCGCTTTTCGTAATTCAATCGCCGCCGGTTGCCAATCTTCTCGCAGCGCTAGGGCTATACCCAACTTCCAGTGAATTTCTGCCACTGTCCTATGTTGCTGTAGGGGTCTAGTGTTTCTGCGCCGACTCTGTGTGATCAGGAATTGAGGAGACTTAATAGACATAAGGGGGATGCTCTCTCTAGTCGCTATAGGACAGGATTTGTTGGTGTTACCCTAGTAAGGCTTGGTTGGGGAACTATTGCTGATGCAACTTGGCTTTCCCAGTCTCGCCTAATTCAGTATAGACGACGCTCATCTAAAAGTGCAAGGCAAAAACCCAAAATTGATGTTGATCACAGTCATACTAAATCACTCATAACTTGAGATTGTGATAGTTTGATGTTTTTTGATGTTAGTATCTTGAGAGTTTTTGTTAAATTAAAAAAAAACCGATTTTATCGATTTTCAATTTGTAGTTACTGGGAATATCTCCAAAATTATATATCCTAAATATATCCCCTTATCCATTATCATTGTTTTCGGTTTCCTGGTAGGCGTACTCCTTAGATTTTTTAAACGCTTCGATCGCCTCATCCACCCGTCCCCAACCCTGCAGAGCATCACCCAACTTCTGATACACCTCCCAATTCCCCGGATTCAACTCCAGCACCCGGCCATAAATCCCCGCCGCCTCCGACCAATTTTCTCGCTCCAACTCCAGGTCCCCCAACACCTCCCAAACCGAGACCCAATCCGGCACCAGAGCCACTGCCCTTTGATAAGCGACGATCGCCTCTGACCAAGCCTGCATCACTACAGAAACATCCCCCAAATGCACCCACATTTCCCCATCATCAGGAGCCAAAGCCACCGCCTTTTGGTAAACCCCAGCCGCATCAGACCATTGCTCCAACGCTTCCAAAGCCTGGGCTAATAGCTGCAACACCTCCAGGCGTTCAGGTTCCCTATCGAGAAGGTGACGGCAAATATCAACACAGCCCTGCCAATTTTCCGCCCCCGCTGCGGCGATCGCCTCTTCCCAGGCTGGCTGACCCGGTGGTGGTGCAGAAGCCACCCCCCCTATAGGGATGTGATTTTGCCGGGTTACAGGTTCTTCTACCCGCCGCTGAGGAGGTTTCTGGCTGTCTACTACCGGGGAACTAACAGATTGCACTGGGGGCAAAACTGCCATGGGTGGAGACGGTAAAATCTGGTGGTGAGAAGTAGGTAACTGAGATTTATAATCTTCCCCTATGGGAGTAGGGGCAAGCCTCCTGCGGTGCCCTCCCAGCCAACTGAAACCAGGAAAACGCTCCCACCAAGGTCGTTGTGGCTGAATTGGTCGGGGGGGTGTCGGTTCCCGACGTTCCGCTAACTCAAAGCAAAGGCGATAATAGGTCATCGCTTCTCCCTGTCGTCCCAAATCATAGAGGGCTTCGGCTAACTGTTGATGAGCTTTAGCACTGTGGGGGTGGGTAGTAACAGCCACCTGATAACAAGCGATCGCCTGAGTTTTTTGTCCCCTACGCCATAACCCCTGAGCCAAATTCAAACATTCCCCCAGGGAAGCTAGTTCCGGTTTTGCCTGGATAGCTTCAAACAAACAGTCCAAAGCCTCAGCCTCTTTACCCAAAGACCCCCAGGCGCTGGCTAAACTCCGATAAATGCGGGGATGGGGTTTTAACTTCACAGCTTCCTGTAAGCTGACGATCGCCTCTGGGTAGCGTCGCTGTTGCAGACACAATTCCCCCAACTCCTGATGCCATAGGCCATTTTTCGGTTCCAAAGCGATCGCCTTTCGATAGCAGCGTAGGGCTTTACCATATTCCCCCAAACCCACCAGAGCCCTCCCCCAGATACCATATGCTCTGGCTTCCCTCGGTCGCCACTGCACCACCTGCTGACATTGCTGGACACAAGCCTGATAGCGCTTTTGCTGATATAACTCCGTGGCCCTTTCCAAAGCGACATCGACATCAGGCGGCGCAAAAGCCCCACCCCCTGGCGGTGGCAACTCTTCCGGTATTTGTCCCCCAGCAATTAAACTCAACACCCGCGCCTGACTAGGAGGTAGGCTTTTGTTACTATGGCGTAAAGCCTTAGACAGATTTTCCAAAGCCATCAACAGGCGGGGATTTTGTTCGAGGGCGCGCCCATAACAGGCGATCGCATCATCCCACTTTTCCTGAGCCACCAGTGCTTGTCCCAAACTGTTGCGAGACTCAAAAGAGTCCGGTTGCAACTCCACCGCGCGCCGATAGGCGGCTTCCGCTTCCGACCACAAACCTTGAGCCGACAGAACCTCCCCCAAATTGTGATAGGCTTGGGAATCGTGCGGCGATCGCCTGACCACCTGACGATAACAAACCTCAGCCTCCTGGAGTCTGCCACTTTGTAAAAGGCTATTACCCACCGCCAAAAACTCGGAGACTTCCCCCTCTTCTGGCTGCAAAATCAAAGCCTGATATCGACAACTCACAGCTTGCTGAGGTTTTCCCAGCTTATGCCACACTTTACCCAAATTCCGATGAGCAGCTACCAAGTCTGGCTGGAGAGCGATCGCCCTTTCATAGCATTTTATCGCCTGTTCCCAGCCTTGCATTCTCGCCGCGAGACTACCCAAATTCGTGTGAATTGTCGCATCTTCCGGGTTTAACTGCACCGCCTTTTCAAAAGCCGCCACCGCCTCCGGTAATCGTTTCATCCCCAACAAAGCCTTACCCAACAAGGCGTAAATATTCGCCGTCTCTGGGTCTAATGCCAAAACCTGCTGACACAGACTCAAAGCCTGCTGAAATTGTTTTTCCTGCAAATTCGCTTCCACCTGTGCCACCATATCCGATAGTGGCTCCGCTATAGTTTGAGGAATCTCTAGTTTCTCCTGACTTGCGCTTTCAGGTTGGGGCGGGGGCGGGGGCGGGTCTTTCCTTTCAACCACAGATTCCCTGTAACCAAGAGTCTGCGCCCTTTGATACCAATATTGTGACCAATATTCATCTCCCCGCTGTTGCCAAACTTTACCCAATAACTGACAGGTGACAGCAGAATTAGGGTCATGGTTGAGGGCTTGTTCACAAGCAGCCATGGCGGCATGAATGTCACCACTTTGGAGATGAAATTCAGCTTGTTTCTGAAACCCGGCGGCTAGGGCGGTTTCGCTCAAATTGGGAAAATTGATCATAGGAACCTTGGACATTGATGGCTGGGTGAGATCATGTTTCTGGCTAGGAGTCGGAAGGCTGGCTGTATCGGTGGTGAGTACAGAGTCTAGCAACTGTAGCAAGGTCTGTGGGTTAATCCAGATATCTTCTGTTAAGGCTGTAGGATACATCAGTTGTCGGAGAGGATAGCAGTCTAACGCTTCTCCGGTGATGTAGTAGTGATGGAGTCCCAGTTGCCGACTTAACCCCCAAAAGTAAGGCCTAATGTAGTGGGGAGACATCAGTTCAATTATCGTCGTTTCAGGCTGACAGAAGATTAAATTGGTTAACCCGCTACCGTGGGATGCTACAATCACTTCTGCTTGGGAAAATACTTGAGCCTGTTCTGCGACAGATAGGGTTTCTGGGCTGATGGTAATAAATCCCCGCTGCTGCAATAGGGCGGCGATCGCTTCTTCATTTAACAACCGCCGATATTTGGCGCTATGACGGCTGATATAGATGAGCTTTGGTGTTTTTTGACCTAATTTGGATTTCTGTGTGTCGGAGAGTTCCAGAAAGCCCTCTGAGTTCAGGTTAACGCCTAGGGTGTCCTCCTGTAGCCAAGTCCGACGATGCCAAGCTAACACCCAGGGTGGTGGATAGCCTACGGGTCCGGCAAAATCAGGCACTAAAAGCTGATCTGCTTGGATATGGGGGTGAATGTCGCTTTCGACTATTTGCGATTCTGGTATACCTAACCGTTGCAGGGTTTCTCGTTGGAAGGGGTGACGGATACTGTTGACTACAATGCGATCGATATCCTGCCAATTGTAGCCAGCCTGTCGCAAAATTTCTAATCGCGGCAGTACATCAACCATCCAATGAAAGTAAACACTACCCGATATTCCTGATACTACCGCAACAGTTCCGGCGATCGCCTCTGCTTCTGTCAGTCCATCCTTCGCCAAAATCGGGTGGCGGCGAGGGTCATGGTTACGGCAACCTGGTAAGGGAGTCGGATAAAATCGGGAAAATTGTGGCAGCATCTCCCCTTCCGCGTTAATTATGGCGGTGGCGTTACAGACTTTCCACCAATTGCGACGCGGATCAACAATCGCCCGCCCCTGGGGTAAAATTGTCACCTTTCCGGTGGGGTTGCATAAAGGTAAAGGCGCTGGGGGTTTCAATTTGTATTGATGGCTGCCTAACTGTTGGGGGGCAAAGTTTTCTATAATAGGCTGTAGGCAAGGATAGCAGTCTAATCCTTGACAGGCTGGTAGGTCGGGGTCAGCAGCCGGTAACTCTGGTATTGACGGAATGGGTTGAGATAGGGGTGGGCTGGTTTCCGGTTCGGCTGTTAATAGTTCTAAACTCTGATTATAATGTTTTTGGGCTTCTTTCAGGCGACCCTGTTCCCTCAGAATATCTCCCCAAGCCAAATGGGCGGCGGTGAAGTCCGGTTGCAGTTTTAGGGTTTTTTGATAGTATTGTTCGGCGGAACCAAAGTTCTGGTATTCTGCTAGGGCTTGACCTAAGTGAAAGTAGGTTTGGGCTAGTGTGATCACACTTACGGATATGTCGTTTTGATTCAGTGCTTGTAGTAGCTGGGCGCAGGCTTTTTGGGCTTCCCCTAAACTGCCATCAACGGCTTGCTTTTCACTTTCGGTTATATAGGCGGTTAACAGGAATTCCTGCCCTTTAATGGCTTCTTTTAAATGGGCGATCGCTTCTGGAAAATCTGCTAATTCCATCAGTGACCAAGCTAAATCACTATGGATACCCGGAAACTCTGGCGCTAGGATTAACACTTTTTGGAAGCAGTCTAGGGCGGCTATATGGCTTCCCTGTTGTTGCAGCGCTTTCCCTAGGTTATGTTGAATTATGGCACTGTCCGGTTGCAGTTGTACGGCTTTTAAAAAGGCGGCGATCGCCCTATCCCAATCCTGTTTTCCTAATAGCGATCGGCCTAGGTTATTATGGAGGCTGGCAGTCTGGGGCCATTTCTTCAGGGCGGTTCCGAGAATCTCTAAGGCGGTTTTATATTCCCCCCTTCCTACTAAAATACCCCCTAAATTACTATAAGCCATGGGGGTTTCCGGTTCCAGATAAATGGCGTTTTGATAGGCGGCGATCGCTTCCATTTCTCGCCCTTGCTTTTGTAGGATTAATCCTAAGTTATAATAGGCGTTCGTGTAGTTCGGCTTGTGGATTATCCCTTGACGGTAAGAGGCGATCGCCTCCTCTATATATCCCAATTTTTCTAAGACAAATCCTAGATTATAATGTACCTCCGGCCACTGAAAATAAACCTCTAACGCCCTTCTATACCAATCTACCGCCTTGCCATAATCTTTCTGCTCCTGACACAATAAACCTCGCTCGGCTAGGGCTTGAGCCGCTGGGGATGGTTGGTTTATCGACTGGTTGCTAACCATCATCATTCATGTATTTTTTCTGTATACATCGTCACTTTTTACCCATTAATAATAAGTCGAATTTACAGCCATAATCTATCATTACCAATTTCTCAAAATATCCCTCACCATCTAGGCTAAAACAACCTCGACTATTATCCGGTCAAATTTCACAAATCTTAATATATTGTCAAAAACATCGGAATTTAGGTTAAGAAAAGTCTCCCGATCTACCACCTACTCAACCACTAGATTAAATCGAAGCTGTCGGAGTCGAGGTCATCTAAGCCTTCTCCTAAATGCAGAATCGGAATCGCTTGTCCATTGCCGTCAATGTAATATAAAACGCCACTGGTAGAGTTATAAACCAGGTTAGCCCCTCCCGTATTGGTGGGATTGTTCGGATCAAAGTTAGCAATTGTGGTAAACTCACTATCAGCTAGGTTTCCCGCCCCTCCCAACATATCAAAAATATCCGCATCTAATTCGATGCGATCTTCACCCACAGTAAAATCTGTGATGGTGTCGAGTCCAAACAACTCTTGAATACTGAAGGACTCCTTATCGGGGTCACCAGAAACCAGGCTAAAGGTATCAGATCCTTTACCCCCCGTCAGAAGGTCATTACCTTTCTCGGCAAAAATGCGATCGTTCCCCTGACCACCATAAACGGTATTATCCCCTCTACCACTATGGATAACATCATCACCCTTACCACCAAAGATCAGGTTATTTCCCGGCCCACCAAACACGGTGTTATTACCTTCGACACCGTAAATGGTATCGTTACCAATACCACCATAAATTAGGTCATCACCCTTATCTCCAGACAGGATATTATTACCTTCCCCGCCGTAGATGGTATCATCTCCCTGACCTCCGTGGATGATGTCATCACCCTTACCACCAAAAATCAGGTCTTCTCCCTCGTTACCAAATAGGGTATTATTGCCTTCTCCAGCGTAGATTGTATCGTTACCTTTACCCCCATAGATGCGATCGTCTCCTGAACCACCATAAACGAGGTCATCTCCCTCATCTCCAAATAGGGTGTTATTGCCTTCTTCTCCAAAAATGGTATCGTTGCCTTTACCTCCGTAGATGAGGTCATCTCCTAGACCTCCAAATAGGCAGTCCTCACCCTTGCCACCATAGATGATATCGTTACCCTTGCCACCCGCGATCGCATCATTCAGGTTCCCACCAATGATCAAATCACTACCTTCAGTACCCACAAAGCGGTTTTCCTGGTTCATAAACCCTTCGATGATTAAGCCACCATCGATCGCATTGGGATTAGGCCTGCTTAGGCCTGCTGCTGTGGGGCTGTGTGGGATTAGGTATTAATTCGGCGGTCATGGTAATTCATTCCTGGTAGATTCACGGTTGTACTCAAAAACGTAACACAGTGATATAAGCAACTATAATACTGCTCAAACACCCGATATATTTAGCGATTAGAGTCTCCGGGATTCCCTGGAACCTAAATCAGCGATCGCAACTAATCCCCCGACCCTTCTCAATCATCCGAGTGATTGGCCGCTGACAAAATCAGTCTAACAGTTACATTATCTACTGGCAATATAGCACAGTGATATAAGCAACTATAATACTGCTCAAACACCCGATATATTTAGCGATTAGATTCTCCGGGATTCCCTGGAACCTAAATCAGCGATCGCAACTAATCCCCCGACCCTTCTCAATCATCCGAGTGATTGGCCGCTGACAAAATCAGTCTAACAGTTACATTATCTATTGGCAATATAGCGATGACATCTGATTCAGGTTCTTTGACCGATAATCCTGACAGTTGTTCCGGTTTAACTATTATGTATCAGTCCATACCAGTTCTATTTTATCCTGTTACAATATCAAAATAGTTGAGTCGTTTATGTCAAGCTACAGTAAAGAATGGCTCGACTATGTTAAGTTAGTGTAAAGGTATTGATAAAAGATGATTTTTGATGTATAATTTACGCGGGGAGAATGGCATCAAATTAATCACTAAATATGGCAATTAATTCTCGCTGCCCCCTCCCCCATCGGTTTTATGGTATTTACTCAACTTCCGCCGCCGGTTCTAGGCTGGGTTGAAGTTCGATCGCCTGGCGTTGTCTTTGGCGAAATTCCGCCGCCGCATCTTGGATATTTTGATTTTGTTGATTTTGGATGAATTCCCCATTCATATCAAACCGACCTTGCTGGACACTGTGGAGAATATCGAACAATGTCCGCTGATTAAGGGTATTAGAGGAGTCGGTAGTGCTATTACGACTATCAAAATCTTGCAGGGGATTAATGGTGGCTTGGGCGATTAATTCAGGTGCAGCCATAACCGCAGACCCGAACCCGAAAGTAGCGATCGCCGAAATACTCAAACCTAGGGTAAGTTTCAAAGGTGTTAATTTCATAGTGGCTATCAGATTCAAACAACTACTGTAATCATACCTCTCCTGTACAGAAGAGGTATGGCAATTTAGAAATTCGTGGGAGTATCAAGCGAACCGACGGCGTAAGAGGGGTTGAATGATTAATAACGAGGCGATCGCAAACGCCAACAATACCACCAAAGCCACCCCAAAAGTTATATCACCAAAAGGAGCCACCATCACCACACTACCGAAAGACCAACTCTCATGGATATAAAGATAGCGAATTGGCTCGATCGCATAACTTAATGGATTCAGGGTAGCCACCACCTGTAACCACCGAGGCATAAATGACAGAGGCGCTAAGGCGGTGCTGGCAAATAATAGCGGTAAATTAGTCACAAAAATCACCGCAATTAGTTCAATGTGACCAGGGAGGGCAAAAGCCAGACCTAAACTTAAACCCGTTACCCCCAAAACCAATAATAACACCACCAGAGCAATCACTGCTAATCCCGCAATTCCTGGCAATCCTGCCCCGATAAATGCCGCCACAGCGACAATCGCTGCAGTTTGAATAAAGCTGAGGGTGACGATATAAATTGCCGAAGCCAAAACAATGGAAAATCGGGAAGCCAAAGGTGCTACCAGTAGGCGATTAAGGAACCCAAATTCTCGGTCAAACATCACCGGCAATCCGGCATTTAAAGCCCCCGCAAAGGCGGTAAATACCATAACTCCTGCCCCCAAAAATTGACCATAATTATCAGTTTCTCCAAATAATCCTTTGGGAGCATTTTGGAATAATGCACCGAAGAGAATTAGCCACATTAATGGCTGAATTACTCCGGCTATTAAAGTTGATGGTCGTCGCTTCAATTGAATAAATAAACGACGGGTTAAAGCCGCTGTTTCCTGAATAAAATCGGCGATATCATTGGATTTTTCCGGTCTAATTTCAGTATTGGATAACTGATTAATGCTGGTACTACTCATGGTTTACAAGTCTCCATTAACGGTTGATTTTAGACAAGTTAACGCATATTGCGCTTTTTCTCCGCTTTCGGGTCGCGAGTGGCGACGGCGGCCATTTCTGCATCCATTAGAGTTTGACCTGTAGCCGCTAAATAGACATCATCTAAACTAGGGCGAGATTGTGCTATCCCAAAGGTGGGTAAGCCAGCATCTTTAAGGGCTTGTTGAATGGTAAATAGGGCATCATTTTGGGATGCAACTACTAGGTTCAGAGAATTTCCCTGAGCCTGATTGATGATTACCTCTTGGACACAGGGGAGGGGCTCCAATAGGGCTTTGGCGGCTTCGGCTTCTGGTAATGGGGAAAACTCCCTAATTTTTAGGGTAATGCGATCGCCTCCTACTCTGTCTTTAAGTTCTGAGGGGGTTCCGGTAGCAATTACTACCCCTTTATCAATGATGGAGACGCGATCGGCTAAAACATCTATTTCCTCTAAATAATGGCTGGTAATCAACACTGTGATACCTTGTTCTCGCAATTGTCGCAGGAAATCCCACACTACTACCCGACTTTCAATATCTAACCCAACAGTGGGCTCGTCGAGTACCAAAACATCCGGTTGATGCAGGAGTCCAGAAGCCAGATCTAGGCGCTTACGAATACCCCCAGAATAAGTCCCGGTTTTTTGATCAATCCATTCCCCTAATCCTAGCAAATTGGACACGGTTTCAATGCGCTCTTTGATGCGAGGACGGGGGATATGGTACAAGGAGGCTTGTAGTTGCAACAGTTCCCGACCTGTGAGAACCTTATCAATGGCTACTTCCTGGGCTACATAGCCAAGGCGCTGTCTAGCTAATTTGGGCTGATCGAGAACTGAAATTCCCGAAACGGCTAACTTTCCAGCGTCGGGAGTGATTAATGTACACAGCGATCGCAGGGTCGTGGTCTTACCTGCGCCGTTAGGACCAAGCAAGCCAAAAATTTCCCCAGGCTGAATTTCTAAGGAAATATCTTTGACGGCTTCTACTGAGCCGTAACGTTTTTGGAGATTTTGGATAAGAACGGCAGGAGTCATGTCACAATTAAGCTAGGTGCTGCCCATATTTACATTGCTCAACATTTTAACAGTCGCCCGTGTTAGTTAGTAAACTAAAGGCCTTGTACCATGAGCCGGATTTTGATTGCTGAAGATGAACCCCGGATAGCTGCTTTTTTGGAAAAGGGACTGCGGGCTAGTGGTTTTACTACTGCGATCGCCAATAGTGGACAAGATGTTTTAGATCAGGCGGGCGGCCAGAATTTTGATTTGCTGATCCTAGACCTGGGACTCCCTGACCGCGATGGTTTCCAGATTTTAAAAGAATTGCGTGGTCAGGGGGAAACTTTACCCATTATCATCCTCACCGCTAGGGATGACCTCAGCGACAAGGTGGCGGGTCTGGAGGCGGGGGCTGATGATTATGTGACTAAACCCTTTCGCTTCGCTGAATTGCTGGCTAGAGTCCGCGCTAGACTCCGCAACCAAACAGGTAAACCGGCTGATGATAATAAGACTCTCTCCACCGCTAATGTCTGCTTGAATTTGTACACTCGTGAGGTACAAGTGGCCGATCGCACTGTCCAACTTTCCGCTAAGGAATTTCTGCTATTGGAAACTTTTCTGCGTCACCCGGAACAGGTACTTAGTCGAGAACAGTTACTTGATCAGGTTTGGGGTTATGATTATGACCCAGGCTCTAATATCGTTGATGTCTATGTGGGCTATCTACGGAAAAAATTAGGAAGCGATCGCATTGAAACGGTTAGAGGTATGGGCTATCGGTTATCTACTTCCCCCGCTTCCTCCCCTCACATTTGACAGTGGTTGATATGATCTGCCATTTTGGGGGGAACAATTGATCTGGAGCGATCATCTTGTTTATAACTGTTTTGGTCGATTCAGATTGTTGAGGGGTTAACTAAAATTAATCCAACTTCCAGTTTCGTTTGATAATCTTTAGGGTGTGTCCAAGCTCAAATTAGCCGTTAATTCCCTACGCATAAAATCCTTTGGTTCTGGGTTTTGTGTGGGTTTTCCTATGGTAAAGCGATCGCACTTTTGTAGATTAATAATTTTCTGACCAAGACTTCATGGATATCTTAAACAATACCCTTATAATGAGGGGTACAAACCGGAAACCCTCGGATTGCTGATCAGCCAAGTTCCTTGGCGACCAACCCCAGCTCAAGATCACATAAAACCGATCTAATGGTATATTACACCATGTCAACTTGTCGTTCTGGAACTATCTGTATATTGAGAGGAGGCCATCTGTTACCATTGCTCAGAAGTTGGACTACAACCCATCTGACTGCTTAGTGGTACATTGAGGACGTTATTATCCCCGATTATGCCGTTACAGCATTATAGGCTGTTGTGAGCCTCAGATGATAACTCTAAGTGATTTACTAGATCACAGATGGGTTAAATTTGAACTAAACCATTAATTGTTAATTATTCCAATTGAGGATTTTTCTAGCATGGACGAAGAACTTTTTACAACAGTATTCCTAGAAGATGATGAGCTTCAGGAAATCTCCGACGATTTCGAGGCAGAAACTCCGTTTTTGTTGCCCATAGAAACTGTAGATGATGCTGCTGAGGTAGAAATTACGACCACAGCCGCCCCCGTAAATCCCCTGAGTGATGTAGTAAATCTTCGGGACTTTATTATTGAACAACTTTTTGATGAGGAAGTTTATCTAGCTCAAAACCCAGACCTCGCACAATTTAAATTAGAACTAGAAGCAGCGGGTTTTGAGTTTAATCTACGGGAACACTTTAGGGAATTTGGTAAGTTTGAAGGTCGCGAATTTAGTGCTTTTTTCAGTGTGACTCGATACCTGGAGAAAAACACTGATATTTCCCTAGTCATCAATCGTGAAGAAGCCTTCAGTCACTTCTTGGATTTTGGTCTGAATGAAGCTCGAGAATTTAGCGACTTTTTTAGCGCCAGTTTTTATGCCGAAGCCAATCCAGACTTAGCTGCTATTACTCAGGAAACTTTAGTTAGTAAGTTCGCTCATTTCTTGGGTGTTGGACAGTTTGAAAATCGCCGGTGTAGCAGAGTATTTGATGCTAATAACTACCTACAACTTAACCCAGACGTTAGTCAGTTACTGCAAGAATCAGCTAACCTAGGTTTACAAATTAGTGCCTTTAGTCACTTCATCACCAGGGGTCGGTCTGAAAATCGGCAGTTTAGCAATATCTTTGATGTGAGCGAATACCTGCAACTCAACCCCGATTTAGTTCCCTTTGTTGAAAGTGGGGAAATTAACGCGATCGACCACTGGGTAAGATTCGGTATTTCTGAACGGCGCGAGTTTAGTCTTTCCTTCACTGTTTCCCAGGTTTTAAGAACTCTCAGTCTCAGCAGTTTAACCGAAATCAACATCTCGGAACTGTTTGCTCAAATAGAAAGCAATCTCGCTTTAATTATTGAGAGTGAAGATGATGTCGATGATGATGTCGATGATGATGTCGATGATGATATCGATGATGATGTCGATGATGATGTCGATGATGATATCGATGATGATGTCGATGATGATATCGATGATGATATCGATGATGATGTCGATGATGATATCGATGATGATATCGATGCTACAGCACCCGAGATTCCACAGATACCCCCATTACCGGTAATACCTCCCATAGCAGAGCAACCCGAACCCGAACCCGAACCCGAACCCGAACCCGAACCCGAACCCGAACCCGAACCCGAACCCGAACCCGAACCCGAACCGGAACCTGAACCGGAACCTGAACCGGAACCGGAAGAACCCGAATTACCATTAGACGTTGTTCTGGATGTTGAGCACATTCTGACCACCTATGAATCTCAGTTACAAATAGCTTTTGAGGTTCAAGATGTTACCACGATTTCGACTCGGGAACTCTTAGATTGGCTAGATGAGAATGCTTTAGAAGCTGGTATTAACCCGTCTCCTTTTGTCGATATCCAGTTTTATGTAAGGACTTTCGGTCAGCAATTAACCCAATTTTACAGCGTAACCTCTGTTGAAGAGTTAAGTTACCTGCAAATTGTCAACTTCATAGAAGGGGAAGGCTTAGAACGCGGATTTTCTCCCAGTCCTAATATCAACTTTACTCACTTTAAAGCCACCTACAGCAGCCAAATAGAAGCCTTCTTTAGGACTTCCATTGAGAATATTACTAATGCTCAACTGTTCAGCTATATTGTGGAAGTTGGTCTGGAACAAGGTCAGAGTCCGTCAGTTCTGATTGATTTGAATTTCGTACTGTCAAATCAGCAGTCGGTGACAGCTATTGAATCTCATTTTGGGACAGAAATTGCTAACCTGACTAATGCTCAGATTGTGCGGTTTATCAGTTCCGACGCAGGTTTACAACGAGTCACTCCTTCTACCTTAGTAAGTCTCAACTACTTCCGAGCAGTTCACAGAACCCGCTTAGAAGAGTTTTTTGGTACTGAGATTACCGAAATCTCCAACTCTCAAGTATTTACCTTTGTGAATACCATTGGTTTGCAAGAAGGGTTAAATACCTCGGCTAAATTAGGTTTTAGCTATCTGCAATCTGTCTATGGTGAACGCATCACTGCGGCTCTGGGAGAGGGTGCTAGTCAGCAGCAAGTCCTGGCATTTATTCAACGGGAAGGCTTACCAGAAAATGTTAATCCTTCTGTGTTTGTGCATCTGGATTTTGTGCAACAAAGCCAATCACAAGAAGTTCAGCAATTTTTCAATGTTGAGAGCGCTACGGAACTGTCTAATCAACAGGTAATCAACAGCATTAAAGCTAATGTTCTGGTTGATGTTCAATATGTGGTGACTCAATATGCTGAACAATTGGCTGAGTTCTACGAAATTGAGGTCGAAGAGGTTAACTCTTTAAGTTCGGAACAGGTGATTTCTTTCAGCTTGGGTGCGGGAGCTAATTTGGGTATTAATCCTGCTCCTATTAACTTTGCTGAAACTCGCGAATTATTTGAGACAGAACTGAGAGACTTTTTCCGGGTTTCGGATGTTACAGTTCTCAGCGATAGTCAAGTTAACTCGTTCGTAATCAATCAAAGCCGACTTTCGGGACGGGTTAATCAGCTAGTTGATGTGGTTAATGTTAACTACTACCAGAGTATTTTCTCGGAGGCTCTCACGGCTACTTTTGGCGAAGATTTGACCGAGGAAAATGTAGTTGAATTTGTGTTCGGGGATGCAGCGCCTGCTATTAACACCCGGTTTGCTAAAATCAAATATAAAGCTGCACTGGAACAATATGCACAGTCTTTGGGTCGCACTCTGGAAACTCTGACTGATGATGAAGTTCGCCTGTATTTATTTACGGAAGGGTTTGATGTTGAAAATACCCTAACTCCGTTTAATCTGGAGGTTGTCACGACTGAATATGAGATTCAACTGACAGCTTTTTATGGAGTGACAAATGTAGCGGTTCTCAGTGAACAGCAAATTTATCGTTTTGTGGTTAATCAGGCTTTAGAGCAGGGTCTGAGCCTGGCTGAGGTGGTGGATGAGGAAGCACTGGAAGTCCTGCGGGAAGAGTACAGCAGCTTGCTCATAGAATTCTACGGCGTGGAAAACGTAGAAACTCTCAGCACTAATGTGGTCCTCGATTTCATTTATGGTGGCTTGTCTCGGATAGTTGATTATGACTACTTCCGGTTTACTTTTACTGGAGATGTCGAGGCGACTTTTGGGGTGGAAAGCATCAGCGAAGTTACTAAACTCCAAATTGTAGAGTATCTCTATGAACAGGAGGTTAGTGTCAGTTCCCTACACTGGTTTAATGTTGAAGCGTACTTGGAAGAACATGGTTCGGCGGCGGAAACGGCGATCGCACAATTTTTCCGGGTAAGTTCCATCAATGAACTTTCGGTAACTCAGATTCGTGATTTTGCGCTGAATATCGGTGTTCAACAATTCAGCATTGAAGGTGCGCTTAATATTGAGTATATTCGGGAAACCTTCAACGCGGCCATTGTTTCCAGCGATCTGGCGGTTAACGCATGGTTGGAAAGTTTCTCTTTCCTGAATGTTGATACTGCTTATGTTCAGAGTCAATTGGAAGGGTTACTGCTAGATGAAACCTTGACTCTGGAACAGGTAAATGAGATTTTGGGGACGGAAATTGACAGTTTGGATGGGTTGACCGATCGCCATCTGATTACGTTGGTGTTTAATTCCGATTTCCAAGAAATTATCGGTGATGTGGAAATTCAACTTTTCCAAGAAACTCTCAATATTGACTATGTGCGGACTGTCTTTGCATCGGCGATCGCTCATACTTTGGAAGTTGATATCACCGCTGTTACTGGTGAGGAAGTCCTCACGGTTCCTAATGAACAGCTTGATGAGTTTCTACTGGCTCAGTCGGAACAAATTGCCACAGAATTGGAAATTGATGCCGATGATGTGACTCTGGAAGTGGCTCAAGAGTGGTTTATCACTAACTCGGTGACTACTGTTGAGGGTTTATCTGTTGAGGTTGATATTGCTTACATTAAATATCAATTGCAACAGTCCCTCGATGATGAACAGATATCTCTTGAGGATATTAATTCCGTCCTTGATGAACCTGTGGAGGAATTTGATGAACTCACAGATGAACAAATTGTTACCCTCGGTCTCAATGTTGAGTTTCAATCTCAATTCTCCCTAGAGATTAGTCTGGTTCAAACAGAACTGAGTATCGGTTTTGTGGTTTCTCAATTCTCTGCTGAATTGGCTGACTTCTTCGGTTTGTCTGAGGCAGAATTCGCGGCGAAAGAATTTACTCAAGAAGAAATTATCGAATTCTTTAGCTCTACTCAAGCTCAGGCGATCGCTGAATTTCTTGGGGAAACTGTTGTCGGTGGCGAAGATAATGACGATCTCGGCGACGACCAGGATATCGTTGATGAGTCTAATGATGATTCCGACGACGACGACCAGGATATCGTTGATGAGTCTAATGATGATTCCGACGACGACGACCAGGATATCGTTGATGAGTCTAATGATGATTCCGACGACGACGACCAGGATGATGATTCCGACGACAGTCCAGAGTTTGCAGCCGAGGACGTTCTGGCTTACATCGAACAGTTGATGGTCAATGTCGAGACCGTTACCCAAATGGAAGAAATCGATATCGAGTTTGTCACCTATCAGGTTGGGGAACTGTTCCAGGCTTCTGTTTTCAGCCTCGAAGATGTCAATACGATCTTAGAGACTGAATATGAATCTGTGGATGAGTTAACCACTGAAGACATCACGACTTTGGCGTTTAGCGTTGAATTCCAAGAGGTTCTAGGTGAGGATTTCGAGATTGAACTGGTACAGTCTGAAGTTAACTACAGCTATCTGCGAGCCTCTCAAGCTGAAGCGATCGCTGCTTTATTTAGCACAGAAGAAAATCCGATTACCGTTGAGGATGTCCTACGCGGTGAAATCGAACCTTTGACAGATGCTGAGATTTTGGCAGCCTTTGAGGAGAATTTCTTAACTGCTGATGTCGGATTTATTCGCTATCAAGTTGAGCAACTTCTGGCGGAGACAACCATTACCATTGAACAGGTTAATGAGAGCCTCTCCCTTGAGGAGTCCGTAGAAGCCATTGTAGAGCTTAATGATGCTCAAATCATCAATTTGGTCTACAACCAAGAATTCCAGGCCTTGCTGATGGAAGCAGAGCAGACTATAGAGCTATCTGCTATCAACTACGAGGCATTCATTGAGGCGAATGCAGAAACCTTAATCGCACAGTTTGAGGTGGATGATGTCACAGAGCTGACCTTAGAACAAGTTCATGGGTTCATGTTCAGTGGACAAGTCAGCATTCAGGGATTTGTCAACTTTGACTATCTCCGTGAGACTTTCATCAGTGCGATCGCATCCCAGGAACTGCCAGATAGCACAGTTCTTGACTGGTTTAACACTGATTTCTCATTGATTAACATCAACTTCCTGAATGCTCAATTCAACGGGTTTACAGCAGAAGTACAAACACAGTTGTTGGATTCTCTGGGTATTGAACTTAGCGAAGCCGAATCCCTCAGCCATCAGCAGCTCATCCAAATTTTCTACAGCAGTGAGTTCCAAGCCATTACGGGAATTGAAACCCTGCAAACACTAGCCTTTGATTGGCAAGGGTATGCACAAGCTAATGCCGAAGCCTTGGCTGATTTCTATCAAGCCTTCCTCGTGCCAGCTATCCCAGAAGGTCAGGCTCCTAATTCTGTAGTGGTTGAATTGTCTAATTTCACCGGAGAACAAGCACAGGTAACGGTGACATTAGAAGAAGTGGAAGGAGGCATTCAAGTCACAGTTGACAGTGTGGAACCCATCGCCGATATTAACGGTGTCTTCTTCGATATCGAAGATAGTAGCCTTCTCGATAGTCTGTCTGTAACTGGGGATGATGTCACCAATTCTAGCTTTAGTGGTGATGTCAAACGGGTAAGAAATACCTCTATTTCACCGCTGAAATTTGATGCGGGCGTGCAAATCGGCACTCCTGGTATTGGTCAGGATGATATTCAATCCACAGTGTTTGTGATTACTGCAGATGGCGAAGAATTGAGCCTAGATCAGTTTGTTGGTCAGGAATTTGGAGTTCGTCTAACCAGTGTACAGTCAGGGGGAAGTCGCAGTGCTAGCAGTAAGTTGCGCGGAACTGCAGAAGCTGTTTTTACCGCTGATGGTGATGATGTTGGTGTGATTGATGTTAGTTCCCTTTCTGCTGAACAGGTGTTAAACTTTGCCTTCGGGCAAGGATGGCAATCGGGAATTGACCCGACCGAGTTTGTGGAAGTTGATTTTCAACGACAACAGTTCGCCGTTGAAATCGCGCGAGCCTATAACATTGATGTTAGCGAAGTTGCCTCCCTGGAAAGCTCTTTGGTGCTGGATTATATCTATGGTGGTCTTTCGAGCCAAATTGACTTCGAGTTCTACCGCACTAAATATGCCGCTTCCTTGGAGTCTACCTTTGGAATGAGTGCTGAGAATCTGACCCGCGTACAAATTCTTGAACACGCCTATACGGTAGGTTTGGAACAAGGGTTTAATTTTGTCGCCATTGACTATAATGCGATCGCCGCTCAATATCCCCAAGTCTTTGCTGACTTCTTTGGTATCCCGGTTGAGGAAATTTTCAACCTGGATCTGTCAATTATCCAAAGTTTTGACTTGGGAATTGCCTCGGAACTTGGCATCGATATCACCCAATTTGTTGATATTGAATTCTTCCGCCAACAAGCCAGCCAACAAATTCTTCAGAACTATCGCATTGAAAATGTATTCCGCATTGATTCTCAACAACTGTTTGAGTTTAGTTTGCAAGGCAATTTCAGCACCGCACCGACTATCGATCTCAATTGGGCAATGACTCAATATGCTGATATCTTGGCTGAAAATCTCGCTGATTTTGATCAAGATGGCGATGGTAACATTGATAATTCCGAACTGTTCGATGCTTTGACCGGCCAACTGCTGGAAGCAGGTAACGAAACTTCTGATATCTACAGCTTTGAGCAATATTTCGAGTCGGAAGATGTGCAAGAACAGGTGGCTGAGTTCTTTGGTGTCGAATCCTTTGAGGATGTTACCTTTACTCAGCGCTTAGAGTATATGTTCGGCGCTGGTCTGCAAGCGGGAATTGACCCCTACAGTGAGGAGTTCCTAGAAGCTAATCCGCAAATGGCAATGGAGATTTACCTGGAAGAAAACTCTACGGCTTTGATTGAGTTTGCTGGAGTTCGGTCTATTAATCAGGTGACATTCTTGGATGTTTATAACTTCCAAGCCATCAATGAGATTAATGCTTTCTCTGGCATCAGTAGCATCGATGACATTGATGATATCGATGACATTGTCGATGACATTATCGATGATGGGGATGCCTTCTCTGTGTAAAATATCAGTTAAGTTTACCTTAAGATATAGGGAAACTTACTCGGACAATTAACAGCTAAATTAGAGTGAGGTTGATGATTCAATCTCACTCTTTTTTTGAGGGTATATCAGCGGCAACTTAGAAAGTTGATTGTCTCCTAATTAGCAGGGGGTAACGGCCGTTTAACTGACGGGAGAGAGAAAGTAATCATGAATCACTATTCAAGGGGATTTGAGATGACCTCTAAGCATTCATTAAACCATGCTTGCACATTTTCATTGATTTCTGAGGAATTAAAGGAGTGGGAAAAGGTGCTTAAATTTAGGGCTTCATCCGATACATTAGTCTCCCAACCTTCATCATGGTTGTTGACAATGACCGGGTAAGTATAGGTGATTTGTTGGATTTGGGTTTGCTGGGAATTAAAAACTCCTTCAAAACATGAACCAATATCGGAGTTTTGAATATAAACTAAACCCCGGACATGATTATTTTGGTAAGTTTCAAAGACAATATATTCCGCCCCAACTTGTGTAGGGGATGAAACTGTCCCGCGAAACTGTATTTCTGAGACCATAGAAACGGTTGCCACCCCAAGGGCGATCGCCATTTTGGGGATGACGGTCCAGACTTCCATAATTTAGTCCTGGCTGACAACACCTGATGACTACAAGAGATAAACCGCCAATTCCCGAAATCTTTATCTGTTAATCTTGAATAACTACTAAACTCCCCGTATAGCAAGCTACCCACACCTGTCGAGTTTTGGGGTCGTAAGTAATTCCTATGGGGTTCAAGCCTACGGTGATGGTATCCAGAATTTCCATATCCTCAGCTTGAACTTTACTGACGGTGTGGGAGTAATAGTTGACTACATACAGGAATTGATCATCATCTGATAAGACCATACTACGAGGGGCTGCACCTGTAAAAATTTTCCTGATAATTTCCCCGGTTTCTGTATCAATTTTGGCGACATGATCATCACCATTCAGGGTAACATATAAATATTTTCCGGTGGAATCTAAAACCAGGTGGCGAGGATATAAACCTACGTTATACATCCAATTTACTGAGTAGTCCTGTAGGTCGATTTTGGCGATATCGGAAGTTCCCATCACGGCTATATAAGCAGTTTGAGAATTAGGAGAGATGGCAATACCACGGGGGAATCTGCCTACAAATATCCTTTGTATTTCTTGATTAGTGTCGGTATCAATAACGCTAACATCTCCTGAACACCAGTTAGTTACTAACACATATTTACCATTAGGAGAAACCGCGATAAATTTGGGAACTGAACCTACTTTAATCGCTTTTTCAATGGTGAAATTCTCGGTATTAATCCCATAGATAAAACTAGGGTCGAATTGTTCTGATGGTAAACAGGTATCATAACCGGGATTATTAAACTCAGGACCATACATCCGATAATTGGAGATATAAGCAAATTTTCCATCTTTAGAAACGGCGGCTTCTACCGGAGAACCTTTATATTTTTCGGCGGGAAAATCTCGATGACCAAACTTAGACAAATTTACCTGATCATCAATTTTTTTAACCTGTTGGAATTGACGATTATAAACAGCAATTGAATGTTCATACATCATATTTTGTACGAAAAACAGTCCGGGGTCGGCATAAACAACCGACTTGGGGGTTAAATTATCACTTTTGATAGTCTTAATGATTTCAAATTGACCGGGTTCTGGAGGTAAAAAAGCGATGGTTTCCTCATATTCAGAGTTATCTAATGAGTTATGATTGCTTAATTTCTGCTGTAGAAAATCTATGCGATCGCCTAATTTGAAAATCTCAGAACCCGAGTCAGCGACCGCAAATCGAATCGCAGTTAAAGTCAAAACCACCATAGAAATCGATGCTATAATTAGGGTGCCAGATTTTTGCATCAACATCAAATGGAATTTATTAAATTTGTTCATAATCTCCTTACACCACAAAACGATTAATAAAAACTTACCCAGAAAAACTAGACAGCTAGGTTAATCATGGGTAAGTTAACTGAATCCGAATCTTATATTAATCTTGGAATACCATAACACTGCCAGAATAGCAAGCTACCCAAACCTGTCGCTTGTGGGGGTCGTAAGTCACACCAATGGGTCGATGGTTAGTGCGGACAGTATGAATGACCCTCATATCTTCTGTGCGGACTTTACTCATGCTATTAGAGTGATAATTAACCACATACAAAAATTGACCATCATCAGAAATTGCCATACTGCGGGGAGCGCTTCCTGTGCTAATTCGGCGGATGACTTTACCCGTTTCTAGGTTAATTTTTGCCACAGTCCCCTCACCATTAAGGGTAGTGTATAGGAATTTACCTTGAGGATCTATATTCAAATGTCGAGGGGAACGTCCTACATTATTAAGCCAGGTGAGGGAAAAATCATTCAGGTTAATTTTGGCGATTTGTGTGGAACCCATGACGGCTACATAAGCAAATTCTGAGTTAGAATCAACGGCAATTCCTCGCGGATAACGACCTATTTTGAGCCGTTTAATTTCCTGGTCGATTTGGGTATCAACAATACTTAAATCCCAACCACACCAATTGCTAACTAATACGAAACGACCATCAGGAGTAACTGTATTAAATTTCGGCACGGGTCCGACTTGAATTACTTGTTCTATGTTGAGGGTTTCGGTATTGATTTTGTACATAAAACTATCATCATGTCTCCCGGCTGGAGAACATCTATCATTACCGGGACGAGAAAAGCCGGAACCATACATTTGATAATTGGCAACGTAGGCGTATTTTCCATCAGGAGAAAAGGAGGCTTCTACGGGGGAACCTCTATGATTTCCGGTGAATTTCGAGAAGCCAAAATCTGAGAATTTGATGCTGTCGGGAATAGTCTTGACTAAATCAAAGTTGCGGTCATAGACGGTTATTGTGTGGCGATACATCATATTTTGGGCAAAAAATAAGCCTTGACCTGAATGCACAATTGATTTGGGTGCAATGGGGCCTGTAATGGTTTTAACATGGCTCATTTTTCCAGATGGGTCGCGGGGGGGTGCTTCGACAAAACTGGGATTTTTTAAGAGGGCGATCGCTGTCTGAAAGCCTTTTGGTAAATTATAGTTGATGTTGATAGCTGGGGGTTTGGCGGCTGGGGGTTTGGCGGCTGGGGGTTTGGCGGCTGGGGGCGGCGGCTGAGTTGCTGTGGGTTGAGGAGGGGGAGTAGTAGGGACTTCTGGGGTTTTTGGGGAGGGTGGAATTAGGGCTAAAGCCTGGCGAGTTTCTTGTCCGACAATGCCATCGGGTCTTAATCCGCGATCGCTTTGAAATTGTCTAACTGCTTGTTGAGTTATCGGACCAAAATTGCCTAAATTAGGATTATTAAAATATCCCAATTCTCGGAGTCTAATCTGTAATTCGGCTACGTCCTGACCTCGGCTACCACGCCTTAAAACTGGTGAGGTTGGATTTTGAGTAGGGGTGGCGCGGGCGACTATTTGAGTTTCTCGATTGGTGAGACTCTCAGCAGAGGCTACGGTCACTCCCGTTAATAATAAGGCGATCGCACAAGGGAGACCCAGCATCGACCTTCGGAGAAGGTTAACAGGTCGATAACCGCTAGAATATGATTTAGACTTGGTGATGCAACCGTGGTTATCCATAATCAATTAAGCATGGTTTTTCCCCGCTATCCTAGCGCATTTTGACCACTCAAAGATATGGCGCTACTGTGCCGATGAGTGGCCCTCTGAGAAACCCGGTTTCTGTGAAAATATCGGCATCCTCCCGGACATCTGGTTAAGAAACCCCATTTCTCAACCCCTCCGGAAACCCGGTAGTCAGACTAGGCTTAATAATAGCTTTAACTAGGCGATCGCCAGCCATTCTTCCCCCCGATAAATTCCGAGCCACCGGACCCAAAATCAAAGCCGCTAATCCCCCCATCACAAAGCATTGAGACCCAGGAAGCCGCAAATTACTATCTAGGACAGGTAAACCATTAATTATCTCCGTGGGATAAATTCGTAGCACATCAGCCAGTAAATTATCTTGGTGTGCATTAAATTGAGTTCCCGTACCCAACCAAATCCGATTAAACATTAGTGAAACTTCCCCATTAAGCCTCACTCGCCACTGTTCATCCTCCCAAAGCGCGCCGAGAATCTCAGTATTTTCTAAAATCCTCAATTTACCCTGACGCGCCGCCCGTCTTAACTGTAACATCAGCGCCGGAGTCACCGAACCCCCATCACGAGCCTGTTTAATCATTTCCCAACGACTATACCAACAGTCCTCGGCTTCAAAATCCTTGAGGTATTTTGGCCCTAACCAACCCGGTTCCGCATCAAATAACCTCTCGCGCAACTGTCGCCGCACTACTAATGTCACCATAGCGCCTCGTTTGAGCGCCCCCATAGCCAAATGAGCGCTGGTTAAACCCCCTCCCACTATTACAATATCTTCTCCAGACAGAGCCTTAATTAACCGCAAATCAAGCTGTTGAGAATGACAAAGGCTACTGGGAGGATAGGGGGTCCTGATTTCTTCTACCCACTGGGGAATATTGGGAACCGCCGCCCCCGTTGCTAATACTACCCGGCGCGCAATTAAGGAACTACCATCAGTTAAAACTATCTGAAATCTGGGCTTTTGGGACCATTGAATGGGTAGCACTTGGCTGACTTTTCCCGGATATACCCGGTCTGTTAACTCCCATTTTTTCACTACCTCACCACAGAAATCCTCAAATAGCTGGGTTCCTGGTAGGTCGTAGGGGGGGAACAATTCCATGGACCTATTCTCAGCAAATCGTCTGAGGCTATAGGGGTCGGGGTCGGGGTGATGAACTGCTGGCGATCGCAAATGGGGGATTTCCTGGGCCCTAAATTGATGTCGCCATTGTTCTAACCAAGTCCCGCTGGGGTCTAAGACGATAAATCGATTTCTGAATTTTTGGCGTTTCTGCAATATATGGGTAACTAACGTCAGGGCTTGGGGACCGGAGCCCACAATCGCTAGGTCAATGAAACTCGGTAAAGGGCGATCGAACATATTTTTGGGAATTTTCTCGAATCCTGTGTTATGTTACTATGATAATGATTATCATTATTGTTATCCCATGATTTTTGCGATCGCAGGTCCCCCCGGTGCTGGGAAAACCTACTGGATTCGAGAACAGATAGCCCAAAACCCCCAACCACAGTGCTATTTCACCCCAGAGATTAATGGGGTGTGCATTGATCAAACCTGTTTAGCCACAGAATTTCCGAATCTGCACATCCTATCTCGTGGTCAAGAAACCGAACTATTAACTTTAATTGAATCCGGGGTTAATGTTTATATTGAATTGCCTTGTTATTGGGAACTATCCAACTTTGAACCCTTGTTAAATAACCTCGATTGTCAACGGATTGCTGTCCTGTCTAAATCCCTGAAAAATTCCGAGTTTGAGCATTGGTCAGACCAAATAATTGACCGTAATTCAGATGTAGCCCCCAGCCAGGAATTGTGGCAGAGTATATCTGATGATGTGCAAATTCATCAAGGGTTACTATCCGGCGAAATTATCGATTGGGCGAGTTTGACCGTGTTTTGGTTTGAACTCATTCATGGAGCATACGGTCAGGTAATTAGGGCTAAGGGAATTTTTGATATTGTTAGTGGTGAGTCAATTTATGGAGATTTTGTCTTTGGTACAGCAAATCGGGAGTTTGTCGCCCTTGATTTACCTATCCACACTTCCGGGAGACCTGACCGATTTAGTGGCTTTGAAATTATCGGTCAAGGCTTAGATAAACAGGGGATATCACAAACTCTCAAAGATTGCTGTTTACCAGAATCTCATATTCACTATTATCAGCAACAAATGCAAGAGTCATTAGCTAGGGAACCGGAGGTTTTAGTATGAAAATTGCCGTCATGTCTTGTATTCATGGTAATTATGAAGCCTTGGATACAGTTTTGTTAGATATCGATAAACAAAAAGCTGAACAAATTTATTGTTTGGGAGATTTGGTCGGTTATGGTCCTTTTCCTCATGGGGTAGTTGAGCAAATTCGCTCCTTAGATATTCCCACCGTTCAAGGATGTTGGGATGAGGATATTGTGGAGGGATTAAATGCTTGTGAATGCAGTTATCCATCCCTATTAGCTGAACAAAGGGGGCGCTTGGCTCATGAGTGGACTAATAACAATGTCTACCCAGAAACCAGGGAATTTTTGGCTCAATTACCTTTGAGTTTGAAGAAGGATAATCTCTGTTTTGTTCATGGGTCTCCCCATAGCAACCATGAGTATTTGATGCCCAATATGGATGCTTTTACCGTGTTAGAAAGAGTTTTGTCTACTGATGCTGATGTGCTTTTTTGTGGACATACCCATGTTCCCTATATCCGACAGCTAGAAGCGGGTCAACTACAGGTTAAAATCCGCCATATAAGTGGGGGTGAGAATCAACAGGATTGCAGTTTTCAGACTCCCTTAAAACGGGTTATTAATGTGGGTTCTGTCGGGGAACCTCGCCACGGTCGCCCTAATGCTACCTATGTGATTTATGATACCGATACCCAAGAGGTTACTCTCCGAGAGGTTGAGTATGATTATCGCAAAACTTGTGCCGCTATTATTGAGAAGGGTTTACCGCCTATTTTTGCTTGGCGTTTATCTCAGGGGTTGGAATATGCCGAAAAAGCTGATGACCCCACCCATGTTTGTCAACGTTAAATAAGTTTCCAAAAACCTGGCAACTTGGGCAAATATATGTTATAATAAAATTATTATTTTGCCCAATTGTCCGGGTAGATTAAGCCTGCCAATTGTAGTTTACTTTCACTCCAAAACATGACTTTAGCTAAGGAAATTCCGACCAGTCTTAATGGCAATTTACCAAATTTTAGCACCGAAGCAGCACCTGTAGTTTCTGAGGAAGAAATGCGTCAAGCTGTGCGGACTTTGCTGCTAGGGCTGGGAGAAAATCCCGACCGGGAAGGTTTGAAAGATACCCCTAAACGGGTGGTTAAAGCCTTAAAGTTTTTGACCTCTGGTTATCATCAGTCTCTGGATGAACTGCTAAATGGTGCGGTATTTCATGAGAATACTGATGAGATGGTTTTGGTGCGAGATATCGATATCTTTAGTTCTTGTGAACACCATATTTTGCCTATCTTAGGTCGCGCTCATGTGGCTTATATTCCTGATGGTAAAGTTATCGGATTATCTAAGGTGGCTCGTATCTGTGAAATGTATGGTAGAAGGCTACAGGTTCAAGAAAGATTGACTGCTCAAATTGCGGATGCTTTACAGGGTTTACTCAAGCCGAAAGGGGTGGCTGTTGTTGTGGAAGCAAGCCATATGTGTATGGTCATGCGCGGTGTACAAAAGGTGGGTTCTTGGACTTCTACCAGTGCGGTGCGGGGGGTGTTTTCTGAGGATGCGAAAACTCGCCAAGAGTTTATGTCTTTGATTCGCCATACCCCGAATTTTAGCTAGTTTTTGGGGATTTTATCCTCGCCATTTGGCGATCGCAATAGTTGGGTTGGGTTTGCGCCTAACTCAACACCTTATTTTACTTTTAAGTTATGGTTAACTAGAAATGTGGGCTATTTTAAGCGGTATTGAAGGAAATTTGGTGGCTTATCAAGCAGTTGTTAAGGATATCATTAAACGCCAAGTTGAGATTGAACAGTTTTATATTTTGGGGGATTTGGTGGGTCCTAATCCTAACAGTGAATTGCTGGTTGAGATGGTCAGAAATTCCGATGAGTTGGGAGAAATTCAACCCCAAGTTTGTCTGGGGTGGTGGGAGGAACAGTGTTTTAATTTGTATGGTTTGGGGACTAATGTACAGGGTGATGAATTGCTGAACAAATATGGGGGAGATACGGTTAAGTTATTGTGGAAATCGGTTTCTCGGAAAACGGTTGAATGGCTGCGAGAACAGAATTTTGGGTTTTTAGAATTGGACTGTTTGTTAATTCATGGAAGTAGTGTAGGGGTGAGTGATGAACTGACGGTTGATACCCCGGCTTGGAAAATGTTGGATCGCTTGCAAAGGGTTGGCGCAAATCAGTTGTTTTGTGGGCGGTCTGGTCAGGTTTTTGAGTATGAATTGACGACGGGTTCGGTGGCTTCTACGGTTCTAACTTTGGATGAACAACAACCTTCCCAAACTGTGGAATTGAAAAATAAAAAAGTTATCGGAGTGGGGGCGGTTGGTCGCGATTGGGGTACGGCTACCTATACTTTATATAATCCTTATTCTAATCAGGTTAAATTTTGCAAAGTTGACTATGATTAATCAGGGAATTACTATATAATTTAGTTGGGTATTTAATAGGAGTAATTGGAGATTATGACCGGAGCAACACAATCATCATCGGCTTTGATTCCAGATTTACCTAAGCGGGGAATGCCTGTGACAATTATTACGGGTTTTTTGGGGAGTGGTAAAACGACTTTACTTAATCAAATTCTGGAAAATAAGCATAATTTGAAAATTGCGGTTTTGGTTAATGAATTTGGGGATATTAATATTGATTCGCAGTTGCTTGTCTCCACTGATGATGATATGGTGGAGTTGAGCAATGGGTGCATTTGTTGCACGATTAACGAGGGGTTAGTTGATGCGGTTTATCGGGTTCTGGAAAGAAGCGATCGCATTGATTATATGGTGATTGAAACTACAGGGGTGGCTGACCCTCTGCCGATTATTTTAACGTTTTTAGGTACGGAATTAAGAGATTTAACTAACCTGGATTCTGTGATTGGTGTGGTGGACTCGGAAAGTTTTACGCCAGATCACTTTGACAGTGAAGCGGCTTTAAAACAAATCTCCTACAGTGATATGATTATCCTGAATAAAACTGACTTGGCGACTGCTGAGAAGCTGCAAGAATTGGAGGCTTATATTAGCACCGTTAAACGGGGTGCAAGAATTATTAGAAGTGAATATGGTAGGGTTCCATTACCGTTAATTTTGGATGTGGGTTTAACGCCTACTGAAGAGTATCAAGACCACGACCACGACCACGACCACGACCACGACCACGACCACGACCACGACCACGACCACCATCATCATCATCACCATTCCGATCATTTAGCAAATGATGGTTTTGTGTCTATTGCATTTGAAAGCGATCGCCCTTTTGATGTCAAGAAATTCGAGCAATTTTTAACTGAAAAAATGCCAACTGGAGTATTTCGGGCTAAAGGGATTCTCTGGTTTAGCGAGAGTGAAATACCCTATATTTTTCAACTCAGCGGTCCCCGGTATGATATTCAACTAGGGGAAACTTTGAGAAAATCTAAAAACCAGGTGGTTTTTATTGGTCGTCATCTCAATAGCGAGGAAATTAAGCAGCAGTTAAATAGTTGCTTAGTCTGACCTAATTAGGGGGTGGTTTAGTCAGGTTAACGGAATTAATCACTGAATTAATCACTGAGAGTATAACCCCCCCTAGCAGATAATTATTTTAAATAAATTAATAGGTTTAACCCGGGGATGGTGCGAGAAAGGGTCCATAATAGCAGAATCAAATAGAGGACTCCTAAACTCCACTGATACCAAACTAAAGTGGTGACTAAACCGGGGATAAATTCATCACGCATTCGCAGGTCATTAAAGCCAAATTTGAGCAAATTATTCAAACTGAAATCATAGTAATTTAACCAATTCCAACGCCGATCCCATAAAATCGGTAAATACCTTTCACGGAAGAGAGGATAACGCGGCATTATGGGAAGACGACCAATCATTAATCGTAACTGTCGCAGGCTACCATCTTCTGTCAAATAGGAGGTATTCAATAAATTATGATAGCGTCCGCGCCGATAAATAATGCCTAAAATTAGACCCGGAATAGGAAGGAGAAACACACCTAAACAGAGGAGGGTAAGTCCTGGTTGAGTAGAAGCGGAGAAAATTTCTAATAAACCGATCGCCGTAAATATAGCATAACTTCCCAACATCCAAGTAGTTTCTAAAGCGGTGGGAAGAATGGGAGATGGTCGCCAGCGTCTGACCCTATCTACCAGCCAAAACAATAAGCCAAAATAGGCGATCGCCACTATTCCCACCCCAAAAATCAGGGGGAAATTCGTCCCATATCCAGTTAACAATAGCAAAATTTCCAACTGTAACCATTGTTGGATAGTTAACAGTTTTTCGACCCCATATTTGAGATGAGTTATCCTCAAAAAACGCTGCCAACAACTACTATAGTTATCAGCTATAGTCGCTTCTTTACTATTAGCGATCGCTCGATTATATACCTTAATATAAGTCGCTAAATTAATATCTTCCAGCCTGAGAATTTCCACCAAATTCCGAAAAGGTTGTTCTTCCCTAACTCGGACAATAGTTTCCGCCTGTTTTGGTTCAAAACCAATAGCCACCAACCGGGAAGCGGAAGCGGTGTTAATATTCACCCCAAAAATCCGTCCCCACAAAGTATTTAATCGTAATTTAGCCCGCAAAAACTCGATATAATTAGCATCAACAATTTGTTCTTGTTCCCGAAAATTTCTAATCAACTTTCGCAGTAAATTCTCATTCCCCTGAAGAGTTGGAACAGTTATAAATTGACCAATTATTCCGGGATCTCCCATGATTTGAGCAGATTTAGAGTCAAACATAAAATGGTCAATATTCAACATTTTACCCTTATTAAAACCCACATCACTAAAATCCATTAATCCCTCAATACTGGCTTCTCGGAGATTCAAGTTTTCACTAAAGCGAGTATCTCTAAAATCCATAGAACCGGAAAATCGAGACTGATTAAAACTCACCGAGGCATTAAATATAGACTTAGTAAAACTCCCCCTATCCGACCACCAAGACTCACTAAAATCTGTGCTTTCATCCCAAACCGTTTTGTCAAAATCCGCCGCCCCATGAAATCGTACTTTGGAAAAGTTACCCCCCTGAAAATGACTGCCTTGGAAGTCAGTTAATCCTTCAAAATCGGCTTGCTTAAATTGTGCAGATGTGATAAAATAGCTACGTTGAAAATTCACAGATTCTCGAAAACTAGCACCGCCAAAATTCGCCAACAAACTAAACCGACAATCAGACCAATTAGCAGTTTTCTGAAAATTAGCAGAACGACTATCAACCCCTTTGAGAAAAAACGTATTGTGAAAATCAACTTTTCCCTGAAATTGTGTTTCTTCTAATTTCAATCGTCCCCGCCATACGGTTAATTTAGGCAAAGAAGTTGACGAAGATTGAGGAGATTTAAAAATCGATAAATTGACTGATTTGGATTTGATTTGCTCGACTTCTTCCTGGGAAAATACAGATTTAATAGTTTCTTCAATTAGGGGAACTTTCACCCCCAAGTTACCCCCATTAAAATCTCCTTGAATTTGAGAATAACTCAAATCTAATCCCAGAGGTTTAGTTGACTGATTAAGTGTAGTTTGTAATAGTCGATAAAACTGATTCCTAAACTCAGCATTTTCGGGGCGTATATCAATAATTAAATGCTGTAAATTAATGACGGCGACTCCCTCAATATTGCTAGGATTATTTAACCTTTCCTGAAGCAATTCTAAGGTCAATAAAGTGGGTTCTGGTTGACCATTTGCCGCCTGAAGAACAGATAGGGATGAACACAGCATAAAAACAGTCAACAGCAGAACACACAGGGCAATTTTAATTAGCCTCATCAAAACCCACTAACCTTCAGCATTATCATCATCATCTTTATCATTGATAACTAAGGCTAGTTTCCCCTTCATTCCCCCAGCTTCCAATAACTGATGAGAAGCCGCCGCTTCCGCCAGGGGAAAAGTTTGGTTAAGGCAAATATTCAACTTATTCTCATCAATTAACCTGGCACACTGCTGTAAAATCTTAGTTTGGTCTAACTGGTCATCCTCGCGATTTTGCAGCATGGGAGTTAACATCAATTCCAAAGAAATCCGCAGATTTTTAGTTCGGGCATCTTTGAGATTACCTATGCTAAAATCAGGCTCTAATAAAGTGACAATATCTCCATAATTGCGGACTGTGTAAACAGTTTGAAAAAATGTTTCTTTCCCGACTGTATCAAAGGCTAAATCTACGCCTTCACCTTGAGTCCAATGCAGAATAGCCTGGACAAAATCTTCCTGTTTATAATTAATGACTAAATCAGCCCCTAACTCCTGAACAAAAGCGGCATTTTCGGTTGAACTAACGGTAGTGGCTACTTCTGCCCCTTGCAGTTTAGCTAGTTGAATAGCGACATGACCAACACCTCCAGCCCCAGCATGAATTAGCACCTGCTGTCCGGGTTGTAACCTGCCGCGATCGTATAAAGCCTCCCAAGCAGTAATTAATACTAAAGGTGCGGCGGCAGCCTCAGCAAAGCCAAGGGAAATAGGTTTCCGGGTGATAAATTTTTCTTCTACCACTGTTAACTCGGCATAATTTCCGGTCTGTGCGCCGAGTCCGCCATCACAAAAATAGACTTCATCACCAACGGCAAAATCTTCAACTTCGCTACCGACAGCTTCAACTACCCCCGCACCATCACAGCCTAAAATAGCGGGCATTTGGTCAGGATAAAATGTGCCCCGACTGCGGAGTTTGGTATCAATAGGATTAACTCCGGCTGCTTTGAGTCGGACTAAAACTTGGGTGGCTGTTTTGATTTGGGGGTCGGGGACTTCTTGGAGTTGCAAAACCTCGGGTTTTCCAACTTTGCTCATGACAATGGCTTTCATCTGCTTTAATTTACTATTAGTAAAATTTGTCCTGAGTCGGTGCGTCACATCATCACATTGGTGGTTTGACCAGGTAATGATCCGGTGTGACGCACCCTACTTTTTTGGCTGGTGCGTCACATCATCACATTGGTGGTTTGACCAGGTAATGATTCAGTGTGACGCACCCTACTTTTTTGGCTGGTGCGTCACGTCATCACATTGGTGGTTTGACCAGGTAATGATTCAGTGTGACGCACCCTACTTTTTTGGCTGGTGCGTCACATCATCACATTGGTGGTTTGACCAGGTAATGATTCAGTGTGACGCACCCTACTTTTTTGGCTGGTGCGTCACGTCATCACATTGGTGGTTTGACCAGGTAATGATTCAGTGTGACGCACCCTACTTTTTTGGCTGGTGCGTCACGTCATCACATTGGTGGTTTGACCAGGTAATGATTCAGTGTGACGCACCCTACTTTTTTGGCTGGTGCGTCAC
>Ga0213835_100372_pt1 | contig 45879 bp, 47 predicted proteins | sample SWPATP01_FD_160576 | JGI IMG/M metagenome (GOLD analysis project Ga0213835, IMG submission 160576) | Coastal seawater microbial communities from Marineland, Florida, United States - SWPA TP0 #1 | ecosystem: Environmental > Aquatic > Marine > Coastal | place: USA: Florida | collected 2016-08-05
CGACTACAAAAAGGTTTCTTTGGCTTCCAAATCAAGCCTTTTAGACCTGATTGAGGGGTTTTTTAATGATTTTTCCCCTGATTTGAAAGTTTCAAAAACAACTCACGGCTTGAACAGTATTCAATTTTCAGATTACGGAATCAGCTTATACGCCTCGAAAACGGGGTTTTTCCCAAAATCGAAAAGTTTTTTCACAGCCTGACGTGATTCAGCTTGGAGGCGGCGGGCATTCGGAGCCGTTCTCTTCCAGCCTACTCGATTATGGCATCGTTTTTCTTTTCACGTGGATAAAGGATTAATTCTTAATTGACCACCTACAGCTTTTAATATTTTCATTATTGTTTCAAATTGGGGCTTTGATCCTGTTGATAGGGCTTTATACAAACTTGGCCTACTCATCCCTGTTTCTTCCGCTATTTTGGACATACCAATTGCTTTTGCGATGTGCCCAAGCGCAACAACTACATCATCATTATCCCCTTCCTCCAAAACAGAATTCAAATATTCTGCAATCATTTCTTTACTGTCCAAATAATCTGCAATATCAAATTTTGATGTTTCCATATTTCTACTTTTTTATCCTGTTCCAAATTTCCTTTGCTTTTTCAATATCCTTTTTTTGAGTTGATTTTTCTCCCCCTAAAAGAAGAATAATGATTTAGCCTTCTCTTTCCTTGAAGTAGATTCTATATCCTTTGGCATAATCTATTCTCAATTCATGAATACCTTCACCAACCGGTTTACAATCTCCGAAATGTTCGTCATTTTCAAGTTTCTGGATCCTGAACAAAATTTTCGCTTTTGCTCTTAGATCCTTCAACTTTCTCAACCATTTGTCAAATTCAACAGTCTTTTCAATAAAATACATTTAATTATCTGTCGTCATTCGGATAAAAAATTACATGTTTTTTCTAGATTTAAAAAGTTACTTCGAATATACTTAGGGTCTTTTAAAATGTGCCCAACTTACTTATACCCGAAACAAAACTTCGCTTATCCACCGATTTTTGATTGAATAGCCGAAGTTTTGTTTTGTTTTATTTTCGCTTTCTCAAATTACTAAATTTATCTTATTGCTCAGAGTCTTGTATTCCTAAAAATTCTCTTTTCAGCAGGCATTTTTAATTCCCGACATCCCTTGCATGCTTTTTGGGAACGAATCCTTATTTTGTGGCATGTTAAAATTTACCCAAGGAGGCACAGGACCTGCGCTTGTTTTTATCCATGGCTTTTGTGAATCCAAAGCCATGTGGAGGGATTTTATTGGGGACTTCTCCAAAGACCATACCGTCTATTGCTTGGATCTCCCGGGATTTGGAGACAGTTCTTTATCAGAGAATCACATTAGCTTGGAAGAGACAGCTGTACTGATTCAGGAATGGATGGAAGTTCAGGGCTTGGTACAACCCATCGTCATTGGGCATTCTTTGGGAGGCTATGTGGCCCTGGCTTTGGCAGAACTGATGGGCATTGGACTCAAAGGGATTGGCTTATTTCATTCCACGTCCTTTCCGGACGATGAGGAAAAAAAGCATACCAGAAACAAAACCATCGCCTTTATCAAAAAACATGGCGTGGATAAGTTTATGGATTCCTTTGTGCCGCCGCTTTTTGCAGAACAGCAGCGATTGGAACAAGCAACAAGGATTGAGGAACTGATCAAAGAAGGAAAGAAAAGCTCAAAAAATGGGGTGCTGGCTTTTCTGGCAGCCATGAGGGACAGGAAAGATAGGATGGAGGTCTGGATGAATTTCCCCGGTCCTAAATTGATGATCGCAGGAGAATTCGATTTGGCCGTGAAAATTGAAGCCAGTAGGAAGCATGAGCCATTTGCCTCCCATTACCACGAATTGGAAGGAGTAGGGCATATGGGGATGTTTGAAGCGCCGGAATTGACGAAAGGGATTGTACGGGATTTTTTGGATGACTTTAGTCAATGACGTGTAATGTTGTCAAAATCAAAAAGGAAGTTTTCCTAAATCCACATTACCCCCAGAAAGAATAATCCCCACTTTTTGTCCTTTGAACCGCTCCTTATGCTTCAGCAAAGCCGCCAAGGGTACTGCGCAGCTGGGTTCAATGACGATTTTCATCCTTTCATAGATCAATCTCATGGCAGCTATGATTTCCTCATCACTGACGGTCAGGATATCGTCCACATACTGCATAATGATGGCAAAATTGATTTTTCCCAAAGAGGTCAACAAACCATCGGCAATGGTTTTGGGGCCTTCCATAGGGATGAGTTTCTTTGCATGAAATGACCGGTAAGCATCATCTGCCCCTTCCGGTTCCCCGGCAATTACCTTGGTGGAGGGAGAAATATATTTGGTGCACAAGGCAGTGCCTCCGAGTAAGCCACCACCGCCCACCGGGGCCATGACGGTATCAAAAGGGATGCCTTCTTCCCACATTTCCAGGGCACAGGTAGCCTGCCCTTCTATGACATCCATATAATTATAGGGAGGGATAAAAGTTGCCCCTGTTTTTTCGACTACAGCTTGTAGGGTAGTTTCCCTGGCCATCAGGTTGGGTTCACATTCGATGATTTCCCCTCCATAACCTTTCACTGCCTTTTTCTTGATTTCAGGTGCATTGGAAGGCATGACGATATATGATTTGATACCAGCCACTGAAGCAGCTCTGGCTAAAGCGGCGGCATGGTTGCCGCTGGAATGGGTAGCCACCCCATTTTGCTTCTGGGCATCGGTCAGTTTGGCGACGGCATTGGCAGCTCCCCGTGCCTTGAAGGCACCGACTTTTTGGAAGTTCTCGCATTTGAAGTAGATCTCGCAACCGGCCATGGCATTGATGGCTTCTGATTTCATAAGAGGCGTGCGGTGAATAAAGGGCTGTATCCTTTGGTGGGCCGCTTTAATGGCCGCCAAGGAAGGGAAATCCATAGTTTCAGTCATGGAAATAAAGATAAGAGAAGGTCTTGGAAGAGACAAAATTTTTATCTTGCGCCCTATGGAAAAAAGTATGACTGAACTCCTCAAAGGCGAACCTACATTTCCCCTGATGGGGGAAACCTTGCACCCGGGTAATACCCTGTGGATGGACTTTTCCCCTGCCAATGCGGAATTGGAGCAGGTGGATTTTTCCGATACGGCCCATTTTGATGGCTATGTGTTCGGGAAGTTAAGGGCAGCGGGAAAGCGCTTTGGCATTGGTGGTTATTTGGAGCATCGGGCGATATATGCCAGGTCAGGCATGTTTGCCACCGATCAGGCTGATTTCAGGAATATCCATTTGGGGATTGATGTGTGGACGGCAAGCGGACATCCCGTCTATGCACCCTTAGCCGGGAAGGTATATGCCTTTCAGGACAATGCTGGTTTTGGAGATTATGGGGCCACCATCATCCTGGAACATGACCTGAAGGGAACCCCACTCTACAGCCTCTATGGGCATTTGGCTTTAAAAGACCTGGAAGGGCTGGAGGTAGGCATGCCGATCGATGCTGGTCAAAAGTTTTGTCAGGTAGGGCCTTTTCCTGAAAACGGGGATTGGCCGCCACATTTGCACTTTCAGTTGATGTGGGACATGCTGGGCAATTGGGGGGATTTTCCGGGGGTATGCTCCCAAAGAGAAATTGAAAAATACAGGGCTATTTGTCCAGATCCTCAGGTATTGTTGGGCTATTCGCCAAGGTGATCAGGCGGATGCCCTCTAAAGTAAGGTTTCGGTCCACCACCTCAAAGGAATCTTTCAGCGTGGTGAGGATGGAGGATAGGCCTCCTGTCGCAATCACCCGGCATTGGTGTCCTATTTCTTTTTGCAGGGTGTCTATCATGCCTTTGACCAGACCGGTATATCCATAGAGTATACCCGCCTGAATGGAATGTGTGGTGTTTTTTCCCAAGGCAGATTTCGGCATTTTTAAAGGGACTTCGGGCAATTTAGAAGTATTGGTAAACAGGGCTTTCATGGCTGTTTTCAGTCCTGGGACAATATTTACCCCTAAAATGGCTCCATGTTCGCCCACTACGGTGAAGGTCAGGGCAGTTCCAAAATCCACGATGATACAGGTAGTTTGAAACCTTTCAAAGGCGGCGGTTACATTGCACATCAGGTCTGTGCCGATTTCATTGGGCTTGGCGGTACTTACTTTAAGCCGCCTGTAACTCTCGCCTCTGATCAGATAGCAGGCTTTTTCCAGGTATTCCCGACAAAATTGCTGCAAAGCGGCATTGACCTCTGGGACCACAGATGAAATCCCCACATGGCTGATCTGGTCACTTTTGATCCCATTTTCCAAAAAGAACAAATGCACTTCTTTTTCCAACTTCAGTACGGATAGCTCTCTATGGGTATTGACGCGGAATTCATGCGTCCATTTTTCCTGGATTTCATCATAAAATCCAAAAACGATATTGGAATTGCCGGCATCAATGGCTAGAAACATATTCAGGGATGGTTTAAATACCGTTTGGGCCTTCAGTCGGCTTCAAATATATAAATTGATTTTTTGCTTTTATGTTTTTTGATAACTTTCCTCCATGTACACGATTAGAGAAGGAAAAAAAGAAGACCTGCCAAAAGTCTTGGAGCTGGTCAGAGAATTAGCGGTTTATGAAAAAGCACCAGACGAGGTCATTAATACCGTCGAAATGATGGAGAAAGATGGCTTTGGTCTGCATCCAGTTTTTGGATTTTTTGTTGCCGTGAAGACTGAAACCCAAGAAATCATTGGTACTTCGATCTACTATTACCGATACAGCACCTGGAAAGGGAAAAGGTTGTATCTCGAAGATTTGATCGTCACCGAAACGGAAAGAGGAAATGGAGCGGGCAAATTGCTATTCGACCGCACCCTTGCCAAAACCTTGGAGGAAGGCTGTTCAGGGATGTCCTGGCAGGTGCTGGACTGGAATACCCCTGCTATCAATTTCTACCAGAAATATGGGGCAGACCTGGATGGGGAGTGGGTCAATTGCAACCTGCAGGAAAATCAGATTAAGGAATTATTGCAAATGCAATAATTCGTTTTTGTATTTACAATTATTTTGTGTATTTTTGTTTATGACCAAAAGATATATCCTTCCCAAGAATTATGCTTCCAGTTCGGATGTTAGCGGTTTTTCCCCCAGCTTGGAGGAGCAGTATTTCTTTGTGCCTCCTTTGTCTACAGTAGAAGAGCCCAGTTTATTGGAGAAGCCCTTTCATTTATCAGAGACAAAGGTTTTATTTGATTACCTTCAGTTCAGTCAAGCAGAGGTAGCCGAGGTCTTGGAGGTTGATCCCAGTACCTTGGTCCGTTGGAAAAAGGAAGACAGATTGTTGAGCCGATTATTGACCAAAGCCATCAAAGACATGGATAAAATCATTGCCAAAGGAGTCAGGATTTTTGGTACGGAAGCTTTATTTCAGAATTGGCTGCATACCCCTAATGAAGCCTTTGGCCATCAGAAGCCAGTTGACCTGATGCGCAGTCCCTATGGGGTGGAGCAGGTGGATGAAGTTTTGGAAGCCATTTCCTGGGGTAATTTCCTCTAAAGACACTACGATTTTGAAGTATTTCCGACTGATAGAAAAATTGCCGGGCAGGTTTCCTCTGGGTTACGGGCCGGGATCTGGAAGATGGAATCCTTATGGGGTTCCTGTCATCTATGCCTGCAGCCACAGTGCCCTCAATTTTCTGGAATTACTTAGTATCAAAGGCCCCGTGGTCTCCTTGGCCCATTGGTCTTTGGTGCAATTTGAGATGGAGGTTGAGGTTCCTTATCTGTCAGCAGAAGATTTACCAGCGGATTGGTCCAACCGTCCCCATCCAAAAAGTACCCAGGAAATAGGAGCTTACTGGGCCGGAAGTAAAGAAACCCTGGCCCTCAAGATTCCTTCCTGCCGTATCCCTTTGGTCAATTATCCGGAAGAGCATAACCTGTTGCTCAACCCCCTCCATCCGGACTTTTCTAAGAAAGTCAGACTGATAGAAATAACCGAAGTTTCATTTGCCATTAATAACCTATGAACATCAACTTACAAACCCAAAGAATTCTTGTTACCGGTGCCTCACGCGGCATAGGTAAGGCCATTGCGGAGCAATTGTCTGCTTCAGGGGCGGAAGTCCTCTTACATTTTAACAGCAATTTAGAGGCAGCCAAAAGTTTGGCCGAATCCCTACCCAATCCGGCACACCTGGCTCCCTGCGACCTGTCGAACTTGGAAATGGTGAAGGGCTGGATTCCGGAATTGATTGAAAAACATGGCAAAATTGACGCTATCGTCAATAATGCGGGAATTGCCATTTCCGTCCAGGACAATGCACCTACGGAAGATTGGACGGCTGCCTGGCTCAAAACCATGGATGTCAATATCAATGCTTTAGCCATCATTTCAAAAGAATTTATCGAACATGCGCGGGGCAACAAAAATGGCCGGATTGTGAATATTTCTTCAAGAGCTGCATTTAGGGGAGATACACCCGATTATCTGGCTTACGCGGCCTCCAAGGCGGCAATTGTGAGTTATACGCGTTCCATAGCCCGGTATTATGGGAAGGAGGGTATCAAGGCGTTTATCATAGCACCGGGTTTTACCCGAACAGACATGGCACAGGACTTTATGGATCAATATGGGGAAGCTTATGCCCTGAACGATATTGCCCTGAATGCACTTACGGAGCCCAAAGATATCGCACCCATGGTGACCCTGCTTTGTTCCGGTTTGGCAGACCATGCCACTGGTTGTACGATTGATATCAATGCGGGGTCTTATGTGCATTAAAAAGTAAGAGTAAAGGAAAAAGGTAAAAGGAGAAAGGTAAAAGGAGAAAGGGAAAAGGGAAAAGGGAAAAGGGGGGATGGATTTTGGAGGGCGGATGTCGGAATGAGAGGCGCGAGGCTAGACAATAGAAACAAGAAACAAGAAACAAGAATCAAGAGGGCCTAAACCAATTTTACTGGAATCCTGTTAAATGGAAAAAGTATTCCATGTCATCTGCCAAAGACAGTTTCTCCCCTGAAATGATCAGGATTTTTAAGATCTTCGGATTGGGGTCTTTGCTATTTGTCCTTTTGCTTTCATTCTTTAATGAAAAAAGGGCCAATAATTCAGGAGAAGAGAAGCCTATGATGCGAATAACAGATGCGGATCGCTTATTTTTTAAAAACCTGCGCGCCCTGCATTATGATTTGGAAGGAAGAGACGATGCCAAGATCAATATTTACCGTCATGGAAAGCGGACAAAAGATGCATCCATCCCCCATCTCAATCTTTCTATCCTTATCAATAGGGTAAAGGATGAGGCTTATATTTTTGTGGAACCCCAGCCCGATGAATTGCCTTTGCAACTCCAATGGAAGAATCTATTGAGCGGGGAAGAGGGGGAATTGTCTTTTTATGGAGGGGATACTTTTGCGCATTTTGAATTTGTGAGTAAATTAAACTTCCTTCTTGATGAAAACATTCAATTTAAGATGGCCGTAGGAGATTCCTGGGAGCCCGTTCTTACAGAAATGGAAGTTATCAAAACGACCATCAAGGACTACTACCGATTGACCAATAACCCAAATTAACCCCTATGGATCTTCAAAGGATCAATAACCTGTGGAAGTTTCTTGTGATTAAAAACAACCTTAAAATGGATTGTAGCAAGCAGGAAGAAGTCACCTTTGCCATTCAAAAAGGCAATTTGCTCTTACAACATGTGTTTAATCCTAAGTTTTTACAGCAATCCAAACTCATCATCTCAGAGCGGAGCTTCCAGCCGGATTTCTGTCACCTGACCTATACCAAATCCAAAAAGCGCTTTGGTTTTAAAGAAAAGCCTACTTCTGCCGCAACCAAACAGATTTTTTTCCCAAAAGAACTATTGGACACCCTTCATCAGTTTGATCTTGAGATCAAAAAAGACAGAAAAGGGAATTACCATATCAGCATAGCGCCTTTTTTTCCAAAAAGCATTTATGATATTTTGGACCATGTCAATCCTATTGCAAGGACTTTCTGGGTGAAAAACTTTTTTGCAGAAGGAATTAGAAACTGAAATTCCCAGTTGACGGTAAAATTAAAATGGCTCCGGAACCAAAGGTTCGGAGCCATTATTTTGTTTCAACCTGAAATAGGCATTAGAGTTAAAACAGGAATTTCACACCTGCCAAGAAGTTTGTTCCAGCCTGTGGATAAAAGAAATTTTCTGTTACCAATTCACGTCCTGCAGGGCCTTCAGCAGGAAGGAAATAGCTAAAGGTGTAGCCATTGGGTTCATAAAGCCTGTTGAAGATATTGTTGATGAGGACTGTGAATTCCATGTTTTTCACAAATCTTGGCCTCATGGCATAATTGAACCTAAGATCTGAGGTCCAAAAGGCATTCAGTTTTCTGTTTTCGTTTTGGGTATTGTCCAAGAATTGGCTGCCCACATACTTATTAAGCAAGGAGACTTCAAAGTTTTTAAAGGGACGGTAATCGATTAAGGCTGCACCCACTACATTTGGAGAAAAGGCAATATCTGTGTTGGTATGCACGATGACTTCTTGCCTAAATTCGGCTACTGAGTAGTCATCCAGGTATTCCAGAAATTCAGCGATTTTGTTTCTACTGAGGGCTATATTACCCCCAAGGCTGAGTTTCTCGGAAAGCCTATAGGCCCCATCCAATTCAATCCCTAATCGGTATGAGTCATCCACATTATCCCTGATGTAGGCGCCTACATCATTTAATTGTCCGGTCAGTACCAATTGGTCTCTATATTTCATGTAGTAGATATTGGCATTATAGCTGAATTTAGCAGCCTGCCTTTTGTATCCGGCTTCAATATTTTGCAGGTTTTCATGTCTTGGCGCCCTTTCAATGATGGGGGAATCCGTAAAATCCCTTCTCACAGGTTCCCTGTTGGCTACAGCATAAGAAGCATACCATTGCTTTCCTTCTGTGGTCTGGTAGGTAAACCCGAACTTGGGATTGAAGAAGGCGAAATTTACCTGACCGGTTACATCCCTGAGGTCATTGTTGATACCGTCAAATCGGTAATCAACCCATCTTCCTTGTAAATCTCCGTAAAGGAATAATCCATTGCTGACTTCATAAGTGGCTTTTGCATAGAGGTTCACATCATCTTTGACCGCAACATTGTCATAATACCTGTCCCTGATATTGGTGTTACCGGCAAATTGCATCCAGATGATTTCTCCGAAGTGGTCGCCATCGTATCTGTTTGCCCCTCCTCCGATGATCGCGTCCAATTTACCGTCATCCGAGAGGTAATTCAAAGAGAAAACGCCTCCATAAAAGTCATTGTCCAGCCATCTTCTACGGATAATATCCATTCTGGAAATGGAGGTTTCCCCGATGACAACAGGGGCTAATCCATAACGGTTCAATCGGTCATTGGGTCTGAACTGCTCAAAGAAGCCTCTGCCGTAAGTATAATGCAGGGCTGCATTGGCCTTCCAGTTTTGGCCAAGAGTACCCGTGTAAATTAACTGGTAATGCTCCTGTTTGTAATCATCTACCTGATTGTCATAGGTGTATGGGTTGAATGTCCTATTGGTGGCCAACAGATTTTCAGGTACACCTTCCCAAGCCTGATAGGTGACTTCAGCACCGGCAAAAACATTGACTTTTACCACATGCTTTTCCCCGTAATAGCCACCTGATAGGAAATAAGATCTCAAGTCTGATGAAGCCCTGTCTATGTAGCCATCTGAGGCGATCCTTGATAACCTCCCATCAAATGCCCAACGGTTGTTGATCAAGCCTGTACCCACCTTAACCATATGTCTTCTTGTGTTGAAAGAGCCAAAAGAGTTGTCCACTTCAGCGTAGGCCTCATCCTGTCTGGTATCGGTTTGTATGTTGAGGCTGGCACCAAAAGTAGCTGCACCATTGGTGGAGGATCCGACTCCTCTTTGGATTTGGATATTGTCCACTGAGGAAGCGAAATCGGGCATATTCACCCAAAAAACACCATGAGATTCTGCATCATTAAGGGGGATTCCATTTACAGTTACATTGATTCTGGTCTGATCAGAGCCTCTGATTCTTAGCCCTGTGTATCCCACTCCCGCTCCTGCATCTGAGAAAGAAACAACTGATGGCGTAAAGTTAAGTAAGATAGGAAGATCCTGCCCTAAGTTGAGTTTGGCAATATCTCTTTTATCTACTTTGGAAAAAGTAGTAGGAGTTTTATCGGTAGCCCTCGTGCCATAAACAATGAACTCTTCGGTAAGTAAACTGCTGGGTTCAAGAATAACCTCGAGTTCCTCGTTGGATGGGATGAGGACTTCTTTGGTAAAAGCTTCGTAGCCCAAGTAAGTAACCCTTAGGGTATAGCTTCCGGAAGGGATATTTCTAATTTGAAAATTTCCTTGCAAATCAGAGGTTGCCCCTCTTCCGGTTCCTACTAAAATCACATTGGCGCCAATTAGCTCCTCACCGGAAGAACTTTTCACAGCGCCCCTAAGATTGGATTGGGCAAAGGCAGCCCAAGACATTAGCCAAAAGGCCAATAAGCATGTAAAGTTTTTCATGGATAATAAATTTCCGCATAGCGGATTTTTGGTTAAACATCAGAAAACCAAGGGGCGATTTTCTGTTTCATTGTTTACCCTTTTCCGATGCCAATAAACAAACTAGACAACCCATGCACCACCCATTTGACCGGTCTTTGGTCATGGCCTTCTTGTAGTTTATTATATTGGTACTCGGTTTACTCATTTCCCTTCGCCGGCACTACCCGGATCAGGTATTGTGGGTATGATCTCAGCCTGTAATATTAAGGCACCCCTCATGATCTTAGCGCGAAACTATGCGGAGTAATTTGAAAAAACAACTATCAAGAATTAAAAAATAGAAAACAGCCGCTATAAAATTGGTGCAGACCAAGTAGACGACAAAAAAAGGCCTGGCAGGTTTTTGAATCCTGCCAGGTCTGATCAAGCATCCAATCAGCTTATTACTGTTAGACACCCATATCTTTGGCGATCATCTCGGCCAGGTCATACACTTTGATGTCATGTTCCCGGTCTTTATTTTTAACACCATCGGACATCATGGTAAGGCAGAATGGGCAGCCTACAGCGATGGCATTGGCACCAGTAGCAAGGGCTTCTTCGGTGCGCTCAATATTGATGTCTTTTTTGCCATTTTCCGGTTCTTTGAACATTTGGGCACCACCCGCACCACAGCATAGCCCTTTGGTCCGGCATCTTTTCATTTCAACCAACTCCACATCTAAAGCTTTAATGACTTCTCTGGGGGCTTCATATACATCGTTGGCCCTGCCTAGGTAGCAGGAATCGTGGAAAGTGATTTTCTTCCCTTTAAATTCCCCTCCGCCTTGTAGAACGATTTTGCCATCATTGATCAGTTGCTGAAGGAACTGGGAATGATGGATGACCTCATAATTGCCTCCAAGGGCAGGATATTCGTTTTTGATGGTATTGAAGCAGTGGGGGCATGCAGTGACTACTTTTTTGACCTCATAACCATTCATGACCTGAATATTGGCCACTGCCTGCATCTGAAACAGGAATTCGTTTCCAGCGCGTCTTGCTGGATCACCTGTACAGGCTTCTTCTGGGCCCAATACTGCAAAACTTACTCCGACTTTATTCAAGATTTTCACAAAAGCCTGGGTGACGGCTTTGTACCTGTCATCAAATGATCCGGCACAACCTACCCAGAACAATATTTCCGGACTTTCACCGGAAGCAGCCATTTCGGCCATGGTTGGAACTTTATATGTTGACATTTTTTAGACTTTTAGAGATTAGAGACGAAAAGCGAGAATTGAGAAGCGAGACAAAACTTTCTAGTCTCTCGCTTCTATTTTGTTTCTTCATTTTTCACCTGATCTGCCCAGTTGAACCTATCAGCATGAGAGAATTTCCAAGGAGAGAAAGAGGTTTCCATATTTTGGAACATGGCATTCCATTGTGCAGGTGTTCCTGATTCTTCCATGGCCACATACCTTCTTAATTGGAGGATGATGGACAGTGGGTCAATGTTTACCGGACAAGCCTCTACACAGGCATTGCAGGTGGTGCAGGCATTGATTTCTTCTTTGGTAATGTAATCACCCAAGAGTGATTTTCCATCTTCAAGGCCTGGTCCACCGGAATCCTGGCTTTTCCCTACTTCTTCGGCCCTGTCTCTGACATCCATCATGATCTTTCTTGGCGAAAGCTTTTTGCCTGTAAGGTTAGCTGGACATTCTGCAGTACAACGTCCGCATTCTGTACAGCTATAGGCATTCATGACATTGACCCAGGTCAGGTCATTGATGTCTTTTGCGCCGAACCTTCCGATCTCGGCAGGCGGTTCAGCACTGGTTTCTGTAGCCATACCCAACATCATATTCACCTCATTGGTTACTTCCGGCATATTGTTGATTTCTCCTTTAGGCTTTAGGTTGGAATACCAGGTATTTGGGAAAGCAAGGAAAATGTGCAAGTGCTTGGAATAGGTGATGTACACGGCGAAAGCCAGAATACCTACGATATGGAACCACCAGGCAAATCGTTCGATAAAGATAAGCGTAGCATCACTCATACCGACAAATAGCGGCTGTATAAAACTACTAAAGAAAAGTCCATCTAATAAGAGGTATTTTTCTACGCCCCTTGAAGCCAAAATTTGATCAGTAGCATTCATGGTCAGGATGGCCATCATCAAAATAATTTCGATGATCAGGATAAGATTGGCATCCAAGGCCGGCCATCCTTTCATTTCAGGCTTGGTAAAGCGCTCCACTTTCATCACATTTCTTCTGATGAGGAAAGCTACGCAGGATACCAGCACTGCAATGGCAAGAAATTCAAAGATGTTCATGGATACCCCATAAACTGCTCCAAGGAAAGGAGCAAAGATCCTATGACTGCCAGTGATGCCATCAATGATGAATTCCAATACTTCCAGATTGATAATGATGAACGCCACATAGATCAGTAAATGCAAAAAGGCCGGAATGATCCTTTTAAACATTTTCTGCTGACCTAGGGCTACCAAAAGCATGGTTTTCCATCTTTTTTCGGGTTGGTCGTTTCTGGTTTCCCCTTTTCCCAAAAAGATATTTCTCTTCAGGTAGCTGACACGCTTATAAATAATATAGCCAGCTACAGCAAAAACCAGTAAAAAAGCCAATTGAGGTAAAATGCTCATATTGTTAGATTTAGCGTTTTTATATTGGGTTTACAATAAATTTTTTAATAAAATGGTTTGCAAGAAAGCTTCAAATATCTACCTTTGCATCACTTTAACGGACTGGTGATGTAGCTCAGCTGGTAGAGCATCGGACTGAAAATCCGTGAGTCGGTGGTTCGAGTCCACTCATCACCACAAGCCCTGAGCAATCAGGGCTTTTTTTATTTTCAGTTCCTGTAGCTTTCAGTTGCTTGTTTTCCATTTCTTTGACTCCCTTTTTCCTTTGGCAAAATAATAAATAGTAGGCATGCATACTATTTTTTACTTAATTTAAAATGAGTCTAATCTTTTATTTTTTTTGAAATTGCTGTAACATTTACCATTCCCATGCATCATCTACCTGAATGAAGTCATTTTTTGAAGCACATATCTGGCCTTTGAAAAGCAAGCTCTACCGCATGGCCTATCTCTGGGTCAAGGACAGGGAGGCTGCCAATGATGTATTGCAGCAGGTTTTTGAAAAGGCCTGGCAAAAAAGAAATGACTTACAGGCCATGGACAATCCTACTGGTTGGATGGTCAGGGCCCTTAAAAACGAAAGCATGCAGCACTTTCGAAGTTCCAAAAAGATGGAGACCATTTCCGATTTAGAGTTGGAGGATCCAGCAGCCCAAGAATCCGAACCACAGGCAGAAAGACTGAAAATGGTATTCCGGTTTTTGGATAAGCTTCCCGAGAAGCAAAAGGAGGTATTCCAATTGAGGGAGGTGGAGGGGCTGACTTACGAGGAGATTGCTGACTACCTGGAGATCAGTTTGGATCAGGTAAAGGTCAATCTGCATCGGGCTAGAAAAAGTTTAAAAGAGTATCTAATCGCAAAAAAATGAAAAACAGAATAGACGAGCTTTTGGAGCGCTACTGGGAAGGAGAGACAAGTCTCGGGGAAGAAAGGGAGCTGAGGGATTTGCTGGCCAAGGCTGATGGCTATGAAGCGGAAAAGTCTTTTTTTCTGGGCCTTTCTGAGATATCTAATATAAATGAAATCAGTCTTGAAAATCCGGCAAAGCGTTCCGGGAATCTTCTTGCTTTCTGGTGGCGCATAGCTGCCGGATTCCTGGTATTGATGGTGGCTGGAATCAGTATTTACACCCAGCAGCGAAAACAGGCCGAAAGAGAAGCTTATGAACAGGTGATGCAGGCTTTTTCCCTAATCCAGGAAAATATGCAAAAGGGGACAGCTAACCTGGAGGTACTTCAGGATTTACATTACCTCAACACTCCCAATGAAATATTCGACATTGAAACAAAATAGCGTATGAAAAAAATTAGCATGCTTTTCACAATGCTCCTGATGTTTTCAGGGCTTCAGGCACAGGATGATGCCATTGTGAAGTTTTTTTCCAAATACATGGAGGACGAGCGTTTTTCCAGAGTGTACATCAGTCCCAAAATGATGCAGATGGCAGGAGGCTTTCTGAAATCAGGTGAAGCAGCGACTGATAAAGAAGCTAAAGATTTAGGCGAACTGATCTCGAAAGTGAGGGGTATCCGCATCCTAAGTGCGGAAAAATTGGATGGGCAGGCACTTTATCAGGAGGCTATGGGAACCCTGACAAGAAACAAATATGAAGACCTGATGGATATTGCTGAAAAAGGTTCCAATATCAAATTTATGGTCCGTGAGGAAAACGGGCGGGTCATGGAGCTGCTGATGATTTCGGGTTCAAAGGAAAGCTTTACCCTGCTCAGTATGTTGGGCAATTTTACCTATAAGGATTTAAATATGCTGGCAGATAAGACCACTATCCCAGGAATGCAGGAATATGGAAAGGGAAATAAATAAGAAAAGGACTATCAAAGAAATAGAAAAACAAACCCCAAAAACTATGAAAACTATCAACCGATTAGTATTGATCCTGGGAATTTTGATGTTGAACCATCAATTGTTTGCCCAAAGTAAAAGTGTGGAAAGCCTTTACCAAAAATATAAAGGGAATCCTGAATTCTTCCACCTAGATTTAGGAGGAAGCTTCCTGAATTTTGCCAAAAGCTTTGATGTGAAAATGGATCAAGGAAAGGCTCAAACTTTGGCCAGTACGATGGAACGGATGAAAATTTTCAAACTCCCATCTGCTGAGCAAAATATGAAAAACGAATTCCAAATGGTGAAAAAAGGTTTGGAAAGGGAGCGTTATGAGCTGATAATGGAGGCGAGTGATAAAGGAGCTAACTTCATCATTTATACAAAGGGCAACAAACGTATCCAGGATGTGGTAGTCTTGGTGAATGACAAATCTGGAGATTTCATTGTGCTTGAATTACAAGGGGACTTTGATGCCAAGTTGATATCAGAGCTTGGGAATGGAATGCGGTAAATTTTATATTCAAAAGGATAGAAAAGCAGCGTATCGCTGCTTTTCTTTTTTACAACAGTATATTTTAAAAATTTTGTAATCGATTGCGAAATGTTTGATTAATTTTAAATTAAATAAAAGTAAAAAAAATTTTATTTGGTATTTTTAAAATTTAGGCAATTTGTGTTTTTCACGTTAACGATTCCGAGAAAATTTGCATTAATTTTTCAATCTGTAATAAATTAAATGTTTTGTTGCTGAAATTTCAATAAAACAGCATTTAATTTAAAATATTTGCAAAAGTTAAATATCGCTTGTATGTTTGCAATGTGATCAATGAGAAGTTGATCTTTTCTCACCCCAAATAACCGGCTTTAATCTTTGTTCGGGAAACCCCCGCAAAGCCAAAATCAATTGAAAATTTCTTAAACCTATTAATTATTTACTACTATGAAAGTATTATTCACAATGATGATTGCACTTGGTGTTGCTTTTAGCACCATTGCAGCAGGAGAAAGACCTGCAGATGCGCCGGTATCCCTTAGAAAAGTGGATGATTCCAAAGTACAGTTATTGTATGGAGCTGCTCCAGAGGGATCAATAACTGTGAAAATCTATGATTCCAGCAAGTTTTTGGTGAAAACTGATAGAATCAACTCCAAAAATGCCTTTGCTAGATATTATGATTTCTCACAATTGAAGCCAGGTAAGTATACCATTGAGGTAGCGGATGGCCAGAATAAAGTTGAAAAGCTTTCAGTAGACTTTTCCGCGGAGGTTTCAAATGCTCCTGTGGTCTATTCAAAATTGGAAAGTCAAGGTAACAATGCCTTTAAATTATTGGTAAATGCATTGAATCCTTCTACCCTTAGCGTGTATGTTTTTGAAAATGACAAATTGATTCATGAGGAGGTCGTAGATCAAGTTCATGGATTCCAAAAATTATACAAGCTTCAAGGCATTAGCCCTCTTTCAAGAGTGGAATTCATGGTGAAAACTGACGAAGGATTTTCAAAAATGATGACTGCCAGGTAATCAAAAAGCAATTTCTAACATTGATAAAAAAGCCGCAATTTGCGGCTTTTTTTATTGTTTAGTTTTATTTATGACTTCACTAAAGAAATTTAATACAAGAAATGCTTGACGGTAATTTCTTGTAAAAAGCAAGTTGGAAGGAATTAGGATGAAGTTCAATTTGTTGAAAATTTTACATACAAATCATTTTTTAAACAGTTGAAAAATTCAGTTTATTCCATAGTAAGCAAAATTTAATTTTCCTTTATCGCGTAAGGGCTAAACTGGAAAAATTGACCTTAAAACCGGCTTTTTGGCAATTAAAGGGGAACAGAACAAAGCTAAGCCAAAACATTTTTCTATACGCTTCGTGGAAATTACTGAAAACCAACTAATTATTAATGCTATGAAAGTTTTGTTATCCTTTATCCTGATCCTGGGAGTGGCATTTGCTACCTCCGCTGAGAATGACAGGCCAAATGAAGTGGCTGTATCCGTAAAAATGGTCGATCAAAGTAAGGCATTGTTCCGTTACAAAGCCGAGCCAGAAGGTCGTGTTATGGTAAGAATTTTAGACGAGAACAATAAGCTTGTGAAAAGACATAACTTGTCTAAAAGTAATGCCTTTGCTAAATATTATGACTTCTCCAATTTGGAACCGGGGACCTACACTATTGAAGTGTTTGAGAATCAAGTACAAATTGATCGCTTGACGGTTAATTATACTGGAAAAGAATCTAATGGTCCTGTGGCTTTTGCCAAGGTAGACAGAACCGACTCAAATGCCTTCAGGTTGCTGGTAAATTCCTTGTTGCCATCTGATTTTTCCGTACAAGTTTTTGAAAACGGCTTGTTGATTCATGAAGAAAAGGTGGCAGATGTGACTGGCTTGGAAAGAAAATATAGATTTGCCGGAGTAAGCCCAATGGCAAGAGTCAGTTTTTTGGTGACCAATGATGCTGGATTTTCCCAGTGGATGAATGTGAGATAAGAACAGATAAAAAAAGCCGCAATTAGCGGCTTTTTTTATAGAAAAAATTTGAGTTTGATCACTTCTTTTTCTGTGAGGAATCTATAATTCCCTCTTGAAATGTCCTTCTTATCAAGACCTGCATACATCACGCGGTCTAAGGCAACCACTTCATAACCGAGTTGGGCAAAAATCCTTCTCACTATCCGGTTTCTTCCCAAGTGGATTTCAAGCCCCAGTATGGTTCTGTCTTTGGAAAGGACCTGCATGTCATCCACTTGTGCCAATCCATCTTCCAATTCTAGACCTTCCAAAATGGCCTTTTCATCACCTTGGCTGATGGGTTTATCTAAGGTCACCTGATATATTTTTTTAATATTATTGGAAGGATGGGAAAGTTTGGCCGCCAATTCTCCATCATTGGTAAAGAGTAATAGTCCAGTGGTATTTCTATCCAATCGTCCAACAGGAAAGACACGTTCCTCACAGGCATTGGCTATAAGGTTCATAACGGTTTTTCTTTCCATAGGATCATCTGTGGTGGTGATGAAGTCTTTTGGCTTGTTCAGCAAAAGATAAACCGGCTTTTCAGGATTAATGAGTTTGCCTTTATAGTGGACTTTGTCCCCAGGCTTCACTTTATAGCCCATTTCTTTTATGACCTCCCCATTAACTTTCACATCACCCTTTTGGATCAGCGCATCTGCTTCTCTTCGAGAACAAATACCTGAGTTAGCAATGTATTTGTTAAGCCTAACATCATCTGAGGCGTCTTTTTTTCGATGATTTTGGGCTAATTTTTCAAAGTTATAATCCGGCCTTTCTACATCTGGAGACTTCGAATAAGGCTTTTTGAACTTTTTGTCGTAAGGTTTTTTCTTGGAAAACTTATCTGAAGGTACCCATTCATGGATGGGCTTTTCATCTTTTCCTCTGCCTTTATATACTTTTTTGTACTCCCCTTCGCTTTTTTCATCAGGCCTGAAACTTTGCCTGCCATCTGCTTGGGTTTTTCTAGTGCCAGGTTTTTCCCACTTTCCCCTTTCTTCGAAGCTTTTCTTAGGTTTTGGTCTTCCGCCTTCTTCTTTACTAAAAAAATCTTTTTTGGGTTCGAATTTTTTGCTTAATCTTTTTCGATCTTCATTGCCCTCAGGTCTTTGCCCGGGTCTTCTGTTATTGTCTTTTTTCATAGGTATGCAGCATCTCTGCTGGATTTATTTTTGCCTTATTTTCAGTTATTTAAATGACTGGGTAAATAAGGATTGCAAAGATAGACAAAGAAACTTGTAATTCTCTTTATCCTCTTTTATTGTTTATTATAATATGCTTCTACGGCTGCTCTGACAGAACCGTATTGGAGCAACATATCTTTCGCTTTCTCTTCTTCCAAGCCGGTTGTTTCCATTATCATTTTTGTTCCCCTTTTGACCAGCTTCTGATTGGAAAGCTGCATATCCACCATCTTATTGCCTTTTACCCTTCCTAATTTGATCATGGTTGTGGTAGAAATCATATTGAGCACTAATTTTTGGGCTGTTCCCGCTTTCATTCTCGTACTTCCTGTTACAAATTCCGGTCCTACCACTACTTGTATAGGGTATTCTACCGCTGCTGCTAAGGGAGCGTGTAAGTTACATGTAATACAAGCAGTTAAAAGTCCTGCTTCGCGGGCAGATTTTACACCACCGATCACATAAGGGGTGGTTCCGGATGCTGCAATTCCTATGACCGTATCATTGGGGTTGAACCCAAATTCCTGGATGTCTTTCCAAGCCTGTTCTGGGTCATCCTCGGCATTTTCGACAGCTTTGCGTATGGCAAGGTCCCCTCCGGCAATTAAGCCAACAACCCAATCGAAGGGTACACCATAAGTTGGTGGGCATTCTGAAGCATCCAAGATCCCCAATCTTCCGCTTGTTCCTGCACCAATGTAGAACAGCCGACCTCCTTTGTCCATGCGGGGCACAATCTGCTCCACCAAGGCAGCAATTTCATTGAGTTGTTCAGCCACGGCAAAGGCTACTTTTTGATCTTCTTTATTGATGTTTTTCAGCAAAGAAGGGATGTCCATTTGCTCTAGGTTATCATATAAAGAGCTGCTTTCTGTTGTAGTGTTCATAACAATTCCTGATGATAGAGGGTAAGGCCTGCGATGGGGCTTTCAATAACCAAATTGACGTGTATATCTACATCGTAGGCAGCATTCCTCAGAATATCGCTGTTGTAGAAGGCAATTGACCCTACAAAGTTCACCTTTTTCTTTTTGTATGCCTCATACTTCATGACATGTTTTTTGAAAAAGTCCTGAAAAGCATTGTAATACAGCATGTAGCAGTAGGGTTCATTTTTATTCTCTGTAATAAATCTGCAAAAACTCGCCATGTACCGGCCTGGGAAAGGCTTCTGGTACACATGCTCAATAATTTCCTCATTGCTCAAGCTGAATTTATCCAGCACTTTTTCCCGGATTTTTTTTGGCATCTCTTCATGAATAAAATCTGACAAAAATTTCCTTCCTATGTAAGCACCTCCTCCTTCATCTCCCAAGATATAACCTGGTGCAGGTCGTTTATCTATGATAAACTCACCGTCGTAATCACAACTGTTTGATCCTGTTCCTAAAATACAGGCAATGCCGGATTCATGCCCACAAGTGGCCTTTGCTGCGGCCATAAGGTCATGGTCTACATTGATTTCAGCATGTTTATAAAGGCTTCTAAGTGCATCTTCTACCTGAGCACGGTTTTTTGCAGAAGTACAGCCGGCACCATAATAGTAGATGGTCTCTACCTTCCCTCTTAATTCAAGCAGGAAATTGTCCTGTAGTTCTGTAACCATCTCTGCTGCTGTCTGGTAATTTGGGTTAAAACCAGTGCCCCTGTGCTGTAAAATGGCACCATTGTTATCGATCACCCGCCAGTCTGTCTTGCTGGCGCCACTATCGGCTATTAGTATCATGCGTGTTTTCGAGTTTACCCACAACATCAAACTTTAAAAATACATTGGCAGTATGGGGGGCGTCCTGGAGCTCCTCGGTAAGGTCCTGTCCAGCCCAATGTTCATAGTGCTTTCCGTTTTTCCAAAGTCTGGAATGGGTGAGGTCATAAATTGTGCCTTCATAAGCAACCCAGATATCGGGTTTGTCCTGTCCATTACGAAGGGCAAGTTGCTGCTTGGTGTAGGATTTCATCTACATCATTTTAAGCTGCGCATTGATCCATCTTTCCGGGATTTCTCCGGACTGGGCCATCTGATAATCCTGGTAACTGCATGGAATGATGCTGGACCGGTCGTACTTTTCATTCTCGCTCTGGGGGATTTCCATCCACCATTTGTCGCTTCTCTTACTTTTGTAAAAGACCAGAATGGAAGGTTTGGTGTCCAAAGATACGGTATATTTGATATAATCAGTTCCTTTGAAAGAAAGGCTATCTTTTCTATCGTAAAAACCCTCAATAAAATACCAGATCATGGTGGCTATGACAGCGGCAGTTTTGTTTCTGCTGTCATCATAATAGGGTTGGTAACCATAAATGCCCAAGGAGGATAGCTTTTCATTCATGCCTGCAAACCTACATATCTGGCAGGCTTCTTCCCCTGAAAGCCCAAATGGCTGTGCATCTGCAGCACCGGGGGCATCAGAAGAGTTGATGGCGGAAATATCAAAGCTCAATAAATCGGCATTTCTTATGATTGGTTCTGATTCTTTGAAATTATGCCTGAGGCTTCCTAACCTCAGATGTTCAAAGTGAAGTTTCTCAAGTACATTGATCAGGTCCTGGTCAACCAAAAAACTCTGATAAGCCAAGTGGCTATAATTGAAAAGAAAGTTGGGTTGATGTAAAATAATGTCCTGTGCATGGATTTCATGGGCTTCTCCCTCATCTTCCATATCCAATTTAGCATCAACGGTGACCATGGAAACCAACTTTTTCAAACCTTCATAGGAGAGATATTGGCCGAAATCCATGTCATGGGTGCCTCCAAAAAATATGGGAAGTATTTGTTTTCGCATCAAAAATTCCCCAACCGTTTTCATCAGTTCTATTGAGGCTTCCCTGGTTTCCCCTAATTTCAGATCTCCCAGATCTACAATTTTGTAAAGTCCATGTCCCTTTTTAAGTTGGTAAAGTTTTTCCCTTATTTCCATCGGAGCCCGATCGATGCTGTCATTCTTTTTAATACCCCGCGCCTCTTTCAGACCAATTAAGGCAATCTGAACGCCTTTGATGTCAGGGAATTCTTCTCCGTAATAATGGATATAGTTAAAAAAGCTGTTATGGGTATATTTTTGGTTGCACAAAAATTCCGGAACAGGATCAAAGAAGGTTTTGAGATTCATAGATTCAATTTAAGCGATTCTCAAAATTAAAACAAAAATCCACGTAACCCGAAACAATACATTTTTTCCTTATGGGAATAAAAAAGTCCCGCAAAAAGCGGGACTTTGTATTTTAACCACCGAAGTCGTCAAATCTGATGTTTTCCTGAGGAATCCCCATGTCATCCAACAGCTTCAAGACAGCTGCGTTCATCAATGGAGGTCCGCAAAGGTAATACTCTACCTCATCTGGTTCAGGGTGGTTTTTCAGGTAGTTATCGTATAATACCTGGTGGATAAATCCAACATAACCATCACCTTCCTTGTCTTCCAAACTGCTTTTAATTTTCCAATTATCTTCAGGAAGTGGCTCTGAAAGACCAATATGGAAATTAAAGTTTGGAAAATCCTTTTCTATATTTCTGAAATGAGGTACGTAGAACAATTCTTTCTTAGATCTACCTCCGTACCAGTAAGAAACTTTTCTGTCAGTTTTTTCAGTGTGGAATAAATGGAAGATATGAGATCTCAAAGGAGCCATACCGGCACCACCACCAATGTAGATCATTTCTCTCTGGGTAGGATTGATGTGGAACTCTCCGTAAGGACCTGAAATCATTACTTTATCCCCTGGCTTTCTGGTAAAGATATAAGAAGAGCAAACTCCAGGATTGACATCCATCCATTTGTTATTGGCTCTATCCCAAGGTGGAGTTGCAATACGAATCGTCAACATGATGATGTCTCCTTCTGCGGGGTGGTTGGCCATGGAGTAAGCCCTGAACAACTCTTCATCATTCTTCATGACCAAATCCCACATTTGGAATTTGTCCCATTCTGCTTTGTAAACATCGCCAGGGTGACCCAGGTCAGGATGGGGAGCGATATCCATATCCTTGAAGTTCACTGTAATAGCTGGAACGTCAATCTGAATATAGCCTCCTGGTTCAAAATGAAGCTCCTCACCAGCAGGAAGTTTCACAACAAATTCTTTGATGAAGGTGGATACGTTGTAATTGGAAACAACTTCGCATTCCCATTTTTTGATTCCGAAAATTTCTTCAGGAATTCTGATTTCCATATCCTGCTTCACCTTCACCTGGCAGGTAAGTCTAACTTTCCCTTGTTTTTCAGCACGCGTCAGGTGTCCTTCTTCAGTAGGGAGAACTTCTCCTCCACCTTCTTCAATGACACACTTGCACATGGCACAAGTACCACCGCCACCACAGGCGGAAGGCAAGAAAATTTTATTGTTACCCAAGGTACTCAATAAGGTAGAACCAGCTGATGTCACAATGGTTTTTTCACCATTGATAACGATTTTCACGTCCCCGGATGCTACCAATTTGGACTGGGCGAACAACAGAATAAAAACCAGTAGCAAAATAATTATGGTAAATGCTACTATCGAAGTAATAATTACTGAACCCATTTATATTGAATTTTACTTTTAATTTTCAAACTTAAATGCCTGTTTTAGGCTCACAAATATATTTATAAATCAGTAAAATTGGCCAAAAACATCTTTTATTTTAACCAATTCAAACCTGTTCTTATAACGGAAATGTGAATTAATTGTTGAGTAATTTTAGAAGTGTCGTCAATCTGTTTTTCAACTGCCTTCTATCGATGATGAAATCTAGGAACCCATGTTCCAGAACGAATTCTGAGCTTTGGAAACCTTTTGGCAGATCTTTACCTATTGTTTCTCGGATTACCCTGGGACCGGCAAAACCAATCAAAGCACCCGGTTCTGCGATATTAAAGTCTCCCAACATAGCGTAGGATGCGGTCACTCCTCCTGTAGTAGGATCAGTTAAAAGAGAAATGTATGGGATTCCCGCTTTGTCAAGCAAGGCTAATTTGGCAGATGTTTTCGCCATTTGCATCAGACTGAAACCAGCTTCCATCATCCTGGCCCCACCTGATTTTGATATCATTAAAAATGGAATTTTATGCTTTAAGGAGTGATCAATTGCTCTTGCAATCTTTTCTCCTACCACTGAACCCATAGAGCCGCCGATGAAATTGAAATCCATGCAGGCCACCACCAGGTCAAAACCGTTCATTTTTCCCACAGCAGCACGTACGGCATCATTTAGATCTGTTTTTTTGATGGTCTGATCTATTCTGGCAGTGTAGGGTTTAGAATCTACAAATTTCAATGGGTCACCGGATTTCATGTGAATATCCAGTTCCTCGAATTTATTGTTATCAAATAGGATTTCGAAATATTCCTTGGACCCAATTTTTACATGATAATCATCATCAGGGCAAACGTATGAATTGTTTTTCAATTCCCGGGTATGGATGATATTGCCTTTAGGGGTCTTATACCATAAACCATCCGGAGCATCTTTTTTTTCCTCTGTGGAGGTTTTGATACCTTTATCTGTTCTTTTAAACCAAGCCATATAGAATTGTTTTTACTGAAATTTTAATTTCAGGGTTCACAAATTTAGGGCTATTATCCATTAAATAAAATTTGAGTCTGTGCTTAGATGGGTTTTCCCAGCTTTAGATCGGACAATTCTCAAAAAATTAAATCTATTTTTCCCATTTCAGTAGCGTCTCTGAATAGATATATGTCCCGGTCTTGGAATATTCATTTGTTTTTTTGGAAATTACGATAAAATTCATGTTTCAAAGCTCCTGACCTCTATGACGCTGACCGCACTCTTGATTGTATCCGGTATAATTCTGGTAATCGCCTATTTTACGTATGGGAAATTTGTCTACAAAAAATTCGGTTTAACAGACGACAGAAAAGCACCTTCCCATACATATAAAGATGGAGTGGATTATGTGCCCAGCAAACCAGTAGTGGTTCTAGGGCACCATTTTGCCTCCATTGCCGGAGCGGGTCCTATCGTAGGACCTATCATAGCGGTCACTTTTGGCTGGATTCCAGCAGTCATATGGATTCTGCTTGGGGGGATATTTTTTGGAGCGGTCCACGATTTGGGGAGTATGGCTGCCTCTCTCAGGAATCAGGGTAAATCGATCGGTGTGATCATTCAGAACAATATTGGACAGAAAGGCAAGCAGTTGTTTATCCTTTTTAGTTTCTCTACGCTGATCCTGATTATTGGTGTTTTTGCAGATATCATTGCAAAAACCTTTGTCAACAATGCCGGAGTAGCTTCTGCCTCTATTCTTTTCATCATCCTTGCCTTGGCATTTGGTGCGGTGAGCAGGTTTTTTGGCAACAGTAAAACAGCCTTTGTGCTTATTTCAATAGTCGGAGTGGTACTGATGTATTATTTTGTCTATTTGGGGATGCAACTCCCCTTTGCACTGGATTATCAGATTTGGATTTACATTCTTTTGGGCTATGCCTTCATTGCCTCTGTAACGCCGGTCTCTATGCTGCTTCAACCCAGAGATTACCTGAACAGTTTTCTGTTGTATGGTTTGATCCTCTCAGCTGTCATCGGTGTTTTTATTGCCAATCCTGAAATCAAAATGGATACCCAGGTTCATATCAATGCAGAGAATTTGGGCTACTTGTTCCCTGTCTTATTTGTGACCATAGCCTGTGGGGCGATCAGCGGATTTCATTCTTTGGTTGCTTCAGGGACTACCTCCAAGCAGTTGGACAAAGAAAGTGATGCCAAAATAGTGGGTTTTGGGGGCATGCTGATTGAATCATTTCTGGCTATCATTTCTGTGGGTGCAGTCATTGTCCTGAGCAGGGGAGAATATTTGGGAAGATTGGGGGAAGAAGGGCCGGTACCCTTGTTTGCCAGCGGTTTGGGAAGCATGATCGCATCCATAGGAATTTCCGAGAATTTTGCGGTGGGTTTTGTGGCCTTGACGGTATCTGCTTTTGCTTTGACCACCTTGGATACCTGTACCCGTTTGGCAAGGTTTACTTTGCAGGAGTACTTTGAAGATGTCAAGCATCCGGTGGGGGCAAAACTTTCTCAAAACCGGTATTTATCGACCAGTGTGGTGGTCTTGCTGTCCATTATGCTATTGGCATCCGGAAGTTTCACCACTTTATGGCCTATTTTTGGTTCTGCCAACCAACTCCTGGCAGCTTTGGCACTACTTACAGTGGCCGTGTGGCTGATTCGGCAAAAAATCAATGCCACCTTTGTGACCATTCCGATGTTTTTCATGTTTACGGTTACCTTGACTTCTTTAGGACTTTTTGCTTGGAAAAATTTTCAGGCAGAGGTATATGTACTTTCTGTGATAGCCGGATTACTCTTTATACTTTCTATTTCTCTTATTGTCTTGGCATCAAAAAGCCTCAAGAAGGAAATCGAGGAGCCTGTGAAAATCACTTAAGAAAACATCCCCGGCACCACACGTGCTGGGGATGAATTAGTAACAACAAACCGTATGTTTTTTTTTACAAAGCACCATCCATTTTAGCGCTGTTCACTGCATAAGTGCCTACCAGTTTCCCTTGTTTCGTTCCTTCTGTGGCATCAAACCGGTAATGGATACCTCCATAAATCCGAGATACGGCAGCCTCTTCTGCCCAGGCTTCAAATTGACTGGCATCTTCTGGGAAAAAGTAAGACAAGACCTCAGCTGCTGAAGCAGAGAAGGTGCTATGTCCTGAGGTATAGGCAGGAAAATTTGGAGTGCCCAATATGGTTTTAAAACCGGGAACGCTTTCTACCGGTCTGGGATAGTGGTAATAGTATTTGGTATCCCAGCATGCGACTCCCGCATCCATGATGGCAGTATTCATATAGGCAAATACCCGGGCAGACCGTAATGGATTCAGCTTGTTTTTCACAATGGAAATTTTCGCAAACTTGTTCCAATGACCCGGAGGGGTATAGGAACCCAAACCATCTTCCCACCAATTAGCAATTCTTCGTTGTGCCACTGTCATGTTGGAGGCATACCTTTTAAGTTCTTGTACATCAGCCTGGAACTGGGCCGAGCCAATGGCCGGGGGAGTAGGTGAGCGAACCTCTTCTACTGAAGGCACATGCCACATCCTTACATTTCCAAAAAGTGGGGTCAGTCCTACAGGTCTCTGAGGGCTTTCTGTATTTTCCCATTTCCAACCGAATCTTTCAAAAGCGGCATTGGCGATGGAATCGGAAACAGCTTTGGATGTTTGGGCTTGAGCCATTCCATCGGTAGAAGCCCTTTGCTTGGCCAAGGCAACGACCTCCGCTGCAATGGAAATTCCTGCTTCAATATCGCTTGGCACATTTTGGCCGGAGTGTACGAGACTTTTGAGATGCTCTTGGTATTTTTCTTCCAAAAAAGCAGCCTCCAAAGGAAACATCAGTACCAGTATTTCCTTTGAAGCCTTGGCAATGGCCGCTCCATGGGAAGGATAAGCAGGTAGTTGGTTTTGAGGGTAAGCAGATTGGATTTCATTATCCACCCGATAAGGGGCTTCCCTATTGTGTTGGAATTTATAATGCCAAGAGACTACTAAGGCATCAAACTGAGCCACACTCAAGTAGGCCAGCATCCTGCTGGTATAGGGGGGATGGGCAAAAGGGAATGGTGGAGGTCCCAAAGGATTGGCAGGATTAGGCAAAGTATAAGTGCCGTCTGCATTAGGACCAGGGATGAGGTTGTATTTAGCAGCCATTTCCAAAGCAATTTCATTCCACCTGACTACCGGATTATTACTCCAATACCTAACCGCTTGTCGGTCAGCCGCAGACATTTTGGATATGGATTCCTTTACTGATGCCAACTCAGCTTGATAAGCTGCAGAATTGGTAGCTTCGGGGGGAGCAATGTTGATATTTCCCGGGTTACTGACCAAGATGGTTTGCCAACTGCCTCCATCTTCATCCAGATTGTTAAAGGTATAATCTTGAAACTCGTAGAAGTTTGGGGTGTCTTCCAAGCAGGAACTTAATAGCCAAAAGAGTAAGACAAGGCCCAAAGTAGAATTGGTATATTTTTTCATGGTAGTTGCGGTTAATAAACTTTAAACTGATAAGTGATACCCAGTCCGAAACTGGTGGCTTTGCCCATATTTCGGCCACTGATGGTTTGATTGAAATAGGCCAATGCGCCCAATCCCCGATCCGCTTTGATGTAGTATTGTGTCCATACACCAACTTGGCTGACTTCCATTTTATTGGTGGGTTGTGGCCTGTTATAAGCCCGTATGTCATCACCCGTTAGACAATTGAGGCTCATGTATGTGGCCTCGAGCCTGAGTCTGTTTTCAAATGCCCAATACCCAATGGAGCCATGAATATTGAGGGCGCTGGGGACATTCATGAAAGAGGAGTACACACTGCCATCTTGGTAATAATAGTTGCGTTCGATTTCAGTTTGTCCCCGCCATAGGTAGGCAGCAGCGATCCGGAATATTAGTCCATTATCCATCTTGTATCCTCCGATTCCCCTCAGCCCGATTTCAGGAGCGCCTGCACCAATGCTAAAAGGCATATAGTCTGAAAGGTAAGTCCCCACAGGCGTGCTGAAGTGTGTGTTGGTCAGGAAAAGAATCCTTCCGGAACCTACGCGATGTTGAAGCCAGTCTACTTTCATTGAAATGCTTAAGTCCTGTAGTCCTGATTGACCTACCTGTGTGCCTCCTGATGCCTCGGTGCTGATGTAAGGCAAACTGGCGATGAGGTTGATTTTTTTGGTCAGTCCCATGGCCACCATGGGCATAAACATTTGTCTGGTGAAAGTCCCGATATTGGCATTTTCTCTCAGGTAAGTACCTTCCCAGTACTGGTTCCAAGAACTGTGTTCAAACATTCCGGCGAAACATATTTCACCTTTAGGCATCATGATTTCATCAAAAGGTAATTGGCCTTTGGCAATGGGCACGTAGAACATATATACCATGGTTAGCATGGCTATTGTCCAGTAAAATTTTTTCATTGATTTTTCAGGTTTGATAGTAATAAGAAGTCAAGTCTTGCCCTGAAAAGACTAAAGTGTTTTTGTCCAATTAAAAGATGAATAGGGGATGCCATGCATCATTAGGAATGCGCGAGTATTCCTTAAATCAAGCGTATAGCAAATATTGATGCCATTCAGTCATGGCAGGTGCTATTCAAAATTGCATTAGAATTGGAAATACAGGGCAGCTTAGGCTACCTGAGGAGGGGGAGTGGTAATGTCTGGATATTGATTTTCGAAAGCTGAAAAAATAAACCCTATCAATTGTTTTTCTTCGCTCACCGGATGGTTAAAGCAGATGTCATTTTTTGGTTGTGTATAGTCTTTGACAAAGATTTTTGATAAAATGGAGTTGTTGCCGGAATCTGGCAATTCATCCTGCACCAAGACGCTGATCCACTGTTTGATGGTCAGATCTAGGTTTCTTTTGGCGGTATCGGGCACATAGACTACCTGTAAAGTGTCATTGACATACCTTTGTTTGATGGCCCGGAAATGCTGCCCATTTTTTTCAAATCGGGTATTGGTCGTCCTGAATTCTTCCTCATCGGCCATATAGGGAATGCTCATGGGAATTTCCAGCATCCTTTCCTCCCATCCCTCTTTTTGCTCGGAATAAATTTTTTCTACCCAGTTTTTTTCAATTTGGATATGAAAAGAAAAGTAGGCCACATAATACCCAAAATGGTACATGGCAAAGCAGCAAAGGAGCAATATGGCACTGACTTTTCTCAAGATTCCAAATCAATTTTAAAGAAAGGTAAATAATATTTCGATAAAAATTACAAAAGCCCAAATTTTTTGTGTTTGGACTTGGGTTAACCTTATAAATTTTTTCACAATCCTACTATTCAAAAAAATCTAGTAAAACCAACAGACCCAGCCAAAATAAAGTCAGTCCGCCGTATACCTTGATAACCTTCATTCTGTTAAACCTGTCCAAAAACCAAAGAACCAAAACGGGTTTGACAAGTCCGGCCAAAAGACTGGCCATGCTGATCCAAAACATGACCTGACAAAAAAGATAAAATGCCTGCAGCATGGATGGAGCGGATTAATGAGATAGCGAAAATAAAAAAAGGAGCCTTTCGAGCTCCTTTTTTTATTTTATTTCTTTTTCTTTATTTCCTGCATCATGTACCCTTCAATGGTATCATCGATTTGGATATTATTGAAGTTTTTGATGGAAACCCCACATTCATATCCGGCTTTTACCTCAGCGACATCGTCTTTGAAACGCTTCAACTGATCGATTTCACCATCATGGATTACGATACCATCTCTGATCACACGGATTTTGTTTTTACGGGTGATGTAACCATCAGTTACATAACAACCGGCCACAGTACCCACCTTAGAGATTTTGAAGACCTCTCTGATCTGAATATTACCTGTAATGACTTCTTCAAATTCAGGCTCCAACATACCTTCGATGGCATCTTTGATCTGGTTGATGGCATCATAGATAATGGAGTAATGTCTGATTTCAATTTCTTCTTGCTCAGCCAACCTCTTGGCATTGGTAGAAGGTCTTACGTTAAAGCCAAGGATAATGGCATCTGAAGCGGAAGCTAACAAGACATCGGATTCTGAGATCTGCCCCACACCTTTGTGGATGATATTTACAGAAACCTCATCTTTGGAAAGCTTCAACAAGGAGTCAGAAAGTGCTTCTACTGAACCATCCACGTCACCTTTGATGATCAGGTTCAGCTCCTTAAAGCTACCAATGGCCAATCGTCTACCGATTTCATCCAAGGTAATGTGCTTCTTGGTACGCATGGACTGCTCTCGAAGGATCTGCTCTCTCGAGTTGGCAATTTCCCTTGCTTCCCTTTCGGTTTCATATACTTTAAAAGTATCACCTGCCTGTGGCGCTCCGCTCAGGCCAAGTACCTGTACTGGAGTGGATGGTCCTGCTTCTTTCAGTTTTTTACCTTTGTGGTCAAACATGGCCTTTACCCTACCATAATGCGGTCCGGCAAGCATGATGTCCCCAATATTCAAGGTGCCCGCCTGTACCATGATAGTGGCTACATAGCCACGACCTTTATCCAAGGAGGCTTCAATAACTGTACCGACAGCACGTTTGTGGGCATTGGCTTTGAGTTCCAGGATTTCTGCTTCCAGCAATACTTTTTCCAAAAGCTCATCCACTCCTTGACCGGTCTTGGCAGAGATATCCTGGGACTGGTATTTTCCACCCCATTCTTCTACCAAAAGGTTCATATTGGCCAGCTCTTCCTTGATTTTATTTGGATTGGCATTTGGCTTGTCCACCTTGTTGATGGCGAAAATCATCGGCACTCCGGCTACTTGGGCGTGGTTGATAGCTTCTTTGGTCTGAGGCATGATGCTGTCATCCGCTGCAATCACGATGATGGCCACGTCTGTAATCTTGGCACCCCTTGCTCTCATTGCCGTAAAGGCTTCGTGACCTGGTGTATCCAAGAAAGCGATTTTTTCTCCTTCGGCAGTTCTTACATCATAAGCACCAATGTGCTGGGTAATTCCACCCGCTTCATCTGCTGTAACTTTTGACCTTCTGATGTAGTCCAAAAGGGATGTTTTACCATGGTCTACGTGACCCATGATGGTCACAATAGGCGCCCTAGGATCCAAATCTTCCGGATTGTCCTCTACTTCTGCTACTTCTACCTCTTCATCGGGCTTGGTAAACTCAACTTCATAGTCAAATTCATCAGCAATGATGGTGATGGCTTCAGCATCCAGCCTTTGATTGATAGACACAAACATACCCAAAGACATACAGGTAGCAATCACCTGGTTGACGGAAACATCCATTAATGAAGCCAAGTCATTGGCAGAGATGAACTCTGTTACTTTTAACACTCTGGAATCTTCCTGTCCCTCCAGTTCTTCCCGCTGTCTTTCCGCTTTTTTATCTCTTCTTTTGGCTTTTCCGCTACCGGCTTTACCTCCGCCCTGTAATCTGGCTAGGGTCTGCTTGATCTGATCCTGAATTTCCTTTTGGGTAGGTTCAGCTTTTTGTACCCGTCCAACATTTTGGACAGGTCCTTTACCTTTGGCTCTCCTATCTCTGGGTCCTCCACCTTGACCGCCTTGTGCACCAGGACCACCTTGCCCAGGTCTTCCTCCTTGTCCAGGTCTTCCACCCTGCTGAGGTCCTTTTCCTGCTTCCACAGGCCTATCACTTCCTCCTGCTTTATCTATGCGCTTACGCGGGCGCTTTTTCTTTTCCTTGCCTTTTTCGTCTGATGAAGCTACCGGCTTTCCTTTTTTCTTGGAACGGTCTGCAGGCAGTTCTATTTTACCCAAAACCGTAAGTCCTTTCAGGGCATCTGCTTTGGCTGCAATGACCTCTGAAGGTTCAGCAGCAGGTGTTTCTTCAGGTTTTTCCACTTTAGGTTGAGGTGGAACTGGTTTTTCTACCGGCTTAGGGGCAGGTGTTTCTTTTTTAGCCTCTGGCTGAGAGATTTTTTCTTTTTTAGCGTCGTCTTCAGTATGAGGCTTCACAGCCTTAGGGGTCACTTCTTTAGGTGTTGGAGCAGGAGCCGGTTTGGCTTCTTCTTTTACCTCTTCCTTAGCTTTTGGAGCTTCAGGAGCTTTGGGGTCTTCTTTCTTTTCGGCTTCTTTCTTACCACCAAGATCTATTTTGCCGAGTACCTTAATGCCTTGAAGTTTTGGTGCTTCTACCGGCACTTTTTCAATTTTTTCTTCCTGTACAGCTTCTGGCTTAGGTTGTGGTTTTGGCGCCGGAGGTTCAGGAGCGGGCTCTGGTTTTTTCTCCTCCTTGACATCTGATTCTGCCTCTATGGTAAAGGACTCGTGGTGACGCTTACCAATAGACAGATGAGAAGCCTCCTCTTTCTCCAAAGCAGAGGATTTAAACTCCTTGGCCAACATGTTAAATTGATCCATGTTGATCTTGGAGTTGGGGTTGTTTTCTACATCAAAGCCTTTCTTAGCAAGGGATTCCACAATCGTAGAAATACCTACGTTGAGTTTCCTTGCCACCTGGCCCAATCTCATTGTTTTTTCTTCTGACATACGCGCTAAAAACTCTCTCAAATATATTTTGGCAAATATAGGCCAATTATTTCTCTTATTTGGCCTTTATTTTATTGTTCAAACTCTTGTCTTAAGATTTTAAATACCTCATCAATAGTCTCCTCCTCCAATTCTGTCCTTCTCAAAAGGTCTTCCTTGGTCAAGGTCAAAACGCTTTTTGCGGTATCCAAACCTGTTTTCTTCAATTCATCGATCACCCAGGCATCGATCTCATCTGCAAATTCTTCCAAATCCACATCCTCCTCCTCATAATCGCTGAGCTCACGGAATACATCAATTTCATAGCCCACTAATCTGGAAGCGAGCCTGATATTGAATCCTCCCTTACCAATGGCCATGGACACCTGGTCTGGCTTTAGGTAAACAGATAGCCTCTTGTTATCTTTATCTACGGTGATGGAAGTAACCTTGGCCGGACTAAGGGCCCTGGCCACATATAGTTCCAAATTGTCCGTATAATTGATCACATCGATGTTTTCATTCTGCAATTCCCTGACAATAGCATGGATCCTGCTTCCCTTCATACCCACACAAGCACCCACTGGATCAATTCTGTCATCATAGGATTCTACGGCTACTTTGGCCCTCTCTCCCGGTTCTCTTACAATTTTTCTGATGGTGATCAAGCCATCAAATACTTCAGGTACTTCGTTTTCGAACAACCTTTCTAAGAATATAGGGGAAGTTCTGGAAAGGATAATCCGTGGATTGCCATTGACCATTTCCACCTTGTGGACGATGGCTCTAGCAGTATCCCCTTTTCTAAACCTGTCTTTAGGAATTTGTTCTCCTTTAGGAAGGATCAGTTCGTTGCCTTCTCCATCAATGAGAAGCACTTCCCTGCCCAAAATCTGGTAAACCTCAGCAGATACAATCTCACCTACCAATTCTTCATACTGGTTGAAAAGCAAGTCTTTTTCCAAATCTTTGATTTTTTGGATCAAAGTCTGCCTGGCCATCATTACAGCCCTTCTGCCAAATTCCTCCAGCTCAATCTTCTCATACACTTCTTCACCTACTTCAAAGTCGGGTTCAATCTGTCTGGCTTCACTGAGGCTGATCTTGTCAAAATCCCAAATGTCTTCAGAGTTGTCATCTACGATTTCCCTGATCCTGAGGATTTCCAAATCACCTTTGTCGGCATTGATGGTCACATCAAAATTTTCATCCGTCTCATATTTCTTGCGAATCATCGCTCTAAACACATCTTCCAGAATACGGATCATGGTTGGGCGATCCACATTTTTAGACCTTGCAAACTCTGCAAATGATTCTATAAGAACTTTAGCATCCATTTTTTTTATTTAAAAGAGACTAACACAATTGATTTTTTTATTTGATCCAAAGGAAGGGAAATTTCTTCCTCGGTAGCTTTTTTGCCTTTTTCTTTCTTTTTAACTTTCAGCATGATGCCGGTATCCGATACCGCTGTAAGCTCGCCTTCCACATCTTTGCCCTCCATAAGGCTGACCCGCAATTTCCGTCCCAGATTTTTATTATATTGTCTTTTGGAAGACAGGGGAAAGTCCAAACCAGGGGAGGAAACTTCTAATACATAGGCGTCAGGAAGTAAATCCATGGCTTCTATTTCTTCACCAACAGCCCGGCTGACTTTGGCGCAGGTGTCAATATCAAGCCCTGCGTCTGAGTCAATCAAAATTTTCACCTGGGGCTTAGGCGACTTATCTGCTACCTGCACATCCACAATAAAATGGGAGGCATCTGGCAGGTGTTTATTGGCAATTACTTCTATTTCTTGTTTTAAATTCATGTTACTTCAATGCTTCTAAATGAAAGAGGGGACCGATGTCCCCTCCTCTAGCATGGATAATACGCTACAAAGGTAATAAATTTATATTTACAAAAAAAAACAACAATGTTGTAATAAATTGAGAATTAGATAATAATTTTGCCAGCCCACGTTGAATGTTCTGAGCATTTCACCATATATTTAAAAGCAAAACAACAAGAACAACCTAGAAAAATAAATAATGGGATTATTCGATTTTTTTTCAAGTGATATAGCCATAGATTTAGGTACAGCTAATACGCTGATCATTCATAAAGACAAAATTGTTGTCGATGAGCCATCGATAATAGCCATTGACAGGACTACTAACAGGGTGTTGGCAGTAGGGAAGGATGCCATGAACATGCATGAAAAAACGCATGAGAATATCCGCACCATCAGACCTTTGAAAGATGGGGTGATCGCTGACTTTTATGCGGCAGAGCAGATGATCAGGGGAATGATCAAAATGATTCCCGGCCATAAAAAAGGTGTTTTTCCGAAATCACATAGAATGGTTATCTGTATTCCATCTGGCATCACTGAAGTAGAAAAGAGGGCGGTTAGGGATTCAGCAGAACATGCAGGAGCCAAAGAAGTGTACATGATCTACGAGCCAATTGCTGCAGCTATTGGTATAGGCATTGATATAGAAAAACCAATGGGTTCCATGATTGTGGACATCGGTGGAGGAACTACCGAGATTGCCCTAATAGCTTTGTCAGGCATAGTGGCAGATCAGTCCATTCGCGTTGCCGGTGATACCTTTACCAAGGATATTCTGGATTACATGAGAAGGCAACATAACCTGTTGATCGGAGAGCGTTCTGCAGAAAGGGTGAAAATTGCCATTGGTTCTGCATTGACGGAATTACAGGATGCTCCTGAAGATTATGAAATCAGAGGCAGGGATTTGATGACGGGTATTCCAAAAGTCATCAAGGTGTCTTACTCCGAAATTGCCTTTGCATTGGATAAGTCAGTTTCCAAAATAGAAGAAGCGGTACTGAAGGCATTGGAAATTGCACCGCCTGAATTGTCTGCAGACATTTATGACAACGGTATCCATTTGACAGGAGGAGGAACCCTGCTGAAAGGCCTTGACAGGAGATTGCACCAAAAAACCAAGCTGCCCATCCACATTGCAGAAGACCCTTTAAGAGCAGTGGTTAGGGGTACAGGAACTGCCTTGAAAAATATAGACAATTTTAGAACTGTCTTGATGACCTGATGACTGGATGCAGCGCATACTATTATTCCTATATAGAATAAGATCTTTCTTGTTGTTTGTTTTGTTGGAGGCAGTTGCGATATGGCTGATTGTTTCCAACAACTCCCAACAAGGTGCTGTTTTTTTTAATAGTGCCAATCAGGTTTCCGGCCGTATTCTTAATACCCAAAGCAGTGTCATCGATTATTTTTCTCTGGCTGCTGTCAACAAAGCCCTGGTAGAAAAAAATGCAGAATTGCTTTCCGAACTGGAGAAGTATAGGCAGCCTGTGGACAGTCTGTTTATTCCTCTTGATTCTACCTTGAGGGATGCTTTTCAGTTTAAGGGAGCTAAAGTCATCAATAATTCCATTAACCTTGCCCAAAATTTCATCACCATTAATAAAGGGGCGAAACATGGAATCAAAGAAGGCATGGGTGTCTTTAATGAGGAAGGTGTGGTCGGAAGGGTAAAAGGGGTGACCCAAAATTTCGCCTCTGTGATTTCCTTATTGCACACAGAGCTTTTGGTATCTTCTAAAATTGAATCCTCAGATGTTTTTGGATCCACCAAATGGGATGGTAAAGATCCCAAAAGGGCAAAACTGCTTTATGTCCCCAGACATGTGGATTTAAAAGTAGGGGACAAGGTGGTTACTTCAGGTTACAATCAGATTTTTCCGGAGGGCATTCCGATTGGAAGAATTATTGAGATAAGCACAGGTACGGAGACCAACTATTTGGACGTTACCATGGAATTGGTGACAGATTTCACCAGGATTTCCTACGTGTATTTGGTGGAAAATAGTGCAGAGGAAGAATTAGAGGCTTTGGAAAATTTGGACTGACGCAAAATGAACAGCAACAGAATATTCGTATTGGCCGGAGGTTTTTTTCTGTATTTGATTGTACAGGTACTGCTCTTGAAAAATATGGTGGTCTTCGGAATTGCTTTTTGCTTTTTGTATATGCTCTATATTTTATTGTTGCCCTTAGAAATGAAAACCATTCCCATCCTCTTGATTGCTTTCGCATTAGGGATGGGGGTTGATCTGTTTTATGATACTTTGGGCATGCATACAGCGAGTTTGGTTGCTTTGGCTTTTGTCAGGAATACTTGGCTCAAATTGCTGACGCCTTCAGGCGGCTATGATGAGAACCTTCAGCCTTCGCTTCTGAATATGGGATTTGGTTGGTTTACTTATTACAGCCTTCCATTGATTGTTTTACACCATTTTATATTTTTTTATATTGATCAAATAGGAACCAATTTATTTCTTGCTGGCGTTCAAAAAATTATAGCAAGTTCTATTTTTGTATTTGTTATGAGTATCATTGTACAATTAATGTTTTACAGGAGAAGGAGGGGAATATAAATGAATGATCAAAGACCGCTAGTCATCGTAGTAGCCATCGCCTTGGTAGGGTTGGTGCTTCTGACCAAATTGTTTTTGATTCAGGTGGCAGATGATAGTTTTCTGAAGAGGGCCGAGAGAAATGCCATCCAACGTGTAGTTGACCATCCCTACAGGGGGCTTGTGTACGACCGTACTGGTAAAATTATGGTGTACAATAACCCCATTTTTGATTTGATGGTCATACCAAGGGAGTTTACTGTTAAGGATACTGCCAGGTTCCTGGAAATTTTTCAGATTAGCAAGGAGCATTTGATTGAAGGATATGAGGCTGCCAGAAAATATTCCTCCGTTAAACCTTCCCCATTGATCAGGCAGATTTCCACTTCTGATTTTGCACGGATACAGGATTACTTGATAGATTATCCAGGACTTTTTGTCATGACCCGTGCGGTCCGTTCTTATCCTCAGCCAGTAGCAGCCAATGCCTTAGGTTATATTGGAGAAATAAGTGCCAGACAATTGGAAAGGGATACGCTTAAGTATTACAGGCAAGGGGATTATGTGGGCTTGAGTGGGGTCGAAGGATTTTATGAGCCAGAGCTGAGAGGTGTAAAAGGGGTCAAATACAAAATGGTCAATGTAAGAGGCGTAGATAAAGGACCATTTAAAAATGGAGAATATGATACAGCTTCTGTCGCGGGACATAACCTAACTTCTACCATTGACCTTCAGCTTCAGGAATACGGAGAGATGCTTATGGCAGGAAAACGGGGTTCTGTGGTGGCCATAGAACCTAAAACAGGCGAAATCCTGGCCATGATTTCTGCCCCAAGTTATGATCCTAATGTGCTAACCGGAGCCAAATTTAGTGCAAATTACCTCTTATTGAATCAGGATGAAAGCAAACCGCTTTTCAATAGGCCCATTATGGCCATGTATCCTCCAGGCTCCATATTTAAAGTGGTACAATCCCTAATAGGTTTGCAGATGGGTGTACTTTCACCAAATACGACTTATTCTTGCAACCGCTCCCTTGTGGCCTGTCATAACCATCCTAATCCTGTCAATTTATTTGGCGCTGTGAAATATTCCTGTAATCCATATTATCATCAGGCTTATAGGGCTATGATCAACAGGGAAGTCTCCCGAAGTACATTTAAAGACACAGAAATAGGATTGAATGCTTGGCGGGAATATGTGATGAAATTTGGTCTTGGAGGACCACTTGGGATTGATATGTACAATGAAAAAGGTGGATCAATACCATCCAGCAATTTGTACGATAGGATTTATGGGGCTGGAAGATGGAAATATTCTACCATTTATTCCTTGTCCATTGGTCAGGGGGAAATGCTTGTTACGCCCCTTCAAATGGCCAATTTGGCTGCCATTTTTGCCAATAAAGGATATTACTACACGCCGCATTTGATCAAAGCAATAGATGGCGATCCTAATAAAATCCCCTTGAAATACAGAACCAAAAATGAAGTTGGGGTGGACGCCCATCATTTTGACCTCATCCAAGATGCCATGGCTGAAGCCATTTATGGTACTGCCGCAAGAGCAGCGATCAGGGATATAACCATTGCAGGTAAGACCGGTACGGCGCAAAATCCACAGGGAGAAGATCACTCTGTTTTTATAGCTTTTGCACCAAAAGAAGATCCCAAGATCGCCATTGCAGTATATGTAGAAAATGCAGGTTGGGGAGGTAGAGCAGCGGCGAGTACGGCCAGCTTGATGATTGAAAAATATATTCGTGGAGAGATTACCAGACCAGCATTGGAGGAATATGTCCTTGCAGGGAAATTCATGTAACAGCTTGTGAGAGAAGAAGATTTATATATCAACAAAATCGATTGGCTGACGATAGGAATTTATGCCTCCTTAGTTATCATCGGCTGGTTCAATATTTATGCGGCCGTTTACGATGAGCAGGCCGCTACAAGCATTTTTGATTTTTCCATCAACTCCGGGAAGCAGTTGGTGTGGATAGGTACAGCACTGCTTTTGATCACCCTCATCATGGTGGCGGACTACAGAATTTTTGAGAACCTTTCTTGGATATTGTACCTGCTTCTTTTGATTTTGCTCATCATTACACCCTTCATTGGGAAAGAGGTCAAAGGTCAGGTGCTCACTATAGGTATAGGGGCATTTAGGATACAACCTTCAGAATTTGCCAAATTTGCAACAGCGTTGGCTTTGGCTAAATTCATGGAAAGGCCCAGTTTGGACCTCAGTCAATTTAGACAACAATTACAGGTTCTGACAATAATTTTTATCCCAATAGTTCTTATCATGCTCCAGCCTGATACTGGTACTGCAATGGTATATTTTGCTTTTTTTATCATGCTATATAGGGAAGGCATGCCACAACGCTATTATGTCTTTGGCCTTTCGTTCATTGCCATTTCGCTCCTAGCCCTGGGTGTCGAAAATAACCTCTATATTGTTTTGGGAGTCGGGATCTTGGTGCTTGCCTTCATCTTGATGGGGAAAAAAAAATTAGGCAGGATAATCGGATTGGTAGCCCTAGGGTTGTTTGTTATTGGATACACATATAGCTTGGATTATGTGGTTTCTAAACTTCCCGAACATCAACAGAATAGGATCATGGTACTGTTCAACCCTGACTTAGACCCTTTAGGAGTAGGTTGGAATGTGACGCAATCCAAAATCGCAATAGGTTCAGGCGGTTTATTGGGCAAAGGATACCTCGAAGGTACGCAAACAAAATTCGACTTTGTTCCCGAGCAGCACACTGATTTTATTTTCTGTACCTTGGGAGAAGAATTTGGATGGTTGGGATCCTTGGTGGTTATTGTCTTGTTTTGTGCCCTTTTGATCCGTTTGGTCTTTTTGGCAGAAAGACAAAAAAACCGGTTTTCCAGAGTCTATGGCTATGGCGTAATTTCTATTCTTTTTTTCCATTTTATGATCAACATAGCCATGACCATAGGCTTATTTCCTGTGGTAGGTATTCCACTTCCGTTTTTTAGTTACGGAGGGTCTTCCTTATGGTCCTTTACGATTTTGTTGTTTATTTTCATCAAATTGGACTCCCACAGAATTCAACTGTTGGCAAGAATGGGCTGAATTCAGTTTCTTTGATCAAATTTTCTAAAAATCAATTGTAACAATTCATTCACCTCATCTGATTCTTTGTCCCAATTGAACCTTTCCACATAGCGTAAGTTGATCAATGCTATCGCATCGGCAAAACTTTCACAAAGGTCAATGGATTTTAAGGCGTGATTCATCATGTCAGGGTTGCCTCCAAAGAGGGTTTTGGTAAACATGAATTTTTGGTTGATGCCTATGCTTTCTGTTAGATTTAGTACGGTTCCTTTCATAATGGAGTATTCCTCTGCTTCAAACTTGGACCAAACCTGAAGTGGGTCTAAAACCTTTTCTGAAGAAGCTATTTCGTAGTTAGTTGATGCGGGAATACTTGCTTTTTCCTCAATTCCTACTGATTCACTTGCTTCAGTATTTTGGGGCTTATCTATTGCCTCTGTTTTTACGACAGGATCAACCACAGGCTTTTCTTGGGGTGCTTCAGCAGTGGCTACAGGTTTCTCTTCCTGGGAGGATTGCAATAGTCGGGACCAATCCAAAGGCAAGAATTGATGCATGGAGTCCAGTAATTTTTCAGCCGGCAACAATTGTTCATTGAATTTCTCAAAGTTCTGATTAAGCGCCTGCTTGTAGGCCTCTGGGGTCTGATGGATCCCTGCCCTATCTATCAGGTTGGCAATAAGCTCTGTATGCCATTTGAAATACTTCTTATTTTCTTTCAAATAGCTGTTAAGTTGTCCCGCTTCCTTTTTATCAAATTCCTTGTCAAAATAAGCCACAGGATCCAAAGCTAATGCAATAGAAGCCTCCACTGCTTCCTGAAGCAAGGGTTCAAAATCCTTTCTTTCCACTTTGATGCTTCGGGAAAGTATATTCATAAACTCTCTCAGTGCCTCATGTACTGCATTGTCCCTGTAGTCAAAATAGGGATTGCTTTTAATTTTTTCTAATTCCATTTGCCAAGCTTCAAAGAGGGATTTAATAGTAAAAAAATTGACCTGAATGCTTGGGGTCAGTTGAACCATTTGGGGTCCGGTCATGTATTTCCTTTGAGAAAAATATTCATTACAGATTTTGCCTGTAAATTGCGTAGCGTACTCTTGGATATAGGTATTGTTGATGGTCATAAGCTATTGTAAATATTGAAAGCTTTCACTTTCCAACGAAAATCATGATCAAAGTTATTATAGAAAATCTGGAAAATCACGAAATTATTTCATCGGAAACAGATCGCAAAGTTATTGAATTAATTCATGAAAACTATATAGATTGGATGCATGCCTGTGGAAAAAAGGGCAGATGTACCACTTGTAAAATGATTGTACTTGCCGGAATGGAAGGACTAAGCCCTTTGACTGACCGGGAAGAATTTTTCAGGGAAAGGGGCAGGTTAAAAGAAGACGAAAGATTAACTTGCCAAGCTAAATTAGTATCAGGGGAGCTTTTGATCCGCGTAGCGGAAGAAAACAAATTTCCCCATATGGAATATTCAGGTTAGGGAACATGTTTATAGAACCTTCTATAGGGAAGTCAAAATCAAAGGAGAGAAAAGGACACATAGAGGTCATTTGCGGTTCTATGTTTTCCGGGAAAACAGAAGAGTTGATCCGCAGGTTGAACAGGGCATTGATCGCCAAACAAAAAGTGGAGATCTTCAAACCTACCGTAGACAAACGCTACCATGATTTTGATGTGGTCTCCCACAATGAAAATGCGATCCGCTCCACACCGGTCAATTTTGCCGAAGACATTATCCTGTTGGCGGGAGATTGTGATGTGGTAGGTATTGATGAGGTGCAGTTTTTTGACAATAGGATTGTCCATGTGGCCAGGGTGCTTGCCAATTCCGGCAAACGCGTTATCCTGGCTGGATTGGATATGGACTTTGAAGGCAATCCATTTGAACCCATGCCGCAATTGCTGGCTGTGGCAGAGTATGTGACCAAGGTGCATGCCATTTGCATGAAATGTGGGGATTTGGCGGCCTACTCTTTCAGGCTAACAGCGACCAAGGAAAAGGTGCTTTTGGGTGAAAAAGAAAGTTATGAAGCCCGCTGCAGAAAATGCTTTTATGAGGACCTGAAATAAACGCTAGTCCATGTTGGTCAAAACTCAGGGTATTGTCGTCTCCTACATCCGCTACAAGGAAAGCTCCATTATTGTAAAAATATTTACCAGAGAACTGGGCCTTAAATCCTACATTGTGAATGGGGTGCGCAGCAGCAATGCCAGGACCAAAATGGGTTTCTACCAACCTTTGACTTTTTTGGATCTGGTGGTGTATGATAAGGAAAATGCCAACCTGAACCGCATTGCTGAGGTGCGATTGGCAAAGGCTTATCAAAGAATTCCCTTTGATTTTTTGCGCTCCGGTATTGCCATGTTTGTTGCAGAAGTGCTTTCCAAATCCATTTATGATGGATATCAGAATGAAGACTTATTTGATTATTTGGATTTGGCCATAGGAGAGTTGGATGGGAAAAGGGCTGTACTGAGCCACTATCCGGCCACTTTTCTTTGGGAGATGGCCCGGTATTTGGGTTTTGCCCCGGATGATTCCCATGATTTTTTTGAAGAACTGCAGGAAAACTTCACTAAACAAATGGACTGGCAGCCTGAAATGGTTTACCTGGAAGGGCTAATGGCAGCTTCTTTTGCTTATGCGGAAAAAACACCGGGATTGATCCGCCGAAACCTGCTGGATCATTTGTTGTTGTTCTATACCAAGCACCTGGACCAAAGCTCAGAGTGGAAATCTGTGAAGGTATTGCGGCAGATGATGGTGTAGGAAAGGGAGGACCTTTAGAGTTAACGGATTCAACTTGTTCCGAAGTATTTCGGAGGGTTCAGTGTTCATGGAAACCTTACAAGATTCGTAAAACCATGAACGTGTGAACGTTTGAACAAGATAGCTACTTGCTACAAAGTTCATGAAATGTATGGAAACTGAGTCTCTTTTGTTTTCTTTTCTGCTTAAAATTTGCGTATTCAATTTTCATCCCTTAATATTGTGCTGTTACAGTATATCAAAATCCTCACCCCTTGGATTTTATACTTTCCTGAATATCTTTTTTGTTCAGATCAGTAATACTCAATACACACAACTTATACTATTCACACATCTTAGTATCAAATTAATACCGTAAGCTTTTTATGTATAACATAGAAGAATTAAGAATCAGACTTCTTTCTGAACTGAAGGAAATCGCTGAGGAATTGGGTGTCAAAAATTTTAAGAACCTAAAAAAAGATGACCTGATCTACGCCATTTTGGACCAACAGGCCATCACACCCGAAAAAGCCCTCCCCAAGAAAAAACCTTCAGTCGTGGAAGCAGAGGCCAAAGCGCCAGAACCAAAATCACCCGCTTCATCACCCAAAGAAGCCCCTGAAGAAAGCAAACCCAAATTCAGAAGACAGAATGTGACCGAAAAGGAAGCTGCAGAAAAGGAAGCTGCTCAAAAAGCAGCTGCTGAAAAGTCTGAAGAAAAAGCGAAAGCTGTGCCAAGAGAAAAGGCCCCCGAAAAACAGGAGGAAAAAGTGGAAAGCAGAAAACCAGCTCCCCCTCAGCCGGCACCTCAGGATGATGAAAAACCAAAGTTTATCCGTCCCAGAAGGAAAGTGGTAGAAGTAGAGCCAGCAGCTGCTGCATCCAATCCTACTCCTGCACCTGCTTCCACTCCTGCTGAAGCAGAGGTGGAGTTGCCAAGAAGAAAAAATATCAGGGACATAGAAGAGGTCCACATTCCGGCAGCTGAAGTGGTGCCGACCAAAAAGAAACCTTTTGTCAGTGTCAGAGAGTTTGAAGGTATCATTGAAAACGAGGGTGTGCTGGAAATCATGTCCGAGGGTTATGGCTTCCTGCGTTCTTTGGATTACAATTACCTGGCTTCTCCAGATGATATTTACGTATCTCCTTCCCAGATCAAACTTTTTGGATTGAAGACCGGTGACCATATCAGGGGTTCTATCCGTCCACCTAAAGAGGGCGAGAAATATTTTGCTTTACTGAAAGTAATCAGTGCCAATGGCAAGACCACGGAGGAGATCCGTGACAGGATTCCTTTCGAATACCTGACCCCATTATTCCCGGAAGAAAGGTTAAATCTTTCCACCAAAGCTGATAATTATTCTACTCGAATTTTGGATCTCTTTGCCCCTATTGGTAAAGGACAGCGTGGGATGATTGTGGCACAACCAAAAACCGGTAAGACAGTATTGTTGCAACAGATTGCCAATGCCATTGCGGAAAACCATCCGGAAGTGCATTTGATGGTGCTTTTGATCGATGAAAGACCGGAAGAGGTAACCGATATGGCCCGTAGCGTTAAAGGAGAGGTGATCTCTTCAACATTCGATGAGCAGGCAGAAAGACATGTGAAGGTGGCTTCTATTGTGTTGGAGAAAGCGAAAAGAATGGTGGAGTGCGGGCATGATGTGGTCATCCTATTGGATTCCATTACGCGTCTTGCCCGAGCTTACAATACAGTAGTACCTTCCTCCGGTAAGATCCTTTCCGGTGGGGTGGACGCCAATGCCCTGCACAAGCCCAAGCGCTTCTTTGGAGCGGCAAGGAATGTAGAGAATGGCGGTTCCCTGACTATTATCGCCACTGCCTTGGTTGAAACAGGTTCCAAGATGGATGAGGTGATCTTTGAAGAATTCAAAGGTACGGGCAATATGGAATTGGCTTTGGATAGGAAGTTGTCCAACAGAAGGATTTATCCGGCCATCGATGTGCCAAGTTCCGGTACCCGAAGGGAAGACCTTTTGATGGATAAGGAAGAGATGCAGCGTGTCTGGATTTTAAGGAAACTGATGTCCGATATGACTTCTCAGGAAGCCATGGAGTTCCTCTTGCAGCGTATGAAAGGTACCAGGGACAATGTGGAGTTTTTGATCTCTATGAACGGGTAAATCATACCGTACAAAAATTCGATAAAAGGCTGCCTGATCATTCAAGGCAGCCTTTTTACATAGATTCAATTTTTGGGTTTAAACCCTTCATAATCAATCATAAATATTTTTAAAAATGATGTTGAAATCTGGTATTTTGCCTTGTACATCAAGTGTTTGGCGGATTAATTTTCTTACTTTACTTTTAGGATTGAAAAGAGATGAAGTCCATCATTTCATTTCGATAGGCTTTCACAAATCATTTTATTGTAGGAGGTTTTCTTTACTTCGTTAAAAAGATTAATTTTTTGAAATTCTAATTTTTTATTTTGGGTAACTTAGTTATTTAGCTTTACAACGCTTAAATATATGTTAAAGGAAAACTTCATTAAATTTATTTCTGTATATTCTAGTTTTTCTATTGATATAAAAAGGGTTAAATCACTGTTTTTCTATTTGCCTGCTTTAGATATAATTTTGATGTTTTTAAAAAAATATTTAATTGCTTTTCTATTTATAGGGGTTGTCTCAACTTATTCCAGTATTTCTTTAGCTCAATGCAGCAGCCCGGTTATTTACAGCAGTACCGGCAATAGTGAGTTTTTTGTTCCTGCCGGTGTGACCAGTATCACTATTGATGTCTGGGGCGGTGGCGGTGGAGGAGGTGGAAGAACCACAGCAGGTGGCAGTGGCGGTGGCGGTGGTGGTGCATTTTCAAGAAGCATTATCGCAGTATCTCCAGGGGAAACCTATACGGTATTTGTAGGAGCTGGAGGAGCAAGCAATCAAAATGGACAGGATTCTTGGGTATCCACTACCGCAAGTATAGATGATGCTATAGTTCTTGCGAAAGGGGGACTTTCGCCTGGAAATAACAATGCTACTGG